>Ga0265797_10007304_pt1 | contig 15185 bp, 12 predicted proteins | sample P2T30metagenome_FD_192433 | JGI IMG/M metagenome (GOLD analysis project Ga0265797, IMG submission 192433) | Plant litter microbial communities from East Loma Ridge, Irvine, California - P2 T30 | ecosystem: Environmental > Terrestrial > Plant litter > Unclassified | place: USA: California... | reverse complement strand
GGCCGCCGGTCGCGCCGAACGACCAGGCGGCAGGGATGATGCGCGGGCCGCGCACCTTGCCGGCGGCGATCGCCTGGCCCAGGCCGACGTCGTTCCAGTCCGAGGCGCCCAGGCTGCGCACGGTGGTAAAGCCCGCGTCGAGCGTCTTGCCGGCATGGACTACTGCCAGCGCCGACCAGAAGCGGTCGTTGTATTCGAGGCCGCTGTAGCCGCCGTAGGTCGGGTCGGAATCGAGGTGCACGTGCATGTCGATCAGGCCGGGCAGCAGGGTCATGCCGGGCAGGGCGACGCGGGTCGCGTCCGGTGCGGCCGACTTGACGGAGTCCGCTCCGATACCGACCACCTTACCGTCGCGCACCAGGATTTGCGGTTGCTGCACCATGCGGCCGGTTTTGACGTCCAGCAGGCGCTCGGCGGTGATGATGACGTCGGCGGCGTGGGCGGCAGAATAACCGGCAGCAGCCAGGCACAGGGACAGGACATTCAGGGTCAAGCGGTTCAAGCAGCCTCCGGGCGGTGAGATGGGCAAATTGCAACTTTACACCGTCGAAGATGCTTTCTATCCACTATTTCACTCCGCTGTCTGCCAGCAGCAACGCCGCCAGCACGAACATCATGGTGCCGGTCAGCGCTTCGATCACGCGCCACACGGCGGGCCGCGCCAGCACGGAGGCAAAGCGGCGCGCACCGAGGCCTATCGCCGAGAACCACAGGATCGACGCCGTGATGGCGCCCAGGGCGAACGAGCTGCGGTCATCCTGCGCCAGGCTGCTGCCCACTGCGCCGAGCAGCACCACGGTATCGAGGTAGACGTGGGGATTCAACAGCGACAGCGCCAGCACGGTCGCCAGCGCCGCACCCAGTGTCTGCGATTGCGCGGATGGATCGGCCGCCAGGGACGCGCCGCCACGCAGGCTGCTCTGCCAGCAGCGCAGGCCATACCAGAGCAGGAACGCCGCGCCGCCATAGCGCGCCAGCGCCAGCAGCAGGGGCGAGGACTGGATCAGCGCGCCCAGTCCGGCGGTGCCGGCGGCGATCAGGATCACATCGACCAGGATGCAGGTGGCGACCGTCGGCAGAACGTGATGGCCGCGTACGGCGGTGCGCAGCACGTGGGCGTTCTGGGCGCCGATGCCCATGATGAGCCCCGCACCCAGCACCAGCCCTTGTAGATAAACCTGTTGCGAGAACATGGGAGCTCCTTGGGAAAGCCGCCACTATTCCAGCCGTACGGAGCTACTTCAATTATATTCACGATTATTCAGGCACCTTAAGCAGCGCTAATCCAATGACACTCGACCCACGCCGCAGCGCCGCCTTCCTTGCCGCCATCGACGCCGGCAGCCTGGAGGCTGCAGCCACTCAGCTGAACATCACACCATCGGCGGTCTCGCAGCGCATCGCGGCGCTCGAGCAGGACCTGGGCACGCCGCTGCTGGTGCGTAGCCGTCCCTGCCGCCCGACCGCGCCCGGCAGCCGGCTGCTGCAATACCTGCGCCGCTCGACCCTGCTCGAATCGGAATTTTTGGCCGGGATGCAGGACGATCCGGGACCGGCGCGCATCGCCCTGGCGGTCAACAACGACACCCTCGCCACCTGGCTGTTGCCGGTGCTGGCGCCGGTCCTGGCCGACGAACAGCTGCTGGTCGAATTCGTGCTCGACAACCAGGGCCATACCTTCGCGCTGCTCGAAGGCGGCCATGCGGTGGCCTGCATCTCGGGCGAGACGGAACCAATGCGCGGCTGCAGCGCCAGCCTGCTTGGCGTGATGCGCTACCGGATGGTGGCCTCGCCCGCGTTCGCGCGGCGCTGGTTCCCGGACGGGATGACGCGCGCCACGGCGCAGAAGGCGCCCCTGATGGTGTTCGACCGCAAGGATGCGATGCAGTCCTCGTTCCTGCTGACGCACTTCGGTTTGCCAGATGGCGCCTACCCATTCCACTACGTGCCGGCCAGCGATCCCTTCTACCAGGCGGTGCGGCTCGGGATGGGCTACGGCATGCTGCCGCACGAGCAGTGCGCAGCGCTGCTGGCGACGGGCGAGCTGGTCGACCTGGCGCCAGAGAAGGCGCACGACGTGCCGCTGTACTGGCATGCCTGGCGCATTCAGCCGCCGCGCCTGGAGCGCATGGGCGCGGCGCTCCTGAAGGCGGCGCGCGAAGTCCTGCTGCCACTGGCCTGATCGACCCGCAGCGATTCGAGCACGCCCCACACCAGCTCGGGCAGCAGGAAGATCCACAGCACCGGCATCGACACCTGCAGCATGGCCCAGGCGATCCAGAACGCGAACAGCAGGCGCCCGACGGCGTCGAAGCGCCCCAGGCGCCGGCTCGGGGAACCCAGGCGAAACACGGACCACAGCAGCACCAGGGTGCCCAGCAGCGAAGACAGCACGAAATGCAGCGGTGCGAAGGCGGGCAGCGGATCGGCGCCGAGCCACACGTTCAGGTTCGACAGCTGCCCGTAGAACAGGGCGAAGCTCCAGGGTGTCGCGAAGGGCAGGATCTGCACGATGTCGTACAGCGCGCTGGCGCGCGTGATGCGCAGGTAGGTCGCAGCTTGCATGGCCGCTCCTTGTGTAGGGAGACAGTCGATGCTGGCACGCCGCCGCCACGCCTGCCTTGCGCCTGACGACAAAACGGGCCGACTGCTCGCGCAGCCGGCCCGCCTCAAGACCGATTTACAACAGCCGATCAGGAACCGATGCGGCCGCCGTCGTTCTTGGTGATCACCAGGGTTGCCGAGCGCGGACGCTTGCCGGCGCCATAGCCGGCATTGGCTGGCCACTGGCTCGAGTACTTGGTCGCGTCGCCAACGTTGGCCGCCGCGGTGGTTTCGCCCGGGTGCTGGATGTTGACGAACAGCGCCTTGCCGTCTGGCGTCTCGGTGATGCCGGTCAGTTCGCAGCCGACCGGGCCGACCAGGAAGCGCTTGAGCGTATCGGCGCTGGCCGCTTTGCCCACGAAGGTGTCGACCGAGAGGGTCGAGCCGTCGGTCTTCGGATAGGTCAGGTTGACCTTCTTGCCATCGCCCACGGTGCCCGGCAGGCCGGCCACCATCATGCAGTTGGTGACGTCGGTATAGGCGCCATCGTCGGTCTGGAACCAGCAGATGCCGGTCGAGGTCGAGAAGGCCAGGCCGTCCGGGCTCGAGAAGTCCTGGTCGTTGGTGAGGCCCGACAGGTTGATGCGGGCGGCATCGGCGGCCGCTTCGGCGCCGAACAGGTACACGTCCCACGAGAAGCTGGTGGCCTTCGAACCGGCGGCATCTTCCTTGACGCGGATGATGTGGCCGTTCGAGTTGCCCAGCTGCGCGGTCGAGCCCTTCATGTCGGTGTACGAACGCGGGTTGGCGGCGTCCGGCGCCATCTGGCTCGCGCTGCTCGGCTCGATGCGGCGGTTGCTGTTGTTGGTCAGCGTGTAGTAGATCTCGCCGTTGGCCGGGTTCACGGCGCACCATTCCGGACGGTCCATCTTGGTCGCGCCGACGGCGTCGGCGGCCAGGCGGGCGTTGACCAGCACGTCGGCCTGGTCGGCGAATTTGTAGTTGGCGTAGTTGGCGATGGCGCTGTTCGACAGGATCAGTTCGATCCACTGGCCTTTGCCGTCGGCGTTGAACTTGGCGACATACAGCTTGCCGCTGTCGAGGTATTTGTCGCCGGTGGCGATGCGATCTAGAGCGACGGCATCGGCCGGGTTCCACGGCGCGGTCGAGACGAATTTGTAGATGTATTCGCCGCGCGAATCGTCACCCATGTAGACGGCCAGCGGTTCGCCCGCCAGCAGGCGGCCGAAGGCGGCGCTTTCATGGGCGAAGCGGCCCAGCGCGGTGCGTTTTTTGAGTGGACGGGTCTTGTCGTAGGCGTCCATCTCGATGATGTAGCCTTCGCCGTTCAACTCGTTGCGGTAGTCGTCGCTGCCGTCCGCCGAGGTTCCCAGCTTGCTGATGTTCCAGCGCTGGTATTTGTCGTCCGTGCCGCCGGTTTCCCAGCCGTGGCGCGAGGCCGCGCCTTGCGCAGCGCCGTAGCGGTTGAGCGAAGCGACGCTCTTGTCGCCGCGCGCGGCATTGTCGGTGGCCGAGCGGTGGAAGTAGCCGGCCCAGTTCTCTTCGCCCGACAGATAGGTGTTCCACGGGGTGCGGCCGGTGCCGCAGTTGTTGATCGTGCCGCGGAACTTGGTGCCGTCCGGCGAGTACTTGGTTTTCACCAGGGCATTACCGCGCACCGGGCCCGAGATCTGGACTTCGGTCTGCTGGTGCACGCGGCGGTTGAAGCCCGAACCCTTCAGGTATTCCCACTTGCCGCCGCTGGTGCGCACTTCGACGATCGACAGGCCGTGCAGGGCCATCTCTTTGTCCACTTCTGCGGCCGGACGTGGCAGCGAGTTGGTGCCGCCGTTGGCGTGCACGAAGAACGAAGGCAGGCCTTCGTTGGTGGTCGCCTCGTGGTTCATCGCCAGCAGGCCGCGCGTGACGCCGGTGGTCGAGACGCCGCCGGTATCGGACAGCGAGAAGAATTCCATGCCGTCGTGGTGGTCGCCGGCGCGGTTTTCGAAATCGGTATCGGTGCCGTCGTTCTTGTAGGCGGCGGTGTTGTTGCTGATCGGGTCGCCCAGCGCGTACAGCACGGTGGCGGTGTAGCCGGCCGGGACCGACACGCTGTCGGCCAGGCTCTTGCCAACGGCGGTGAAGCCGAGCAGTTTTTCGGCTGGCGGCGTGGTGCCGACCGGCGGTGGGGTGGTGACTGGCGGGGTAACCGGATCATTGTCCGAGCCGCCGCAGGCGGTCAGGCCAAAGCTGCCCAGCACTGCGGTCGCGGCCGAAGCGGCGCCGCCGCGCAGCATGCTGCGGCGGCTCAGGCGGGCGTTCAGGACGGTGCTGAATTGCTCGTTCGACGAGACATTCAGATCGATGTCGTCATGGTCGACGGCGATGCGGGGAAGATCGTTCGGCTTGTTCACGGAGTGATTCCTGTTTTGTTGTGTGAGAAAGGAAAGCCCGTGAATAGTAGTGATGCAAGATGACCACTTTGTGACGGTTCGATCACAGTTTGATGACATGGAAACAGCACGCATGCACTTTTTTTACCGCAACATTTCAGATTGTCGCGTCAATCGGCGGACGTGAAAGCCCAGCGCATGGCTGCTGTGGTATAGATGTGCCTTCACCCACCACTCATAGAACACGCCGATGCAGGACCACCGCGACACCACGCCGCCGCAAGACACGATCACGCTGGGATGGGCGCTGTTCGAAGCGATCCCCGACTGTGTCCAGCTGCTCGACGCGGATGGAATGGTCCTGGCCGTCAATGCCAATGGCTTGCACGCGCTGGGCATCGACACGATCGCCACGGTGCGCGGCCAGCGCTGGAGCATGCTGTGGCCGTAGGAAGCCCATGCCGCCATCGAAGCTGCCGTGGTGGCCGCGCGTGCTGGCGGCACCGGGCGTTTCCGGGCCGCCCGTCCGGCGCCCGGCGGGACACCGGCATGGTGGGATGTGGTGATCACGCCGACCGCAGGCGCCGTTGGCCCCGCTGCGTCCGCAGCGCACCTGTTGGCGATCGCGCGCGATGTCAGCAAGCAGGTGCGCGCCGATGCCGAGCGCCAGCAGGCCGAACTCGCACTGCATGCGAGCCGCGAGCGCTTCGAGAAAATTGTCAGCCAGGCCGCCACCGGCGTGGTCCAGATGGACATCGAGGGCCGCATCCTGCTTGCCAACCAGAAGTACTGCGAGATGGTGGGCCGCAGCGAAGCAGAGCTGATCGGCATGAACGTGGCCGAGGTCACCGCGCCGCAGTCGCGCGAGGCGACCATGGACGCGCTGGGCCGGCTGATGGCCGGCGCCAGCGGCGTGGCGCTCGACAAGTTCTACCTGCGCAAGGACGGCTCGCTGCTGTCGGCCACCAGCAGCGTCAACGCGCTGCGCGGTCCGCACGGCGAATTCCAGGGCCTGGTCGCGATCGTGCTCGACACCACGGAAACCCGGCGCGTGTCGGAGCAGCTGCGTGCCAGCGAAGAGCATTACCGCACCCTGTTCGAGTCGGTCGACGAGGGCTTCTGCATCTTCGAGATGCTGTTCGACGAGGCCGGTACGCCGGTCGACTACCGCTTCCTGGAAATGAACCCGATGTTCCAGCAGCACACCGGCCTGGTCGATGCGATCGGGCGTACCGCGCGCACGATGCTGCCCGGCCTGGACGAGTTCTGGTACGAGACCTATGGCCAGGTGGTGCTGACCGGTGAGCCGGTACGCTTCGAGAGCGAAGCCGCGGCCATGGGCCGCTGGTTCGACGTCTACGCGACCCGCATCGGCGGCGCCGACAGCCGCAAGGTGGGACTGCTGTTTTCCGACATCTCGGCGCGCAAGCGTTCCGAGGAAAAGCTGCGCCGCCTGGCCGACGACCTGGCCGAGGCCGACCGCCGCAAGACCGAATTCCTGGCCACGCTGGCGCACGAGCTGCGCAATCCCCTGGCGCCAATCCGCAACGGCCTGTCGCTGATGCGCCTGGGCGGCGACAATCCGGCGGCGGTGGCCAAGGTGCGCGAGATGATGGAGCGCCAGGTTGGCCACATGGTGCACCTGATCGACGACCTGCTCGACATCGCGCGCATCAGCGGCGGCAAGCTCGAACTCAAGCGCCAGCGCGCCGACCTGAAGGCGATCCTGGCCAGCGCGGTCGAGACCAGCCTGCCGCTGATCGAGGCCAGCCAGCATGCGCTGGCGGTGGACCTGCCGGAGCAGCCCATGATGGTCGACGCCGACACGACCCGCATCGCCCAGGTGGTGGCCAATCTACTCAACAACGCCGCCAAGTACACCCCGGCCAGGGGCAGGATCGGCCTGTCGCTGCGGCGTGACGGAGATGACGCCGTGATTGCCGTCAGCGACACCGGGGTCGGGATCGCGGGCGAGGCGCTGGCCGGCGTGTTCGAGATGTTCAGCCAGATCGGCCGCACCATGGACCGTTCGCAGGGCGGACTCGGGATCGGCCTGTCGCTGGTGCGGCGCCTGGTCGAGATGCATGGCGGCAGCGTCGGCGCCGCATCCGGCGGCGCGAATGCGGGCAGCGTGTTCACGGTGCGCCTGCCGCTGGCGCAGGTCGCCATGCTGCCGGAGCCGGCGCCGACGGATCGGGCGCTGCGGGGCGCCGGCGCCAATGGTGGCCTGAAGATCCTGGTGGTGGACGACAACGTCGACGCGGCGGTGACGCTGGCGATGATCCTGGAGGTCTCCGGCCATGCGACCCGGGTGGCGCACGACGGCTACCAGGCGCTCGAGATGGCGCGCGATTTTCGGCCGCGGGCGGCTTTCCTGGATATCGGCATGCCGGGCATGAACGGCTACGACACCGCGAGTGCGCTGCGCGCCATGCCGGAGCTCGACGGCGTCACCCTGGTGGCCCTGACCGGCTGGGGCGCCGAAAGCGACCGCCAGCGCTCGCGCGAGGCGGGGTTCGATCATCACCTGACCAAGCCGGTGCAATTGCAGGTGGTGGAAGAGTTGCTCTCCGGCTTGGCGGCTACGCCAATGTTACGTACGCCGTAACTCGTCTTCCAGGTCGCCAATCAGCTGCACCACGCTCGGCGTGATGCCCTTTTCGCCCGGCGTGTAGAACACGCCCGGCAAGACACTGTCTTCTTCCAGCTGCGGCAGCAGTTCGTCGATCAGTTCTTCGAGCGAAAAAGCCTGGGCATCATAGCCATCCCATTCGAATTCGGCGCACAAGCTGGCGTAGTCGCTCGCCGGCCACATCGGGAACACCAGGGTGCCGTCGTCGGTCTTGGCCAGGGCCCAGCCGTCCTGGTACAGGCCCCACACCTCTTGCGCGTCGGCCACCCGCCGGATGAAATACTCGTAGCGTTCCGGCCCCGGCAGCGTGACCACGGCGGCCAGCTGCTGGCCACCGAGCTTGATCGCCGAGATGATACGTTCGCTCATCGCCATTCCTGTTCATTGAGGCGCACCGCCTGACAAGCCATCAGGATACGCCATCGGGCGATGGCGCGCGCGTTCAGCAGGATGGCGCGCTCAAGCCAGGGGCGGCGGCGCCGCGGACTGCGCAGCCGGGGTGGCATGCAGCTGGTAGCGCACGTCGTGGCGGTCTGCCGGAGGCGAGTCCAGCACCAGGAAGGCGTCCCAGCCCAGGCGGCCCGGATGGCAGGCGTCCAGGGTCGTGTTATGGACGTCGGCGGCGCGCAACACCACCTCGACCTCGTATTCAAGGGTGACGCCGGTGAACAGCGCCAGCACGCTCCTGAGCGCGCGCGCCGCCATGCCGCCCGGCAGGAAGGCCTGGAAACCGGCATGCGCCAGCGGCCCCACCGTCAGGCGCAGGCACAGGTTGCGCTGCCAGACCCGCTCGCCGGCCAGCGCGCGCGACCCGAGGATGGCACTGTCCTGGCCCAGCACGGTTTGCTGCGCCGGCGGCACCGCATACCAGCCGCCGATGAACTGCTCGGCCTCGACCGGCTGGCCGAAGTATTCCGACAGCACCCGCGCCAGCTGCACCGCCGACACCGGCCGGTGCCGGATCGCCGCCGCAAAGTAGCCGATCGATTCATCCAGCACGGCGCCGTCGACCGCGCTGGCCATGCGTTGCCGCAACGAGGCGTCGCCCAGGCCGGCCAACGACAGCAGCAGCGGCAAGAAAGCGTCCTGGCCGTCCGTCTGGTATTTGAGGGGCAGGCGGTACTTGCGCCAGGCGTCGTAGAACAGCGCCAGCGAGCGGTTCGAGAAGGCGTCGAGAAAAGCCCGCGGGCCGGTGTCCTCGTCGTCGTTCTTGTGCAGCGCCTGGTGCGCGGCAATGCGCTCGGTATAGTGGGCCGGCAGCACGCCGGAGCCGCCCAGCAGGCCCATGAAGGCGGGCGTCAGGTGCACATGGCGCAAGGTGCCTTCCTGCACCGCATTGCCCAGCGCGGCGGCGTCGACCGGCAGCTCGAACGGCATGCCGATCTCGAGGTCGCGCAGCTCCGGCTCGATGGCTTCGAGCTGGCTGGGCGGAAAGCCGAGCGAGACCGAATTGCGAAAGCGCAGCATGTCGGCCACCAGCGCCCGCGCCGGACGGCCACGGCGTTTGAGCCACACCTCGAGCACCTGCACCGCCTGGAAGAACTCGAAGCGCCAGGGTTCGCGCAGCAGGCGCTCGATTACAGGAGACTCAGTTCGCCGCTTCTCGGTGGGCATCGCAGCAGTTCCTCTCCGGATTGGTGGGACACGATCACCAGCTGGGTAAAGCTGTTGGCGTGCACATACAGCGCCAGGAAGCGCTCGATGATGTGGGCGAAGGTATGGACGCCGCTGCCGACGAAAGCCTCTTCGTCGATCGCGACACGCACCTCGATCCCGCGCACCAGGCAGTTGAACGGATTCCCGGACAGCCAGGCGCTGGTCGGGATGCAGGCGATTGCATCGATGCCGCCGATCTGGCGCGTCGAGGCGGCCGAGCGCGGCAGATCGTGCAGCGCCAGCATTTCGCGGAAGGCGTCGACGCCGCCGTCGGCCAGCGACAGGTGGTTCAAGGACAGCAGCGAGATCAGGCGCCAGTGCGCGCTGCGCCCGCGCGCCAGGCGCCAGGTGCGGCTGGGTTTGCGCAGGAAGGTGACGGCGCGTACACCGGCGCCGCCCTCGAGGAACAGGTCGCCTTCCGGCTGGCCATAGGGCAGGTGCTGCGGCAAGTCGCGGTTGGTGCAGGTCAGGTCCAGGCTCAGCGTGGTGGTCTCGATGTCGGCCGGGTCGAAGTCGATGTCGACGATCGAGATCTGGGTCTCGTAGCCAGGGCTCTGCTCGGACATCACGTCGTCGCGCCGCATGGCCCAGTAATGCCCGTGGTGCTCGGGAGTCTGGGCGTGCTTGAGCGAATAGAAGGGCTGGAACTGCACCACCGTCTCGCCCTGCGGGGTCTCGCGCACCAGATTGACGGCGTCGATCGCATGCACCTCGTAGGCATACGAGCGGCGCGCATCGGCCAGCACCGGATAGCTGGCGCTGGCATGCGTCAGGCGGATCGGTTCGCCCGGCTGCTTGAACAGGTTGATCACCGGCGTGCAGTTGGTCACCAGGTTGTTGGTCGATAGCGTGGACAGCAGGCGCGCCAGGTTCGAGTCGCTGCGGATGCCGCCCAGCGCCAGGTGCAGGGTCAGGCGGCGCGTGCCGGCCGGCAGCGCGTCCGTCAGCAGGCGCAGGTCGAGGTCGACGAAGTTGAATTTCTCGGGAAAGCAGAAGTACTCGGTGAGCAGGCGATAGGCGGTGTGGGAGCGGGCCGGGAAGTCGATCAGGCCATCTTCTTCGTCGAAGCCGGCGCCGCGCACCGGCAGCGCCGGCAGCGCAATCCAGTGGCCGCCCTCGGGCTGCACATAGGCGGCGACGGTGCGCGCCAGCAGCGCGTCGCGCAGGGCTGCGCACAACGAAGGCTCGCCGTCGATGAACAGGCGCAGCGCCGTCACCTCGGGCGTGTCCGGGGCGGCCGGTTCGCTGCTGGCCTGCAGGCCGATCGCGATGCTGGCGCCCGCGCCTGGCGGCAGGCGCACCGCATCGGGCGGGTTGATGATCGGCGAGAAGGCCACCCGGCTCAGGTTGAATGGCGCGACCACGACCGGATACACGGTGCGGAACATGCAGGCCACGCCGCGCACGGGTTTGGTGGTGAGCTTGGCGCCGCGCGCGATATAGGTGATATTCGCCTGCTGCTTGGAGGCCTGCGCGAAATCGACACGCACGATCGAGCACGAGGGGAAGGGCCGCAGGTAGTGCGGGTACAGCACGTCGAACAGGGCCTCGGTGAATTCGGGATAGTCGTCGTCGAGGCGCTTGGCGATGCGCGCATTCAGAAAGGCGAACGACTCGATCATGCGCTCGGTATGCGGGTCTTCGCAGACCTCGCCGCTGATCAGGAGCCGGCCGGCGATGCGCGGATAGCGCTCGGCGAATTCGCGCAGGTTGCGGCGCAGGTAACCGAGTTCGCTTTCGTAATAGGGAAGGAGCTGCTCCACGTCAGTCTCCCGTGGCCGCGGCGGCAGTCGACGCCGCGGCCATGCCCGCGCGGCCACCCTTGCGGATGCTGTACTGGAGCGTGGACGGCTGCAGCACGGCGTCGAAGTTGACCGGCTCCTGCGAGCGGGTTCCCACCAGGATCGCGGTGATGGAAAAGTTGAGGCGGTTGACCGCCGGATTGGCGGGATCGTCGCGCATCTCGAGCGCCGCCTTCACCTTCTGCAGGCGCGGCTCGTGGCGCACGATGGCCTGCTCGATGCAGGCGCAGATATGGGCCCGGTCCGAAGGGCTCGACAGCGAACGGTCGGCGAAGTCGCACAGGCCATAGCCGACCATCGACGAACTGCATTCCAGGTAGCCCTTGAGCGCATCCTCCTGCAGCGTGGAGCGCGTGTTGAGCAGTGCTTCGAGGTCGCGCGCCACGGCGTCCTTCAAGTCGTCGGCCGTCAGGCGCGTGACCACCGCGCCATTGCGGAACGGCTGGCCGAGCAGGCGGTCGAACAGGTCCGGCGTGTATCCCTTCATGGATGTCCTCTTGGTGGTGGTGTTGCGCGGCCAGAACCAATCGCATGTTGCCACGGCGTTCCTCGCCAAACTTTGATCAAGTTCACATGCGCAACTGCATGCCCTCGTTATCGTTCTCTTTGGATAAATCAAAGCCGAAGGAAGAATCCGCCATGACCAGCAAAGTTCTCTGGGGCGAAGGCCTGCTGCTGCGCCCCCAGCATTTCCAGCGCCAGGACGCCTATCACGAACACAGCCTGTACAAGGGCGTCAAGGCGGCCCACCCGTATGCCTGGGGCGTAGAACAGTGCGAGATCGACCGCGAGGCACTGGCCAGCGGCATGCTGCGCGTGCTGCGGCTGGCGCTGCGCTTCCAGGACGGCGAACTGTACGAGGCGCCGGGCGTCGACGAGCTGCCCGCCACGGTCGACCTGAGCCAGCTGCCGCAGTCGGTGCAGGCGGTGACCTATCACGCGGCGCTGCCGGGCCTGAAGCCGTTCAACGCCAATTTCGCGCAGCCCGGGCAGTCGGCCAGCACGACCCGTTTCATGCAGGCCAATGTGGACACGCCCGACCTGTATACGCAGGCGGCGCCGGTGCAGCTGGCCTACCTGAAGCGCGCGCTGCGGCTGGTGTCCGAATTCGAGCCGCGCGACGCGTATGTCCACTTTGCGCTGCTGCGCGTGCGGCGCGCCGGCAGCGGCGGCTTCGAGGTCGAGCCAGCCCTGGTGGCGCCATCGCTGTCGCTGGGCGCGGCGCCGGCGCTGTTCCAGCAGCTGCGGCGCCTGCTCGACGCGCTGCAGGCCAAGGTCGGCGCGCTGTACGGCCACCACCGCGAGCCGACCCGTAACGTGATCGAGTTCCGCTCGGGCGATATGTCGTCGTTCTGGCTGCTGCATACGGCCAGCTCGGCCTATGCGGCGCTGTCGCATCACTTCCACCATCCGGCCCTGCATCCCGAGCGCCTGTTCGAGGCGCTGCTCGACGTAGCGGGTGGCCTGATGACGTTTTCCAAGAGCTGGACCCTGTCCGACCTGCCGGCCTACCAGCACAACGATCCCGGCCCCGCCTTCGCCACGCTGCACCAGATCATCCGCGAACTGCTCGACACCGTGATCTCGGCCAAGTACTTCGGTATCGCCTTGAACGAGGTGCGGCCGTCATACCACCTCGGCATGCTCGATTCGGGCAAGATCGACGACGACACCACCTTCTATATCGCGGTGTCGGCCGACATCCCGGCGGTGGAACTGGTGGAGGTGGTGCCGCTGCGCTTCAAAGTGGGCGCGCCCGACGACGTCGAGAAATTCGTGCTCTCGGCGCTGCCCGGCGTGCGCCTGCAGTACACGCCGCAGCCGCCGGCCGCGATTCCGGTGCGGCCGGACACCTGCTACTTCATCCTCGAAGCGAAAGGCCCGATGTACGAGCGCATGCTCAAGGCGCAATCGATCTCGGTGTATGCGCCGGCCGGGATGAAGGAACTGAGGCTGGAGCTGCTGGCGGTGATGTCCTGAGCCGCCAGGCAAACGGGCGCCATCCGGTCACCTTCTTATAATGCTTTATGGCAACAAAACCCCGTTCTGGCGTATGATGACAAGCTTGACAACCACCACCCAAGACGCGGTATGAACACCGATATGGCACACCTGGAGGGACCAGTCGGCGCGGTCCGCGCCACGCTCGGCGCCGGCATGCGCGATGCGCTGGCGCGCATCGAGACCGACATGAACAGCCTGCTGGCCGCCGGCGACGAACTCGAAGCCGAGCGCGATGGCTTGCGCAAGGAATTGACCGAAGCGCGCATCGCACGCGAGCAAGCCCAATCGATCGCGAACGAATCCTTCGAGGAGATCGAGCGCCTCACAGCCGAGCTGCGCGATGCGCGCCAGGTCGCGGCCGAGGCCCTGGTCGGCAAGGCCAAGGACCAGCTGGCGATCGACGGCAAGGATGCCCAGCTGGCCGACTTGCGCCAGCAGCTCGAGCGCAATGTAGCGGCCACGGCGGCCGAGTCGGATGCGCGCCTGCGTGCGCAGATGGAACTGGTCGGCGCCACGACCGAGCGCGACAATATGGCGGCCGAGCTGCAGGATGTGCGCGCCAGGCTCGATACGTCGCGCACCGAACGCAGCACGCTGCGCGCGGAACTCGAGACGCTGCGCGCGCGCCAGTAACGCTTCGCGCTTCACAGAGAAATTAATGGCACTAAAGTTAGCGACACCGTGGCGTGGGCGGCTCGCCGCCCACGCATTCAATCAACATGTGCTTTGCCTCAGGGCCAGTGTGATTTGAACGCGTGGACGGCAAAGCCGTTCACCCTACGACACTGCGGGCGCCCGTAGCGGTTGCGCTCCACAAACAAAAAGGCCCCGGTGCTGTCAAGCACCGGGGCCTTTTTACTCACTACGTTTCAGCTTATTCCTGGCTTGCCGCCTGCACGTCCAGCGTGAAGGCTTTCAAGCCCAGCGCAGCGCTGCTCTGCTGGCGGATCTGGTTGGCGAAGGCCGGATCGTCGTTCAGGGTGCGGCCGTACGAAGGGATCATTTCCTTCATCTTGGCTTGCCACTCAGGCGTTTCCAGCTTGCCCTTGAAGGCCGATGCCTTGATCACTTTGAGCATGATCGGGGCGGCGGTCGACGCGCCTGGCGAGGCGCCCAGCAGGGCGGTCACGGAACCGTCGGCCGAGGCCACGACTTCGGTACCGAACTGCAGCAGGCCGCCCTTCTTCGGATCGTCCTTGACGATCTGGACGCGCTGGCCGGCGTTGACCAGTTCCCAGTCTTCCAGCTTGGCTTCAGGGAAGTATTCGCGCAGGGTGGCAACCCGGTCTTCCTGCGAGTTCATCACTTGCTGCACCAGGTACTTGGTCAGCGGGATGTTATCCACGCCAGCCTGCACCATTGGACGCACATTGCCGGTGCCGATCGAGGCTGGCAGGTCGATCCACGAACCGTTTTTCAGGAACTTGGTCGAGAAGGTCGCGAACGGTCCGAACAGCAGGGCTTTCTTGCCGTCGATGATGCGGGTGTCCAGGTGAGGCACCGACATTGGCGGCGAACCGACCGATGCCTTGCCGTAGACCTTGGCGTGGTGCGCTTCGACCAGGGCCTGATTGGTGGTCACCAGCCATTGGCCGCCGACCGGGACGCCGCCGTAGCCCTTGGCTTCAGGGATGCCGGTCTTTTCCAGCAGCGGCAGCGCGCCGCCGCCAGCGCCGATGAACACGAACTTGGCGCTCACGGTCTTGAGCTTGTTGTCCGCCAGGTTCTTGACGGTGACGTTCCACAGGCCATTCTCGCCGCGCTTGATGTCTTCGACCTGGCTACGCAGGTGCAGCGCCATGCCGTGGGTGCCAGTCAGGTGCTTGACCATGCTGCGGGTCAGGGTGCCGTAGTTGACGTCGGTACCGATGTCCATGCGGGTCGCGGCGACTTTCTGGTTCGCATCGCGGCCATTCATGACCAGCGGCGCCCATTCACGGATCTTGGCGTGGTCTTCGGTGTACAGCATGCCCTTGAACAGGTTTTCCTTTTGCAGGGCGGCGTAGCGCTTGCGCAGGTAGCTGATGTTGTCGTCACCCCAGACAAAGGCCATGTGCGGCACATTGTTGATGAAGGTGTTCGGCGCGCCCAGGTATTGCTTCGAGACCTGGTAGGCCCAGAACTGTTTCGACACTTCGAACTGTTCGTTGATGT
>Ga0265797_10007303_pt1 | contig 15187 bp, 12 predicted proteins | sample P2T30metagenome_FD_192433 | JGI IMG/M metagenome (GOLD analysis project Ga0265797, IMG submission 192433) | Plant litter microbial communities from East Loma Ridge, Irvine, California - P2 T30 | ecosystem: Environmental > Terrestrial > Plant litter > Unclassified | place: USA: California... | reverse complement strand
CTCCTCCTCCGGGCGGCCCTGCTTCCTCCCGTCCATGGCCGGGTACGCGACTATGTGCTGCTACAACTGCAGTCCCTGGATCGCCGGCGATGACAAGCGCAAGTGGTTTCTGCTTGCACGGGGCGTGTGTCGCTCGACGTTGCGCAGGGAGCCGTGGGCACAATGTAGAGGGCTGCTGCTGCTGGTGGGGTAGTGGCTGTGGCTCAAGATGACGCTGCGACACGGGTGAGGTGCATCAAGAGGACATGCGCAGCTTCAGGGCCGTCAGGCTTATATGGGACCTGTACAGTACAAGGAGATGGGTATACGGCAAATGCGCCTGTCCTGTCCTGCCTGCTCCTACGCGACGCTGCTCACTTACGTAGCCTTGTCTCCCATGGCCCTCCTGGCTGCTGCAAGTTGGGCTGCTGCGGGTCTACCTATACAAACGCCCCCCGGGCTCCAGAGGCCCTACAGTCTGTGATTGGCCGCGACGAGCATTTACGCGCTGCGGCCGAAATGGCGACCGCTGGTCACACTTGGCGGGCGCATGCAAGCAGTATTTCGTACCTGAGTGGCACACACACTACGCATGTGATGCAGCGAATCGTGCCGCGCCTTGGTCGAGAACTGGCTGTGGCTGGTGTGGGCTGACACGGCCAGAGAGCGCACCGCGGGCCGCAAAACGAGCATCATGCATTCCCGCCACGGGCCGACCAACATCCCTCCGCCCAGGCGTTGTTGGCCCAGCACTTGCATCAGTTGCACATGTATAGTCTCGTGGCCTTGAGAAACCAGGGTTCGTATCAAGAACTTGGCCACACGCTGAAATGTAAAGTATCCTTACATTACTCGTACACTCATAAACCATAAAACGCCAGCTCGTATCTCAGAACGTGGGCCTCGTCCTCTCGCCCTTCCAAAAGCCCATGACCTCTCCCGTTTCCCCGACCCATTCCCGTACATTGGTGACAACGGCCTTTGCCATACCGGCGTTTGTCCCGCTCCTCGCCCGCCTCTTTCCCCCCATACCGCTACTAACCCCTCCTACACCGACGCCTGAACCACTGGCAAAAGAGTCCGGTGCTTTGCCAGGCATTATGTAGCTGCTACCATCTCCAGTCGCATACTCGGAGCCCATCGATGGCAGAACGTTTTCGCCGGCCGACAAGGAGACGAACAAGGCGAAGGGGACAAGCCAGACACAGAGTCCGAAGAAAGCTGCAATCTCGGTGAATGTAGGAATGTTGAGGTCGCGGCTGTAGGGGTATGAGTTGTAGGAATGGGCTGGCGGTGCACTGAAGTGGCGGAACCAAAGGTAGTGATTGGCTATTACGAGAGCTAAACTGGGTCTTAGCACTGGAATAGATGCGTGATTTGGCAGAGAGGAGCATACCGCAAGATAGCAAGAACAGTGGGTCGGTAAGCTTGACAACTGGGAAGCGTCGGAGGTTTTGCGCATAGATGCCATGCGACACCACACTCAGAGCGCTCAGTCCAATTGGGAACTTGTCCACGAAGAGGAGAAGGATCTGGACAGTAACGACGCCATAGATGAGACGGTACAGCAATTTCTTCGCAAAAACCGTGTGCTCTTCCACAAGTTCGGACAAGTAATATAGGCCGGAAGCTATGTGCCTGATATTAGCCTTCACGTGTCTTTAACAAAAGACCATGTTTTTTCCGGCTGGTAGGTGAGTGCATACCTATCGCAAGTGTCAGGAATGCAAAGCCGAGCACGATGCCGACGTAACCAAGAAGCGGTAGTACCCACATGGTGAATTGCGCCGGTGAGAGGTATGAGGAGATTGAACATCTAGAAGGCTGGGTCGCCGCATGATGAGGTCAGTCCAAGGTGGCATCAGGCTAGCGGAGAAAGCCGTGGACCCGGGCGAAAGTGTGGGGGTGTGAACACCAAAAAGTCGTCCAACTCTTGGCCTGAGCGACCAACTCTTGTAGACTCCATTCGCTCCGCCCGCCGCTCTGTACACAATCGCATAGCCTGTGCGCACCCGGATACAACTCACTGGCCTCCATCTTCGGACTCGGACACTCGGACCCGAATCTGCAATCATGTCGCGCCCCGAAGATATTCTGTACGCTTTCCACTCCCACCATCCGGGACCCGACTTTTCGCAAAAGATTAACCAAATATCTACAGACCCCCCGATCTCTTCTACAATGACTCCGAATCCCGAAAGTACACAACTTCGTCCCGTATCCGAAAGATCCAATCGACAATGACCCACCGCGCCCTCTCTCTCCTCGACCTGTCTTCGCCCTCCCTAATCCTCGACATTGGCTGCGGTTCTGGCCTCTCCGGAGAAATCTTGTCGCAGACGCAAGAACAAGGCACACCAGGCGGCCCGCACGTGTGGGTTGGCTTTGACATCAGCGCATCAATGTTGGGCGTGGCTTTGGAGAAGGAAGTCGAGGGAGACCTGCTGCTGGCGGATGCGGGTCAAGGTGTGCCTTTCAGACCCGGAACTTTTGATGCGGCCATTAGTATAAGTGCGGTGCAGTGGCTATGCAATGCCGAGACGAGCGAGGAGAGTCCAGCTGGCAGACTGTCAAGATTCTTCAACCAACTCTATGCTAGCCTGAAGAGAGGGGGTAGAGCTGTGTGCCAGTTCTACCCGAAGAACGATGCGCAGAAGAAGATGGTTGCCCAGGCGGCCATCAAAGCTGGTTTTGGCGCTGGTCTGCTAGAGGATGACATGGGTACCAAGAGCGCAAAGACATATCTTGTTCTGACAGTTGGCGGCGGGGCCTTGGATGGCGACATTACGGGTGTAGTAAGGGGTATGGAGGGTGTAGATGTCGAGGATGCTAGGAGGAAATCAAAGGGCATGAAGAGGGGCGAGGAGAGAAAAGGCAGCAAGGCGTACATTATGAAGAAAAAGGAGCAGATGGAAAGGCAAGGCAAGGTTGTCAAGGCATCCTCCAAGTACACCGGCCGCAAGAGGAGGATTCAGTTTTAGATATACCCACAACATTACGATGTCATGCATAGCACGGAGTTTTGGTTTTCTGGTCTGGCAACTGAAAGAGGGTATAAGAATGGTCAATCCAATCATGTAGCATGCTATATACCACCTAAAAGTACAGCTCCATTGACGTTCCAGCTAATACTTGTACTGTACACTGTCCAATGCATCCAGTCGTCATGTAGTTTGTTGTACCGTAATCCATATCTAGTTGTCATAGACCAAGTCGAGACCTAGATTCTGAAGCAATCACCAACCATGCTAGATCAAAGCTTAGCAAACATGAAAATCATCATGGTCAAATCATGCCTTCTCCATCTGGTTCAGAACCGCACGGGTAAACTCGTGGGTGGTGGTATTGCCTCCCATGTCGCGTGTGCGGGCGGTGCTGCAACTGTGTTAGTTGTGTTTCCATCTTGCAGATGCTGCTAAAAACTTACCCTTCAGCTATGACCTTGTAGACAGACTGCGAGATGCGGTTGGCGTGGTCATCAAGACCAATGTGTCGCAGCATCATGGCAGCGGACAGGATCAAAGCAGTGGGGTTGGCCTGGTCCTTGCCCTTGATGTCAAGACCAACGTGACGGCATCCAGGCTCGAAAACGGCAACGTTGCGGCCCATGTTGCAACCAGGCACGATACCAGGGCCGCCAACGAGACCAGCACCAATGTTCGAAAGGATACCTCCGTACAAGTTGGGCATCACCATGACATCAAATTGTTGTGGCCTGGAGACACACTGCATAGAGGCATTGTCGACGATCATGTCGTTGGTCTCGAGAGTGGGGTAGTCCTCGCCGACTCTCTTGACCGTGTTTCGGAAAAGACCATCGGCAAGCTTCATGATGTTGGCCTTGTGGATGCAGGTAACCTTCTTGCGGTTGTTGGCGAGCGCAAAGGCAAAGGCGAACTTGGCGATACGCTCCGACTTCTCGCGCGTGATGATCTTGAGCGACTCCACAACGCCGCTGACCGACTGGTGCTCGAGGCCAGAGTACTCGCCCTCGGTGTTCTCACGGATGATACAGAAGTCGATGTTCTTGTGGCGGGTCTCGTAGCCGGGGATGTTCTTCAGCAGGACAATGGAGGCGTAGATGTCGAGCTCTTGACGGAGAGCGACATTGAAGGAGCGGTGGCCGGATCGCTCGACAGGAGTGTGGAGGATACCCTTGAGACCGAGCTTGTTGCGCTTGAGCGACGCAATAGATTCGCGGAGGAGTTCCTCAGAGTGAACGTTGCCAGAGTCAACACCGGAGACGTCGACCTGCTCCCACTCAATGGGAACATTGTCCGCCTTGAAGATCTCTTTGACCGACTCGGAGACCTCAGCACCGATACCGTCACCTGCGCACTTTCAATATCATGTCGTCTTTCAGAAGCGGCTATCGCGCGTACCAGGAATCAGAGTAACCGTGTATTTGCCGCCGAACTTGGTGGGCTTGAAGATGTCTTGGCCGACCGTGGCCATTGCTGTCGCCGAGTTAGACGCTGCGCAAATCCATACATGTCATGTCGTATTCGTACATCGTGTGGCCATGGCGGGCGCCCATCGTGAGGCAGGCTTCGCGCCCCGCAGGAGCGACTACATGGGCGCATTAGCACTTGCATCTCCCGCCCAACCCCCAATTGGGACGGCATGGACATGATCATACCTGCGCCGTTCTTTGGGAGGTCCTCGACAGCATCGTGTAGTTGCGGCGTGGGGCTGGTAGTGAGGGATTTGAGGTAGAGAGAAACAAGCTGAAGCTGCTGCCGCCCGCCGAAAAAGCAGCTGGACCTTCCGAACCGAAGGAAGAAACCGCGCTTGGCGAACGACCGCATCCGACCTTCCGCCGCGGCTCGCTCTCTCTATTATCTCCGGCCCATGTTAGCTCGTCTTCTTCAGTGAATGGTGGTAGCCACGTTTCACCTTCCTCGGCCGGTTTCAACCTTAATTGTTGCCCTGATTTCGTGACTTCTACGTCTACGGCCCCGAACTACTACCACGATGCATCATCGTTTGCGGTGACAGTATGATCCAGGCTTCATCGCAGAAAAAACAACGGCCAATAAACATTGAGCGTAACATATAGTAGAGCTTGTAAAATGAGGCGTCTAAAAGCTGGGCAATCATGATTCACCCATGTCGGAATGGTTACAACCTTCTCACATTGACCTGCTACAGCGGTATATGGCCAATGGTATGCTATCCTCATAATACTTGGGGTGAATACATTCTATCGTTACCGAGCTCGTAGTAGAGGTAACGCTCCATCTACCCGCCAGGACTCGCCGTTTTTCTTACTAGAAAGGAGTGAAAAAGACACAACAGAATGCAGCTGCTCGATATTACCCTTGTCGGCACCCACTACGCGTCAGCCATTCTTAGGATATAAAGCCTTTACCTACATCTCCTCTCACTTCACTTTTCAGCCGTCTGGGGATATATAAGATAGCATTCTCTTATTCTCGTCCATCCTTTCTACACCTCACCACACGTCCACATCACCTCCCACTTCTTATTATCTCCCCCCTCTCGCAGACATCACATTTCTCACCACCTACATACTTTTGAGGATTGCCGCTCTTTCCTGCAATCCTCGATCTTCAAGGCCCATACAATGAAGGTAGTCGAACCAAATTCCGATCGCCAAGCCTCAGCGCACGTCTACGTCGAAGGCAGAATCGCTGCACTGGAGGAATACGGGCAGTACGTTGACCCTGACTACTACAATGCAATCTGCTGCTACGTGCCTATCGATGAAGGTAATAAGGCGAAGATCCGGACCTGGTTCTCGGGAACAGTATGTATCCCTCATCCCTACATAACACCGCTAAACAACACATTAGACAGTTACAGTATCACACGATGCACTGATAGACGGGACACTCCGTAAGACTATCTCATATGCGGCCAAGACCATCAATCAGCAGAAGAACAAGAGATTCGATATTGAGAAGTTCCTCTACAAGACCGACAAAGGCGTCCTGAACACAGACATGATAGCAGGCCAACTGCTAGGTGTTGAATCGATTCAAAGCGATGCTCCAGAGACTGTCGGAACCATAGAACTGCGGCTCTGTGTCACTCGACAATTAGATGTCTTCCACGATATGGGAGATGTTCGCACGTACGACACTGATGCCAAGGACCATGACAAAGGCGCAGGCCAGACGGCCAACTACAAAATCTTTCCCCCAAGCCTTCAGATGACTTTTGAGGAAAACTGCAGACCGCTGGAAGCGCAGGATGCCCAGCGTGAACAGCGCAGGCTCAACATAAGGCGTCCGGGGACTGAGCCATGGGCAATATTCCGCTTTCACTATCGCACTAGAGAGGAGATCAAGCAGCGAAAGCTAAAGCTAACCTTTAACCCATCGGGTAAATTTGATGCAAATCCCCATATCCTGGTAGTGGAGCCCCTTCCCCCACTCCTGCTTGGTACAAAGTCTCAGAAGATCGATCTCGGCACACCAATGATTCTCACTGCACCTCATCCAGTCGGAGGCGCGCAAACAAAATCTAGTACGCCTCCCAAGCGTTCAATGTCGTCCACTGATGGGGTCAAACCTGAGTCAAAACGTACAAAGATGACTACAGAGTCTCATCCCGTAACTCCCAAAACGGTTTCAATGGAGCGTCACCTGACAGAACAGCAAAAGAAGCTAGAGAAGTTACGCAAAAGACGCATTGATCAGGCTACAGAACAGGCCAAGGTCGATGAACAGATGGCGGAATACAAGGAGCTCATGGCGGCGGAGCTGGAACGGTTGAATCGGGATATCATTGAAGAGGAGGGTGCATATGCTGAGGAGGTGGAGCACTATAAGGCTAGTGTTGAGGTCCTGCAAATGTTCAAGAAGGCTGACAGCGAGGTTTGATGGAGGTGCGAGGTAGAAGTCAAAAGTGGTCTGCATGAGTACGGCGTCTCAATACTGAGGTTTGGAGCAATCACAGAATACCTAAGAGTTCGGACGGGATTTGGATTTTTCAGCTAGAAAATTATAACGATATAAATGGTTTTAGAGTACAGTCGCGCAATGGTTATCAAAGTTAATTTTCTATCTGAATTGTGTCAACAGCTCTCCGTGCTTGATACCCAACCAGAAACAGATACAGAAACAATATCAAAATACGAATTGATTGAATCTAGACACTGTGTGCCCTATATATGTTGGACTCTGTTACGTCAGTTTGCAGTAAATTCCAATCGTCATCTTTGAACATGTCCACGACAATACCTACCCTAAGAATTGCTATCCTACTACTCAGCTTAGTTCTATGCGCCCTCCCTCGCAATGCATTTCCTACCCAATACTTCGCCTTTCCAATTTGCTATCACTAATACACTGGCTGTGCATTAGCAATGCATTCCTACCGCTACCGGCAATGGCATTTATTGCACATTTAGAGGGGCAAGAGACCAACCCAGCCTATGCCAGGATTGCTCCAAGGTATGTTGCATTAACCGTGTCATTCGTTAAAATGCCTTACGCGCCAAAACACTCACCTGCAATAGGATAATCCATGTTATGAGAACAAGAACGGCTGTATAAAAAGCGCTGTCCGGTTCTCGGATTCGTTTGGGCTTATTACCCCCTATGCTCATTGTTCGTAGCTTGACTCGTTGCTGCTAAAGTATATCGGGCATCATTACAAGTCCACATTGAGTGAATACTGGTAATCACAGTTGGAAGTATGTAAACAATAACTGATTTACTCTCACAATCCATTGACTAGATAAGTGTTGCATTCTTGGTGACTATGCTGGGGTATCTTGAGATTCTATGGAAGCTGCATGAGCTCACTGACCCGGTGTTTGTTCTCTCGATATCCTCATATTTGCCTTGATTCGTTCGAGTAACTCGGCCGTTGTTGCGAGTGGGGAGGGATGCAGGTTTCTCTGTCAAGTGTCAGCACAGTAACATGTCCACGGCTAGATTCAGTTGGGCGAGCTCACGTGCTTGAGCCAGGTGGTACATTGATCGTGGGTCCACGTCTCTGGGTCTGTGAAGCTGTCAGTCAAGTTTTAGTTGGAAATGGCCGGGAGCTTCGTGACAAGCATCAACGTTTGTCCGTTTGCTTGGTGAAATAGTTCATGATCATGTATACAAAACGAGGCACCTCCTCCCTCTAGTAGAACAATAAGGGCATAAGCTTCAGCTATCAATCATCGAGTAACATACCGCCGGTGGGATCATGACTAGGAAAGATATCCTGACCCCAGATACTCCAAACTGCGACGCCGGTGACAACTGCTGCGAAAGCAAAGAAAGGGCCCTGTACCGTCGTTAGCAACTAACCATAACAAAGTGCAGAAGGCCCACTATGTATAGTAGATGCCAGGACAGCCATGAGTAACCTACACGTTGTTGCACCGCACGATCAATTGGGGTCGGCATGATCAAGGGTTGAGGGCGATGATAGTAATTGGAGGACAGGAAGAAAAGTTATGTGTCTGCACGGACAGCTGCGAGAGAGTATCTGGAAGATTAAAATGGGAGGGGTGTTCATTACTTATTGTAGGTAGGCAGCACTCTGGCACATGCAACCTCGCCTTCCAACCAGTCTAACCCACGGACGCCACACACATACATCGCCTCCCCCCGCTCCACCAAGCCCAATGTGGCAAGGCCTGGACTCAGCCCCATGGTAGCCCGTGCGTCGAAGCGAGAAACTCACTCCACAACAATTTGGTGCCCAGCTAGTCGTCCCGCGAACTCGAACTTCACGATCTTTCCAACGACTCGTCAACACATTACCGTCAAGATGCCTTCCGAAGTTTCCGACATCAAGCAGTTCATCGAGATCTGCAGGCGCAAGGATGCCAAGTGTACGTCTACCAATTCTAAATCGGTGAAAGGGTGCAGGAACAGGAGATGCACATTATGATCGGAGAGCGATCCGCGACTGCTCGGGACACGATGGAGCGAGCGAGAGAACTGGACTGACAGCATTGCAGCCGCCCGCATAAAGAAGAACAAGAAGGTCAACAACATCAAGTTCAAGGTCCGATGCTCAACAAACGTCTACACCCTCGTCCTTAAGGACACCGACAAGGCCGAGAAGCTCAAGCAGAGCCTTCCCCCGGGTACGCAATATCCGCAAACATGCATAAAATATGCAGTACCGTGTCTAATCCATATCAGGTCTCACCATCTCCGACGTCGGCAAGAAGAACCCCAAGGGCAAGCGCACCGCATAAACGGGTCGAATGACATGAGAAACTGAGGACGGGAGTGTGCGGAACAACTCGACGGGCTCTGCGCACGAAACACGAAAGCATGGGCGGACGGCGTCACAATGGACAACCTTTGTTATGGCATTACGGAACCCCAATACGTTGTTGGGTTACCACTAGGAATGAAAAAAGTCAAAACTTCACTCCGAGTTTCGTGCAAGTTTCCTGACGCAATACGTGGTTGATATGGTTACTATTGCTAAACGAATACGGAGTCCAAAGCGCTACGGCTGCTAATACAGCGATTACTTTGGCCCCTGACCTTGCTTGACATTGAACTTGTACTGGTCCTTTCGATCCAAATACACAACCTTGCTATCTAGACCAGCTGCATGTACTGCCTTCTTGAAGTCATCCAACGGACTCATAAAGACATCATAGTCGTCGTAATGGATGGGGATGGTTAGATCAGGGTTGATGAGCTGCATCAACTGGACGCCCTGGTCGGCATCCATCGTAACCATCAACAACGGCATCTTGGGACCTGGAATCGTAGTGCCACCCAAGTGGATCAGCATCAGATCGATGTTCTGGTCCTTGTACCGCTCAGGGATCTCTTTCAACTCATCAACCATCAGTGTATCCCCCGAAATATAGATACGGTATCCGTTCTCGAAATCGCTGCCGTCGCTGGAGGATGCACCTGAGTATCCGAGTTCGAGCATCCAACCATTGGTAGGCGGAACAGCGTGCAGAATCTCATTCGCAACATTGAGCGGCCCAGGTGGTACATGTTTTCCGGGCATGCCTGTAACTTTGATGCTAGGCTTTGGACCGGTGCCGGATTGCGACACGTCCAGGATCAAGCTGTTCCAGAAGTCGAGTGCGTGTACGTTGTGGAAGGACTCGGCGCCCTTGCTGGTAAGACACTCTTTTGCATGCGGCGTAGTGATGATGGGAAGTCCCTTTGACAGCTTCTCCTCAACCTCTCGATCAAAGTGATCCTCGTGGTAATGCGATAGCAAGATTGCATCGATTCTCGGCAACTCCTCCAAATCGATGGCCGGGTTTGTCTGTCGGGTCGCGTTGACGCCCGGTCCTAGATGCACGTGGTCGCCGGCATGCAGGAAGTTTGGATCGGTGAGAATGCGAAGACCTTCCCATTCCAAAATCGTCGTGGCGGTTCCGACGAAGAAAAGCGAAGCGTTTGTGGAGGCATGCGGAGCATTTTGAGGGTGGATCTTGGTTTCTTTGGCGTCTGGTAGAGAGGCAGGTACGGTGGTATCGAGCTTTGTAGGAGGACCGGAGCTATTTGGAGTGATTTGGATGCGCTTCATGCTTGTAGTTGACATTTTGTTTCTCGAGATGGGATGTATGTAGGAGACTGAGAAGCCTGCAGTGGCAGTTCTTGTGACTTTGGCGTTTGGAGATTGGCAGTATTCTTGTTGTCAACAATCGGTGACGTCGCAAGACGGAAACAACGGTGTAAAGGCAGACAAGAGAAGAGGGCAAAGGCGAGGAAGCGCAATTCATCCTTGGTGTAGAACGCCATCACGTAAGGTGTAAACTGCAATGACGACAGGACGCGGTAATGGTAGAAATGCTGCAGGGTATACGGTGATCATAGGGACATATTGCTGGAGTGCTTCTAGGAAGATGTGCAGCAGCTGCACTGTTATTGTATCCATTCCCCATTCTTCAGTGCATACGTGTATGTTTTGCAGAAGGAGGCTTTGACTTTGTGGTACGCGTAACCTAGGCTTAGTAGGACAGGAAGCAGTGATGTGCGAAAGGGCTGGGCAGGAAGGCTGTGAAGGTGGAGCTTTCCCGTTGAGCTAGGTCCGCGTGGCTGACAGCGCAGGGGGGGAGGGGAGTGGTGGACGTGCTGGACGTGCTGGACCCCTGTCAGGCCAAGCTGTCTACATGGGAAAGGGAGCAATGAACACCTGGCGAGTCAGAATGAGAATACGGTCTGAAGTCTGAATTGTTGGAGCCATTGTGGGTTCAGGGCAAGATGTTTGAACAAATTTATCCGCAAGAGTGAAGACCATTCGCTCTGTTTGATATTATTTCCGCCCAAGACCACGCGTCGCATAGTCCGATGAACTCGACACGCGATCCATTCAACCTCCGCGGCAAAGCATCATTCAAGACACCCACCGCCTTCGGCATACTCCAGAACGCCGCAAACAAGACCGCTTCCCAGGCCGTCCAATCGACCAGGCAGGCAGTCGAGGCCACGAAACAGGCGATCCAGGACTCCGACATGTCCTTCGCTATCCCGCGCAACGTACCCAACTTCGAGAGCGCGCAACGCAAGTTTGAGGATAATGTTTGGAACAAGATCCCCGGAAACGAGAAGGGCTTGCCAATGTACAAAGACAAGCCTTCAGGCAAGGTGTACGGCTATGGTGGTGCACGGGGAAGGAGAGGCTTCATGAGGAGTAAGAGGGGGATGGGGTTGGTAGCCTTGGTCGTACTGGGCCTCTTGTATTGGTTTGGATGGTCGAGCGAAGGGACAAGCGTCATAGTCGAAGAAAAGGACAAGGGCAAGAGCTTGGCATCAAACATGGGTGGAAGCCTTACAGGAAAGAATAAGAAGAAGATAGACTGGGACAAGCGGAGACAAGCAGTCAAGGACGCCTTTTTGCTGAGCTGGAATGCGTACGAGGAGCATGGCTGGGGGTTTGATGAATATCACCCGGTTTCGAAGAAGGGGCGATACATGGCTGAGCCCAATGGGCTGGGTTGGATCATCGTGGATGCGCTCGACACGCTCATGATCATGAACTGCACAAAGGAAATCAATCATGCTCGCGAATGGATATCGACAAGCCTGGACTATGACAAGAAGCAGGATGTCAATACCTTTGAAACTACAATTCGAATGCTCGGTGGGCTGTTGTCGGCACACTACCTACAGGATACGCTTCCCGGCCTCAAGCCAGCGAATTCAAACGACGAAGATCTGTTCCTGGAAAAAGCCACTGATCTCGCTGATCGTCTCATGGGTGCATATGAGTCGCCTTCCGGTGTGCCGTGGGCCAGTGTCATTTTGAGGGATGCAAAAGGCGAAGCCTCGCATGCCGACGGTGGTGCGTCTTCCACGGCCGAAGCAACTACTCTCCAACTCGAGATGAAGTACCTAGCTTTCTTGACTGGCGAAGCCCACTACTGGGAGGCAGCGGAGAAGGTAATGCAGGTCGTCGACAACAATGGCGCGAAAGACGGTCTTCTTCCCATCTTCATCTACGCAGACAAGGGCACTTTCCGCGGCAACGAGATTCGATGGGGCAGTCGTGGAGACAGCTACTATGAGTACCTCCCGAAGCAGTACCTCCAGACCAACAAACAGGAGCCTGTATACCAGGAAATGTGGAACGAATCGCTCAACGGTGCAAAGAAGCACCTCCTTACCTACACCAAGCACAGCCACTTTACTGTCCTAGCGGAGCGACCAAGCGGAATAGAGGGTAAATTGCTCCCAAAGATGGATCACCTCGTCTGCTTCCTCCCCGGTACCATAGCCCTAGCAACCACTGGCGGAGCCTCGCTCGCCGAAGCACGCAAACTTCCCACATGGGGCAAACAACAGGAAGAAGACATAACACTTGCACGTGAACTCACAAAGACATGCATGGGCATGTACAAGGTCACCGCCACCGGTCTTGCTCCCGAGATTGCCCACTTTGAACTTGACGACCCACCCAAGATGTACCGTACCGAGGTCCTTGCGTCGAAGTCTGAGCTGGACACGGACATTCCCGAAGGCGAGGGCTGGAAAAGTGACTTCATCATCAAGCCTGCGGATGCACATAACCTCCAGCGGCCCGAGACCGTGGAAAGCTTATTGTACATGTGGCGTATTACAGGTGACGACATCTACCGCGAGTGGGGCTGGGAGATGTTCGAAGCGTTTGTCAAACACACCATTGTGGAGGACAACGGTGGCTTTTCTAGCGTGGGTGATGTGACAAAAGTCCCTCCGCCGACCAGGGATAATATGGAGAGCTTCTGGCTGGTAAGTCGTCTCCCACGAGTTGTGCTGTGAAGCATCTGGCAACATACAACTAACATACGATATAGGCTGAGACGCTGAAATACATGTATCTTCTCTTCGGTCCCAACGACCTTCTCCCGTTGGATCAGATTGTTCTGAATACAGAGGCTCATCCATTCCCCCGCTTTGACGCCAGCAAAAAGCGTTTCAAGACGGGCTGGGAGCGTATTCCACGCGATGACAAGGGCAACCTTGTGCCCAAGAAAGCTGATGAGGCGAAGAAGACGACATAGACTACCTTGATAGAAGGCGGTGGACCATGTAGCATAGCGTGTGTGTTTTACGCATGGGCGAGATTGATGCATCAATGGCATCTGTTGGATAGTGCATCCAGCGTCCATTAGAGACTTGAAACGACAGGCTATTAATACTTACTCTCCCACTTGAACATAGATATCCTCAATGTTTAGTGCGTTCGCACAGGAACAACAACCCGCAGACCCACATAAATAACAGTAGACATGCATGAAGTTGTTTGCATTCACGCGTTGAGCCCCCATTTGCCGAGGATGGCCAGACATGGCCAGACCAGAGACCAGTTGTCGATAAACCCCACACAGAAAGACTAGCCAGGCGCGTACGTCATCCCTGCATTTCGCCCGCAGTGACGGACCTTTTGGCGCGCGCAACAACGGTGCAACAAGGCAGACTTCCCGCAACCAGCCTCCCCTCCGCTCGCCCGCTTTGCCTTCAGAAGCTACTAGGCTTGCAACCTTGACTTGTCGCTTCGGCCTCGTACAAAACATCCACCGCAGCCGCGCTACGGAATCCTTCGGCAAGTATACAGCGCCAACGGCTACAAGCATGCCTGGTTCCTTCTCGAGGATCAGAGACAAGGCGAGGAGGCATCTGGGCGACCCTAGTCCGGATGAGGCCTATCTTTCGTGTAAGTAGTCAACGGCAAGGCTGCAAGAGCGGCAGAGACTGACTGCAACCAGACCATGATGTGAGGGGTGTGTATGCGTCGCCTGTTTCTTGCATTGCGCCCAACTCGCGCTTGCGACTGCAAGTACAGCAGAACTGACCGCTGCAGTGACGCGAGCCGACTTGGACAGCATCAAGACGAATGACTGGCTCACCGACAATGTGTGTATACTCGCCAATCTTTGCCTACACGAGCTGATACAGAGCCATAGGCCATTGCATTCTGGCAAGAATACCTTGAGCGCGAGGAACTCACAAACTTCCCAAAAGCCTCCATCGTACTCCTCCGTCCCTCCATGGCCTACATGCTCATGCAATCTGCCGAGCCTCTCGCCCTCAAAGAGGCCCTCCCCGACTTCAGCCACACCACCCACGTCTTCCTCCCCATAAACGACAACATGGATGTCACACAAGCCGAAGGCGGATCACACTGGTCCCTCCTACTCGTCTCCATCATCGATGGCGTTTCCTTTCACTACGATTCCATGACACAGTCCAACGAGCGGGAGGCACGGAGCACCACCATGAAGCTCGAACAGTTGTTGGGAAAGAGGCTGAGATTCATACCCATGGCGGATAGTCCGCAACAGGAGAATGGTAGTGACTGCGGAGTCTTTGTCTGTGTGCTCATGCGACATTTGCTGCTCAAGAGATTGCTGCGGGCAGATGCGAGCAAGAAAGTCAGCATGAGCATGCGGGACGCGCACATTGATGCAAAGGACGGGCGGAAGACGATGCTAAAGGTGATTGAGGATAGGCGCATCGAGGGAAAGCGAAGACGATCGTAAGTCTCTCACACCGGTGTGGTGGCATTGGTGAGCTACTAACTAATATGCAGTGGCAGTCACTCGCCCTTTAGGAATTCGTCCGCACACTCGAAGAGCCCACCGCGTATAGGCGACGAACAGTCACAGGAGCGTTAGGAACAACCTGAGTTTACGTCGCACAGTCGTGTTTATCCCACTGGAGATTTCGAACATGATACCACGCTTCGTCTATAATCGTCCAAAATACCACCTCTGCTGGTGAACAGGGCTTTGAACACTGAATAGAGCACTGCGATTATGAAAATTTTA
>Ga0265797_10007301_pt1 | contig 15189 bp, 11 predicted proteins | sample P2T30metagenome_FD_192433 | JGI IMG/M metagenome (GOLD analysis project Ga0265797, IMG submission 192433) | Plant litter microbial communities from East Loma Ridge, Irvine, California - P2 T30 | ecosystem: Environmental > Terrestrial > Plant litter > Unclassified | place: USA: California... | reverse complement strand
CACATGTGGCGTGCTCGATTGGGAATGCACAAGGCCACGCTGCTGGGCGTACGGGGTGCAGAAAGAAGTGGAAGCATGTACCGTGTGTGTTGGACATCGAGCTTTGCAGTCTAGACTGCTATGTCCGTGAACAGAAGGAGGGTTAACACGAGTCGCAAGTGAGTTGGCACAGCAAGAGTGGTCTGTGAATTTTTCGTTTCAAGCACATCAGATCTGCCATCGAAATGGCAAGATAATACTGCACTGTTGTCCCAAGAGTATCTTCCTCCTTTCCACCTTCCTAAATCTATAGAATTTCTGTACAATCCTCCTGGATTACTCCGGGAGGCTCTACCCTCTCATCGCTACGCAGGAATTGACGATCTCGACCTTGCGGTCAAGTCGTCCAAAGTCCTACATAGCGAACAAGGGCGTTCCCATCTCTCTCAAATAGTACATGTACCTCCCTGTCTTCTTTCCCTCCCACCGCAAATTTGTGGGAATGACATACAGGCGAGGGTAAAAGAGTCCACCAAAAAAGCCGAATGGGTATAAAACGCATTAGTAAAAAGTTGTGGAAACGGAAATGCCGCGAACAGTAGAAAAAACAAATGTCGAAACTCGAATGGAAAAAGCAAAATGCAGTGTGGCCGTATCATCATGGCTGAGAATGGCGAGCCGTCAAGCTCGTAGGCGTTTCATAGTGGTGATTCAACCCATTTTGGAGAGGGATGCGGAGCTTGCTCGCTTCGTCTCAACGGGCGACACACTTTGGCGCCTTGAGGGTGGGAGGTCGAGGAGTTTTGCGCTGCCAGCAGACACTTTTCTTGCATGTCCTCTTCCGCCGAAAGATACCGATGTGGCGCGGTGCACCTGTGTTTCAGTGCCTGGGGTCACCGGTTCGAAGTCATCCTCCTTGCTGCCGCCTTCGATAGTCGCAACCTCGCCGGTGGCGTATTCGGCAAGTAGGCCCTCTCGTGAGCGTGCAATAGGATCGCGGTGGACGAGGGTAGGCTTGCGGCGCACGCTGCCGTGCATGGTCATGGGCGCACTAAGTCCAGAAATATCCGGTGTTTCGTCGTATACACTCTCCTCCTCAGCACCAGTGATAGTCGATGTGCTGGCGCGGCGGCGGCTCAGGCGCTTTTGGGCGTCCAGACTGGGAGCACGTCGTGCAATGTATTCCGCGTCTTTATCCTGGCCGCCCAAGTCTTCGTAGCTGGCAACGAATTCCTGCGGGCGTTTGCTAAGAGAGCCGATGCTGCGGCTCAGCTGTGAAGATCTTGAGCCTCGCTTGAGAGAGCCACCACTGGCGAGCCAGGAGCCTTCAGAGTCGACAGATGCGAGAGAAGCAGACATCAGGCCAGCGCCGCGACCACTTGGGCTGATAGGCGTATCAAATCGGGGTGCACCGCTAGCGTCAAAGTCGGAGTTCCGGCTGTGAACATTCAAGCGGTCCGTAGGTCGTGGTGAAGCCCTGCCTCTGTGGCTGGCTGCAATAGCTGCAGCACCGACGGGGAGATCTGGCACGTCTGGTGATTGCACGCGAGAATCTGGTGGCGACATGGGCATCTCAGGCAAGTCTTCCCTGAATTTGCTCTGAGTGCGTGTTGGCGTACCAGTCTTGTTGCGTTGGAATGGTGATCGATCGCCACCAACGAGATGTGCTGGAATGGGGCCACGAGACATAGACTCTCTCGAAGTGTTTGTGAAGGAGGTTTCCGAGGCTGGTGCTTGCTTGACTTCCTTCTTCGTTCCACCTCGTCGGAAGAGCGTGGCCCAGCCGCCGGCACGTCTTGATTCGATCGATCGAGGCTCAGAAGTCCTCCGCTCTTCCAAAAGAGCAGGCATACTTGGTGGAGATTCAGGAAGTGATGCAGTCCTCTCCTGTCGCTCAATAGTGTTGGACAGTAATGATGAAGGCGTGGGCGCTCTGTTGTAAGTCGGTGAAAGAGGCGGGGTGGCCATTAACGGCGTATGCTGCGAATAGCGCACAGCTTGCGCAGTCTCGACAATGGGATCTTCCATGGGAGTCTCGAGCGGTGTGAAAGCTCCAGGTACATCGAGCTGTCGCATCTCGGGGTTTGCTTCCTGTTCGAGAGGTGGCGAAGGTAGAGGATCGCGGAAGGGATCATCAACATGCTGCATGGGCTCTTCCAACTGCTGGTCGGTACCAATGCCAAGCCCGATGACTTCTTCTGGACTGAGGTGAGGTTCCTCTCGAAGTGCAGGATGTACAGCTGTCGGTGGCGTCAAAGGCTGGCGTGCTCGTCGTTCTTCTTCTACTCGTGACCTCACTTCTTGCTCCCTTCTCGCCTCTTCGGCTTCCTGACGCCTCTTGTTGCTGTCAGCTCGGTCTCTTGCAGCTCTTGCTTTGAGCTTGCGATCTAGCTTCTCCTGCTGCTCGCGTTTACGCCTCTCTCTCCGCTTTGCATCGCGCTCCATAAGCACTCTGAGGTCACTTGCATCCATCTCGTCGGCTGTTTCTCCAATCCTCTGAGTCTTCTTCTTCTTGAAGGGATCCACGGACTCCTTCTCTTTCCCTCCATGATCGTCCCGAGTCATTGGCGGCTGTGCGAAGGGCGAAGGTGCTGGGTATTGAGGTGTGCCAGAAAGTCTGATAGCGGGTCGGGGGCTGAACATGTCGAAGAGTCCGAGTTCCCATCCTCGTTGTTCTGGTACCGTCGACATGGAGTGTATTGACTCTCCATAGGGCAGAGAGATGTTAGAATCCTTGGTGTGGCTAAAGTTGCGTCGCTTTTTGCTGTCACGGCGGAAGACACCGTCGCCCTGCCTTTTAGGCACGTTGATAGGCGCACTCATGCCGCGAATTTCCTCCTCGCGGAGTCGGTCGTCGTCCTTGCGTTTTTTACTTGAGTGACGACGGACAGGCAAGGTGTCGTATGCACTGCGTTTGGACAGAACAGTTTGCCGTGAGGGTGGCCTTGGATCCGTCCGTGGTACGCTGGTCTGTGAGGTGGAATGGTCTCTGAAGTTGTAAGGAATATGCGGGCGTCCGGTATCAATGGGACGCAGGTGAGGTGATCGCTCCAGGTTCCAGCTCACTGGGAGTGCAGTAATATCTTCCACGCTACCTCGGGTTTGGGCAGTGGAGTGGTCAGTGTGCTTTTCGCCAGGCGTGGGTGTCGCGTGACGTTGCGATTGATGGGGCGCCGGGGTTTCTGCGTCGGCGACCTTCTCTGTCTGTTGCGATGCGCGGCGTATGCGCTGAGCAATGCTAGTGCTGGGGCGGCCTGCTGGGGTGGTAAAGTCGTGAATGTTGTTGATATTGTCACCGCGGTCGATTGTCGGCGGCGCAGGCGTATCCTTGTTAGTGGCAGCGCTCCGCCGCTTTTTGAAGGGCCACAAGGGCATTGCTTGAGGCGGTAAAAAGTTGGGCGTCGTATTAATGAGGCATTCCCGGCTTGGGCAATGGTCTGCGCAGACGGAAAGATGCTGGTGTTGGGAGCTCAGGGCGCGGTGGCACGAAGAGCAGCAGCACACTGGCACAGCGCGTGTTGTGGTGGCGCAACGGGCAACATGCAATGCAGCGATGCAGATGTTGTGAAATTGGAGAGATTCGGAGTTGGACGCTGTGCACTGTGCGCTCTGGATGCAGTTCTTGCGCTGCCCTGGTCCTGGCCCTGGCCTCTGCAGTCACCGATGGACAAGGCTGGCCGTGCGTTTTCGATGCGAGTTGCCAGTTGCGCTAGCATGGGAGGCTTCGACTAGCCGACAGCTAATTGAGCGGCCAGGGATCGCGCGCTGGAGAGACACGGCACGAAGAGCGCAGCTCGTAACGGCGATCCGAGCTGGCGGTGCAGTGCGGCGATGGTATGGTTGTTGTTGTTGCTATGTCTGTGTAGGCGTGCTTGTAGGGTAGATGCCTGCTGTGGGCGACGAGTCTCACAGGTGCATGTGCAGGCGAGGGAGCAGGATGACGAAAAGAGACGAGTCGATTACTATAGTGGCGCACCTCTCTACATCTATCTATGTGCAGGGCAGCGAGAGGGCAGCTGCCAATGCACACCCACGCCTCCTTGCGCCCTGGAGTGCAGGTGACAGCTCGCAGCAGAAGCAGAGGCAGAAGCAGAGGCAGAAGCAGCAGAGTGGATATCCGGCTGTCAACACCTCCATCGTCGCCGTTGTGCTTTAATATCCACGCCCTGTCCATGTCCATATCGCGTTTCATGTCGTCGAAACCGTCTGCCGACCTTCACTTCCCTCCGCCGCGCCGGAAACGTTATCAAGACTACGCATCGCTTCGCCCGGAACAGCACGCCTCGAGGGCGCCAGCAACAGACAGCTCTTAGGTGGCGCCGTCTCCCGTAGAGTGCTTGCAGCGCTCGCAGGCGCAAACAAACGCCTCAGCCGTCCGCCCCCGAAAGCGTGAGTGTGACGAAAGGGACCCGTGACCCTAGCAGCGCTGGCCCTTCGAACTATCTGGGTCTACCGAGGTCTGGATCTCTCGCAAACCCACTGATCGCCACGAGGCCGCTCTTGGGCAAATTTCGCCCACGAAGCGGATGCCCACGCAAGCGAGTTGGACTAGCAATACTCGAACCGTATCCCCAACGCCTGACGTCGCTGCCTTTTTAGGAATGCCCATGATCGCCGCCGCATGAGGTACACAATATTGGGCTGCAGTCGCCCGTCAGCGTTCCTAGGCCGCGAGCGGGCAGGATTAACCGCACCGCAGACGAAAGAGCTTAGGTCTCGGGTCGGGCAACGGCCGCCGCGGCCTCGTGGTCTTGCTGGGTTTAATGTTTGACTCTGAGCGAGGCGCCAATCACGACGCTTGCCTGGGCTGCTCAATCTGCGCGCACGACGATCGATGGCTGTAAGCGGAGATGCGCCATCCGGGGAGCTTTGCTGTGAACCAAAGAACCTGTCCTTCATGATCTCACCGGCAGATTGGGTGCCGGATTGCGAGAGCATCGTTTGGCCTGGACCGGATCTTGGCTCGAACTCTCCGTTGTTTTGGTAAATAAGAGGTGGGTGCTAGGTTCGTAGTCGAAGGAGGGATTTCGTTGCATTTGATGAAGCTCTCCATCGTGATTCGTAGACGATTAAATATCAGATTCGAACAGACGCTTCGATGAGCGGCGTACTCGGATAAGTAGAGTCATGATCGCAGTTCTGGCAAGCCTACAGCCGTGAATCCGGCCGTCAGAAGCGATGCTACGTAGGCCGCAATTTGTTCGCATCGAATGTAACGTAGCAAGATGACATTTATTCGGAGCAGTGTCCGTTGTTATTGTTACGATGAGCGCGATCGAACTGACCACTACACTCCGATCGAAAATTGATTTCTTTTTTTCTTTGTCTCGTCACTTCTTCAAGGCGGATCAGGGTTGTACAGCTTTTGAGTACAACGTTTTGTACGAACCATTGGATCTCGCCAATGTCAGGTTTTTACCAGTAACACCATCTGGTCATCTCGGGGACCAGTTCCCTGATATTCTAAACACCAGGGTCTATATCGCAGACTTGCTATTGAGACACCAAGACGCCATACAGTTCGCGCGAACGAGTTTGCGTACAGCTTCGGTTGCCTTGATTGGCTCTTGCTGGCAAGTATGGGCGATTCTTAGACCGTAGACTTCAGTATTAGCGACTCAGTGCGAAGGTACGTAATCAGCTTTATCAGTATCTCAGTGTCAATCCTCGCTGATTATGGGGTTACGTCGGCCGACACTGCTATAGCTGTAACTGTCTAATCGTATATTCTGGCGCAGTAATTGGATACAGAGGTAGTCAAATGATTTCTTAGCAGCGCCACATATACTGTACGAATGAAACGGTAACAGCACACACAAAAGCAACGATGTTGGCGAGTTTAGATAACAAATAGCCAGCAAGACGTTGACCGTGGCACAATTTCCAATGGAGTTCATACTACGCGATACGACTGCACACCCGTGAGCGATCGGAGGTCTGTTAACGCTGCGAACTCAAGTCGTCTTCGCCCAACCCAGCAATTCCACCAGGTTCTCATCTGCCGCCAACAACTGACCACACTCATCGACAAATGACTTTTGCTCACCCATAGCAGCATGTAGAACATGTACAGTCTCAACCATACATTTCTCCACTCCTGCATCTTGCTTTCCGCTTTCAACCAGTATTAACCACGCAATCGTCACACTCTTCATGATCTCAACTCTATGCTCAACCATCCGTGGCCACCCGTTGAAAATGACAGCTTGTAGCGCCTGCAGTGTAGCCATGAGGAGATCGGTTTGTTGAGCTTTCGCTGCTTGTGTGAGAGCTTCGCTCAGCATAGGCAAGATGTACTGTATGTGCTTGACAGAGTCAATGCCGAGTTCGTTGAGCAGCGTACTGAGGTTAAGGAACAGAACGCGAGTGATGCCTGGGTACTGGCCGCAGTGGGCGTATGCGTGCAGGATGCCTTTGCGGAGGATGGTGTCGAGAGACTTGGTGCGATTCATGCGGACGGGATCTTTTGGGGGTGAAGATATTGTGACAGGAAAGCGGGTCTTTGTAAGAGTGAAGAGTGCAGGATATGTGGCGGCAAGAATGGCGACTGAGTCTGACTCAGGTGTGAGGGTTGGAAGATACGTTAAGCACGGCATCAGGGCGTCTTCGAAGACAGAGCCGAGACCGGTGCGTGAGAGTAGAGTGGGTGAAGTTGCGCGTAACAGGGAGTGCAGTAGTTCCGCGCCAAGTTGTTTGTATTGTGTTTCCCAGTCATCGACAAGTGTGAGGATAGGCGGGACAAGAAGAGGCCAGACTTGCTCGGTCGATTTCTCCTCCAGGCCATTCACAATCCATGAGAGCAATGCCAACGCAAACTTGTCTTTCTCACTTTTCCATGGCTTAGTGATACGCTCGTCTGAGTTTTCCGAAGTCATCTTCGCTGGCAGTTCGGGCTTGTCTTTCTTGCGACCCTGGTCGGTGACATTATCCGGTTTGGCCTTTACGAACAACGGACGGATGGTAAGCTTGAGAAAGTGGCTTGCAAGGGCGGAGGTGAGCTCACCATGCTTTTTCACCTCTTCGATCGCCTCACTTGGGTCTTTGACATGAGGGTTTCGTAGTTGCCAGGCCATGACTACATCGAGGGCCTCCTTCATCCAAGGGCCCGGCGGTGTTGCCAAAGCTTTAGCGAGTGCTTTGCCATCAAGGAGGGGCTTCAAGGCGTATGTATCAAGGATGTCGAGATCGCGAAGGTGTGTCGTGAATGTCGTGTACTTGCGTTCGATGGCTGTTCTTTGTTAACACAAAGTCGTGATTGATGTACTCGTAGGGTGGACTTACCATCGACATCGTCACGATGCTCTACGAGCTCGACAAGCAACGCGTACATCACTTGACTCCTCCAGGTGGGACCCCAACGACGCACAGCCATGCCAAGGGTGTCGCGAGCGGCGAGATCTTCGCTTCCAGAAATCTTTTGAGCACGTCGCTTTTGCGTGTCAACACCATCTACAAGCCTCGTGATCTCGTTCAGGTTGCGCACGGATGCTGTCACAATGTCACAGATCTTGTTCGTAGCTTTGATGCCCTCTCTAGTTACTCCGGTAGGGATCGATGGCGATGCTTTACGTCCAGCCTCTGGGGCTTCGGGCTGAGGAGCGTCGCGGTAAGGTACAATCGCTGTCAGCATCCACGCCATGTAACGCTCGTCAGCATCTCTGACCAGCAGCTCGGGCAGATCGCTACCTCCGTCGAGTAATGCCTTGAGCTCGTCGATTAAAGAGATCGTACCCTCCGTGTCTGGACGATAATGTTTGGAATCATCGACAGTCGGGTCGGAGAAGATCGTAAAGTACAGTCCTAACTCATAGACCAGGCGCATGGCATCGTGAGGGTCCGGTCCACGAAGCGCCTTTTCTAGCTCGACACCAACCCGCTCACGGCTAATCTTTTTCCGCAATGCATCCTTGATGTCTGGGTCGCTCATGGCTTTTAGCGATTCCGAGTCGATGGTGTAATCGAGTCGGCTTGCGAAGCGAATGAGTCTGAGCACACGTAAGGGATCGTCTTTGAAGGTCTGGTATGGTTCGAGTGGTGTTCTGATGATGCGCTTCGCCATGTCATCGAAACCTTGGTTCGTGAAGTCCTCGATTTGTTCTGTGTTGATGTTGTAGAAAAGGGCGTTGACAGTTGCATCACGCCTCATCGCATCCTCCTCGGGGGTGCCAAACTCCATCTGAGGGTTTCTGCTGTCGTCGCTGTAGGTCTCCTTGCGCAGATTGACAAGATCGATATCCAGACCGAGGATCTTCGTTGTCACAGTCTCAAGATGTTTCGACTTCTCTGGGTTGGCTTCAATTTTATGTAAGCCTCCGACAGTTTTTGACTTATCAGTCGTGCCAGCTTTGGCGCTCTGCTTCTCTGTAGTAGCGACACCTTCGAGGCCATACTTTTCAGGGTTGCCTGGAATTTCGAGGTACTCCTTCAGTCTCATACCGAATTGCAGTCCGGTCATCTTGTTGATGGCAACGTCAATATCATGACTGGGAACACCAAGAAGTTTGTCTCTGACCCAGCCACCAGTGAAACGAAGAATAATCGGCTCTTTGGCGAGCTTTTCTGGCAAAGCAACCTGGTCCTGTCCAGTAGGTGAAGGCAATTGGTCGACATAGCTGGCGACGTCAAGAAGGAGTTGACGGAGAGTTTGCTCGATTTCGGTGAGTTCGAGAGTCTGTGGAAGGCCAGCTTCGTCTTCGACTTCTTGGATCATCATGGGGCCCATCTTTGCCTTTTTCGAAATAAGTTTTGGTAGCGGACTTGTGGAGAGTTTGCGTCGCTTGTTTCCTTCCGGTGATGTGATGATGCGACTAGGAGACATGTACAGGCGGGGTGTTGCGCATTGGAGGGCACGTGTGGTCAGAGGGTGTTTGTTCAGCCTGCACCTCAAAGAAAGTTGTGTGAAGCACCGGTGACTCAAAGCAACGTGACGGGCCGGCATTCACTAGAAAGTGAGAGCTGAAGATAGAGGTTTTGCTGTTGGAATGATTGGTCTCGGTTGCGATAGAGTCATGTAGTAGCAGGATTGCATGTATATCGCTTATACTGCAACCAGTTTGTATGGGTGCTCATGTGAAACTGTCTGCCCAGAGGAAGCCCGCAACCTCAGGCCACAGTCCAGCCCTCTGTTGCTGCTCAGGGACCAAGCAAGATCACGAAGCAACAGCACCACGATGCCTTGATCCACCCAAGCCTGTCACAAGCCCCAATACCAGCAGTGCAGTGCCCAGCCTCGCTCCTGTACACAAATGCCCAGAGCAGCCATACACCGTAGCCGATTGCCTTGCCGGAGAGCAGCGAGCCCTTCTCATGACACCGACGCCAGATGATCCGCTGCAATCACCGCAGGACTCGGACTCTGACACCAACCTCCATGTCCCCAAGGGCCAGGCCTCAAAGCCCGCTAAATCGCCTCTTGCGTCCTTGACAAGCCTTCCATACCGCCGGTCCAATGCATCTCTTTCCACGCTCTTCCAGTCGACGACGTCACTGCCCATCGCAACGGGCTCACCTGGAGCATCTGGCACTGTGACACCCACTGCTGGCCCTCCAAATGGATCTGTTCTCTCGCCAGGTGGCGCTGGTCCTGTGCGGCCATCGTCACCCGCAATGCCAGGAGGGAACATCAGCGGCGAGACCAAGGATCTCATCTTGCGGGCGTTTGCGCCGCACGTGTCGGTGCTAGCTTCGCAAGACACCGAGGAGTTGATACGACATAAAGGAATACACGGAGGTCTGCTGGAGCTATTAAGACCATTTGGCGAGCATGTGCAGGGCAAGGTCACAATCAGGGATAGCGTTGGCGCAAGTCGATCTTGGGACGATTATGCTGTCCGGTTCACGGGTGTAAAAGATGGGTTGGAGAGCCCGCGCATGGTGGATAGGAGGAGCATGGAATCTGCTGGGGATCAGACACAGAACGGACCAAACAGGCTATCATCTCTGGAGTTTAAACCCGCCAGACTACGGTCAGGTGGCGATGTCGCGCAAGTTGAGGAATTGGTAGAACGCCATCTCACCTTCGCCGAAGAGCAATCTGGACCTGTCGAAGCGGACTATCTCAACCATAAGTCTCAGGATCAGATGCCCGATCACCAGTCCGATTCTCCATTCTACATGCTGTACTTACGACGCCTTCTATCTGGAATGCCCATGGTTCCGTCAGAGACGATGAGCCACCCTGTCGCAACTGTAATAGCGATTTCATCTCGCTCGCCTAACCCGATCGAGGAGCTTAGGACACTCTATGCATCATCCAATATTGGCGAGCACAGACTACCACCGTGGGTACTGAACGAATTCTTACGATACTACATTCTTGTACACGACGAAGACTACGACGATATCTCGAAATCAATGGCCCTCTACGATCAGATGAAGCGACACTTTGGTTTGCATTGCCACCTACTGCGATTGCGAAGCGCACAGTGTTTGCCGACCGACGATGACAGTGTCAAGCTTCCGCATCCCGAGTGGATGTCCGCAGCTGAGGAGCTTGCAGAAATCATCAGGCGGGAGACGAGCGAGGACGATGAGGATCCGACACCCTTCATCTTCGAATCCGATGCGAGTGCTATCCGGTCGTTCGTGCGAGAGATGGTCACACAGTCGCTCGTCCCTAGCATGGAGCGCGCATCTGCCCAATGGAATGACCAGGTCGCATCTAGGAGGCGCGGCATCAGCGGTCGTTTCATGTCGCTATCAAAGCGCTTCACGACCTTTGGCGGACGCTCGTCATCTGGGCCGTCTCTGGGTGGCGCGGGAAGCAACTACGACAGCATACAAGGTCACTACAGACCCGACGCTCCAGAAGCAGTCATGCGGAGACTCGCAGACCACTCGATGATGCTTCGAGATTTCAAGCTTGCTCAAGGTACCTACGAGATATTGTGTCAGGATTTCAAGAACGACAAAGCCTGGAGGTACTACGCAGGCGCAAACGAGATGGCAGCAGTCAGCACGCTTTTAGCTGCTGGAGGGCTCAGCACGAAAGCCCGAACGGAAACAGTAGATCAGTATCTGGAGACTGCCTACTACTCATATATCACACGTTCAAACGCACCTTACAATGCACTCCGAACGTTGATACTCGGCACAGAACTCTTGAAGCTCCGAGGAGGCAGTGCATTAGATGATTCTGCTCGCTGGCTAGGCAAAATAATGGACGATCACTTGGTTGGACCTACAGGCTATGCTTTGGTGCTGGAACGTTCGGCGCAGTGCTACAGTGAGCGACCTAGTGTTGTTGGTCTACGCACAGGAGAGCGAAAGCGTAAGGCTGCTTTCTGGCACACGTTGGCAGCAGATGCATGGTCAAAACAGGACAAAAACAACCAAGCCGAAAGCTGCCTCGCTGAAGCGGTCCACCTGTATACTGCGGGTGGTGCCAATATCGAATTCGGCAACATGCACAATTTCCTCGCCACCCTGCAGACAACTGTGAAAGCGAATCGTGCTGGACCACAACACCTCGATCTTACCGACGATACACAGACACTTGTGGAGCCCATGCAACAGCAAGACTCCCAGTTCGGTCTGCACTCACCAATGGGTCACCGCAAAAGCATAAGCACGAATACAGCACACTTACCAATTGTCAGCACCTCTTTCGATCCGCTTGGAGCGGTTCAGAGTGCCTATGAGGGCGCACCTGCAGAAGCAATGAACGAGCAAATGGGGATGGCCAATCCCAGTACTGGCCAGACGAGAGACGACGGGTTTGAATGATGGAATGGATTCTTCGGAGCGTGATTGGGCATTTAGCGTAGGCGCATGGCGTTCTGATACACGCGATAAGCAAGGATGATAGCACAAGGCTTGAGAGCACGGGCTGTATATTATAGTGTGCATGAGCAGGATGCCGTGATACGAAACTGGAAAAGAAACACCCTCGCTCGAAAAACACATCTTGTAGAATAATCGCTGACGGCATCGCGGAGTGTCTACTTTAGCTCGTAGAATTGATCATGTGTGTCGTCAACGGCTGAAGCTCAGTCTTCCAGCCTTCCCGATTCTTTAGCCGCCCCCCTGTCAGTCCGTCCGCGGGACAGCTCTACTGTAATTGCTTTGCTTGCGAATTGCTGCGACTGCATTCACTGTACCCGTCGCGACACCATTCACATTCAGCACCGCTCAGGAGCACCACCATACTGCACCATAAAGACGACGCTATCAGCTGTTCATTCGACTGTATAATAAAAACACGACGCGCATCTGCACACGCGCTTGCGACCCGCGAAGGAAGAGAGACACTCCGAAACATACAGACTTAGCGCGTCGCGATCTATCGCAAAACATTACAAACACCACACGCGCACCCCATACCAACCTAATCGCACAACACATAATTCACAATGACAGCCGAGCGCGTCCTTCCCGAGGACAGGAACCCGATGCTTGCTGAGGAGCGCGCGCCCAGTCGTACGTCCGATCCTTCGATGCGCCCACTATCGCCAGACCTTTTACTGACTATGCGCGCGTTACAGATGAGATCCTCGTCGAGCGCCGCTGCCTTGGCCAGACCGAATTGAAGGTGAACCCCGGTCAGGTCGGCACCACAAACGCGACGAAGCCGAAAAACCTTGGTGTCCTCGACTATGCGCACCTGCGCGTACCGCTCCCAAGCGACCTGAGCTCGAGCGGAATCTTCATCAAGGGACCGAACAGGAAATACCCAGAGGCATACTTCTTGATGGTACGGAATTGCGCTTGAAACAGGATGGAAGATCATGGCACTAACACAAGAACAGAGACGATCAAGCGATGGATACATCAGTGCCACAGGCATGTTCAAGGCCGCTTTCCCGTACGCGTCAGTGGAGGAGGAAGTCAGCGAGAAGGAGTACATCAAGTCGTTCCCCGAGGCGTCAAGCGAAGAAGTCGCAGGTAACGTCTGGATTAACCCGGAGCAAGGTAAGCTTTTTTTCCGCGACTTTCACAAGCCTCCCGCAGAGTGCTCACATGACCTTCTCTCAGCCCTCAACTTGGCGGACGAATACGGCATCAAGCTCTGGATCGCCGCGCTTCTCGACCCCGAGCCCATCACCCACGGCACTAGCGACCCCAAGAAGAGCATTCAATCGCCGCCACCTTTTAGCATGAAGGAAGCTGTCAACGGTCTTGGAAGATCGCCTGAGAAGCCCGACGGTCGCCGCTCTACTCGCGGTCGCAGCCTGCGCTCCGCCTCGCCCATGAAGAAGGACGCCTCCACTCGCAAGTTCGCCACACCTCGCAAGACCCGCAAGCCCCGTGGCACCCTGAAGTTCGACGAAGACGCTGCCGCAATCGCCGAAGAAGCCGCAGAGTCTATCAACGGCGAGCTCGCCACAGCCACTGCACGCCAGTCAACTGAGAACGTCAAAGTCGAAGTTGAGACTGTCATGCAGCCTTCACCTGAAGGTGACGAGGAAATCGAGAGCACCAGAGTCAACATCGAAATGCCAGCAGGCCTTCCTGAACTCCAGCTCCCCAACGACGCACAGGAAATGCTCGCCCAGGCCCGTGCAATGGTGCACGAAGCCGAGAAGATCAACGGTGCCAGCTCAAGCTCTACGAAGAGCAAGAGAAAGGCGGAGGAAATGGTCGAGGACGACGAAGAGGAACTTGAGCTACTGCCTCCCAAGAGGGTAAAGGCTGTGCAGACCGAGCTGCGCAAGGAGAAGATCAAGAGGAGAGCCATCACTGGCATTGCCGCTGGATTGGCCTTTGGGTACGTTCTGATTTCAACCCACAAAGTAACAACACTTACTGACATTCTCCAAACAGCGCGCTAATTCCCAGCCTCCTGGCCGCTTTCCCATGGGCATAGAAAGAAGCGACCGAAGCCGCAGTATTTTCATACTTCCAATTCTTCGAGAACAACCTCGCCCCCAAATTTGACCTTTATTCGGAAGATACCATTCTTATTTTCTTGTTGTTGCGTCTGTCCAGGTTTTTCTTATTCCCCAATGTCTTGTTGTTAGGGGACTGGCTTGTTTTGCGTGTGCTTTTCGTGTGTGCTCTGTGCAGAGAGGCACGAAAAAAAATCGAATGCTTTGGACATGGATGGTACTATCAGAGGCCTTCGAGGTCTTGTAGTGAAGCAGAGGGAACTGCCATGCAACCCATGGTGTTTTTGGCGTGGTGTGTAGAATTAGTAGGAGGAGGGATAATGGAATGTGATATTGAATTACACTGCTTTTGTTCCTCCTGTTACTTGCGTGAATACTTGTCGGGAACCATGACCGCACAGCTTACGCCCATATTGGTTATCCTACAACTTCGCATATCCTACTATTGACTGAATGTCGTTCTTCAAGAAGCTCGTCATACCGTACCGACGTCACGTGTGCGAAAGTGGATCTGTCCAGTCCTCTTGGCACTTCTCACTTTTCGCGCGTGGGAGTGTCTTGACTTTCGGCGTCAATCGTTCATGAAGTAAACTCACAAACATCAGAACGTCAAACACGTTCATCACGCTTGACGCGTGACCTTCTATCCATCATGAAGTGAACGACAAACCCTCTCGTCTGACGCTGGCCGTCATGACGCAGAAACAGGACAAAGCCGAGGGAGCAACCCCTCACGTGTTCTCGGTAACCCACGGCTTCCGTCCCAATGCCGCTCGACCAAGGACCTCAGTAACCGGCCTGCCGACGAACGACATATGGATCTCTGGTCGTGTGTCTTCGGCTAAAGACTCCGACGCAAAAGCACACATACACACGCAAACATGAGCGGAGCAACAAGGACAATCGCGCCTTGGAGGCAGTGCTTGCGGTCTTTTGGTGCGCAGACGGGACGAAGATGCTTCGCAACTGGTAACAGGTTGCAAGCTAGCTATGGCTTCATTGGCTTGGGCAGAATGGGTGAGTGCCCCTTGGCTTTACAAGGCCTCCATGATTGAGCTGTTGCTGACGAGATACTTCAGGCTACCCAATGGCAAAGAATCTTCGCGAGAAGATCAACAAGTCCGACACGATGGTCATCAACGACGTGAATGATGCCGCCACTCAGAAATTTGTGGAAGAGGTCGGCAATGTGACGATTGCAAAGAGTGTGCGAGAAGTTGCAGAGCAAACGGTACGTCGCACCATGCTGAGGCGGACGACTTGTCCTGCCTCATCCCGATCCCTCTCTAGTGATGTTAAAATTGTTCTATCAATGATCCTCAGCGCAATGCTGCATAGTGATTATATATTAACCATCCACAAAATCTGAAGTTCCGACAGGAAA
>Ga0265797_10007300_pt1 | contig 15189 bp, 13 predicted proteins | sample P2T30metagenome_FD_192433 | JGI IMG/M metagenome (GOLD analysis project Ga0265797, IMG submission 192433) | Plant litter microbial communities from East Loma Ridge, Irvine, California - P2 T30 | ecosystem: Environmental > Terrestrial > Plant litter > Unclassified | place: USA: California... | reverse complement strand
GTCTCAGAACCTAGTGGAGGAGCGATTTTTACGAATACGTTACGATTGCGACCTCTCGACACACAAACTCAATGACTCAGAACCTCCGGCCTATAGAACACACAGGACCGACATCTGGATCTGCTCTGAATGTGGTAGCGACAATCCTGATTGGCATACTTTCTGCCCGGTATGTGGTAACTAGATCGATATAAACCAGAGCTACCTGAATGCCCGTTGCATGTCGGGATTCAATCGAATCTTGCAATCTGTAAACCGTGATTGTTAAAGCTGCATGTTACGTGTGACTCGCAATAAAATCATATCGTATCTTGTTTCTAGTAATCATGTTGACTTCTTACAACCACTTGATGTTAGTGCGAAACTCTGCTTCTGGGTGTTCGATGTCAGCAGCATACGCTATCATCTCTTTTTCATCGCCTGGAATGTGAGCTTCATCTCACCAGCTTTCCAATTAAGGCAACAGGGTTCCTTCGGCCAATGCTTTTCGTTCCCTGAACATTGAACTTCGGCATCTCTTGTAGGCTAGATCGACTGACACGGGCTTGATTCACCTTGTGGATGATATCCACGCCCAACTCCACCCGCCTTCCATGAAAGATGTAGCATCCGTGACAGGTGTTGGAGCTCGAAGAAATTACGGAAAAGCCATGTTTAGGAACGTTGAAATTGTGGTGCCGACATTTGTTGTAGTCCTTTCGACCCAAACATCCTTCAGATCGACTCCATGCGTGTTCTTCACACCTTTGGGGGGATAGAGCCGATCCTCGAAAGGAAGCTTGTCGCCAAGAACACGGGACGAATTCGTGTGCTGTCCCACTGGATATAAGCACGCCCGCATTTGTTGAAGATGTCAAAGACGACCTGCCGAAAATGTGAGCGTGCACTTCGCTCTTGTTAAGAAACTTTGAGTGTTCTTGTTTAGGAGGCGTTTGTTTCAATAGACAATAGTATGCTTATGTATTGGTGCCTCGGTCTCAAATCTCACAGCATTAGTCGGACATGTGGCAACCCTGTTTCTCTAGTAGTGTAAGCTAGCTTCGTCTGTTTTTCTACTACGGAAGACACTTTGTAAGCAAGCATTTCGAAAGATAAACGTCCCTGACATCACTTACAAGATCGGTGTCGTTACCTTGCTTCTAAAAGCACCTCTTGAAGGGCTTTGCCATTGCCTATGACTAGAAGTGGGCTAATGAACCTCGGCGGCTTTCAGCATGACTGTATAGAAGTGTTTCACTACAGACCGCTCTTGCGCCTTCGATAAGCGTTGTCCGAAGGCGCAGCAGAAACTCCGAAGGCGCACGAAGACTGTGCGTCCATCTGCCATCTTGCCAAGCGATCCTATCACTTTTACTCCGGTTGACCCTGCTTACTCTTGGCGTTGAAATAATCATACCACGCGGCTGAACGAAAGACTGTCACTTCATGTACCATCGACATATTCTAGAACAGCTTGCGCTGCTTGGCACGTAGTCGACGACTTTCTAGACCGTCCTTCAGTGCTGACGGCAATTTTCGGAAAGTGGTGAAACTGCATCTTCGGTCCTTATGCTGCCATGTTAGCTGGGATGGTTAGCGTGAATAGCGGCTCTGTGTGTGCCCTGCATTAGTTCACTCTGTCAGTGCGCTCAAGGCGGCCTCGCCCCGAACGTGCCAAGCTGACCAGGATCTGCGCTTACCGACCATAATAACGAGAGACGAACTTGAGCTGTGCACACTAATACAACAGCTGTTGTCGCCAGACTGTTAAGTGGTACGACCTATACACCCACACAACAATTCCCCTTCTGTTAAAGGTACTGCAGAGCACCTTCGACGTCGAGCACTACTCTCTCCGCCAATCGGCCTCGAATTGTAGTCCAAAGAAGAGAGAATCCACCAATCCCATTCAGATATCACGAACGTAAACCTTACGACGCGCTGCCGCTGTCTACAACGTGCCGGAACGACCCTCCTCAGCCGACACACTAGAAAGCACTCACGGCACTCGAATCGGCGCATTAGATGCACGGACCCAGAATTTGCGCCACTGCAACACCATGGTCGCTGCGCGTGCACAGATACTGCCTAGCCTAGCTAGACGGAACGACATGTTTGTAGACCTCTCATTTCCACCAACTATTCTACTACAACACGTTCAGTCGGGCCTATTATAGTCACGAACATCTACTATGTCCAAAAGTTGCAATTGGTGGAGAATACCTTGGCAATTTAGCAACCGGCGCGACTATCGTATCGTTAAAGCCGGACTTAACGACAATCAAGTCGATCATACCAGTCTAACCTAAATTCGTAATGTACCAGCTCGCATGGGTTAACGTTCTACTGGATTTAGTTAAACGACATGAACTGATTCGAATGGTCATCAGTCTAGTTGAAGCTGAAAGAGGTAGGGCACTTCGGCAGTGAAGGGTACGAGAAGGCTATACTACAGCCGGAGCAATCGAAAAGCGTCATGGACTTCTATAAAGAGCTGCTACAGAAGACCTGTAGAGGATCATCCCCACACAGCTCTCTAAATCTCGCTCATCCTCTCTTCAAATATCGACTTTCGTTTCTCGATACTTATAACAATATTCTCTTGCACGTTCAAAATGCCTGCCTTTCACACTGGACTGATGTTCGCCGCTGTGGCTGCTGTCGCCTCAGCGGCTCCTACCACCGACAACATGTCTGCCGCCTCTTCAAATATACTGATTAAGCGTGCCGTCTGTTCATATACGGGTACCATCAACCCCACTACTGTTGCCTCTGATGCGCCTGGCTGCTCCTCCATCACCTTCAATGGAATCACCGTCCCTAAGGGTCAGTCGCTCGATCTCTCTAAGCTCACCAAGGGCACAACGGTCACTTTCCAGGGCCACAACACTTGGCTCGCCCAGGTTGGCTTCGATGACTCCCTCCTCAAGATCGGTGGTACCGACATCATCGTTACTGGCGCAGCCGGCGCTCGCCTCGATGGTCAAGGTGCCCAATACTGGGACGGCCTAGGTAGCAACGGTCCTACACCCAAGCCTAAGTTCCTAGCTGCTCACAACTTGCTGGGCACCTCAGCTATCAACAACCTCTACCTGTTGGACACACCCGTGCAGGCTGTCAGCATCAACGGCTGCAATGGTCTTAAGGTCAATAAGATGACTATCGACAACAAGAGCGGAAACAGTCTGCCTGCGAACAAGATGCCTCACAACACTGATGGCTTTGACATTGGTGCTAGCTCCAACATTGTCATTGACGGCGCTATCGTCGACAACCAGGATGATTGCGTTGCCATCAACTCTGGAACCGTGGGTTCTGAACACTGGAAGATCATGTCTGATTGCTAACCCATTGTGCAGGGCATTACTTTCCAGAACGGACAGTGCAACGGTGGTCACGGCTTGTCTGTCGGATCGGTCGGCCACGGATCTAGTACTGCCTCTAACACAGTCAGCAACGTGCAATTCCTCAACAACAAGATCAACAACTCCTCTAATGGCATCCGAGTCAAGTCGTTCGTTGATGGTAAGGGATCCATTGACAAGGTTACCTACAAGGGCATCACGCTCAGCGGTATCACTAAGTATGTGCACCACTTCCTGCTCCTCCGCCTGTTCTAACAGCTAGATAGATATGGCATCCTTATTGAGCAGAACTACAACGGTGGTGACCTCCCCAAGAACGTTGCCCCTGGCACTGGCGTTCCCATCACTGGTCTTACTATCGAGAACATCATTGGTGGTAACGGTGTTGTCGCTAGCGGAACTAATGTTGCTATTGAGTGCGCCAACTGCAGCGGCTGGACTTGGAACACTGTCAATGTGACCGGTGGCAAGAAGTTCTCCTGCGTTGGTACTCCCAGCGCTGTCCCTGCTGGCACTTGTGCTTGAGTGGTGAGAATCTAATTAGTGATGAGGTGTGCAGTGTTGGCACTATTTAGAGCAGAGCGACACAGCGCAGAGCAGTGTTTCGAATCGTCTCAATTCAATAAATCAACTACATCAACCATTGCCAAGACATGTCAGTCTTGAGGATAAAGTTCCGCCACACCGGTGACTACTGCGACAGCACTCAATATCCGCAGAATCCAGGATGCAGTCTTCTCGAGCGATCTCATCAGAGGCATAATGAATCAACTTGGTAGTAAGCAGAAGAGTAGCATAATGCCAGCTGCTAGCATAGCGATATCCGAGGCTGACATTGGCACGTTTGCCGTCACTAGCATGGCAGCGGAGGAAGGTCAGGTTCGAAATTTGGCCCAAAGCACTAGTGAAGAATGCGTGCTCCTCACTTGGACCAATTTATGCAGGATTGTTGATCCTCAGCTTGCCGTGGTGTTTTAATCTGTGAATGTATCTGATCGCTCACTGTAGGCCTTGCATAGGGGCATAAATCTGGTGATATGGACTGACCAGGAGTAAAAGCAAAGGTCGAAACAGTCTAGATCGTGGGCCAAGTGAGTAGGACTTATTGTCTGCCTGGATTAGGTTCATTACATAAGTTGGGTACATATAGGAAAGCCCCCTGCTCGAACATCTAATAGGGGACTATTTAGCAACTTACGCTACGGTAGGAACAAAATCCAACTCCTGACCTCTTTGGGACCCTTTTTCTCTCGCTTCAAGGTGTAGTTTTGAGATGTTGGCTTACCTTGATAGAGTCGGGACAGATTGAGCAAACTTTACCCGGACTTAAGGCGACTTTGCTTGGCCTGTGCCGCAGAGACTGCGTTGTGGCGTCGTAAGCGACGTCTAGGATGATGAGGGCGGGGCAAAACTTGTTGGCGTGAGATTAGGCATGATGCATCAACTCCCATCGATCACAAAAACCCTCGAGTTTTCACGTATTCAGCCATCCAGGCTCATTTTGCATCGCTTGAAATTCAAATACCGAGGCCGACCCACACAGTGAACACGATACATATGTGTATACTGTTAACAGTATATCATCCTATCCCAGTACTGCAGTTACTCAGGATAAACAACCACTTGTGTCTTCCGCACAGCATATTATACGACTCCTCTTGTATACCTCCGCACGGCTAAGAACCCCGCACGTACGCAACGACTACTAAACTATCGCGTACAAGATCTTCCTGGTATCCCCGGTCTACAACACACGACACATACATCATGATGATGGCAGAGCTCGACGATGAGACCCAGTCACTGGTGCAACGGCTCTACGATGCGTGGAGTACTCATGCGGATTCAGCATTTTACCTCAGCTTTCGCGATCAACTACTCGCCCAGCGTGAACGGGTCGATACATGCATAGCAACCTTGAAGACTGTTATTACTGTTGCATGTCCCCAGATCAATGAGACGGAACGATACTTCGATCCGAGATGGGAGGAGCTATTTACTCTGGCAGAGGCGATTGAGTCCAGTGCCAAGGAGGAAGACGGGAGTCTCGGGAAACGAAAGCGCGGATACAACGAGGTTCATCGTCTGCGCAATCTAGCCGTAGTCTCCGCGTTGTGGTCGCCTGCCTTGGTTCGTTATTATGGTTGGAATACTGCCGCTCAAGGTTGTATGCGACTTTTGAAGACTTGCGCTTTGCGATACCCAAACTTCAGTAGGCAGTTTCGCCCCTACCTCAACCGTGTCCTGCTAGACAGGCATTGTCAGGCCATTGTAACTGGTCGTCTGAAGAATCTTAACGAAGCCCCATTGCAATACTACAGGGATTTGAATATCGTGATTGCGGGCGGTGTCATCCCTGATCTAGAGGTCGAGGAAAAGTGGGTGACTACTTTCGATGGAACGGTGCCTGTTGATTCGGATGGCCGTCTTCTCAAGGACTTAAGACCATACCATGTTCACCAGTACCTCTTGCGTCACGACCGCTACGGCATGCTTGCCACTAGAGGAGATTACCAAGACGTACCGACAGCCATGCACCAACAGTCCGACTTCTCACATGCATCTCCAGTGTATGAGGAGATGTTCACACAGGATAACAGTACCATCGCGCATGTTCCCGATATCACGTTCTCTCCGATGTTCACGCCATCAGGAGTGAACGAGGTTTTCGATAACTCTGCGTTCAATCATCAAGATGAACCTTTGAATCATCACCCAGATGAAGTTTCTACTATCACCTTTCCCAGCGATGATACTATTGGCCTGGCGTTGAATGTAGACGAAGTGCCGACCGCTGAGAACATCACCAGCTCAGATTTGTCTGATCGAGACCATGCAGAGAACGACAACACGTCTGATCTAGGTCGAGGAATTGAGAGGAATAACAGGAGGCAGTCGCAAGAGGAGGTTGTTACCAGTGTGACGAGAACCGCAAAAGAGACACCAACCACGGCTGGACTTACAAACCCTTATTCCGAAATGAGTATACTTTCTGAGTCACCGAAGACAATAGAAGATGAGCTGCACAACAGATACGACCAGATGTTGTCGACTTATATCCAGCAACTGAGTGATGAAGCGGTACCCGGCTACGCACAGCGGCGAGCGCGATCGCAATGGCTCACGCAAGACACCAGGTTGGCAAGGATATGGTCAATCTCTCAATCTGGGGGTATGCTACCTGGTAGTGCCCCTTCAAAAGCCGATTGCGACATTCTTTACTGTTCTGTAGATGATATGCTTGAAGCAGCACGATCTGGCGAAGTTTTTCAGAAGCCTATGGTTATCAAGGAATCATTCTCTGATGCCGGCATGCACAACTATGAACGCTTCTTATCATTGCTCGAAGATGCTTTCAACTCCGAGGAACAAGCAGAAGTTCGCTGTATCAACATCGAAGAGCCCATGTGCGAAGCCCTTGGACAATTTACCGCCTATTTGCGTTCGCATCCTAAAGATACAAACGGGTTCTGGATGTCAACCTCGCGCAGTGTGGCTAGCTGCCATCGTCCTCTCTTCACGATGCTTACTCGTTTTCGACTCTTGGAGAGTGTTACTGCAGGTCTTCAAGACAACCGCTTCAACTTAGCGTCACCGCCATTAGGCATGACTATGTCTGTCAACTCTAACACCATCTCTTTTCCCGGCTCATTTTCTGGTGCGTATGTCAATACTGCAGCGGGTAGCTGGCAGCGTAACTTATCCGGTATACAACTCTGGGTCTTTGTGCCAGAGGAAGCAGTGGATCCAAGCGACTTCGCGGGTTTGGCGAATGGAGAGAATGATTGGCTACCGCTAGGGAGGCACCGCTTGGTTGTTTTGGAAGAGAACGATGTCCTGTTTGTTCCCCCTGGGCTACGACTGGTGCAGGCATGGCACACGCCAGTGACTTGCCTAACGGAACAAGGATTGTTATGGGACGATCTGAGTGTCCTACCAATCCTAGAAAGCATGCACGTGGGTCACGAGCATCAGGCTGCACATGAAGGCCGTAATGCACAGCAGCTCTCTCGTATGATCAGCAACCTCGACTGCCTGATCAGGGAGCAACCTGATCGATTTAGGAAGTGCATGGCACGGGATGAATTCTTGGTTCGCTTCCGGGCAGCTACTCAGTCTTGGCTCGAGACCTCTTCAAATGATGGTAAACCACGATAAAGTGCTGTGGAGGTGATGTGGGCCTGTTCAATTCACATCAAGACGTCGACAGAAGCCTGAAAACAAGTCCGCACATGAAATGGCTTTGAGTACAGCAAGTCGAGGTGAGACCCTGCTACTATGGATATCTGTCAATATATCTTGTCTTACAACAGCTCAACGACAAGCTAGTCGTGCGCCATGCGGAAGGACTGCCCATACTTATGTAAAGGGCTTACCGGTATCTCTTAGTCTGACAGCGAGACTGACACTGCTGTTGAACTCAGACGGGAGCATACATACAAACCTCTAGTACAACGTAATGTACTTTCACTCAATACTCTTCTCAAGATACAGGAACTTCCGAAAACATGGCCCCATATCACCTTGCGGTACTTGATTACGATATCATATTCGATGTTCGTAACCCCGGTTGTCTGGGACGGCGCTGGGATGACCATGCAGTGTGTAGAGATAAATCCACTCCGAGATTGATTCAACAAGTGCCGCAGTGTATCCTTCAGCGCGCTAGACATTAAGATGGGGAAGTGCTTTACTTGCGGCTGAAATGAGGATATACATCAACCTTGATGACTGTGGACTGGTGGCGCTTGTTCATCTTTGATTGGGCTTGACCATACCCTCCTTCCAGTTCGGACGACACTATTACAAATCAAATTTCGCGGTCAGATTTGTCGTTAATCAAGTGTTGCTCTGCGTAGCAGTCCCAGAATCTGGCAGGCTTAAGAATAAAATCAGAGATGGCACAGATAGTTAGCAGAAGTGCCCGACTGTCTCCCCATATGCCTCCATCCTCTCGTGCTACTCCCATGGTCTTGCCTGCGTTTTGATACATTTCTGCATAGATTCGATGTGCGTGCGAGTCTCACGGCCTCTCTGCTTGCTTTGAAACATTATGCGTTCTGATATAGCTGGTCTACATGTGTGCCTTCATCTTAGTCGACAGGATAGGCCTAGCTGCGCAGTGCGGTGTCGACTCTGGTGCGGTGCTTATGCTATCGCCACTCCAGGATCGCGCTTGGTGTGCGGCAGTAACGGAGTTTGATGACAAAAGAAAAGCGACACTGAACCCAATGAAGGCTCGGCTACATCCCCTAACTTCGCTAACCTCGTTGTTTCTAATGTATTTAACCTCTTTGTACTCCTGTCTTTCCAGTTTCCAACTACACTTCCACCCATCCACAACGATTGGAGCCTCCCATTGCTACTGAAAGATGTCTCAATTCATTCGAGATACCAGCTTTGGTAGATTTGCCCGTTTAATCACACGCAATCGAGTACTGCGGTTTCCAGAAGAGCAGGATGATTTTCAGCTGCAAGATTCCTACGTCAAGCTTCTTGAAGCAGCTGAGCTACGCTCGAAAGACGAGCCCTTGTCTATCACCTCGCAAAGCGAGAGAAACAACGACACTTATTCCAATCGCCCTTCGGAATCCGCCCAGCCACATGACGACGGGCCTGCGAAGGTCGACGAGAAAACGCAGCAAGACGACGTGTTCGAGCCCAAGGTGTTGGAAGATGGTACCATAGTCGTCAACTGGTATGGCCCTGACGACCCTGCAAATCCACAGAATTGGACGTCTGGTCAGAAACTGGTGCCGACGCTGATCATCGATGCTTACACCTTCGCTGTCTACCTTGGCTCCTCGATCATCACTGGGAGTTACACCGGCATAATGCGTCAGTTCGACGTTTCTCAACAAGTCGTTTCTCTCACGCTCTCCATGTATGTCCTGGCCTACGGAATCGGACCTTTGCTCTGGTCACCACTCTCTGAGATCCCATCCCTTGGTCGAAACTCGTTGTACATCTTCACCTTTGCCATATTCATTGTTCTTCTCATCCCTACGGCCCTGGTAAACAACTTCCCAGGCTTGGTCGTCCTACGATTTCTCCTAGGATTCTTTGGAAGTCCTTGCCTCGCTACTGGTCCGGCGACGTTAGGCGATATGTATGCCTTCGGCAAGCTTCCATACGCACTGTCGACTTGGGCTGTCGTTGCTACAAGCGGTCCTGCAGTTGGTCCCTTGCTTTCTGGCTACAGCGTGCCGGCCACTAATTGGCGATGGTCCACTTGGGAGTTGCTGTGGCTCAGTGGTCCGCTTTTCATAGCCTTCTTCTTCCTGGTTCCAGAGACATCGCCTTCCAACATTCTCCTTCGACGTGCTCAACGACTGCGCGAACAAACTGGCCAATCTTGTTTCAGAAGCCAGGGCGAAATTGATCAATCCAAGCGCCATCCCCGGGAAGTTGTCACCGAAGCACTCTGGCGGCCAATTCAAACCATGATCCTCGATTCATCTATTGGATTTACCGCACTTTACGTTGCCCTTATATACGGCATTTACTATTCTTTCTTCGAGTGCTTTCCGATGGTCTACGAAGGGATATATGGAATGTCGCTCGGAGCGCAAGGTCTCGTCTACCTGTCCATCGCCATCGGAATCACTGTAGGTCTGGTGATGTACCTGATCTGGATACGCATTACATGGGAGCCTGCCGTGCGGACCTGGAATATTGGGCCCCCAGAACGCCGCCTTATTCCTGCTCTATTCGCATCGTTCTTGCTCCCAATAGGACTGTTCCTCTTCGCTTGGACAGCAACTTCCAATATCCACTGGATCGTACCCACTGTTGGAATCGCTATCATGAGTGGCGGCATCTTCATGATCATGCAACCCATTTTCCTCTACCTTCCGCTGAGCTATCCCAAGTACGCAGCATCTGTCTTCGCTGGTAATACCGTCGCTCGGTCAGTACTTGCTGCCGCCATCGTTCATTGTTCGCAACCATTGTATGTCAATCTGGGAGTAAATAGAGGCGTGAGTCTGCTGGGAGGGTTCACTATTGGTTGCATCTTTGGTATCTTTGCCCTGTACCATTATGGTCCGTCATTACGAGCAAGATCCAAGTTCGCGCCCTGAACACGAGAATGCCAGCCAGAGACCAGATAGAATGATTCACACACCATGGATTTGACTCACCCATCAGAAAGTTGATCTTCGGTCGTCTGGTTAGTGAGCTATCAGCTCGATCCGCGAATACTTGTTTATAGTGTTGGAAGAAGAGAGAGAACGAAGCGCAGATACAACCTGTTAACTGATATTCACACAAACCATCTACTTTGAACCAGCTGGATAAGTGAGCCTGTAAGAAATTCGTGCCTGCATTCTTGTGTTTCTGGATGATGGGGCGCAAGGGTTAGCGCACAGGCCTTCGTCGACAAGGCCTTTGGGTTTCTACGACGATGGTCCGTGCGCGCACCAAATGTGCGGGGCGCATGTGAAGCGGACCTTTCAATCACTGCTTCAGCCGCCAGCAACGTTGGTATCGTTGGACTCATTCGACGGCGCCTTGACCATGCTCAAGACGAGCGCGACACAATCCTTGTCCATCGAGTTGGCTTGTGCAATGAGAGCTTTCCATTATTTCTGTGATCTTAACGCGCGTCGTTAGAAAGGTGAGATCCCACATTGCGTGCACCATTTACTAGGCAATGTAAGCGTCGAGGTTGTGGGTGAATAGCCAGCCATTACGGTGATGTGTCGATTGACGGTTAGGTGATTCGCGGCAGGTTCGGGTACTCCTCCTATTCAGAGTGAGTGTTAGCAGGAACATAGCTTTGAGGGGTCTCTTGGCTTAAATATGTGCTCAATGTGCAGACTCGATGCTTCGTCCGAAATGCCGGTAAGGTCATCGCAATGGCGGTTGTGTTTTTCTCCTGGTTGCAATCTTCCCATAGAGACGTTGAGGGGTATCAACGACATGGATACGAAGGAGATAATCAATTTCTACCAACGTGCTGGTGATAAAAAGGAGCGTTGAGGGGTGTGGATGGAGCAAATGGTGGAGATGGAATAATGATGCAGTAGCTCGAGGAGGTGGCGATGCCTGGGGACGAAAACGCGCTTGTACCAGAACGCGCTAGCATCCCCGCCAAACGCGACGCCCGCTGCTTAGCACAACACAACCACTGCATCAGACCCAGCAGATACCACGGTACTTTCTACTGTTATGTGAATGTCTTACGGCTATTCATATTGCCGTTGAGGACCTCCGTGTGCGCAATGATCGACCTCTGATCGAGCAGTGCGAAGGTTGTGGCGCAGTCGTGGCAGTGAAGCTCCAGCCGCCCGAAAGAACCAGTAAATGTAGCCTGAGGCTGATTATCGCCCCTGGTTTCTCAATGGAACTTTGAAATTACGCCGCATATTCACCACTGCCCGATCTAAGCTTTGCACCTGGGTTTGCCATCTCCAACTTATTGCCGGCTCGGGAAGCTTCATTGAAGGGTGAGTAAACCGCTTTGGGAGACTGTCTCAAGCATTGCGATAGAAGTCTTGCTGTGGACATTGCGATGGCTTTGCAGACTTCGTGTCACGGTCGATTTCCGGTCTTGTTCTTCGACCCATGTTGGCACCGCGTCGTGCTGCGCCTGCTTCCTATCGCTGCCTGGAAAAGTTGATTGTATAAAAAAGCACCATGTTCGTGGACATACTAGATATCACCACAGCATCCTGAGCACGCAGTCCTGCTACCGTCGAATTACAGAAACCATGTTCACTCTCGATACTTGCGTCGCAAAAGCCACCCCTTCAGCTTTATCAGATGGCATCACGGGCCAGGCGGTCAATCTAAATGTCGTCCCCGAAGACATCCACCACCTCATCATGACCGAAGTTGCGGGTACGTCTCCCACAGACGTACTGAATGTGGCACATTCATCAGTCACATTACGCGATGCAGCATTGCCCTTCATATACAGAAATGTCACTTTGACTAGAGGACTGAAGAAGAGCGAGGAACAAAAGAGATACCAAGCGCTTGTGGAAAATTTCCGCGGAGATGAACAAGGACATGTCGCGAAGCACGTGCGCACCATCACAATCACAAACGACGTGCCTTCGGATGACTTGATCATGATGCTCAACAAAGTTGCGCAGCATGGAGATCTCCAATCGCTAAAGTATATCCTTCGAATGTGTTGACAGTTACGAAGCTAATTGTCCTAGTTGGGAGACTTCTGCGCACATGTCTCGTGCAGTGTACGACATGATCCACGCGACTTGGCCGCAGCTTGAGCTAAGTGTTGTTACTTTGGACCGCCAGAATGCGAAGAATATCCTGCATCGACAGATGGACATGAGACTTCTATCGTCCCCTTTGCTTACCCAGCTCACGTACGTGGTTTACACTCAGGGCTACCGTCCCGACAAGCCCTGCCGCTCTGACTGGCCCCGGCTTTCTCAGGCTTTGGCGGGGGGCGGCAACGTACGATCTCTTCGGCTGCAGAACAGACAATACTTCGATGGCTACCATGAAGCAAAGATCGTACCCGATACTGAACTGGAAAAGTTGCCACGCCTTGATCTCGCGTCCGGTTTGCGTTTGCCTCGACTTGAAGAGCTCACTATTGAAGTCTTAAGAATTTTTGGAGACTCAACTTATCTATGGGATGACGATTATTGTCGCACGTTTCTTGATTCCATTGACTGTTCCCGGCTGCGCAAACTTGACTTTGGAATTGACAACCCCACAAATTTCTTCAAGAACTTTGCCGGACTTTGTCCAAAGCTCAAGACGTTGAGTTTTGGAATGCTAGGGCGTGGGGGTAATGATCTGTCCGCAAGGATGTTCATTGGGTCACTTGATGCGCTTGAGCATCTTGACGTGTCTCACGCACAACATTCCATCGATGATCTTTGGCCCGCTATCGAAAAGCATCGAAATTCACTCAAGACACTGATCCTTGGGCCCACGTTTGGGCATTACTACTACTCCAAGTACATGCGGCTAAGCCTACTCGAGACGATCGCTTCTACGTTTCCAAACCTTGAGCGGCTGGGATGGCAGGCTGAATGCGATACCAATGCAAGTTTCAGCCACTTGATCATGCATATATGCGCTGACTGTACTTACCAGATTGATGCAAAACATCTTGAAGTTCTGTCGAGCATGAAGCTCACGAAGCTCGATCTCTACCTCCACATTCCTGGTAAGGCAACTGACTACTGCGACCAACTGACGAGTGGGACCATGGGAGCCGCAACAACTCCTCCGCTTGACGAGAAGCGCTCTGTGGCCGCTGCGGTCGAGATCGCCGAAGCTATCTCGGGGTCGCAGAAAGATGCGCTGCAGTGGCTCACACTTCATATTTCCCGCATGACGTATGGAGACCGCGCCGATCCATGGGAAGTATTCACGAGGCTACAGGTCAGGCAGAACAGTTACTCCAATCGAGTGCGCGGACACAAGTGGGATGTGCGTGGCAAGATGGACTGGTATGCACTTCCTTCGCTTGAGGAAGATCTGTTGTTAGAGGAGGAATAGGGCAACGCAGTTATGGCTGTCCCTATCAATACTACTTCTCCAAAAGCGTCTTGACCTTTCTAGCACTGCGTAAGCTTATGCGTAGCGGTTGGACGGTGTCAAGGTTCTCAGTGAAATTTTGGCAATGAGTGGTTTACACGTATCGTAGTGACATCCAAAGGCGTCCAGAGAGCTCGCATACACTTCTAGCCACCATAAACATCGTGTTCAAGAGCATCGCTTACATTGGGGAATGAGAGCGGGACGTATATGAAGTCACATTGACTGGACATTAGATTGCATCTTGAGCGAGATCACAGTTCAAGGTACGAGAGCAGGTACCTTGCTTGGGGTTGAGGACGAAGACCAGTACAAGTTGCGAGCAATGGTAGTTAGAAAAGCGCACCATGCAAGCACCTCGGCTTTAAGACCCTGACCCCACTTAAGCGGCAACTACCCAAGTCGGCTACACAATGTCTCGTCAACAAACGTCATGCCATAACTCATGAACTCGATAACAGCACCAATGTGACCTTTATCCAGAAACATGTTATTTGCAGCAACACAGCACGTCCTACGCGCATCACACCTAACCCGCAATGTCTCACTTCTCCAACTGCGCCCCCAAAGATGCCGGTTCAGCACCACACCACGCCAACGTATCATGGAAACAACAGGCTTCACGTCCACCCAACTCGAAGTCCGCGACGCCATATTCGCGCTATGTTCAAACTTCCCAAACAGCTACTGGCGCGATCGCGATGATACCAGCACCGACCCATCAGACTTTCACGCCGCGCTAGCAAAGGACGGCTGGCTAGGCATCGCCTTGCCAGAAGCCTACGGCGGCTCTGGCCTAGGAATCTCAGAAGCAACAATGATGCTGCAAACGATTGCAGAATCTGGTGCTGGCATTGCAGGAGCTCAGGCGATACATGCAAATGTGTATGCGACGCAGCCTCTCGCCAAGTTTGGGAGCGAAGAGCAATTGAGGGAGACGATACCGAAGATCATCTCTGGAGAGTACAGGACGTGTTTTGGCGTCACGGAACCAAACTCTGGACTCGACACGCTGAGGCTGAGCACATTTGCGAGGAAAGATGCCGATGGGAAGGGGTACAAGATCACGGGGCAGAAGATATGGATCACGTGTGCGCAAGTTGCAAAGAGGATGATACTTCTCGCGCGAACGACACCACGGGAAGAAGCAGAGAAACCAAGTCAGGCGCTGAGCATGTTTTGCATACCACTCGATCGCTCCGCTCCCGGCCTAGACATGCGACGCATCAAGAAAATGGGCGGCCGCGCCGTCGACGCAAACGAAGTCTTCTTCGACAACTACCACATCCCCGCCGACTGTCTCGTCGGAAAAGAAGGC
>Ga0265797_10007299_pt1 | contig 15192 bp, 14 predicted proteins | sample P2T30metagenome_FD_192433 | JGI IMG/M metagenome (GOLD analysis project Ga0265797, IMG submission 192433) | Plant litter microbial communities from East Loma Ridge, Irvine, California - P2 T30 | ecosystem: Environmental > Terrestrial > Plant litter > Unclassified | place: USA: California... | reverse complement strand
CGGGTTGTCCTGGAGGATTATTTTGCGCAATCTGGGCATTCTGTGCATTTTGGGCGATTTGGGACCTGGGACCTTCGGGTGGCTTGGCGGTGCTTTTACCAGATGGTCCTTTGGGCGCATTAGGTGGAGGCGCGGGGGAATCGTTTGTTGGTGTCCCGGAATTGGCTGGTTGGGGCGCATTGTTGACACCGCGGGTCTTGTCACGCATTTCTCTTGCTTTTCGCAAGGCACTCTCCACGTAGCGCTTGCATCGCCTGCCCTCACGATCCACTTCCACCTTCACTGTGCTCTGCCCAATACGATGTCCGTTGAACTCCGCTTCGGCCTGTTTCGCAGAAGCAACCGCCGTGTATTGAATGCCATCCCTGAAAGTATCTCGATACTTAATCGAGGCAATTCCGAGAAAGCTGCCCGTCGCCGGGTCAGTCTTGCTCTGCACAGAAGCAATGCTGCCAAATTGCTCGAAATTGAGCCGAAGCGTAGACTCTGGTAAGAACGGATCGAACCCGAGAACTACAACCTGCTGCGCCTCCCCCGGCCCGACAGAATTCTTGTCAGTCTTGAAAGGTGCAAGATTGTATGGCGCAATCCTGTATATCGCCTTGCTTGGCCTCGCCTTCGTCCTGCACATTCCGGACATATAGCCGGGAATCGCAAGTCGAGGGTCTGGCGGCGGATGATATTTGTGTGCCTGATTGTTCACCCAGTGTCAGCGAATGGGTACAGAGCGGTTTTTCTGCCAATCTCTTGAAGTTCATGTTGTCTGTATCATATTGCGCAAGCTCGACGGATCATGAAATAGGTTTCGTACCTCGAATGCTTTTTGTTGGACTGTAGCTGGTTTTTCGTCCTTCTTTTTTCTCTTCTTCTTGTGCTCGCTGTCCAATTCCGGATCCCATACCGCTCTGTACCCCTTCGCTTTGCCGGGTGGTAAATGCATGGAGGGTCGCTCGGCGTGTGTATTCGAAGATGTCTGGATGGCGTCAGAGGAGTGCACGTCCGAGGGTGCATGTATTCCATTTGTCGTGAACATCTCGACGGAATCAGGTGCAGCTCGAGGGCTGCAAGTAATCGCCGGCGAAGAGTCTGAGTGGTTGGTGAGTGGCGTCAGGCCGTTTGGGAATGAGGGTGCCCTGTTCGGAGCTGCGGCTTGCGAGGTGTGGCCAAAGACAGAAGAAGCCGCGCTGTTCAGCGAGCTGGTCGATGTAGCTTCGTATGAGATATCGCCGGACTTTGTGCGCCGCGGCTCATCTGAATCCGGCGAAGGGTACTGCTTGTGGCTGCTGAGAGCGCCAGCAGGTTGCGAGTCGTTAGAGGGTGGCACGGCTTCTGCGAGCTTTGCGCGCTGTGAGAGACGAGAGTTTGTGTATTCAGCTATTCCACGCTTGCGCTTCAATGAGCCTGGAGAAACGCTCCGCTGTACAGCTGGCACGCCGCCACACTGCGACATGTCGTCGCCGTCACCTTAGGCGGGTGACGAGCACAGCATGGCAATGGCAGATGGTGTGCAACTTGGGTGTGATGCGGCCACAGGAGATGGGCGGTGGAAAAGTTGCTTGCCTCGGTGGAGGGATGGAGGAAAGAGGCACGCGCGCGGCACGCGTCGGCGGAGGGTTTGTCGGCGGTCGTATCCTGCGGGCGCAAAAGGGGTGAAGTTGTCGATTGCAAAGCCGAAGGAGTGAATGAGTGACGACAATGTAGACTCGGTGGTCACGCAGATGCGACAGGCACGGGTGAGGTCAGAGGACGGCGGCAGGGCAGGTTGATGTCTTCCGCCAAGGCATTCCACGCGGAGGCAGACTTGCTTTGCTTTGCGCGGTGATCATCTCCCGCCAACCGACCTCGTCGACTTCACGCCTCGATTCATCGTCGAGATTGATTAATCAATTCATGTCAGGAAACTACATATATGAAACTACATTGTATTGCCAGATATGTTCATGGATCTGGGAGGGTCTTGTGACTCTTCTTCTTGACTACACCGTTACCATTCGATCAACACGATACTACTGCCTACAAAATTACTCATCTATCAGCCTCCAGACACAGGCGTCAGGCGTCGGAGGAATAGATGTTTATGTATCACGATGCTGGTGTCTGCAGTCACAAAGAGGACTGAAGACGCCATACTCGATACATGACTGCCTAGATGCATGTGATAATACGTGTACGCAACTCCATTCTTCTTCCATATCGTACCTTTGATGCCCATCAGGGGCGTGGACGTCCATATCGTAGCAAAACAATCCGTTTCTTACCTTAGAGAGGCCTTCAGTCACCTTCTTGTTCGAGCGCTCATTCCTATGCAAGTTTTTCGATTTGATCATAGGTCGAGTAAGAAGCACACGATAGATTCTTTCGAGAGGGACGCCGTTGAATAGGGTTAGGGTTGGGTTTGGTGGTGTTCAGGGTGAACTTCGCGTCTTCGTTACCTACTTCACCACCAACACATTCCGCTACTACTTCCTTCCTGAGCTTCACGCGTCGACTAATCAAGTGTGGACGATACTTCTGTGGAAGCCATGATAGCTGGAGAGGCCTGATTCACACATTCGCGGCTGTCTGCCCAAGCCTCGACGTGGCAAGACTAGAACGATAGCGCGTTCGCGTAACACCGGCACCACAAAACTACTCTGAAGTCGTTTCTTCCAGCCAGGATGCAACGCTCGTGCCTCAGTGTCGTAAGCGTCAAGCCAAAATGTCTCAGGGTGGACGGCTTCGAACGATGTTTCCGCAGAAGCTTCTCGCTCTCCAGCAGTTTGCGTTGGGTGCGTCCCCCTTGGAGCCCAGAAGAGTCCCGTAGGCTGCTGGAGCTTTTTCACAAAGGCATATCAGCCCCACAAATCGCCAAAGAATTCGGTCACCGCAATCTACTATCCATAAAAAACAAATTACGCGCTCTCAGGGATGGGAGCTTAAAACCCAGCTCGAGAGCACCGTGGACTGCAGAAGAGGACTCAATACTGCTAGCTGAGCGGCAAGCAGGATATGCTTTTAAAGACATTTACATTCCCGGACGCAGCCATGTTGCCATGCAAAAAAGATGGAGCCTATGCCTCGATGCCAAAAGGGTAAAGACAGCTGCCTCGAGATCTCGCAGGAAAGTCACTGATGCGGACGTGGAACGCATAATTGACCTACGCATCAACGAGCGCAAGTCAATGCGAGACATTGCGGTAATGATGGAACGTTCGGAGAGATCGATCACCTATACTTGGTATCTTCGCTGCAAACATCTGGTACCCGAGGAAGTGCTGAAGGGGCTTCGACCAAGCAGCGGCTGGACTGCAAAGGATGACGATCTCTTGATTAAGCTTTACAACGAAGGCAGAAAAATGAGCGATATCAACGCGCATTTCCCTAACAAGACCGTGCGCGCAACTGAGAAACGAATTTACGCACTGCGGAACTCGCTGTTGATAAGACAGGAGCATGCGTCGCCGGCCGTAATGGAAAGCCTGAAGCAGGAGTTGAAGCCTTACATGGGAGCGAGTCTCTCAAGAGCTGATGGGAGACGAATTCGCGAGAAGTTTCCCATGTTTTCAAGCTCGGCGATCCATGCCACACTATATCGCATGCGCAACGGGAAGGCTGAACCAAAGCGCCTGCCGATTGACAGAGTGGAGGCCGAAGAAAGCACAGCCAGCAGAAGGTCCAGATGAGCGCGTTAATCATGTCAGTGTTGATCTTCAGAAGCCGCAAAACGCGTGGGACTGTGAGCAGAAAGTCGTCACTGGGTGTGACGGCCAATACGGTATCATTGACTCTGATTCATTCAGATCACTTCTCAACACGGACACGAAATTTGCACCGGAGATCTCTGTCAAAACCAGACAGGCGGCGAGAGGAAACATGAACAGTCCCAAGGAGATGACATTAACTATAAGTGACTGGCTTCTTTGTCAGATCCCGCACGATTTGATCCAGCTCATCTCTCTTCCGCTTCCTCTCTGTGGCCTCGCTGCCTGTACCCTGGGCAGCCTGCTTTTCTTCCTGCTCCACCAAGTCGTCCTCCCAAGTCCTCGGACGCCAGCATCTAATCGACCCATCCGAGTGTGCCGAATAGAATTCAACATTGAACGCACGCCACGCCAGAGACGTAGTTCGGTTCTTCAGGTTGCGCATGCTGGGAGCAGGCCCGGTTGGCGTAGCTTGGCCGACTATGCGAAGGCGTCGTTGCAGCGTTCCGGCATGTAGATCGAAGTTCAGTATCTCTTGCGGGTTTGGAAAGTAGATAGTCTCCGACCCCACCGGCGTCAAATGACTCGGGGCAAGCAAAGGTTGTAGAGCAGTGTTCTGTGCGTTCCTGATTGTAGGGCCGAAATTCGCCAGCGTGTTGGCGCCTGTGGCCATGTCCCAGACTCGCATCCGCTCGTCGGTACCGGAAGATACAAGGTATTTGCCGTCGTCAGTCCAGGTAATGCCATTCACGGCTCCCACATGAGCCCGACCACGCTCCCGTCGCCTAGCACCCGTGCCTTGGCCGTCGTAGCCTGCAACACCAATACTGTCGTCCATGTCAAGCACGCCCAAACTGCTAGCACTGCGGCGGACATCCCACAGTCGGACTGTCCCGTCTGTGGCACCGCTTGCTAATATGTTCTCGTTCTTTGGATGCCATGCCACGGTCAAAACAGAGCCCGAGTGGCCAGCCAGCGAGTGTGCGCTAGCGCCTGATTGCAAGTCCACGAGGCGCACCGCGGGGTGCTGGGAACCGCATGCAACCAGTAGATGCGAGGCTACATTTGATGTGGCATGGCTGTAAACGGTCGATCCGAGATCGAATTTGCCAGACGCCTGGAGTGTTTCCGAAGAGAATATCTTCAGATGATGGTCATAGCCACTCGTGAGGAAGGCGAGTGAATCGAACGGGAAATACGAGATGTGGTTAATTCCTAGGCTCCCGGTTGTGGAAGTCCTCGCTTTATGGCCTAGTGGTAGATGCGTAATGGGCTCGCCTGGCGCCACAGCCTCACTTTCGAGATCCCATATGGCCACTGATGAGTCTGCGCCAGCGGACAGCAGGTAACGCCCTTCGAACCGGTCTATATCTATGCTGCTGACGCCGGCGCCGTGAGCCACGCCAGTCGGTCTTTCAATTCGCGGATGGGCGCCGTCTTCAGCTCTGGAGCTATTCTGTGGTTTCTTCAAGCAGAAGTTGACATCCGGTGCTGCATGAAGCGAACGCAGCAGGCGCTCATTCTGCGCCTGGATGAAGGCCTGCTGGCTGACAGAGCCGAGTTGCAGGCTAAGGAGGAACGAGTTCATCCATGCAAAAGAGTCTCACCGGTGCCGATGATTAAGATGATTACATTCGAGTCATGTCGCATCGAGGATTGCTCATCAAACAGGCACAAGGTGATGTTCCTGACCTCACATAGCCTAGCCTTGCCCTTGCCCGATGTGGCCCGAGCGCTGATGACCGCATTAACGATCTCACGATTTCACCCCACGTATTATTTGATGTCCTCTTTCTTCTCCAGCTGCTCTCGGTTGCGCCTTTGTACAAACCAAATTACTTGCTCCCGCATTGTTAACGATATTTAGCGCGCTCGACTCCTTAAGGTCCTGACACTCTCTTGCGATTTTCGTGGGGATTTACATCCGGACAAACCCGCCCACACAGCTTGCGACACGTACATCAGACATGTCTTCCACTCAGGGACCGCAGGACTCGGCGAACACAGGCAGGAGGGGAGGCGGTCGCGGTAGAGGGCGCGGAGGTACATCTAAGGAGACAGGCGACAATGCAGCAAACGCAAGAGAAGGCGTAGACGGAGGGGGAGGTCGAGGCCGAGGCAAGGGTCGAGGTCGTGGCGGAAGAGGGCGTGGGAATAGAGACAGAGCACCCTCGCAAGGCCAGTCCCCTGCGCAGCCTCAACCTACACAACAACCCGTTGCTACTGGCGTCTCGGTCAAAGGAGCCCAGAACGGCGAAGGTGAAGACGATGACTCGGACATGTGCTTCATCTGCGCTTCGAACATCGATCACCACAGTGTAGCGCCCTGCAATCACCGAACATGTCATGTTTGCGCTTTGCGTATGCGAGCTCTTTACAAGACGAAAGCTTGCGCACATTGTCGTACAGAGGCACCGACAGTTATCTTCACGGACGACCCTGAAAAGCGATTTGAGGATTACAAGACTGACGAATTCTTCCGGAATGACGGAAACATGGGCATCTGCTACGAGAAGCAGGAGATATTCGAGGACACTGTTGTACTCTTGCGCTACAACTGCCCAGACCCAGACTGTGACGAAGCTTGCTTGGGCTGGCCAGATCTCCACCGCCACGTTCGGACAAAGCATCAAAAGGTCATGTGTGATTTGTGCACAAGGAATAAGAAAGTCTTTACACACGAGCACCAGCTCTTCACCCCTCAGGAGCTGCGCAAACACGATAGGGTGGGCGACAACGAACCTGGCTCTTCGGATCAGAGTGGCTTTAAGGGACACAGGTTTTGCAAATTTTGCAATCTGAGATTCTACGGAGACGACGAACTGTACGTTCACTGTCGCGACAGGCACGAGCGTTGTCATCTGTGTGATAGGGTCGGGAACCCTGATAAACCGCGTTATTTCCCTGACTACAACGACTTGGAACAGCACTTCAACAACGATCACTATCCTTGTATGGACGCAGAGTGCCAGGAGAAGAAGTTTGTGGTCTTCGAATCTGCAATGGACCTTAAAGCGCATCAGGTCAGCCAGCACCCCAACGGTTTGACGAAAGACGCCCGGAGAGTCGATCTCTCAGGCTTCAACTATCGTCAGGAATACGAACAGGACCGTCCTCAACGTGGTGGTCGTAGGGAAGGAAGAGGAGGCCGGGGCGGCCGCGGTCGGGATCCCAATGCTGAGGGGCCACCTCCAACAACATCTGCGCACATGAGCAGAGCTGAAATTGCCCACCAGCGCAATCGCGAGATTCAAAGTGCTCAGTCAGTAACGAGTCGCACCTTTGGTGGCTCACTATCACAGCCCGCGCCACCTTCTCAGGTCGTCCACCGGCCGGGCCATGAGCCGAGATCTGCGCCGAGTCAGCAGCCTCAGCAGCCTGAAGCTGGTGCTGCTAACCTCGCCTCGATGGCAAGCGAGCAGCTGACACCTCAAGAACAAGCCCGTCGTCTCCGGCACGCTGCAGTCACAGAGCGCGCTTCCAATCTCTTACAAAACGACCAGACCAAGCTTGCAGAGTTCCGCCAAAGAATATCCGCATTCCGCAATGGTACACTTAGCGCTCCTAACTTGATCGAGACATTCTTCGCTCTTTTCGATACAACCTCAAACGAGCTCGGAAAGCTGATCAAGGAGATCGCGGAAATCTTCGAGATCCCTGGCAAGCGCGATGCCCTTCTCAAAGCATGGTCAGACTGGAAAGCTATCAACGAGGACTACCCATCTCTGCCTGCACCAGCTGGAGAGAGTTCATCGGCTTCGGCCGGACTCCTCGGAGGACGTGTAGGTTCTTCCAGAGTGCTCAAGCTAAAGAGCTCGACCGCACAGAGTTCTAGGGGAGCTGTGGGCCATCAAGCCAATTGGGCCGCCAACAAGAGGCCTCCCGGAGCGAACATCCCAGGGAACACCCCTCTCTTCCCAGCGCTCCCATCCAAAGGCAAGGGCTCCGCTGCTCCTGCACCAACGCCGAGCTGGCTTGCAGTTCCAAAGTCGCAACCTTCTAGCTCGGTAAGCAGTTCGGCACGCGCAAGCCCGGCTCCTAGTCGGTCGCAATCCTCGCAGAACCTGGCGAGAGGGGCGGATGCGTTCCCCTCGCTGCCTGCGGCGAGGAAACCCACAAGTACCGTCTTCTCCCCCGGTTACTCCGGCGCTGGTGTTATTAGGCAGAGCAACAGTGGCACGCCAGTAAATGCGTGGGGTGGAAGTGGCAATTCAGGCCCTTCGACACCGAGCGAGGAGCCATCGAATCAGAGGCAAGCAAAGGGACGCAAAGGAAAGCAGGTCATGTATCAATGGGGTTGATGTGTAGGTAGAAAAATTGATTAGCTGGTGAGCGCGGCGTTGATTTTGATTTTTCTTGCTAGTGTAGATCAATATAGAATTGTGTAGTAAATCACACAAATTCATAGCTGAGGTCATGAAGTCTTCAACGAGCCCTGGATCTCACCGTCCCGAGTAGTTCTTCACGCCACGGCAATCTGAACCCAGCACATTTCAAGGTCTGCACTGCGTCGCTTACCCAACGCAACCATTGCACATGATGGCAGATCTGGTGCCACGCCACTTCAGGTGGCCTTTTGATTATCTCCGAACTGGAAATGCCGCATGATAGCACTTCGATCAAGAACCCGCTTCATTCCATCGTAAAACTTTGTTTCTTTCTTCAAAATCTTCACACCCCACTCAGACCATGTGACTGGGCAGCAAGAAATTCGCAATGCCCTCCTTGACCGCATACTCGTGCTCGCAGCTCCCACAAACCAGCTTGCCACTCTGCACGCTGGTCTCCATGAGAAGCGTGTGCAAATCCTTCAGAGTCTGCGAGGGCTCGTTGTCGTCGGTCATCAAAACCTCGGCCTCAGGGACAGCATCTGGAAGACTGGGCAAGCCGAGCTACGGAGAGAGAAAAAAAAGTGTTAGTCAGCGGAAGCAGCAGAGAGGGAAAAGGCCATCACGCCCGATCAGCGAGCGACTCTTCTGATTTACTTGCCTCTTGTGAAATGGTCTTCAGTGCTTCCCAGTTGAGTCTCGGCAGCATGTTTTGGATGAGCAGTGGGTTGATCTCGGCTTCGACTTGCTCGAGTTCTGCTTCTTTGGGGTGGAGAGGGAAGGCGGCTGGGTTGGTTTTGCAGGTCTTGCGGGCGCAGCAGAGGAAGTTCAGGGTGAGGAGCTTCATGTTTTCGGTGTTGGTTTTATTGTTCGTCTTTCTCTTTGGGATGATGATTTGCCGGAGTGGGGTTTCGATGTTGTCGTTGTTGGATGTATTCCTTCAAGAAACTTTGCGTAAGCCAATCAGAGGTGGAACTTGCGACGACGCCGACAGGGTTAGGGTTGAGGTAAGCTTGACTTCGGTACATCAACCATCAAACAGCGTTATGGCCGCCTGTTGGCAATTTCGAATAGTTGATGAGATGTAGTATCGATCGATCGACTGACTGTCAAAGAAAACAGGCAATCCATCGATCGTATCAAATTGAAGGTGAAGGTTCAAAACGATCAAGGCCAATTTTGACAAACCACTGAATATGGGTGCTCATTTCAGCGGACATGATACACTTGCATAAAGTGAGAGTGCCTCTAACAACATATCGAGCATCACACTCATATCGGCGGGTCAGAAAATTTGCAAAAGTTACAATGCTAACGAAAATCTCTAGAATCAAATTGTTGAGACTGTAGTATCTCCGACAAATGACCAAGCATACAAGCTCGCATCAGCGAATACGATAGATGTCAAAAGCAGTGATGCCATTGACAAGGTCACTTCCGGTTGGTGGCATCTCCGACTTTCGACAGGGCACGTGTGCTCGTACCCGCAGAACGGGCATCTGCTAATGGCGGCACTGCCAATGAGAGCAAGTTTCCCCTTTCCAGTGGTGTCTCACTTTTGCTATTTGGTTGTGGATATCGTCGTTTGTTCCCTTCGGCATACGCGTTTGCTCAAATGTTCCAAACTCTCGCCTGTCTTTCCTTCACCTATTCACATCCACCTGTGCACCTACTGATCATTCTTACACATTCGCCGTCGTCTTCGCTTCTACCCACGACTCAAGCTTTGTAACACTGCTCTTTCCTCAATGCCATCATGACCAACAATTCACATACCGCTCGATCTGGAAAGGGCTTCGCTATGGGAGGCTGGGGACAGAGCCCGGTCCCTATCCCGTCCTCAGGACTTCTAGCAGTGGACAGTCCGAAGATCAAGGATCACAAGATCAACGACGCTCTCATGTTGGTCAAGATAAAGCTCTGGATGGAAGAGACCGTCGCTCGGCAGCCGTCTGACTCTGCCGAATACGTCTCCCAGGATTAGACTCCGGCCAGGCCTTCTTTCACCGGCATCGACCTAGCTGAAATGCACCAGATTCGCGAAGAGTGTCGCTCACTCGGATCTCAGAAGGTGACCCTCCGTAGGCAGCTCATTGGACTTCTGGTCACGCAGACGGAAATCAGCATATTCCGCGCCTGGCCCACGGGTAGAGAGAAGGCGTTTAGAGACGTTCAAGAGCTGGCTGGTTTGCGCATTCCAGGCTTGCGCAGTTTATGGTTGCGAATGGTTCCACGTGATGAAGAAGCTACCCGCACTGGACTTGACGGCCGTCAACTTCGGAGAGCTCAGGCAACCTCGCTGGTTGGCAACTATGTTCAATGAGTACACCTTTGGCAGCGGACCACCGCCTCCTCAACCACAGCCTTTCGCTGGCTCCAGCCACTGGAAGACTGATCAGAAGAAGACATCCTGCTTTACCCGCGTCTTCCATTAAGAAGTTCGCCTGTTATTTTTTCAATCCCAGTGAGCGAATGCCTTCGGGGTCTCGCCCTCTTGCTCCGTTCCGCGGCTCCCATTAGGGGTCCTGCCATTTCTGGGGATTCGAAAGCGTGCAGAGCGTGGACAGGGAAGGCGACGGATACCTAGAAGTAGACAGACAAATGTAAGGCGTTCCCTCGTTTCAACTGAAGTGACTTGGCACACATACAAAAGAAAGCACGTGAACTTACTTCTTCGCAAGAGCGCCAAGAACACCAGTGAGAGGTGGTTGTGGTAAATTGTATGGTACATTTGTTGGGTTCAGCCCTGGCCGTAAGACCGAGGCGATATCTTATTTTGTTCTACACTGATGCACATTTGAGACCATCGCAAATAACCCATTCCCGTCCCACGCTGCCAAGTGACCTGCTTTCAATCACTTTCGCTACCCAGAAAGCCCCGCTCGTAACCTGTGCTCATGCTGCTGTACTGAGCAATCGGGATGTGAGATCCGCCGGTAATGGTGTGCAGACCCCTACTCTTGTTTCTTCTCGCCGTCGCCTGGCGGGGCTGCCTTGGTGGTACTGTCGGGGTATATGCTCCCAGCCTGCTCGTACAGCACTTGATCACCCTTGCCGCCCATCTCCATGAACTCCTGCGGGTCTCTAGCAGCATCTGGGCCGGGCTCGACCGTCTGCTCGACATGTCCCGAACTCTGTATCTCGCCCTTCTTGTTGTCAGTTTCATCCTTATCGCCAGGGCTTCGTTGTGTGCGGAATTGAGGGCGGGAATTCTTGTCAAAGACCTTGACAGGCGGCTTGTCAGGCTGTGTGTCGATGACTTTGTCGATCTTTACGTCGTTGATGGAGGAGAGCAGAGTTCGCTCACGCTGCGGCTTGCGACGGGTGAAGTCCAGACCAGCAAGCGCGCCTGTCAAGCCTTCGGTGCTATCGGTCAAGCTGATGTTGCGCATGGTGGTCCATGGATGCTCCAGACACTCTTCGACCGTGATTCTTTTCTCGACATCGACGGTTAGCATTCGGTCGATCAGGTCGAGAGCTGGGTCGCCGACTGAGTCCCAGTATGGTGAGGGGTAGTCGAAGCGTCCCATTTTGATTTGCTGACTGAGAGTGTATGGGTTCTCAGGCGAGTAGAGTTCGTCAGAGAAGGGAGGGAAGCCACAGAGGCAGATGTAAAGTACAACTCCGAGACTCCAAATGTCCACAGCGCGAGTGTAGCGACGACGATTTGACTGCTCCAATATCTCTGGGGCGACATATGAGGGTGTACCACAGAGGGTGGTGGTAAAAGATTCCTCGCCGATGATCTTGGCCAGACCAAAGTCGGCGATCTTGACATTGAGCTCCTTGTCAATGACCAAGATGTTTTCAGGCTTGATGTCCCGATGTACGATGTTGCGCTCATGCTATCAGAACGTTAGCTGCGGGTCATTTCGTGTGGAGAGGGTCTTGGATCTTACCAGATACTTGATGCCTTGGAAGAGTTGGACAAACACCTTGCGGGTCTCGCTCTCCGTCAGCTTCTGCTTCATGACAACCCAGTTGAAAAGCTCCCCCTCAGGCGCGAGCTCAAGGACGAGATAGACACCATCTGGCTCGTCAAAAGTGTCCTTGAGGCAGAGCATGTTCGGATGGCTAACACCCATGAGCACGGCGATTTCTTGCTGCAGGCCATCGACCTTGCTTCTCTCTCCCGGTCCACTGCGCTTCTCGAACTTCTTCACTGCGTAGCGAAGTCCCGAGCTCTTCTCAGTAGCAAGGTAGACCGTTGCGAAGTGGCCCTTGCCTAGTTGGCCCTGTACGCTATACTGGCTGTGGAAAGCACTACCATCGCGGTTCCGGGGGTATCGGAAGATGAAGCGTGCTTTGTCAAGGATTGACAGCTCGTCGCCATCGTGCAGCTCTCGTCGCTTGTTGCGTCCAATGAAGGCGTTGTTGACGTATGTGCCGTTGCCGCTCAGATCTTCCACTACAGCAAGAGCGTTACCGTCTTTGTTCTCGGCGAACAGCAAGCAATGTCGGTTGCTCACGGTCGCGATGTTGATGATGCGGTCACACTCCGGATGCCTTCCAATCAGGTAACCGCCAGACGGGACGCCCGCGCCAGCCTTCTTATTTTCGTACTCTTCCTCTTCACTCAAGTATTGGCTCTTGGGAACCTTCTTCTGCCCATAGGGTTTAGCCAGGCCTTTCGCCGGTATGGGGCATGCCGCCCTTTTGCGCAGCACGAGAGCATCTGAGGTGCCATCAATAGGTACAAGATATCCCCATACACCCTCGGCCTCCTCGTCTTCGACTTCGTATGAATATGGTGGTGGCGCGAGGAACTGTGAGAATGGTTGCGTATCAGAAGGCGGTGATGAGAGCCCGGCGACGTTCAGCGACGCAGGCGGTGGGCTCGTCGCGGGAGTGGCTCGCTGCTCGGTTTGTTCTTTGTTTGACCGTCCGTTGATTGGTGTGGCAGGGATGTGAGCGCCTTCCGTGGTATCCGTCGAGCCTTTGGTGACTGGCGATGGCAATGCGCCGTTGTGGTTCGTATGTTGCTCGACCTGCTCCGTATCCTCTGATTCGTCTTGGACTGCTGGCGCGTTGCGCGCAGATCGGCGCGGCTTCTTTGCTTCGATCTCATCGCCAACCGAGACCTGTAGTCACTGTCAGCGCCTTGCTCGAATAACAGTGTAATCATCGAGTCTACAGACCCGCGAGCGCTTCAGCGCACTCTTATCCCCGCGAGGCGGCATATCTTTGGTAGCGCGACAGTCGGGGTGTATGCGGCTCAGTATAGGCTTCCTTCGCGCGACAGTCAATCAAATAGGTCGTGGAGTGTTGTCGTCGCGAACCGGCGGCGCTGTGTTGTCAATGATGTCGGACCGGCCGAGGAGCGACCCACGAGGTCTCGAGCGTGTGATGTGAGCGACCTGGACTTTAGGTTTAAGTTTGCTGGGGTAACTATTTCTAGACCGAGCACATATCACCCTCTGCAGGTGACATGTTTCGGCTGCGAATGGGTCACCTGAAACGATACTATGTCGGCCCACTGATATAGCCTGAGGTGCAGCTTTGTGGTGTTGTTATTGTTGGTTACCTTGGGTAAGACCTCACGACAAGCATCGCTCTACACTCGGGAGTCGCAAATCTCATGGAGTGACGTTGGGCCGCCGAAGCTGTTTGGCCAGACTCATCCAGGGCAACCTTTCTCACATTTCTGTGTTTATACTTGTGCCTGTGTACGCAAATCAATATCACACAAGATCAAAGTATGCCGTTCTCGCACCACTCACACTCTGGCCAATTCTGTGGCCATGCGGCCAATACCCTGGAAGAAGTGGTGCAGCAAGCCATTTCTAAAGGCATGACGACCTTCTGCATGACCGAGCACATGCCACGAGACGAAACAGACTTCTATCCCGAGGAAATCAATAGCCACAACGAAGCAAGTCTTGCAAAACTCTACGACGATTTCTACTTGGAAGCAAGACGGCTACAGAAGGCGTACGCCTCAAAAATCCAGCTATTTGTAGGCTTCGAAGGCGAATGGATCAGACCTGGCTCGCTTCAATTGTGTCAGAATATCCTGGAGAAGCACGATGTCGACATGTTTGTTGGCTCGGTACACCATGTGCACACTGTGCCCATCGATTTCGACCTGCCCATGTATCATAGAGCACGAGAACTCAGCGGCGGGACAGATGAAGACATCTTTGCGGACTACTTTGATTCACAATACGAAATGCTCCAAGCTCTGAAGCCGCCTGTCGTCGCGCACCTTGATCTCATCAGACTGAAAAGCGATGATCCAGAGAGGAGCTTCAAGACTTGGCCGAGGATATGGGAGAAGATTGAGCGAAACCTCGGGTTTGTCGCTCAGTATGGAGGCGTGTTGGAACTGAATTCGAGCAGTCTGCGGAAAGGGATGAGCGAACCATACCCGCAGGTCGAGATTTGCAAGGTCAGTACTTCAGCGTCATGGCGGTGACGGGTTATGACATGCTGACATCGACGTAGAGGTTTTTGGAAATGAACGGCCGCTTCACGCTCTCTGATGATAGTCATGGCGTGGAGCAAGTCGGCTTGAACTACACGCGCGTCCTTGACGCCATCAGGAGAGCTGGAATCAACGATATCGAATATCTGGACTCGATAGGCTCGTCCGATTCGCAAGCTCTCGACGAACGGTTCCAGAGAGTATGCTGGAGAACCGTCTCCCTGAATCAGCTCGAGTCACACGGGTTTTGGAAGGTTGGATGAGAGAAGCACATCATTGTCAGGCAACCAACGCCGCGTGTTTCTATACCATCCATTGCTCCGTGGATGCTTAGTATTGCTTGGTAGTGCTTGTTCGTGCTTGGTGGACACGATTGGTACGCCTGATACTACAAAATACTCATCCGAGAAACGATCGCTACTTGTTCTTCACATTTCCGCGGCGGACGTCGACAATTGTCCAGACTCTAACCCTAACTCGAGGCAGCGGTAAGCCAGATCTATCTGTGTTACAGTAGATCAGGCACCAGTGACGACACAATGGAGAACCCACGAGGCGAGGTCAGCCCATTCGCCATCTGTTGTGTGGCGGGATTTCGCGGTTCGCAGTAGAGCAGAGGCCACCAAACGCCCGCCACTGCACCGCCGCGGCTGTAGGGATGCATGCAGTAAGTTATGCAGAAACTCGGTGATCGATGATCATCGACTCTTGCTGGCGGTAGCATAAACCGCTCGAAAGGGAGACGAAACTGACGCAACGA
>Ga0265797_10007297_pt1 | contig 15193 bp, 12 predicted proteins | sample P2T30metagenome_FD_192433 | JGI IMG/M metagenome (GOLD analysis project Ga0265797, IMG submission 192433) | Plant litter microbial communities from East Loma Ridge, Irvine, California - P2 T30 | ecosystem: Environmental > Terrestrial > Plant litter > Unclassified | place: USA: California... | reverse complement strand
AGTGCTGTCGACCAACGGCGACACCTTCCTGGGCGGCGAAGACTTCGACCAGCGCATCATCGACTACATCATCGACGAGTTCAAGAAGATCAACGGCCTGGACCTGTCGAAAGACGCGATCGCCCTGCAGCGCATCAAGGCGTCGGCCGAGCGCGCGAAGATCGAACTGTCGTCGTCGCAGCAGACCGAGATCAACGAGCCGTACATCGCGATGGCCAACGGCGCCCCGGTCCACCTGAACCTGAAGATGACCCGCGCCAAGCTGGAATCGCTGGTCGAGGAACTGATCGCCAAGACCATCGAGCCGTGCCGCATCGCTATCAAAGATGCCGGCGTCAAGGTTTCGGACATCGACGACATCATCCTGGTCGGCGGCATGACCCGTATGCCGAAGGTGCAGGAAAAAGTGAAGGAGTTCTTCGGCAAGGATCCGCGCAAGGACGTCAACCCGGATGAAGCCGTCGCCGTCGGCGCCGCGATCCAGGGTTCGGTCCTGTCGGGCGAGCGCAAGGACTTGCTGCTGCTGGACGTGACCCCGCTGTCGCTGGGTATCGAAACCCTGGGCGGCGTGATGACCAAGATGATCCAGAAGAACACCACGATCCCGACCAAGTTCTCGCAGGTGTTCTCGACCGCCGACGACAACCAGCCGGCCGTGACCATCAAGGTGTACCAGGGCGAGCGTGAAATCGCCGCCGGCAACAAGGGCCTGGGCGAATTCAACCTGGAAGGCATCCCGCCGGCAGCACGCGGCACCCCGCAGATCGAAGTGACCTTCGACATCGACGCCAACGGCATCCTGCACGTCGGCGCGAAAGACAAGGCCACCGGCAAGGAAAACAAGATCACCATCAAAGCCAACTCCGGCCTGTCGGAAGAGGAAATCCAGAAGATGGTGAAGGACGCCGAGCTGAACGCGGAAGAAGACAAGAAGGTCAAGGAACTGGCCGAATCGCGCAACCAGGCCGACTCGCTGGTTCACTCGACCCGCAAGTCCCTGACCGAGTACGGCGACAAGCTGGAAGGCGGCGAGAAGGAAAAGATCGAAGCGGCGATTACGGAGCTGGAAGCCTCGATCAAGTCGGGCGACAAGGCCGACATCGACGCCAAGGTGGCCGCACTGTCGACCGCTTCGCAGAAGCTGGGCGAGAAGATGTACGCCGACATGCAGGCCCAGCAGGGCGCTGCCGGTGCACAGGCCGGCGGCCAGCCGGGCGCCGAAGCTGGTGCCAAGCAGGATGACGACGTGGTCGACGCCGACTTCAAAGAAGTCAAAGACGCCAAGTAATGGTAGGGTGGGCACCCCGTGCCCACGCGTTCGGCCGGCTGAGTGAGCCGCTCGACGCAAGTAGGAACCCGCCGAGCCGATGCAACCCCCAAGGTGCCCGGCTCGGTTTTTTGCATATAAGTTCAGTACATAGGCCGACAAATGGCAAAGCGTGATTTTTACGAGATCCTCGGGGTCGCCAAAGGTGCTTCGGAAGAAGACATCAAGAAGTCGTATCGCAAGCTTGCGATGAAATACCATCCTGACCGCAATCCGGACAACAAGGAAGCGGAAGAGAAGTTCAAGGAGGTCAAGGAAGCTTACGAAATGCTGAGCAATCCGGAAAAGCGCGAGGCGTATGACCGTTACGGTCACGCCGGCGTCGATCCGAACGGCATGGGCGGCGGCGGTTTCGGCGGCGCGGGCGGTTTTGGCGATGCCTTCGGCGACATCTTCGGCGACATTTTCGGCGGCGGCGCCCGTGGCGGCCGCGGCGGCGGACCCCAGGTCTACCGCGGTGCCGACCTGCGTTACAACCTCGAGATCACGCTGGAGCAGGCGGCAAACGGTTTCGATACCACGATTCGCGTGCCGAGCTGGGACAAGTGCGACACCTGCCACGGCAGCGGCGCCAAGCCGGGCACCCAGCCGGTCACCTGCTCAACCTGCGCCGGCCACGGCCAGGTGCGCATGCAGCAGGGCTTCTTCTCGATCCAGCAGACCTGCCCGAAGTGCCACGGCAGCGGCAAGATCATCCCGGAACCGTGCGCGGCCTGCGGCGGCGCCGGACGCATCAAGCGCAACAAGACCCTGGAAGTGAAAATCCCGGCCGGTATCGACAACGGCATGCGCATCCGCTCGTCGGGCAACGGCGAACCGGGCACCAACGGCGGGCCGCCGGGCGATCTGTACGTCGAGATCCACATCAAGCCGCACGAAGTCTTCCAGCGCGAAGGCGACGATCTGCACTGCGAAATGCCGATTTCCTTCGTCAAGGCGGCGCTGGGCGGCGAGATCGAAGTGCCGACCCTGGGCGGCAAGGTGTCCTTCACCATCCCCGAAGGCACCCAGACGGGTAAAACCTTCCGCCTCAAAGGCAAGGGCATCAAGGGCGTGCGCTCCGGTTACTCGGGCGACCTGTTCTGCCACGTGGTGGTCGAGACCCCGGTCAAGCTGACCGACAAGCAGAAAGACCTGCTCAAGGAGTTCGAGCGCCTGACCATCGATGGCGGCGCCAAGCACAGCCCGCAGAGCAAGGGCTGGATGGATAAAGTGAAGGACTTCTTCGAGTAAGAAGTCCGCAGACCGCTGAATGGTGCGAGCCTTCAGCGGTTTTTTTTGACACAACGTCGTTCCCGCGAAGGCGGGAACCCATAATCCGCTTCCGAAGCCACTGCGTTCCAGCGTATCTTTCCATCTTCGGAGCCTCAGTATGGGCCCCCGCCTGCGCGGGGGGCGACGGTATAGGTTAGGAATCTACATGGCAAAAACCCCCACCGGCCTCACCGCCGCCGACCTGTTCGAACGCAACCGCCAATGGGCCGCGACGATGGTGGAGCAAGACCCGGGCTTCTTCTCGGACCTGGCCTCGCAGCAAGCACCTGAATACCTGTGGATCGGCTGCTCGGACAGCCGCGTGCCGGCCAACGAGCTGCTGGGCATGGCGCCGGGCGAGCTGTTCGTCCACCGCAATATCGCCAACGTCATTTCGCACTCGGACCTGAACGCGCTGACCGTGTTGCAGTTCGCGGTCGACGTGCTGAAGGTCAAGCACATCATCCTGTGCGGCCACTACGGCTGCTCGGGCGTGGGCGCCGCCCTCAACAACACCCGCGTCGGCCTGGCCGACAACTGGCTGGGCCACGTGCGCGACGTGCGCGACAAGCACGGCAAATACCTCGGCAACGTGGCCGGCAAGGCCGCCACTGACCGCCTGGTCGAACTGAACGTGGCCGAGCAGGTCATCAACATCGCCCAGACCACCATCGTGCGCGACGCCTGGGAACGCGGCCAGCCGCTGACCATCCACAGCTGGGTCTACGGCGTGCACGACGGCCTGCTGCGCGACCTCGGCATCACGGTCAGCAGCCAGGCGGAGATCGAGCCGAAGCTGCAGGTGGTGCTGCAGGGTTACCTCAAATGAGCCAGCCCGGCGGCGAGCTCGACCAGCTGCGCGACATCGTGCGCCAGTTCGTCGACGAGCGCGACTGGGACCAGTTTCATACGCCGAAGAACCTGGCCTCGGCCCTGAGCGTGGAAGCGGCCGAGCTGCTGGAACACTTCCAGTGGCTGCAGCATGGCCGCCTTGACGAACTCGGGCCGGACAAGCTGGTCGAGGTGCGGCATGAGATGGCCGACGTGCTGGTGTACCTGGTGCGGCTGGCCGACAAGCTGGATGTCGATCTGCTGGCGGCGGTGAAGGAGAAGATGGTGCTGAATCGTGCCAAGTACCCGGCCGACCAGGTACGTGGCGATGTGCGCAAGTATCACGAATACAAGCGTTGATTATTGCGGTGAAGGCAAGGTCGCAGTAGGGTGGACGGCTGTGCCGTCCACGCGTTCAAGCGGCTTCGAATTCGCCGCAACGCACGCTTGGGCTGGTTGAACGCGTGGACGGGAAACCCGTCCGCCCTACCCGCAACGCGGCGTTTATTAAATACCGCCGAGATACCAGGTGAGAACACCATCCGAACTCTCGATGCCGACGATCCCCATCAAGCGCTCCAGCTCGCTACCGAAATGCTCACGCGCCTCGGTATCCTCTTCCTGCACCGCCTCCAGCGACCGCTGGAACTGCTTCAGCACCCAGAACTTGCTCGGATGCCCCTCGATTCCCGCGATCAAGCGCTCGGCCAGGCCATCCAATTCCGAAGCCAGCCGTTCGCGCTCCGCCGAAGGGTTCGGCCCCGGCAAATCGGCCAGCTTGGCCCCCTCGCGGTAGCCGCGCAACTGTTCCAGCATGCGCGGCACCACGAACAGCGGCGCATCCTGCACCATCTCGAAGGGATCGTGCGCCATCACAAACCGCCGATGCAAAGGTATTTGATGACGAGATAATCGTCCATTCCATACTTCGACCCCTCACGCCCCAGGCCCGACTGCTTCACCCCGCCAAACGGCGCCACCTCATTCGAAATCAAACCGGTGTTGATGCCCACCATGCCGGTCTCGATCCGCTCGGCCACGCGGAACACGCGCCCGATGTCGCGCGAATAGAAATAGGAGGCCAGGCCGAATTCGGTATTGTTCGCCTGGGCGATCACCTCGTCTTCGGTCTTGAAGCGGAACAGCGGCGCCACCGGCCCGAAGCTCTCTTCTTCGGCGATGATCATCTCGGACGTCACGTCGGCCAGCACGGTCGGCTCGAAGAAGCTGTGGCCGAGCGCATGGCGCTTGCCGCCCAGCAGCAGGCGCGCGCCCTTGCCCAGCGCATCGGCGATGTGGTGCTCGACCTTGTCGACGGCCTTGTCGTTGATCAGCGGACCCTGGGTCACGTCCGGCTCGGCGCCGTTGCCGACCTTCAGTTTGCCGACCGCCGCCGCGAACTTCTGGGCAAAGGCGTCGTAGACGCTGTCCTGCACATAGAAACGGTTGGCGCAGACGCAGGTCTGGCCCATGTTGCGGTATTTCGAGGCCATGGCGCCTTCGACCGCCGCATCCAGGTCGGCATCGTCGAACACGATGAAGGAGGCGTTGCCGCCCAGTTCCAGCGACAGTTTTTTCACCGTCGGCGCGCACTGCTGCATCAGGGTGCGTCCGACCGCGGTCGAGCCGGTAAAGCTGAGTTTACGCACGATCGGATTCGCGCACATCTCGGCGCCGATTTCTTTCGCATCGCCGATCACGATTGAGAACACGCCTTTCGGCACGCCGGCGCGCTCGGCCAGCACCGCCAGCGCCAGTGCGGAATAGGGCGTCAGCTCGGCCGGCTTCAGCACGATCGGGCAGCCGGCCGCCAGCGCCGGCGCCACCTTGCGGGTGATCATCGCGGCCGGGAAGTTCCACGGCGTGATCGCGGCACACACGCCGATCGCTTCCTTGGTGACGATGATGCGCTGGCCGCGCACGGGCGACTCCAGCACGTCGCCTTCGATGCGCTTGGCCTGCTCGCCGAACCACTCGAAGAAGGAAGCGGCATAGCCGATTTCGCCTCTGGATTCCGCCAGCGGTTTGCCTTGCTCGGCGGTCATGATGGCGGCCAGGTCGTCGGCGTTGGCCAGCATCAGCTCGTACCAGGTGCGCAGGATCTGGGCGCGTTCGCGCGCGGTCTTCTTGCGCCAGGCCGGCCAGGCGGCGTTGGCGGCGTCGATGGCGCGCCGCGTTTCCTGAGTGCCCATGTGGGGCACGGTGCCGAGCGTTTCGCCGGTGGCGGGGTTGATCACATCGACGGTCTTGCCTTCGACGGCATCGCACCATGCGCCATCGATGTACGCCTGCTGGCGTAGCAGGGAGGGGTCTTTCAGGTTCAGCATCGGGTCCTCATCGTGTTCGTGGATGAAATGAAGATAGCACGCACGATTGAAACGGGTTGGCCGTGCCCGAAAACGTCTCCCCAACCTTAACTGCATTCAACAATCTGCATCCTCGCAGTTTGTGTTGGCATCGTTTGAATATTGACGATAAGATTTTGCTATCGGTTTCCAACCACTGAAACCTTTCTCAAGCAGATATAAGAATGCGCGGAGGTGTATACGCGTTTTTATTGATCTGTAACAACGGCCACCCGCATCCGGATCTGTTTGCAGTATGATGGTTCGTGTGCGCCTCACTGAATAAAGGTAGAGACCATGCGCCCGATCGTTATCGTCCCGGCTTGTACCCGCGATTTCGGAGAACATCCGTACCACGCGGCCCAGCATAAATATGTCGACGCCGTCGTCCTCGGCGCCGATTGCGCCCCCATGATCCTGCCATCGCTGGGGGCCTCGCTCGATCTCGACACCATGCTCGAGCTGTGCGACGGCATCATGCTGACCGGTTCGGCATCGAACGTTCATCCCAGCTATTACTCCGAGGAAGTGCTGGACCCGTCGCTGCCGCAAGATCCGGCACGCGACCAGACCACGCTGCCGCTGATCCGTGAAGCCGTCAAGCGCGGCATCCCGATCATCGCGATCTGCCGCGGTTTCCAGGAGATGAACGTGGCGCTGGGTGGCAGCCTGCATCAGGCGGTGCAGACGGTGCCGGGACATTTCGATCATCGCGAGAACCCGGAGCTGGGCATGGACGAGCAATACGGCGATGCACACAAGGTCAAATTGATCGAAGGCGGCCTGCTGCACGGTATCCTGGGCGTGCCCGAGATCCCGGTCAATTCCCTGCATGGCCAGGGCGTGAACGAGCTGGCTTCCGGCCTGGTGGTCGAGGCCACCGCCGAGGACGGCCTGGTGGAAGCGTTTTCCGTCAAAGATTCGCCGGCCTTTACGCTGGCCGTGCAATGGCATCCGGAATGGCGCATCGCCAGCAATCCCTATTCGATGAAGATGTTCGGTGCCTTCGGCGACGCCTGCCGCGAGTACCATGAACGCACCAAACGGAATCGAAAATGCCCGTAATCGCCCTTGAACAAGGGGCGGCCCACGAGTGGAAAAACTCCGTCCCCTAGCTCCCCGTTCCCGCGCCCACATCCCGCAGGCCGCGCCCGTGCGTGTCCCTTGTGCGCGCCTGCTTTTCATCGAACGAACGAGGAACAATCATGGCAATCCGCGACAATTTTTCATACAACGACATGGACGAGTGGCTCAATGCAAAACGGGTCACCGAAATCGAATGCCTGGTCCCCGACTTGACCGGGGTCGCGCGTGGAAAGATCCTTCCGCGCGTTAAATTCACCGAAGACCGCGGCATGCGTCTGCCGGAAATCGTGCTGGGCATGACCGTTACCGGCAACTCGCCGGAAAACGACGATGCCTTCGACCGCGCCATCTCAACCACCGACCGCGACATGATCCTGAAGGCCGATCCCGGCACGATCACGATGGTGCCCTGGGCCGTGGACCCGACCGCGCAGGTGATCCACGACTGCTATTTCGCCGACGGCAAGCTGGTCGATTTCGCCCCGCGCAGCGTGCTGCGCCGCGTGTTGAAACTGTACGAGCAAAAGGGCTGGAAGCCGCTGGTGGCGCCGGAACTCGAGTTTTACCTCACGGCAAAGAACATCGACCCCGATTTGCCGCTGGCCGCCCCGATCGGCCGCTCCGGCCGCTCCGAGACCAGCCGCCAGGTGTATTCGATCGACGCCGTCAACGAGTTCGACCCGCTGTTCGAGGACATCTACGATTACTGCGACATGATGGGCCTGGACGTCGACACCCTGATCCACGAGATCGGCGCCGGCCAGATGGAAATCAACTTCCAGCATGGCGAACCGCTCGGCCTGGCCGACAAGGTGTTCTTCTTCAAGCGCACCCTGCGCGAAGCGGCGCTCAAGCACGATATGTACGCCACCTTCATGGCCAAGCCGATGGCCGGCGAGCCCGGTTCGGCGATGCACGTGCACCAGAGCGTGGTCGATGCCGACAGCGGCAAGAACATCTTCAGCAGCGAGGACGGCGGACCATCGGACCTGTTCCGCTGGTATATCGGCGGCCTGCAAAAGTACATGGCACCGGCCATGGCGATCGTCGCGCCTTATGTGAACTCCTACCGCCGCATCGTGCGCCACACGGCCGCGCCGATCAATTTGCAATGGGGCGTCGACAACCGCACCGTCGGCCTGCGCGTGCCGGTATCGGGTGCGCAGGACCGGCGCATCGAGAACCGCGTGATCGGCGCCGACGCCAACCCGTATCTCGCGCTGGCGGTAACCCTGGCCTGCGGCTACCTCGGCATGCAGGAGCGGCTGGAGCCGACCGCCCGTGTCGAGGGCAGCGCCTACAAGATGCCGGTCGAGCTGCCGCAGGGCCTGTCGGAAGCCCTGACCCAGCTGCGCCGCGAAGACCGCCTGCGCGACGTGCTGGGCGAGCGCTTCATCGACGTCTATTCCGCGGTCAAGGAACTCGAGCACCAGGAATTCATGACCGTGATCAGTCCGTGGGAACGCGAGCACCTTTTGCTGCATGTCTGAGCGCCAACCGACAATGGGGAACAATCATGGCAATCGACAGCATGGCGGCCGGCGTACGCGCGCCGGACCCGGGGGCGGATGATGTTCTAGGCCGCGATACGCCCGGCAAGGAGACCGCTGAACTGCAGCGCCTCGACGCCGCGCACTACCTGCATCCGTTCACCGACCACGGTGCGCTGCGCGACCAGGGCGCGCGCGTGATGGTGCGCGGCGACGGCATCTATCTGTGGGACTCGGACGGCCACAAGATCATCGACGGCATGTCCGGCCTGTGGTGCGTCAACGTCGGCTATGGCCGCGCCAGCATCGTCGATGCGGTGGCGCGCCAGATGACGGCGCTGCCTTTCTATAACAGCTTCTTCAACACCACCAACGTGCCGGCCGTGCGGCTGGCGGCGCGCCTGGCCGCGCTGGCGCCGGAACACTTCCGGCACGTGTTCTTCACCAGTTCCGGCTCCGAAGCCAACGACACCGCCGTGCGCATGGCCTGGCGCTACTGGCAGCTGATGGGGCAGCCGCAGCGCCAGGCCATCATCAGCCGCCGCAACGCCTACCACGGCAGCACCATCGCCGGGGCCTCGCTGGGCGGCATGGCCGGCATGCACGCGCAGGGCGCACTGCCGATTCCCGGCATCCACCACATCGAACAGCCGAATTTTGCGGAACTCGGGCGCGGCATGAGTGAAGCCGAATTCGGCCTCACCGCGGCGCGCTGGCTGGAAGAAAAGATCCTCGAACTGGGGCCGGACAAGGTGGCCGCCTTCATCGGCGAGCCGGTGCAGGGCGCGGGCGGCGTGATCATCCCGCCGCGCACCTACTGGCCCGAAATCCAGCGCATCTGCGACCGCTACGGCATCCTGCTGATCTCGGACGAAGTGATCTGCGGCTTCGGCCGCCTGGGCGCCTGGTTCGGCTGCGAATTGATGGGCATGCGGCCGGACCTGATCCCCTTCGCCAAGGGCGTCACCTCGGGCTACATCCCGCTGGGCGGGGTGCTGGTGAGCGACCGCGTGGCCGATGCGCTGGTCGAGAAGGGCGGCGACTTCAACCACGGTTTCACCTATTCCGGCCACCCGGTGGCCTGCGCGGCGGCACTGGAAAACATCCGCATCCTGGCCGAGGAGCGTTTGATAGAGAAGGTGGCGCAGGAGACCGGGCCTTACCTGAAGACGGCGTTCGGGGCGCTGGTCTCGCACCCGCTGGTAGGGCATGCCGAGAGCATGGGCATGGCGGCCGGGCTGAACCTGGTGCGGCGCAAGGGGGCCACCGTGCATGACTGCGCGCCGTTTGCGCGCGAGTTGGGCGTGGGCATGCTGTGCCGCGGGCATATGTTCGACAACGGCGTGATCATGCGCGCGGTGGGGGACCGGATGATCGTGGCGCCGCCGCTGGTGATGACGTGTGCGCAGATCGATGAGATGGTGGGGCGGATCCGGGATTGCCTGGATTTGACGCTGTACGACGTAACGCAGCGTGGGTGGATGGCGTATGGTGGACGGCTATGCCGTCCACGCGTTCAAACGCCGCGTGATATGCCGTCCTCCGATCGCATGCACGACGTATCGTCGGGCATGTATCACCGCGTGGACGGCGCATACGTCCAGACGAATCAACCCGCAGCCGTCGAGCCGTCCACCCTACCCGCCGTCTTGTGCGGCTCATGTCGATTCTTGAAAACCTGCGGCGCCAGCGACCCGACGAACATCCCGACGAAGCCCGCCAGCAAACCCGCCAGCTGACCCGGAAACGCCGCGCCCAGCGCCGAAATCTGCGGGAAGAAAACGATCCAGGTAACGATACCGGCCGCGATGGAGACGATCGCGCCCTGGGTCGTCGCGCGCTTCCAGTACAGGCCCATCACCAGCGGCACAAAGGCGCCCACCAAAGTGATCTGGTAGGCCGAGGACACCAGTTCATAGATCGACGTGCCGCGCATCGCGATCGCGTACGACAGCACCAGCACCGCGAACACGACGATGGTCACGCGCATCGCGAACAGCTGCTGGCGGTCGCTCATGCCCGGACGCAGGTTTTTGAGGATGTTTTCAGTAAAGCTGGTGGCCGGCGCCAGCAGGGTCGCCGACGAAGTGCTCTTGATGGCGGAGAGCAGGGCGCCGAAGAACAGGATCTGCATAATCAGCGGCATTTTCGACATCACGAAGGTCGGCAGCACGCGCTGGTAGTCGTTCTTGGCCAGTTCCATCGCATCGTTGCCCATCACGATCACGGCGCAGGCGACGATGAACATCGGCACGAAGGCGAACAGGATGTAGCTGGCGCCGCCGATCACGGCGCCGGCGCGCGCTGTCGGTGCGTTCTTGGCCGACATCACGCGCTGGAACACGTCCTGCTGCGGAATCGAGCCCAGCATCATGGTCACGGCCGCGCCGACGAAGAAGGCGATGTCGGTGAAATGCGCCTGCGGCAGGAAGTTCCACAGGTCTTTCTGGTGCACCATCTGCAGCACGGCGCCGGTGCCGCCGGCCAGCTCGGACGAGAACACGGCGATGATCGACATGCCCACCACCAGCACGATCATCTGGATGAAGTCGGTGATCGCCACCGCCAAAAAGCCGCCCACCACCACGTAGATCAGCACCGCCAGGGTACCGACGATCATGCCGGCGGTCTCGGACATGGCGCCACCGGTCAGCACCGAAAATACCAGGCCGAGCGCCGTGATCTGCGCCGCCACCCAACCCAGATAGGACACGATGATGGCGACCGAGCAGAACACCTCGATGCCCTTGCCGTAGCGCGCGCGGTAATAGTCGCCAATCGTCAGCAGGTTCAGTTTATAAAGGCGCGCCGCGAAGAACAGGCCGACCAGGATCAGGCAGGCGCCGGCCCCGAACGGGTCTTCGACCAGGCCGTTCAGGCCGCCCTGCACGAACCGGGCAGGGATGCCCATCACCGTTTCGGCACCGAACCAGGTGGCGAAGGTGGTGGTGATCACCATCACGAGCGGCAGGCTGCGGCCGGCGACGGCGAAGTCGGCGGTGTTCTTGATCCGCGATCCGGCCCAGACGCCCAGGCCGAGGGTCCCCAGCAGGTAGAGCACGACGGATGTAATCAGGATGGTGTTCACAGTGGGGAGGGCTCCGGGCGAGGGGAATATTCTGGGTGGAAAATTTCGCGATTATAGCGGCAGAAAACCCGGATGTGAGCGATTTTGTTCTCTAAATCGCCATCTCCCGCAACACCTTCGACGCCTCCCGGCTCGCCGTCAGGCTGGTCCCATCGCGCATCTGGATCAGCAGCTGCGACTGCTCGTCCGCCTTCATCGAATCGACGAAATCCAGGTTCACCAGCGCCGAGCGGTGAATCCGGATGAAGCGCGCCGGATCGAGCTGCGCCTCCAGCTCCGAAATCCCGATCCGCACCAGGAAAGTCTGGCCGCGCGCGGCGATTGCCGTGTACTTCGAATCGGCCTTCATGTATTCGATCTCGTTCAGCGACAGCGGAAAGATGCGGCCGCGGTCGCGCACCAGGATGCGTTCGAGCCGTCCCGGTGCGCGCTGCACGGCCTGGGCCAGCGCCTCGCCTACAATTTCCGGCCCAGGCTGCACCGGTTCCAGCAGGCGCGCCACGGCGGCATCGAAGCGGGCGCGCGTAAATGGTTTGAGCAGATAGTCGACCGCGTTCAGCTCGAAGGCCGTCACCGCGTACTGGTCGTAGGCGGTGGTGAACACGATGTGCGGCGCGCAGCGCAGGCGCTTGAGCACTTCCAGGCCGGTCATCTCGGGCATCTGGATGTCCATGAAGACGACGTCGGGCCGCAGCGTGTTGATCTGGGCCAGCGCCGCGGCGCCGTCGGCCGCTTCGCCGACCAGGCGCAGGCCGGCGTGGCCGTAGATGGCGTCGCGCAGGACTTCGCGTGCCAGCGGTTCGTCTTCGGCGATGAATACGGTCTTGATGTCCATGCGGTGTTCTCTTTCAGTTGGCGGTGAGCGGGATCGACATGGTCACCACGAAGCCGGCGCCGGGCGCGGTCTCGATCGCCAGGCCGCCCTGCGCGCCGTACTCCAGCTGCAGGCGCCGTTCGACGGTGCGGATGCCCAGCCCGCTCGACCGACGCACGGCAACCGGGTCGGCGCCGGGGCCATCGTCGCCCACGCGCAAGGCCAGCGCCTTGCCACCGTCCTCGATGCGGGTGCAGATCGACAGCGTGCCCGGGCGGCTGTGCGGATTGAAGGCGTGCTTGATGCTGTTCTCGACCAGCGGCTGCAGCGACAGCGCCGGCAGCGGATGGGCGCCGGCCTCCTCGTCGAGTTCCCATTCGATGTTCAGGCGCGGGCCCAGGCGCAGGCTTTCCAGTTCCAGGTAGTCGCGGGTAAAACGCAGTTCGTCGTCCAGGGTCACGCGGTCGCTGCCGCTTTTTTCGGTGTCGAGCACGTAGCGCAGCATGTCGGAAAACTGGAAAAGCGCGGCTTCGGCGGCGTCCGGATTCTTGCGCGTGAGGGCGATGATCGAATGCAGGGTATTGAACAGGAAGTGCGGATTCAGTTTGTTGCGCAGTGCGTTCAGTTCGGACGCCAGCAGCAGGCTGTGGGCCTGCTGGACCGCCGCCGCCTGGCGCCGCGCGGCCGCGTTCATGCGCACCGTGTGGAACACGGCGGCGATGACGACATAGGTCATCATGAAGTACAGGGTCGGCCAGACATAGCGGATCAGCGGCTGGTTCAGGCCGAACAGCATCCACAGCATCCCGTACGACATGAAGCCATACAGCAGGGCGCAGGCCGCGTGGCACAGGAACACGGCGAGCGGCGACAGCTTTTTGCGTTCCAGCCAGCCGCCCAGCGGCCAGGTCAGGGCCAGCAGCGCACCCTGCGGCGCGCTCCACAGGACATCGGACGCCCCGCGCCAGTTGAAGTGACCCTGTTGCAGGCTTTCCAGTTGCGTGGCAAAGGCCAGCAGGATCAGGTAAATGACCCAGCCGCTGGCGTAGAAGCGCCACATGCGGGCAGTTGGAATGTCGTGGGCGTGTCTGGATTCCATTTTGGAAAGTATGCCGCAGATCGGCGCCCGTGGGCCAATCGATGACGCCAACTGCTGGAAGCACGCAACGAATCGCCGGAACGAGGGAACGTAGCGGTGTATAGTCGTCGTGACCGAAGCCCGGCCTACAGGACAACGATGAGTGCCACGGTCAGCCCCGCCATGCGCGAATTCCTGCGCGAACATAATATCCACGAAGTCGAGTGCGTGATTGCCGACATGACCGGCATCGCGCGCGGCAAGATCCTGCCGAAAGACCTGTTCTTGGCCGGCGAGCACATGCGCCTGCCCAAGAGCGTGCTGCTGAACACTGTCCACGGCGATCAGCCCAACAACACACCCTACGTTGGCGCGACCGACCCGGACATGGTCTGCGTGCCGGACGAAGCCACGCTGCGCGTCGTGCCCTGGGCTACCGAGCGGGTGGCGCTGGTGATCCACGATTGCCGCCAGTTCGACGGCCATCTGATCGAACTGGCGCCGCGCTCGGTGCTGCGGCGCGTGCTCGCGCGCTACGGCCAGCACGGCTGGACGCCGGTGGTGGCGCCCGAGATGGAGTTCTACCTGGTCGCGCGCAACACCAACCCGCACGAGCCGCTGAGCCCGCCGACCGGGCGCAGCGGTTTTACGGAGCAGGGGCGCCAGTCCTACTCGATCGACGCCGTCAACGATTTCGATCCGTTCTTCCTCGAACTGAGCGCTTTCTGCAAGCAGCACGAGCTGGGCGTCGAGACCCTGATCCACGAAGCCGGCGCCGGCCAGATGGAAATCAATTTCGCCCATGGCAACGCACTGGAACTGGCAGACCGCGTGTTCCTGTTCAAGCGCGCCGTGCGCGAGACCGCGCTGCGCCACGGCATCTTTGCCACCTTCATGGCCAAGCCCATGGAAACCGAGCCCGGCAGCGCGATGCACGTGCACCAGAGCGTGGTCGATCGCGTCACCGGGGCGAATATCTTTTCGAACAAGGATGGCAGCGAGAGCGAGCTGTTCCATCGGTTTATCGGCGGGCTCGAAAAATACGTGCCGCCGGCGACCTTGTTGTTCGCGCCCCATGTCAATTCCTTCCGCCGCCTGTCGCGCTTCGAGTCGGCACCGACCAATGTCCACTGGGGCTACGACAACCGCACCTGCGGCATCCGCATCCCGAATTCCGATCCGGCCAACCGCCGCGTCGAAAACCGGGTGCCGGGCGTCGACGTGAATCCGTATCTGGCGATGGCGGCCACGCTGGCCTGCGGCTTGCTGGGCATGGTGGAGGGTTTGCAGCCATCGGCGCCGACCGCGGAGAGTGCCGAGCACGTGCATGGCGAGCTGCCGCGCAACCTGGAAGATGCGATCCTGCAGCTGCGCGGCTGTCCGGCGCTGGCCGAGATGCTGGGGCCCTTGTTCGTGGAGGCGTTCTGCGAGGTCAAGGAGCTGGAGTTTGCGACGTTTTCCAGGGTGATCAGCTCTTGGGAACGGGAGCACCTGATGCTGCTGGTCTGATTGCCTACGATTCGTGTTGCGGAATGTAAACGATACGTATCACCGCGTGGACGGCAGAGCCGTCCACGCTACGCTTAATGCTGGTTTGTTCTGGTTATTGCATGTTCGTGCATAACGCGCTAGAGTTCGCTTATACAAGGAGCGAACATGCAACTGGCGGAAGAACGACGGCAACACATCATCGACATGGTGCAGCAGCAGGGCAAGGTCCTGGCGGCCGAGCTGGCACAGCGTTTCAATACGTCGGAAGACACGATCCGGCGCGACCTGCGCGATCTCGACGCCGCCGGTCTGCTGCGGCGTGTCCACGGCGGCGCCATGCGGCGTGCCGGCGCCGGAGTCGAACCGAGCTTCGGCCAGCGCCAGGATGC
>Ga0265797_10007296_pt1 | contig 15195 bp, 11 predicted proteins | sample P2T30metagenome_FD_192433 | JGI IMG/M metagenome (GOLD analysis project Ga0265797, IMG submission 192433) | Plant litter microbial communities from East Loma Ridge, Irvine, California - P2 T30 | ecosystem: Environmental > Terrestrial > Plant litter > Unclassified | place: USA: California... | reverse complement strand
AAGACGCTCATCGCCGTGCGCACCTCGTCGAGCGGGGTGGGGCGCGTGGTGCGGAGCGGCGACGTGCGCCAGAGGGTGTCGACCTCTTCGAGCAGGCGACGCTCGGCCTCGGCGACGGCGATGTCGTTCTGCAGCCGGTCGCGCTCGTCCATCAGGTCGCTGATGCGACGGATGGTCGACGCGACGGCGCGGCGCCGCGCCTCGGTGGGGTGCGCCGTCAGCACGGGGTGGAACCGCAGATCGCTGAGGCGCTTCGAGGCCTCGTCGGCGCCGACCTCGGCGACGAGCTGCTGCAGCGTGTCGGCGACCGAGTCGGAGGCCGTGCGCTGGGCGCTGCCGCGGCGACGCAGCACGCGCACGCGGTGGTGCTCTTCTGCGAGGTTGCTGAGGTGGAAGTAGCAGGTGAACGCCCGGGCGACCTGCTCGGCGCGCTCCTGATCGAGACCGTCGACGATGGTCTGCGCGTCGTCGAGCGAGGCCCCGCCCGCCCCCTCGTACGCGGCGATGACGGCGGCGCGCACCGCCTCCACGTCGCGGAAGAGGTCGTCGGAGCCGGACTCGCGCAGCACCCTGCCGAGCAGGCTGCCGAGGAAGCTCACGTCGCCGCGCAGGTCGCCGTCGACGGCCCCGCGGATGTCGTCACGGCTGCTGCCGTCGGCACGTCTCGATGTCTCGATGTCGGTCACGGCCCCATTGTGGACGATGCGGGGGCGTGTGACGCACACCGCGCCTCCTCGGCTCGTCTCGGGTTCGCTCGGCGTCCCGGCGTGCGGCGGGTCCGTGTCATCGGTGGCGGGTCAGCGCTGAACCGCCGCGGATGACGGGAACCCGCCGAAGTCCGAGGCACGAGCAGGAGCGCGGGCACGGGCACGGGCACGGGCACGGGCACGCTCACGCTCAGCCGCGGGCGCGGGGCACGAGCCGCTCGAGCTGCGTGACGTGCTTCGGCTCGAGCTCGTCGAGCGAGTTCACCCCGAGGAGGCGCATCGTGCGGGCGATCTCGACCGACAGGATCTCGATGGCCCGGTCCACCCCCTCGCGTCCGCCGGCCATGAGCCCGTACAGGTACGCCCGCCCGATCAGCGTGAAGCGCGCGCCGAGGGCGACCGCGGCCACGATGTCGGCGCCCGACATGATGCCCGTGTCGAGGTGCACCTCGGTGTCGCCTCCGACCTCGCGGACGACGTCGGGCAGCAGGTGGAACGGGATCGGCGCCCGGTCGAGCTGACGCCCGCCGTGGTTCGACAGGATGAGCGCGTCCACCCCGAGGTCGGTCACCCGCCGGGCGTCGTCGACGGTCTGCACGCCCTTGACGACGAGCTTGCCGGGCCACTGCGACTTGATCCACGCGAGGTCGTCGTAGGTCACGGTCGGGTCGAACATCGTGTTCAGCAGCTCGGCGACGGTGCCCGACCAGCGGTCGAGCGAGGCGAACGCGAGCGGCTCGGTGGTGAGGAAGTCGACCCACCACCACGGGCGCGGCAGCGCGTCGATGATCGTCTTGGGCGTCAGCGACGGCGGGATCGTCATGCCGTTGCGCGAGTCGCGGAGCCGCGCACCCGCCACCGGCACGTCGACCGTCACCAGCAGCGTGTCGAACCCGGCCGCGGCGGCCCGGTCGACGAGGGCCATCGAGCGGTCGCGGTCCTTCCACATGTAGAGCTGGAACCAGTTGCGGCCGCCCGGGGCCGCCTCGGCGACGTCCTCCACCGACGCGGTGCCCATCGTCGACAGGCTGAACGGGATGCCGGCCGCCGCGGCCGCCGCGGCCCCCGCCTTCTCGCCCTCGGTCTGCATCATGCGGGTGAACCCGGTCGGCGCGATGCCGAACGGCTGCTCGACCCGTTTGCCCAGCACGTCCCAGCCGGTGTCGACCGTCGCGACGTCGTGCAGGATCGCCGGGTTGAACTGCACGTCGCGGAACGCCTGCCGCGCCCGCCGCAGCGAGATCTCGGCCTCGGCGGAGCCGTCGGTGTAGTCGAACGCGGCCGTCGGCGTGCGGCGCTTCGCGATCCGCCGCAGGTCTTCGATCGTGAGCGCCTCGCGCAGCCGCTTGGCCTTGAGGTCGAACGTCGGCCTCTTGAACTGCATCAGCGGCGCGAGGTCGTGGAGATTGGGGATCCTGCGGTCGACCATGGTGGTCCTTTCGAGAGGAGCGTGAGGGAGTTCAGGAGGCGCGCGACGGCACCCGGGGCAGGTATCTGACGGGAGCGGACGACGCCGAGACCAGGGCCCGCAGCGCCTCGAGCGACGACGACGGGTCGACGATGCCGACCGCGCGGGCCTGGACGAGGATGTTCCCGAGCGCGGTGGCCTCGACCGGCCCGGCGAGCACGGTGCAGCCCGTCCGGTCGGCCGTGAGCTGGCAGAGCAGCGCGTTCTGCGACCCGCCGCCGACGACGTGCACGGTGCGGATGCGACGACCCGAGAGGCGTTCGGCGTCGCGCAGGGTCTCGGCGTAGGCGGCGGCCAGCGACTCGAGGATGCTGCGCACCACCTCGGCCCTCCCCCGCGGCGGCTCGACGTCGTGCTCGACGCACCAGGCCCCGATGCGCGCGGGCATGTCGCCGGGCGGCGCGAAGCGCTGGTCGGTGGCGTCGAAGACCGGGACCGCGCGGGTGACGTCGGCCGCCTCGGCGAGCAGGGCGGCGAGGTCGCTGCTGCGCTCGGCGGCCGTGGCCCCCGCGCCGTCCCAGGTGCGCATCGACTCGCTCAGCAGCCACAGCCCCGACACGTTCTTCAGGAACCGGGTGCGGCCGTCGACCCCGCCCTCGTTGGTGAACCCCGCGAGGCGCGCCTCGTCGGTGACGAGGGGCGCGGGCAGCTCGAGCCCGACGAGCGACCAGGTGCCGCTCGAGACGTACGCCGCGTCGTCGCCGGCGAGCGGCACGCCGACCACGGCCGAGGCGGTGTCGTGCGACCCGACGGCCGTGACCCCGAGCGACGTCGGCGCCCCGATCGCCGAGGCGACCGACGGCAGCAGCGGGCCGAGGGCGGCACCGGGGTCGACGAGCGGGGCGAAGAGATCGAGGGGGACGCCGACGCGGTTCATCAGATCGACGTCGAAGGCCCGCTCGACGGGCGACAGCAGCCCGGTGGTCGACGCGTTGGTCGACTCGGTCGCCGCCACCCCGGTCAGCCACCACGAGAAGAGGTCGGGCACGAGCAGGGCGCGGTCGGCGAGGGCCAGGGTTCCGGAGGCGCGATCGGCCGCCAGCTGGAACACCGTGTTGAACGGCAGATGCTGCAGCCCCGCCCGCGTGAACAGCTCACGGGGCGACACCGCGGCGTGCACCGCCTCGACCCCCGCCGCGGTGCGCCCGTCGCGGTAGTGGTACGGCGCACCGAGCAGCCGGCCGTCGCGGAGCAGCGCGTAGTCGACCGCCCACGAGTCGACCCCGATCGACCGCAGCCCCGGCTCGTCGCGCACGGCGGCGGCCAGCCCCGCGGTGACGGACCGCCAGAGCCCGAGGACGTCCCAGTGCAGACCGACACCGTGCAGACCGAGACGACCCGCGCCTCCTTCGGGGACGGTCACGGGGTCGTTCGCGAATCGGGCCACCGGACGCAGCCGGACCCCGTCGCGGTCGAACCGGCCGAGCATGACCCGACCGCTCGTGGCGCCGAGGTCGACCGCGGCGACCGTGCCGCCGCCCATCGGGGATCTGGTCGTCATCGTCGCCTCAGCGGAGGAACGCCGCGGCGACACCCGCGTCGACCGGCACGTGCAGCCCGGTCGTGTGCGAGAAGTCGCTCGTGCAGATGGCGAAGACGGCGGCGGCGACGTTCTCGGGCACGACCTCGCGCTTGAGGATCGTGCGCTGGGCGTAGAAGGCCCCGAGGTCCTGCTCGTCGATGCCGTAGGTCGCGGCCCGGTTGGCGCCCCAGCCGCTGGCGAAGATGCCCGAGCCGCGCACGACGCCGTCGGGGTTGATGCCGTTGACGCGGATGCCGTGCTCGCCCAGCTCGGCCGCGAGCAGCCGCACCTGGTGGGCTTGATCGGCCTTCGTGGCGCTGTAGGCGATGTTGTTCGGACCGGCGAAGACGGAGTTCTTCGACGAGATGTAGACGATGTCGCCGCCGAGCCCCTGGTCGACGAGCACGCGCGCGGCGTTCTTCGCCACGAGGAACGACCCCTTGGCCATGACGTCGTGCTGGAGATCCCAGTCGGCCTCGGTCGTGTCGAAGAGCGACTTCGACAGGCTGAGCCCGGCGTTGTTGACGACGAGGTCGAGACCGCCGAAGGCCAGCAGCACCTCGTCGATCGAGGCCTTGACGGCCGCCTCGTCGCTCACGTCGGCCGCGACGCCACGTGCCACGTCGGGCCCGCCGATCTCGGCCGCCGCGGCCTGCGCCTTCGCGAGATCGAGGTCGGCGATGACGACGCAGGCCCCCTCGGCGGCGAGGCGCGTGGCGATGGCCTTGCCGATGCCCGAGGCGGCGCCGGTGACGAGCGCGATGCGGGTCGCGAGGCGCTTCGGGGCCGGGAGGCGACGCAGCTTGGCCTCTTCGAGCGCCCAGTACTCGATGCGGAACTTCTCGGCCTCGTCGATCGGAGCGTAGGTCGAGAGCCCCTCGGCGCCGCGCATGACGTTGATCGCGTTGATGTAGAACTCGCCGGCGACCCGGGCGGTCTGCGCGTCTTTGCCGAACGAGAGCATGCCGACGCCGGGCACGAGCACGATGAGCGGGTCGGCCCCGCGGATCGCCGGGCTGTCGGGGGTCGCGTGCCGGTCGTAGTAGGCCTGGTAGTCGAGGCGGTACTGCTCGTGCAGCTCGCGGAGGCGCGCGATGGACTGCTCGACGGAGGCGGTGGCGGGCAGGTCGAGCAGCAGCGGCGTGACCTTCGTGCGGAGGAAGTGGTCGGGGCAGCTGGTGCCGAGGGCGGCCAGCCGCGGGTGCTCGGCGCTCGCGAGGAACTCGAGCACGGCGGGGTCGTCGCTGAAGTGCCCGACCTGCGGGGCGTCGTGCGAGGCCAGCCCGCGGATCGTCGGGGCGAGCGCGGCAGCGCGGGCGCGACGTTCGGCCTCGGGCAGGGCCGCGTAGCCGTCGAGAGCGGGGCCGAACGGGTCGGCCCGCGAGTGCTCGGCGATGTGCGCCTCGGCCGTCTCGATGATCCAGCGCGAGTTGGCCTCGGCCTCGTCGCTCGTGTCGCCCCAGGCGGTGATGCCGTGACCGCCGAGGATCGTGCCGATCGCGTCGGGGTTGTCGGCCTTGATCGCCGCGATGTCGAGCCCGAGCTGCCAGCCCGGTCGGCGCCACGGCACCCAGACGACGCGCCCGCCGAAGATCTCGGCGGTGAGGCGCTCGCCGTCGGCGGCGGTCGCGATGGCGATGCCGCTGTCGGGGTGCAGGTGATCGACGTGCGCGGCGTCGACGAGACCGTGCATGGCCGTGTCGATCGAGGGTGCCGCTCCGCCTTTGCCGTGCAAGGCGTAGTCGAACGCGGCGACCATCTCGTCTTCGTGCTCGGGGCCCCGGTAGACGTTCGCGAGACCGCGCAGCCGGTCGAGCCGCAGCACCGCGAGGCCCTGCTCGGTGAGCGTGCCCAGGTCGCCGCCGCTGCCCTTCACCCAGAGGAGCTCGACGGGCTCGCCCGTGGCCGGGTCGGTCGCGGTGCCCTTGGCCGAGGTGTTGCCGCCGGCGTAGTTCGTCACGCGCGGGTCGGCGCCGAGCCGGTTGCTGCGCGCGATCAGGTCGGCCGCGGCGGCGGGGGTCGTGCTGGTGGACGAGGAGGTGCGGGTCTGGTTCATGGGTCCGTTCTCGGTTCGCAGAGGAGGGGCGGGGACGATCGCGGCTCAGGTCCAGCTGAGCTGGGTGCCGCCGGCGCGCTCGTCGGCGAGGCGCTCTTGAGTGCCGCTCGCCAGGTACGCCGCCATCGGGTCGCGGGGCAGACCCCGGCCCTCGCGCCAGTCGGCGAGGGCGGGGCGGACGTCGGTGTAGAAGGCGTCCATCAGCACGGCGTTGGCGCCGAGCACGTCGTGGGCGGCGCGGGCGGAGTCGAGCGCGGGCCGGTCGACGAGCAGCGCCCGCGCCGTCATCTCTTGCACGTTGAGCACGCTGCGGATCTGGCCGGGGATCTTGTCCTCGACGTTGTGGCACTGGTCGAGCATGAACTGCACCGGCGAGCCGACCTCGAGCCCGCCGCCGTCGACGACCTCGAACAGGATGCGGAACAGCTGGAACGGATCGGCCGCGCCGACGATCAGGTCGTCGTCGGCGTAGAAGCGCGAGTTGAAGTCGAACGAGCCGAGCTTGCCGAGGCGCAGCAGCTGCATGACGATGAACTCGATGTTGGTGCCCGGGGCGTGGTGCCCGGTGTCGAGGCAGGTCAGAGCCTGGTCGCCGAGGGCGCTCACCTGGGCGTAGCTGGTGCCCCAGTCGGGCACGTCGGTGTGATAGAAAGCCGGCTCGAAGAACTTGTACTCGAGCACGAGCCGCTGCTCGGGGTCGAGCCCGGCGTAGATCTCGGCCAGCGACTCGGCGAGGTGGTCCTGACGCTGACGCAGACTGTCTTGACCGGGGTAGTTGGTGCCGTCGGCGAGCCAGATCTTGAGGTCGCGCGAGCCGGTCTCGCGCATGATCTCGAGGCAGCGCAGGTGGTGGTCGATCGCCTTGCGTCGCACGGCGGCGTCGCTGTGCGCCAGGCTGCCGAACTTGTACGCCTCGTCTTGGAAGGTGTTCGAGTTGACCGTGCCGAGCGCGACGCCGTGGTCGGCGGCGAACGACCGCAGGGCGGTGAAGTCGCTCACCTCGTCCCAGGGGATGTGCAGGGCGACGCTCGGGGCGAGCCCGGTGTACTCGTGCACGGTCGCCGCGTCGGCGATCTTCTCCTCGGCGCTTCGCGGGGTGCCCGGGGTGCCGAACACCTTGAACCGGGTGCCCGAGTTGCCGAAGGCCCAGCTGGGCAGCTCGATCGCCTGACGCTCGAGCGTGGGGGCGATGGACTCGAAGGTGGTCATGATGCTTCTTCCGTATTCGTGTCGGTGGTGGTGCGGCGGCCGGCGCCCGGCAGGCCGAGCTGCGCCTCGAGGTTGAAGACCTGGGTGAGCAGCTCGAAGCCCTCGTCGGGCGGGGTGCCGTCGAGCGAGGTGAAGAACTCGGCCATCGAGGCCTGCCAGCGGGTGTTGACGTCGGTGCGCGCCATCGCGGCCTGCGCGGCCTCGAGCGACTCGGCCTCGACGTAGCCGATCAGCAGCCCGTCGGGGGCGGCGAAGAGCGAGTAGCCGTGCCAGCCGCTGTCGTGGAGGGCCTGCAGCATCTCGGGCCAGACCTCGGCGTGGCGCCGGGTGTAGTCGGCCAGCCGCTCGGGGGCTACCTGGAGGCGGAACGCGTAGCGCTCGTGCTCGTCGGCGGTCATGGGGTGTTCTCCGGTTCGTCGTTGAATCGTTTCAATGGCACGAGCGTAGCAAGTGCCGGTGGTGCGGACAAGAGGGTCTAGGGGTGCGCCGAGCCGAGGCTGCCGGCGAAGCCGTCGGCGTCGTCGAAGGGTGCGGAGACGTGCCGGTGCTCGATGCCGAGCAGCGAGGCAGCGGCCGCGACGTCACGCGCGACGTGCCCGACGCAGAGCCCCCAGTGATGACCGATGCCGCTCCGCGACCACTCGTCGACCCATTCGCCCGGGTCGCCGCCGAAGTCGACGCGCGACGTCGTGTTGCCGATGGCGAGCAGCGGGCCGGGCACGACCTCGCCCTCGCTCGTGACGAACGACAGGGCGCCGTCGCGATCCTGCCCGAGACCGAAGGTCGTCACCGGGCCGGGCTGCACGTCGAACTCGACGCTGACGCCGTAGCCGCGCTTGCCGTGGAACACCCCGAGACCCCGCAGCACGGGCCGTGACGACGAGATCGCCAGGTGGGCCGGCCCGTCGTGACCCATCTCGACCACCCCGTCGTCGAAGTCGATCGCCTGGATCTCGGTGAACGAGCCGCCGACGCCGAGAGCCTGCGCGGCGAGCATCGCGACCGAGGTGCGGAGCTCGTACTCCCCCACCGTCGGCAGCCCGCGGGCGTTGAGCAGCGACGCCCCGAGGATCATCCCGGCTCCGAGCCGCTCGTGCTGCTCGCCCTCGAGACCCCGGTGGTAGTAGGCGAGCGAGTCGAGGTCGAAGTCGGCCACCAGTCGGTCGAGCCCGACCGAGACGCGCGCGCCCCAGTCGAAGTCCTGCTGCCCGACCGACGCGTCGACCTCGAACACCTCGCGGGCCAGGGCGACGCGCTCGCGCACCTCGGCGTCGGTGACGGCGTCGACCCGCACCCGCAGGTCGTCGAACTCGAGCACCTCGACATGCGACCCGAAGTGCGTCGACAGGAGGGTGAGGTCGGTGGAGACGTCGAGCATGCCCGGGTAGAGATGCCCCATCAGCCCGTGCCGCGCCTCCCTCAGCCGCGCCCGGACCCCGGCGGCGTGCACCCACCGCTCGATGCGCCGCCACGCGCGCTCGCTCCGCAGATGACCCGAGACCGAGCGGAACTCGATGCCGGCCCGACGGAACACGTTCGCGACCTCGGGCACCGGGCACTGCCCGCAGTAGGCGAGCCACATCCCCGTGTCGAACCGCTCGTGGTCCATCCTCTCGGTCGGCTGCAGATCGATCACGAGCACGGGCACCCCGGCCCGCTGCGCGATGGGGAGCACCATCGACGACGTCAGATAGGTCGTGAGGAAGACGACGATCAGGTCGCAGTCGGCGGTGCGCAGCGTGTCGGCGGCGACCCGCGCCTCCTGGGCGTCCGAGATGAAGCCGGTGTCGATCACCTCGGCGTCCAGACCGCCGAAGCGGTCGACCACGTAGCGGGTGGACTCCTGCAGCTGCGGCAGCAGGCCGGGGAACTGCGGCCAGTAGGTGCCGAGACCGCCGGCCACGAGCCCGACGCGGGTGCGGCGGCGGCGGATCGGGGGCAGCAGATCGTGCACGGCGGAGGTGCTGGTGCTCATGGGGTGACGACTCCGGTGTCGACGGGGGCGCTCGCGCGCCGGATGGGCCGAGGAGGCGCGGTGCGCGCCCCGAGGGAGGGCGGGACCGCCGAGGTGGTCACCTGGGCGGCCCCGCGGCGACGACTAGAAGTCGTAGTCGTCGATGTTGTCGGCGTCGAACTCGGTCGGCGGGCCGACGATCACGATGCCGTCGGCGCCGACGGTGCGCTCACCGAGGTCGCCGGCCTCGAAGGTGTCGCCCTCGGCGCCCGTGATGGTGCCGTCGACGAGCGCCTGACCGGCGTAGGCCGCGACGTAGCCGAGCTGCGCAGGGTCCCAGAGGGCGAACGCGGTGACGGTTCCGTCTTTCACGAACTCGCGCATCTCGTTCGGCAGACCGAGCCCGGTCAGCGCGACCTTCCCCTTGTACTCGGAGGTCGAGAGGTAGCGGGCCGTCGCGGCGATGCCGACCGTGGTGGGCGAGATGATGCCCTTCAGGTCGGGGTTCGCCTGGAGCAGCCCCTGGGCCTCCTGGAACGACTTCGCGTCGTCGTCGTCGCCGTAGACCTTCGAGACGATGTTGATCCCCGCGTAGTCGGGGTTCGTGTCGACCTCCTCTTCGATGTACTCGATCCACTCGTTCTGGTTCGTGGCGTTCGCGGTGGCCGAGAGGATCGCGATGTCGCCCTCGCCGCCGATCTGCTCGCTCATCTGACGGATCTGGATCAGCGCGACGTCCTTCGCCTCGACCTGGCTGATGAACACGTCGCGGTAGTCGGGGTTCGTGTCGGAGTCGAACGCGACGATCTTCGCCCCGCCGTCGCGCGCCTCCTGCAGGGCCGGCCCGACCGCGTCGGGGTCGTTCGCCGCGATGACGATGACGTTCGCGCCCTGCTGCGTGAGCGTGTTGATGAAGGTGACCTGCGACGAGGCGCTCGCCTCGAGCGGACCGACGACGCTGTAGTCGTAGCCGATCGACTTCGAGGCCTCTTCGCCGCCGCCGAGCACGACGTCGGTGTACGGGTTGTTGAGCTGCTTCGGCACGAACGCGATCGACTGCTCGCCGTCGGAGCCGGAGCCCGTGGTCGCGTCGCCGTCGCTCGAACCGGCCGTGAGGGCGCAGCCGGAGGCGACGAGCGCGACGCCGGCGAGGGCCGCCGCGGTCGACACGGCCCGGCGCACGCTGCGCCTGGTGGAGGTGGTGAACATCATCGTTCCGTCCTTTGCTGTGGGGGATGGTGCGTGGGGTGGTCGGGGTGGTCGGAGTGGTCGGAGTGGTCAGGCCGCGTCGGCCGCCGAGGCGGCGAGCACGTCGCGCGCGGCCCGCCTCGCCCGGCGCTTCTCGCGGACGACCGCGATCAGACTCGGCGTGACGACGCTGCCGACGAGCAGCAGGCCGGTGACGACGTTGAGGACGACGTCGCTGATGCCGCCGAGGCGCAGCGCGTAGCTGACGCTCGAGATGATCAGCACGCCGGCCACGACACCGGGGATCGAGCCGCGTCCGCCGAAGATCGAGACGCCGCCGAGCAGGACGGCCGCGATGACCGCGAGCTCGATGCCGGTCGCGTTGTCGCTGCGAGCGCTCGAGTAGCGGAGCGTCCAGTAGATGCCGACCAGGGCCGAGACGACGCCGGTGGCGACGAACATCCAGAACTTGGCGCGGCCGACGTGCACGCCGACGAAGCTCGCGGCCTCCTTGCTGAAGCCGATGGCCGGCAGCGTGCGGCCGAACGAGCTGAAGTGCAGCAGCACCCCGAAGAAGGCGATGATGACGGCGACGCCGATCATCGCGGTGGGGATGCCGGTCGCCCCGATCTTCGACGTGAAGAACGAGGTCAGCGCGGGCGGGAAGTCGGCGACGGCGTTGTCGCCGATCACCACGAGGGCGAGCCCGCGGTACAGGGCGAGCGTGCCGATCGTCACGGCCAGCGACGGGAGTCCGATCGCGGTGACCAGCAGCCCGTTCAGCGCCCCGCAGCCGATGCCGATCAGCACGCAGACCACGAAGATCTCGGGGATGCCCCAGCCCGCCGCCCACAGCACGCCCATCGCGGCGCTGGTGAGACCCGCCGTGCTGGCCACCGAGAGGTCGATCTCGCCGGTGATGATCACGAGGGCCATCGGCATCGCGATCATCAGGATCGGGATCGCGTCGAGCAGCAGGAACCCGGTCGTCTGCACGCTCGCGAACCGCGGCACGGTCAGCGCGCAGACGAGCAGCGTGCCGAGCAGCGCGTAGATCATGATCGCGCCGCGGCCGGTCAGGAGGCGACGGCGGCGCAGCGTCCTCTCGGCGGCGGACTCGGGGTCGCGGCGGGCGGCGTCGCGGTCACCGGCGGTGCCGGAGGCGCCGGCGGTGTCGCGGGACGCCGAGGAGGCGCGGCGCGGGTCGATCGCGGAGCCCGCGGCCGAGGGGGTGGTCGTCTGCTCAGGCATTGGTGGCCTCGCTCGTGCGGAGTCTCCGCGCCTTGCGGATCGAGGCGATCCGTTCGACGAGGATGGCGGTCAGGATGAGGACGCCGACGATGGCCTGCTGCCAGAACTTGTCGACGTTGAGCGCCGTGAGGCTGCTCGTGATGGTGGTCAGCAGCACCGCGCCGATCGCGGCGCCGACGACGCTGCCCGAGCCGCCGAAGATCGCGATGCCGCCGACGACGGCAGCGGCCACGATGTCGAGCTCGAGACCGGTGCCCGTGGTCGCGCCGACCGAGTTGAAGCGCGACGCGTAGAGGACGCCGGCGAGACCGGTGAGCGTGCCGTTCAGCACGAACGCCGTGAGCACGCGCTTGCTGACCGGGATGCCGAACAGGCGGGCCGCCTCGTCGTCGGAGCCGATGGCGTACAGATCGCGACCGGGCCGGGTGCGGGCCAGGAACACCGCGACGAGCACGACGACGACGATCGCGATCACCGTGATGATCGGGACCCCCAGCACCGTGTCGACCGACAGTCGACCGAAGGCGGCCGGGCGGTCGCCGGCGAAGTACTGCTGACCGCCGGCCCAGGCGTTGTTCACGCCCCGGTAGATGTAGAGCATGCCGAGGGTGATCACGAGCGACGGAACCCGCGCGACCGTCACCAGGAACCCGTTGATGGCGCCGAGGAGGGCGCCCAGCGCCAGACCGATCGCGAAGACGAAGACGATGGGGATGTCGGGCGCCGCGGCGAAGACCGAGCCCGTGCCGAACGCGACGAGCCCGAGGATCGACCCCACCGAGAGGTCGATGTTGTTCGTGATGATGACGGTACCGAGGCCGACTGCCATGATCACCGTGATCGTGGCGTTCAGCATCAGGTCTTTGACACCCTGCGCCGAGACGAAGAGCGGGTTGGCGATCGTCGTCACGATCACGAGCACCACGAGCGCCGAGGCGACCGGCACCTCGCGTTGACGGACGAGCGAGGCGAACGGGCTGCGCCCGGTGCCGAGCGCGGGGGCGAGGGCGTGCGAGGTCGTCATCGGCGGGTCTCCGTCGTCGTGGTGGTGTGCGCGGGCTCGGCGCCGGTGGCGGCGTTGATGACCGTCTCGGGAGTGGCGTCGTCGCGGTCGAAGGTGGCCGTGAGCCGCCCCTCGCGCATGACGAGCACGCGGTCGGCCATGCCCAGCACCTCCGGCAGCTCGGACGAGATCATCAGCACCGCGATGCCGCGACCGGCGAGATCGCTGATCAGCCGGTGCACCTCGCTCTTCGTGCCGACGTCGATGCCGCGCGTCGGCTCGTCGACGATGAGGAACGTCGGGTCGGTCGCCAGCCACTTGGCCAGCACCACCTTCTGCTGGTTGCCGCCCGAGAGGGTCGACACGGGGAGCTCCTGACTGCCGGTCTTGACCTGCAGTCGCCGCGACCAGTCGGCCGCCGCCTCGCGCTCGCGCCGCGCGCTGACCAGCCCGAGACGACTGAGCGTCGTGCGGAGGGTGAGCGTCGTGTTGCGGCTGACCGACATGTCCATCACGAGACCCTGCTTGCGGCGGTCTTCGGGGACGAAGCCGATGCCCGCCCTGATCGAGGCCATCGGATCGCGCGGCGCGAGCCTGCGGCCGCCGATCGTCACGGAGCCGGCGTCGTAGCGGTCGATGCCGAACAGCGCCCGCGCCACCTCGGTGCGACCCGCCCCGACGAGACCGGCGAGCCCGACGATCTCGCCGGCGCGCACCTCGAACGACACGTCGTGGAAGACGCCCGCCCGGGTCAGCCCGTCGACGCGGACGACGGTGTCGCCGACCCGCGCCTCCTGCTTGGGGAACAGCTGGTCGACGTCGCGACCGACCATCGCCCTCACGATCTCGGGCGTGCTGACCTCGCTGGTCGTGTGCTCGGAGATGAAGGCGCCGTCGCGCATGACGGTGATGCGGTCGCTGAGCCCGAAGACCTCGTCGAACCGGTGCGAGATGAACATGATCGCGCTGCCGCGGTCGCGCAGCGCCCGGGCGACCCCGAAGAGGCGCTCGACCTCGACGCCGCTCAGAGCCGCCGTCGGCTCGTCCATGATGAGCACCTTGGCGTCGAGCGAGATGGCCTTGGCGATCTCGATGATCTGCTGATCGGCGATCGACAGGCCCTCGGCGACGCGGTCGGGGTCGATCGGCACACCGAGCCGGTCGAAGAGCGCCCGGGCGTCGGCGCGCATCGCGGCCCGGTCGATGAACCCGAGACGGGTGGTGGGCTGACGCCCGACGAAGATGTTCTCGGCGACGGTCAGATCGGGGAAGAGCGTCGGCTCTTGATAGATGACGCTGACACCCGCCGCCTTGCTCTCGGCCGGGCTGCGGAACACGATCGGGTGGCCGTCGAAGAGGAAGTCGCCGCTGTCGGGCTGGTGCACCCCCGCGAGGATCTTCACCATGGTCGACTTGCCGGCGCCGTTCTCGCCCACGAGCGCGTTGATCTCGCCGGCACGCAGCCGCACGCTGCCGCTCGAGAGGGCCACGACGGCGCCGAAGGTCTTGCGTGCGCCGCGCAGCTCGAGCACGGTCGCCGTCGGAGACGGCCCGTCGGATGTGGGGTCGATCGTCATCGATCGTTCTCCTAATCGCTCTCGTCGTCGAGAGAAGTGAATCGTTTCAACTTCTGTTCGTGCCGACTGTAGGGGCAGACTCGGTTCGACGTCAAGGGGCGCCCCGCGGCTGTGGATCACAGCTCGATCACGGGCGTGGCACACTCGTCGGAGACCACGGCACGGACCAGGAGGCGCGATGAGGCAGGCGAGCATCCGCGACGTCGCCGAGACCGCGGGCGTCTCGGTCGGCACCGTCTCGAACGTGCTCAACAACCCCGCCAAGGTCAGCGAGTCGACCATCGCCCGGGTCAGCGACGCCATCGCGAGCCTCGGCTTCGTCCGCAACGACGCCGCCCGGCAGCTGCGCGGCGGCGACAGCCGGGTGATCGGCCTGATCATCCTCGACGGGGGCAACCCGTTCTTCACCGACGTCGCCCGCGGTGCCGAGGCCGCCGCCGAGGAGTCGGGCCGCGTCATCCTGCTCGGCAACAGCGACCAGCTGGTCGAACGCGAGGCGCACTACCTCGACCTCTTCGACGAGCGGCGCGTGATGGGCATCCTGATCTCGCCCGTCGGCGACGTCTCCGACCGGCTCCGCCGACTGCGCCTGCGCGGCATGCCCGCGGTGCTCGTCGACCGGCGAGCCGACCTGACCGAGTTCTCGTCGGTCTCCGTCGACGACGTGCGGGGCGGGTACCTGGCGACGGAGCACCTCCTCGACCTCGGTCGACGGCGCATCGCGTTCGTCGGCGGACCGGCCGACCTGCAGCAGGTGGCCGACCGCCTGGCCGGCGCCCGGGCCGCGGTCGCCGACGCCCCCGGCGCCACGCTCGAGGTCGTCGACATCCCCGCGCTCACCGTGCAGAACGGACGCGAGGCCGCCGCAGCCATCGTGCGACGCCCCGCCGCCGACCGCCCCGACGCGATCTTCGCCGCCAACGACCTCGCCGCCATGGGCGTGCTGCAGGCCCTCGTCATGCAGGGCGACCTGCGCGTACCCGACGACGTCGCCCTGATCGGCTACGACGACATCGACTTCGCCCGCGCCGCCGTCGTGCCGCTCAGCTCGGTGCGGCAGCCGAGCGCGCTGATCGGGCAGACGGCCGTCGAGATCCTCCGCGACGAGGCCGACGACCCCGCGCGGGCGCCCCGCCAGATCGTGTTCGAACCGGAGCTCGTGGTGCGCGAGAGCACGGCGCGCGGGGGGTCTTCGGCGACGTGAGCCGGGCCCGCACGCTGCTCGGTGCTCGCTCCGGGGTTCGGCGGGTCCGTGTCACT
>Ga0265797_10007294_pt1 | contig 15202 bp, 13 predicted proteins | sample P2T30metagenome_FD_192433 | JGI IMG/M metagenome (GOLD analysis project Ga0265797, IMG submission 192433) | Plant litter microbial communities from East Loma Ridge, Irvine, California - P2 T30 | ecosystem: Environmental > Terrestrial > Plant litter > Unclassified | place: USA: California... | reverse complement strand
GGGAGCATCATGGGCTCGGGGTCTTCCCATGCCATCGAGGCCGTTTCGTCGAGCGGCGACTCAACAAAGCCCTCTCCAAAATTATGTTCAGACATGCCGTCCGGGGATGCAAGGGACAGCGACGAGAAGTCGGCATCGAGGCCAGGCGAGAGTGGTTCGTTGCCGCTCGCTGTCCGCGAGCCAGGCTTGCGGCCTTTGGCGACGCGTCCAGTGGCCGTGTCGAGCAGGCCGGTCCTCGCAAAGTAGTACTGCAGATGTGCGATGGTGCCTAGGTTCATGACGCTCTCTCTGTTCTTGGCCGACGTGGAGAACTCTGTGCCCTCCGGCCGCATGTATCCACGTCGAGTGCCGCCAGCGGACAGACGCGAGCTCACTGAGCGCGCCGACGAGACGGACGAGGCTGTTGAGACGGAACGGTCCAGGGGCGGAATTGCGCCGATGGCCAGAGATGGGGTCGCCCATGGGTCGGGCGAGGTTGAGCGTGCGGGTGGGGAGTTGGGCGTGTCCATGGTGGTTGACAGGGGTGGTAGGTGCAAAGCCGTCGCAGTCGTTAGACTCCTTATCAGCAGTGAGATTCGGTGTTTTCGAATCCTAGGCATTTACGGAGCGGTGGTGGGTTATCAAGCACTTGTCTTGTTTGTGGAGCCACCTGGGCAATGTGCGGTTGTTGCTATGTGAGTCGGAGTTTCGAAAGGGGCGTTTGATTACAGACGCGAGATTGTATCCGAAACGCGTGACTAGCGCCCTGAGCTCCCTCACCGACGCAATTTCCGTATAGCCGTGAACGCATAGTCGTTGCGACCATCGTCCAAAGTGCTTATGTGTCCAAAAGGAAATTCTCCTTTGCGGCTCTCGATGCCTCCCGGCCAACTAAGCGCTTGCTTCTGGCCCCGCACCCCAGGTGAAAGCCTCGCCAGGGTGCCTTCCCGAAGTAGCGTGTACTTTTCGCAACTGCGATGACGTCGCACGCCTGCAGGAGCATGAACTCGTTATATGACGCCCAGGCATTTGCATGAACTTGGTCTAACCAGACACAACCTCACGTAACACTCTCACCTGTATGAGGCGCTTCTTTACAACCACTGCCACAATGTCCACCAAGCGAGTGCGTTGTCCGCCCAACCTGCTAATGGCAAAACTGATCTAGGCACAGATTCAGTACAAGGTCGAAGGCCAGGTGCAGGGCGTCAACTTTCGCTCCTTCACGCAAAAGCAAGCCAAGAGCATCGGTGTGACTGGCTTCGTCACCAATGCATCGGATGGAAGTGTGCGTACTCCCATCGTACTTACCCGATGGCTGCTCACACAGAACAGGTCCAGGGCGAGGCTCAGGGCAATGACGACAAAATCAATGAGTTCATCCAGCATCTGAACAAAGGACCATCGGCAGCATCAGTCTCAAAGGTTGACCATTCGGAGATCTCCAGTAGGGATGGCGAGAGCAGCTTCAACGTTCAATAGTCTGTACACCTCCCCCCAAAAGGGTTGGAGTGGGCGTAAGCGTGGCGACATCCATATGAGCGTAAATATTTGTCACTTCATCTCTCTATACGTAACCGTAGCCCAGAAAGACACTATGATGAGGCACGACATGTAATGGGATACATGATACACACGCACTAGGCAGTATTAAATACAAACTTGGTCTTGAACTCCCAGGCTATTCAAACATCGAGCCCAAGCTCTAGCAAAGCAACACACGCCGTACACTGACGAAGGTACTTGCTCAAAACGCCTCCTGACGACTTGTCGTGAAGACCCTTGGACGTCCCTTGCCGATGGAACGGCAGACCGTGCGGGCTCTCTTGATCTGTTATTGGTGTGATGCTAGCAATTTTTCATCCTAGGTGAAGCAAGAACCCGTCACTAGTCTGACGATGAAGCCTAGACGCCTTCGGGGTTTGGTGAAAGTCGTGATCGAAGACTGGAAACACAATGTCTCTTCTTGCATGGTACTATTCCACTCTCATTGGAAGCGCAGCCACAAAGCAGTGCCTTCTCCTGGGCTGACCGTGGATCCGAATACGAAAATCAGCCTGAAGGTACATACGAAAGAATTCCATCATGTTGCAGGCTTTCCGATGTTGCGCTATCAGCCCTACAGTATCAGAGTGGGTCTGACGGCGAACAACGAAACGACGAGACCCCGAGTTCTGTGAGACTCCGACGAGCATCTCCCGGAACCAGCGGCCACATGTCCCAACCACATAACATTGCCTTTTCATACCACTACCAACAAAACATACAGAGTCTCCGCATGATGTGTCTAATGAATGCGCACTTCTTTTTTCTGTGTCGCGAAAGCCTTCTTTGAGCTTCTGACAGGGGTAGGTTGAATGTCTTGGCAGAGCTATTCCGATTCCTCCCGTCAGCTGAATCACCACCTCGCTCAGCCGTCGCAAACTCGTCTTCGCACGCGACCGTATACGCCCGCTCTCGACAACTTGCTGACATGCTCGGCCTCTCATAGGAAGCCTAATTGCTCGCCGAGCCTGCCGGACGACGGGTATGGCGCCGTGTAGCGGCGGCATCTCTGTACATTCCTATTCTACCCTGTGATGACTGAGCGCGCCGGACAGGCACGAGTACCGTGTGGATGTCTTTTTTTAGTTGTCAGCGTCATGTCTTGTTTGATATAAAGGACGAAGTGTGCCTCAGTCTTGCCTCATGCTAACCATCAGCACTTACCATTATAGTTGACAACACCCTTTATACCAAACACCACCCTAAGATAAACACGCGCCTTTATAACCGCAGATGATCTCCACCAGAGCAGCAACACGGGGATCAACGACCTCAAAGCGGGCTACAGCTCAGCTCATCAAATCCTTCAAGAGCTACAATGCCGGCTATCGACCCACCTTCGTCGCGGTACAGCACTTCCAATCGCAAGTTGGCCAGAGGCACTTTACTTCTTCACCCAACGGTGGAGCAAAGATCAAAGAATTCTTCGAGAAGCACCCGACAGAGAAGGTTCGCAAGACGCATGCAGCATGGCCTCACCCAGGTATGTACCCGCCGAAAATGTAGTACCTATATGTCTAGCTAATACCAGTCAGTATACACCGAAGAGCAGATGAATCAAGTCACAATTGCCCACCGCGAAGCAAAGACCATGTCTGACAAGGTCGCCCTCATCGCCGTCAAGATCCTACGCTGGGGCCTCGATAAAGCAACTGGATACAAGCATCAGAAGGCCGTGGACGTGGATGCTAAAGATCCACTGGCCAAGCGAAAGGCTTTTGCCATGAACGAAGAAAAATACCTGATCCGGAACGTCTTTTTGGAAAGTGTTGCTGGCGTGCCCGGCATGGTAGCTGGCATGCTTCGACATTTGCACTCAATGAGACGAATGAAGCGCGACAATGGATGGTATGTATTCTCGCTTACTAGTACAATAATATGCCACTGACACACTGTTTGCCAGGATCGAGTCCCTACTCGAAGAGAGCTACAATGAACGAATGCATCTTCTCGTCTTCCTTAAGATGCAACGGCCAGGACGCTTCATGCGCCTGATGGTATTGGGTGCCCAGGGAGTTTGGTGCAATGCCTTATTCTTCGCCTACCTCTTGAGCCCTCGTACCGTCCACCGATTTGTAGGATATCTCGAAGAGGAAGCCGTCATTACATACACCCGCCAGATCGAGGATCTTGACGCAGGCCGCCTGCCAAAGTGGGAGAAGATGGAGGCACCCGAGATCGCGGTAGACTACTGGCAGATGCCTGAAGGCCACCGCACAATGCGAGATCTGCTCCTCTATAGTGCGTATATCCCTGATCCCTTCATGCAGCACCTCCCACTAATACAACCCTAGTTCGCGCAGACGAGTCCAAGCATCGAGAAGTTAATCACACATTCGGTAACCTCGATCAAAAGGAAGACCCTAACCCATACGTGAGCGAGTACCGAAACCCAGAGGAGCCTCATCCGACAAAGGACCTTGCGCATATGAAGCCTACTGGCTGGGAGAGGCACGAGATCATCTGAGTGTTTCCGCTTTGATCCGCTTGTTAGCGACATGTTCGGCATGCACGGTGTCTTCGGTCTCCATTCTCCCCTCTTCTAAAATTGTATTTTCGGCGTTACGGGACATTTGGACTTTGGAAAAACGATACCCAGACCATGATGGGTATCATGAGGAGTGGACGCATCATGTATCCCTAGACTTTCGGACCTTCTACAGATCAGTTTCAATTTCAGCTTCAAGCGGTGTAGAGTTCATCGGATCCGCATTTCGATATACAATAGTCCAAGACAATAACCGGTGGTGTTGCCAGGTACAGCAGTAATTCGATATCGCTGAGAACCCCAGACGACGATATCCGATGCAAAGTCGACTGACGGATCGAGACAGAGCCGGAGATTGGGTAACTTCGAAGAAGGACCGCGCGGATCCGCCAGGGCGAAGCTGACGCTGACTGGCGGGCTTTTCCCCCGAAGCCAAGCACGACAAGAGTGTAACGTGGACATGAGCCTCTTCTTTGGCATGCAAAACGTCGCTTTAGGAAAGCGGAAACCATCCGGTCAATGTCTTCCATGGGAACCTCCACAAAAGCTCCAGCTCATGCATTCATGACGAGTCAGTCACACGGTGGCGCGTCGCGCGCAGCCTCGTACAGCCTCAAAAGGAACTTGCGCAGTAGTCTGCTGATCTGGGCAAGTCCTAAGACCGCCAAATGCCTGAGCTTTCCTAATGAAGCTACTGCTGAGTATGATTCAGTAGTACACGTTCATCTCGCTGTTCATTTTCCGATCTGGAGTGCGATCGCTGAGCTTTACAGTTTACTGAATTTAGTGATCCTCGGGAATAAGGTAACATCGTGGTGGTATTGAGGGTCCCTTTTAGTTTGCGGCTCGCAGCCATCTCACTGTCGATATAGTCTATTCCAACTAACAGGACGTGTTTAGCAGGAAGCCATTCCAATCCCGCGCTTGACCGTTGTAACGACTGGTCTACTGTTCTTCCGTGGTTCGAAGCGGAGCTAACCCCGCACTTGCTGCCACTAGCCTCAATGCCAAGTTCTGACCTCCTCTCAACGTGAGGCACAGCGACTACTGCACCCCACATCCGCATTCTTCCACGAGAGACGTGCTATGGGCAGGACGTCAGCGCCGCACAACCCCCGCAGAGAAATGCAGCTAATACAGCTTGCCGCAGCTGCATGGGCTGCCACAGCTATCATCCTTGGAGGTACTTTGAGCTCTGGCAAACACGGCATAGAGTGCTTGGATTTGTCTCGCAACTGAGCAGTATGCGTCAAGGCATTGCGTTCAATGGTTTCTCTATACATCTCTTCGACACTGGCTTCCATTTCGATTGCTTCTCATTCGCTGACAACTCATGTCAAACGCCTCGTTCATTTCTGTCAATGCGTGATACGCTGGAGCTCAACGCCTGAGGACGCTATACCGGTCTCTGAGCTTCGGGTCCGCAATGCTCACCCCCGTGAGTGGGCCTGCATACGCAACCGAGCATGTTTCCTTACTGGACGTGAGGTTTCTCCGCACCCAACTAGCAAACATGCGACAACCGCAGCGTCTACCCCAGTCCGGCCTTTATCCAGTCCCGTCGGGACGGTAGGTACCCTTGCGCGAGTACGTAGACCAATCACCACGTGCGAACCTACCCTGTGGAAGTCCGGCAGAGACGCGACCTACCTTGCGGATCCGCAAGTCTAACATGATGCTCTGCGTCGAATGGCTCTGACGGCGACCCTTGCGGTCTTATGATGTAGGGTCTTAGCCAGCAGCTAAGCCTTTCTAGCTCGAAAGGCTGGCCAAATGGCACATGTCCCCTCCTCTATGCATGCATTGTGCTGCTATCGGAATTGACGGCTGATGGAAAGCGCATAGTGCCACAGCCTGGATGGCGGTCCCTCCTTGAAGCCGAAGATCCTGGAGATGCGGGGTCTGAACAGTTTAAATAGATGTCGTGTCTCCAACTGAGAAGAGCATCATGCCCAGTTGACTTGCTCTCCTGCGGTCAACGAATCAACAACAACACAGCACCGTTCCAATTATATCTTTATCTCACAACAACAATTCAAGATGACGATCCCAGATGAGGTCGACATCATCGTGTGTGGAGGTGGTTCGTGTGGTTGTGTTGTGGCTGGACGTCTCGCCAATCTCGACCACAACCTCCAGGTCCTCTTGATTGAGGCTGGAGAGAACAACCTCAACAACCCATGGGTTTTCCGTCCCGGTATCTACCCGAGGAACATGAAGCTGGACAGCAAGACTGCCACCTTCTACTACTCTCGTCCCTCGGAGTGGCTCGATGGCCGCCGAGCTGTTGTGCCTGTTGCGCACATCCTCGGAGGTGGATCTTCCATCAACTTCATGGTAATTTACTCCAGCTAGGATTACAGATGAATGATACTGACTGTGCTTTAGATGTACACCCGTGCGTCAGCTTCCGACTACGACGACTTCCAAGCCAAGGGATGGACCACTAAGGAGCTCATTCCCTTGATGAAGAAGCACGAGACTTACCAGCGCGCCTGCAACAACCGCGACATTCACGGATTCGAGGGACCCATCAAGGTTTCCTTCGGTAACTACACCTACCCGATCAAGGAGGACTTCCTCCGTGCCACCGAATCTCAGGGCATCCCGACCACCGACGATCTCCAGGACTTGACCACTGGTCACGGTGCCGAGCACTGGCTCAAGTGGATCAACCGCGATACTGGACGTCGATCTGACTCGGCTCACGGCTACATTCACAGCACCCGCGCCGTTCACCAGAACTTGCACCTGCTCACCAGCAACAAGGTTGAGAAGGTCATTCTGGAGGGTGACCGCGCTGTTGGCGTCAAGGTTGTCCCAACTAAGCCTCTCCACCCTGAGCAACAAATGTCCAGGACTATCAAGGCCCGCAAGCAGATCATCGTTTCTGGTGGTACTCTCAGCTCTCCTCTCATCCTTCAGCGCTCTGGTATCGGTGACCCAGAGAAGCTCCGCAAGGCCGGCGTCAAGCCTCTTGTCGATCTTCCTGGTGTTGGTCTCAATTTCCAGGATCATTACTTGACGTTTGCCACCTACCGCGCGAAGCCTCACGTTGAGTCGTTCGACGACTTCGTTCGTGGTGACCCCAAGGTTCAGGAGCAGGTCTTCAACCAATGGAACATCAACGGCACTGGTCCACTCGCCACCAACGGTATCGAGGCTGGTGTCAAGATCCGACCCACTGAGGAAGAACTCAACATGATGGACAGCTGGCCTTGCAAGGAATTCCGCTCCGGCTGGGACTCCTACTTCAAGAACAAGCCCGACAAGCCAGTTATGCACTACTCAGTCATTGCTGGTTGGTTTGGTGACCACATGGTTATGCCACCAGGCAAGTTCTTTACCATGTTCCACTTCCTCGAGTACCCATTCTCGCGTGGTTCCACGCACATTGTCTCGCCCAACCCATACGAGGCGCCCGACTTTGACGCCGGTTTCATGAACGACAAGCGCGACATGGCTCCTATGGTCTGGGGTTACATCAAGTCTCGTGAGACTGCCCGCCGCATGGACGCTTACGCCGGTGAAGTGCAGGCTATGCACCCCTTCTACGCCTACGACAGTCCCGCACGTGCCAACGACCTCGATCTTACCACCACTAACCAGTACGCCCTTCCCGGTAACATCACAGCTGGCATTCAGCACGGATCCTGGACTTCTCCTGTCAAGAAGGGCCGCGCTCCCGAGCCCAACTTCTTGAGCTCGAACTGCCAGGAGGTTATGGATGATCTCCCTTACTCGAACGAGGATATCAAGCACATCGAGGACTGGACCAAGCGTATGTTTTACCTTTCGATGATTTTTCATTCACTTACTAACGTACCATAGGCCACGTTGAAACTACCTGGCACTCTCTCGGTACTTGTTCCATGGCTCCCAAGAACGGCAACTCCATCGTCAAGCATGGTGTCCTCGACGAGCGCCTTAACGTCCACGGCGTCAAGGGTCTCAAGGTTGCCGATCTGTCCATCTGCCCCGACAACGTCGGTTGCAACACATACTCGACTGCACTTCTCATTGGAGAGAAGTGTGCAGTGCTTACGGGTGAGGACTTGGGCTACAGCGGCAGCGCGTTGGACATGAAGGTCCCCAACTACCACGCTCCAAGGGAGATTGCTGGTTTGTCGCGCTTGTAAAATTCTGATGGGCTAGGATGTCTGTTATATAGTTTCATGATTCAAATGATTTAATGCAAAGCTGTGTACATAAGATGTTGCTGCCCGTTCCACCCGAGATGTTGTGCTGTGGCTGCTGACTTACTCTTTGGACGATGTCGTGATCGCGCTAGTAACATCTTCACCTCGCTCATTGGCCGTTCATCAGTCACTAGTCTGCGACCCACATGGCATAAAATGTTTAGTCGGGGGTATCGGAGACACCACACGCTTCACTGTGTCGGCCCTCTGTCTGTTTCTACATCCACTTTTCCTTTACTTTCTTAGCCATCGCGGACTGTCGCCGAAAGTTGATACCATGTCCGCACTAGCTCGAAACCGCGGACCACAGATGGCGGCCACATATTCCAAGATCACGCGACCAGCATTCCAACATTCTGTTCGCAGTCTTGCTACAGTATCACCAGTGCAAACTGCAACACGCAACCACAAAATCGTCGTTATTGGTGGCGGCTCGGCAGGCATATCTCTCTCACATCAACTGCTCCGAAAAGGAAACTTCTCACAAGACGACATTGCTATTGTCGATCCTGCGCAATGGCACCATTACCAGCCTGGATGGACGCTCGTCGGAGGTGGTTTGAAGAAGAAGGAAGACCTACGCCGTCCGTTGAAGGATCTCATGGACCCTAAATTCAAGTTTTACAATACCTCTGTGGGAAGCTTCGCACCCGAGGAAAACTACATTACCACCGGTACCGGAGAGAAGATTGCATACGAACAGTTGGTCGTTGTGCCTGGTATTACGCTCGACTATGGTAGTGTGAAGGGCTTGAAAGAGGCGTTGAACGAGAAGGATGCCATGGTGAGCACTATCTACGACTACGAGTATTGTGATAAGGCGTATGAGAATGTGAAGAAATTCAAGAAGGGTGATGCAGTCTTTACGCAACCAGCTGGCGTGGTAAAGTGTGCTGGAGCACCGCAGAAGATCATGTGGCTTGCGTTGGACTACTGGAAGAATGCTGGACTCTACCCGTCGGATATCAACATTAGCTTTGCTACCGGTCTACCTTCCATGTTCGGTGTGCCGAAATAGTAGGTTCCCTACCCCCATGTAATGTGGAAAACACATACTAATCCCCTCCAGCGCAGCAGCTTTGGAAAAACTCCGCGTAGAGCGCGGCGTGGACGGCCTCTTCCAACACGACTTAGCCTCCATCTCCGGAAACACGGCAACATTCAACGTTGCAAACTCTGAACCCATTAAGAAGCACTTCGACTTCCTCCACGTCGCACCCAAGAACGTGCCTTGGTCTTTTGTCAAATCCAGCCCCTTGGCCAACGAGGCAGGCTACGTCTCCGTTTCTGATTCTACCACTCAACATACCAAGTACCCCAACGTCTGGTCCATCGGCGACGCATCCTCTTTGCCTACTTCCAAGACCGTCGCTGCCATCACCGCTGAAGCGCCAGTCTTGGTGTCTAACTTGCTTTCTGCGATGGCCGACAAGCCGCTGGAAGCCAACTACGATGGTTACACATCTTGCCCGTTGCTTACTGGGCAGAAGGAAGTCATGCTTGCTGAGTTCAAGTATGGTGGTGTGCCCAAGGAGACCTTCAACAGTTTATTAGGTATTGACCAGGGCGTTCCGAGGAAGGCTTTCTATTGGTTAAAGAAGGACTTTTTCCCGTGGGTGTATGGAAAGTATCACGTCAAGGGTGAGTGGGCAGGACCAAAGGGACTGGCTAGATGAGAGGTTACCTGGTGGGGAAAATGATTAGAGATCCGTGCTTGTGTCCTGTTCAGGCGCCGCGGGTGTTGTTGAGTTATCCTGACTTTTGGGATCGAGACACTTTGTCTTGAGATGACACATTTAGCGCTTTTGTTCTTCCAGCTATGTCCAAGACCCAGCTGTTTCCGTAGCATAAAAGTCGAAGAAGACATCTCTTTGTCATCTCCATAAATTTCCACGCATATAGTAGCGACATCACGACGAGATGATCATACAGCAATGATCCCAGCAACTGAGGCATATTAATTACTCAGGAGACACCCACACTACATACTCCCATGGAACAAGAAATGGCGCGCATACCGTATCTCACACTACATTCACTTCCACATCCTGGTCCACATTGGGCGGCCAGCACGTCCAAGGATCTCGATGATGAAGCTCGACCTGTATGTGAAAGCCTTCTTCATCCTTATGTAAACAGCACAGCCTCTTCACCAAATCGTCATTTTGAGCTTGTTTCAAGATCTTACCAATTGGTCGCCCGACTTTGCATCGTTTCTTGTTGGGGTCGACGGTGGGTGTCACAGAAAAATCAGCCATACTGTCTAGTTGGTCTACATACCCCAGAAGCCACACTAGTCGTTCATCGTTGAGTAGCTGAAGGAACTCATCGTAAGAGAGAGGGTCTGGTTTCGTGGTAGGTGGAGACTTTCCTAGAGCCTGTTGAGCTGCTGTTACCAATTGAACGTCCTGCTCTTCCGGCCAGATATCGGTCTGGCGGCAGGTCAAGTGGGCGTAGTTGAACTTCTGGAGAGCAGCTACTAGACCCACCGTGGCTTCCGAGATCATTCGATACGGCTCTGATATTTCCTGTTGAGCCGACTTGGCATTTTGATGCTGCTCAACGGGTGTACCACCAAGCTCATATGGGTCCTGCGGATTCAAGGCAATGGAGGTATGCGAGGATTGGTGGCCTTTACCTTTGTGAGTTTTATTCAACCAGTTGGATCCGGACGACATCTCCTGTATAGTTTGAGCGTTTTCGCGGATGCTGGGTTCGTAGAACTCGTGATGGGTTGAATGTGGCATGGCGTAGACGACGACCTAGTTTTATGACTCCGTGACTGTCAGTATCTGGCTAACATAGTAAAGGACAGAGAGGAACTTTATGTATCCAGGTAATTGAGTTCCACCGGAACGATTGATGATAGTCATCGTTGGCATTTGTACATGTACCATACTAACAACGATGCTTGACTGTCTCAATATGAGCCATGACGTTTGTTGACGTTGCTTCCAACGTGTCGGATATGTTGGTCAGAAACGATGATCGTACTATTTGAGAGTAGAGAAACGATATTTCATGCGATACAGATTCATCGCGTGCATTTCGACGTGCTCTGGTGGTCAGCAACAAGCGAGAAGCGCAAGATCGGCCACGTAAACACTGAGTCGTTCATAACAATAGCAACCCTACCGCCACGTCCCGAGCAGCTGTGGGCCGAATCAGATATCGCGACGTCATGAGGATGACCCGAACCAGTTGTCAAGCATAAGATAAAGGCAGTATCTCGGATAAAACTTGGATGAGTCAGAGACTCATCACAAGTGTGACCACGATGCCGTTGACACCAGGCTGACCACTCGCACCGTCATCCAGAACTTGTGGACATATCTGAAAACCAACTTTCTCGTAGAAAGCTCTTGCACTCGTATTCGACTGCACCATGTCAAGATGTACTCCCACGGCACCTGAGCTCTTCGCAGTGCCCAAAAAGCTGGTCATGAGAGCTGATCCCCATCCTTTTCTCTGATACTCTGGCAGAATATCGATATGTAAATGCGCTGGGTAACGTTCCAACATCTGTGGCCATGGTTGCAGCATGCTGCAGTCCGCCTCATACACGGCCTTTCGGAAATGCTTGACATCCTGTCTCTCCATCTGTGGATCGCCAGTCTGAATGTTTGGGTGTGGTACGAGTTTTGGGTCTATAGTCGGAGTGAACACGTCGCGCCAGCGCTGCGCGAAAGACGTTGTATCCACTGCGCCGATACAGTAACCCACCACGCGTCCGTCACCGTCGTCTAGTACGTGACATGTTTCTGGGGTCACATCGGCATAGACTTTGTACCAGAGGTGTGAGCCTACAGTTCGCGCTGGTTCCCAGTCAAGGCCAGGGTCGATGGTTGTCAGGAACTATAGTTTCTGTCAGGATGACGGTCGTCCAGAAGAACAACATAACACATACTACGTGAAGACCATTTTGGTAATCGGTTGATGGGTCGTATACTCGAACGAAGGGCGTTCTGGTCGGCATTGTCTACTAGAACGCGTAGGGAATATGGGATAGGTGGGCACTTGAAAATGCTGACGCGCAAGCTCGATGATGGCGCTTGTACTCTTTCCGATTATAGACCAGTGAACTGCTAAAGGTATATATAAAGAGATGGATATCAAGCAACGTGATCGAGGTATTGTTCAGGTCCAGTCAAGCAGCATTTATTGTGCAAAAGAGGGCATACGGCGGTGATGAGGGGTTCAGCTTGCGCCCGCCTGGTGATTGGCCGCACAGTGCCGCGTCGCATAAATGACATGCTGGAATACGAGAGCCCAAGAGGTTCTCTAATATCGTCCCACTTCGTATGCGAATCAATTGTCGCGTCTGGAGAAAGGTAAGACGCGTGAACACGGTGACCCTGCATTCTACGTGATGACATACCCTTACGCTAAACCACTTTTGGAATACCAGCTCAGTCAGTGATGTCACTCCCAGCACCGTGTCCTTCACGCGCACCTAAATGAATCAACAACGTCCGTACCAGCTACATTGTCACCAGTCAGCAGAGCACTAACTTAACCATAGTCATACAACCGGCGTATTTGATTTATGGGCGGTGTGTGAAGCTCAAGCAGCTGGAACGCGCCGCATCGCGCCTGAGTTGACTTACAGCCTGCGCAACTCATATCTTCTACACTGCCATTATTGAGGTCATCACCATACATACTGGAAGAGCGTATCATCCGGTTACGATTGCTTGTTTACTCATAGCAGATACGAGATCGCGAACAACGCGTAATATGGAACTCAACGAACAAAATATTGGATTTCCGTCATAACCTATGGAGCGAGGCTTCATATGGAAGTCAACATCGAAGGAGCGGAAATGCCAGCGTAGAGAGCGAAGTGACATCTGACAGAAACGGCCTCCGACGAGTCAAGCCCATTATCAGATGCGGTTGCGACGACAATCTTCGCAGACATTGACATAACAATAGCGACATCGCAGGATGTACTTATGATGGCGCGCGTCACACATCTCGCATCGGAAGCCTCTTCTGGGCGCTCCATAAAAGACGCGCTCAAAGCGCCGAGAATGCTCGCATTCATGCCTGTCTTGTAACTCGGCGAAGACTCTGTCAACACGCTGGCGCCTTTCTTGGGGAAGTAAGTTCGGGGCGTCTCGGTCCACGATCTCTTCGGCGCGTTCTTCAATGCGATGAAGATCTGCGGTGGCGCAAGTACACTCCTTCCAACGAACACCACAGATATAACAGAACTCAGCGCCACATCGACATCTGCGACGGATTAATATCATTCACACCTGCGAGGCGACGTGGACTTACGTAATGTGATTGCAGCCGCTACGCAAGTCTACTTCTCGATGGCAGGCATTGCAGGTTTGCCAGCCCATCTCGCGAGCCAATTCTCGCGTCTGTCGTAGCAAGGGATCATCTGGGCAGTCAGACTCTGCATGGAACTCGTGGTTGCAGATTGCACAAGTTTCTGCACTGCATTTCGGACACACTGCTCGATTCGTACCAGGTTCGATACGATCCGGGACGATAAAGGTGGCGCAGACGGGGTTGCTGCAGTACGTCTTCTTTTGGGTCGCATATTCCACAATCGCCAGTTCGAAGGTGGCCAGTTCGTTTGGCTCCATGTGCCTTGCAATCAGATCAAGCGGAATCTTTTGCTTGCAACATCTAGGGGGGTAAAGGCTCTCATCTTTTGTCGACCGCATGAACAGACCCTTCATGCAATCAATACAGTAGCGGTCGCCACATTTTGCTGTTACCATAGAGGCACGAGGGAATCGGTCGTAACAAGTACAACATTTGAACTCTGTAGAGAGTTTCTTGATGGTATCGGCCTGGCGCTCCACGTAGGACATAGCCGGTCCAGCTTCGGTCTCGTCATCTGAGAATTCGACGACCGAAGCAGCAGCGATATTACCAGACACTGTGGACATCCAGTCGTGGACTTCACCTTGAAGATGGTCGTGCACGGACGAGGGCGGGGCCTCAATCTCAGGGTCGTTGTTGCTCAGTTCCAAAGCGAAACGACGGTCTTCGTGAGCCTGAACGTCTTGGGAAGTGAGATCCTCAATCACGACGCTATCGGAGTGCACAGCCGCACCAATGCTCTGGGCAAGCTTCTGGTCCGCAAGAAAGTCCTCATAAGCTTGCAATTCGATCTGAAATCTGCTGTAGGCAACGTCGATGTCTGGTGGCTGATCAATAGGATGCTTTCCTTTCTTAGCCTCCGAGTAAACACCAAGCTCCTCCAACTGTAGCGTAAGAGCAGCTAACTCGTCGTTTATGCCGCCTGCATGAGACGTCTGAGGGACGATAACGGACATGGTTACTAGTATTAAGGTGTGGAAGTCTGAAAGAATTTCCGTGTAGTGTAACACAAGAGAATGAGGGCGAGTGCAGGTCAAGTGAGGTCAAGGGAAACAGGGTTTTCACGTTTAAAGGATCCTATGCAAATGCGGGGTTGTTGCTACAACGTATGGTAGGCTACCAAACTGCTGAAAGACCCTACTGTGACGCAAGAAGATCCGATTAGCTATGGGACGATGAAGCTTTGATTGAGGGACTGACCAAGGCCGAGTTTCTCAATTTGTGGTTAGACCGTAGATATGTTATCAATACACTAATGACGGAAACACGCGCACACATCACATCAGGACACATGATTACCCATCTGTCGTTGACATACTTTGAATCATGCACCTCATACAAGGAAAAAATCAGATAGATAGAGAAATAACAAGGTATATCTTACAGTCTACATTGTCTTCTAATAAGAAAACTTATAAAGGTAAATAGCATTGTAGTCTTCTAGGCTTTCTATCTATATCTATATCGATATGATACGCTTCGTTGTAGTAGGAAGAAGTACTCTGCTCTAAAGAGGTGTTTTGGAGTACGAGAAGATCGCGATTGAGTCGTTCACTCAAGTTCTCGAGGGTCCAGAGGTTCTCGAGGACAAGCTCCAGGATCCAGTAGTGCAGGGTTGCGGTATTTCTAACATCGCTGAACACCGGAT
>Ga0265797_10007292_pt1 | contig 15219 bp, 11 predicted proteins | sample P2T30metagenome_FD_192433 | JGI IMG/M metagenome (GOLD analysis project Ga0265797, IMG submission 192433) | Plant litter microbial communities from East Loma Ridge, Irvine, California - P2 T30 | ecosystem: Environmental > Terrestrial > Plant litter > Unclassified | place: USA: California... | reverse complement strand
GTGGTCGCAGCCTTCACCTTCGAGAACGTGCGCTTGATGCTGCTCTCCGGCATCGGCCAGCCCTACGACCCGCTCAGCAACACCGGCACCACCGGGCGCAACTACGCGTACCAGACCGCCAACAGCGTGCGGATGTTTTTCGACGACAAGAACTTCAACCCGTTCATCGGTGGCGGCGCCATCGGCATGGGCATCGACGAATTCAACAACGACAATTTCGACCACTCGGGTCTGGGTTTCGTTGGCGGCGGCAGCACCCGGGTAACGCCCATCGGCGCTGCGCCCATCAATTCGCGGCCAGTGCCGCCGGGCACGCCGAAGTGGGGCGCGGAGTGGAAGAAAGCTACCGTGCAGTACTACGCCAACAGCATGTCCATCGGCTGCGAAGCGAGCAACTACAGCGCGCGCGGCAACTACCTCTCGCTGGACCCGAACTACACCGACCCACACGGCCGACCGCTGCTGCGCATCACCTTCGACTTCACCGACAACGACCTGCGCATGGCCCAATACGTGACCGACAAAACGGCCGAGATCGCCAAGGCGATGAACCCGAAAATGATGTTCGCCAGCCCGCGCAAAGGCCCTTGGTCGAACACCTCGTACCAGTCCTCGCACGTGGTCGGTGGCTTCATCATGGGTGCTGATCCGGCCACCAGCTCGGTCAACAAGCACCTGCAGGTCTGGGACGTGCCCAACCTGTTCGTGGTCGGCGCTTCGGCGTTCCCGCAGAACCCCGGCTACAACCCGACGGGCACCGTTGGCGCACTGGCCTTCAAGGCGGCGCACGCGATTCGTACCTACTACCTCAAGCGCCCGGGGGAGATGATCAGCGTATGAAAACTCTCCTCAACCTTGGTATCGGCCTGCTGGCCGCGACGAGCATCAGCGCCTACGCAGTGACCGGCCCGGACTCCTACGAGCTGGTGCAGAAGGGCAAATACATCGCCACCCTCGGCGACTGCACGGCGTGCCATACGGTGCCTGGCAAGCCGCTGTTCTCCGGCGGCGTGGCGATTGAAACGCCCTTCGGCGAACTGCTCGGCGCCAACATCACCCCTGACCCGGCGACCGGCATCGGTCGCTGGAATTTCGAGGAGTTCCAGAACACCATGGCGCGTGGCCACGCGCGCAACGGTAAGCAGCTCTACCCGGCCATGCCGTACGCCGCGTACACCAAGGTTACGCGCGAAGACAATATGGCGTTGTGGGCGTACCTGCGCACGATCGAGCCGGTGCACAACGAGGTGGAAACCAACCAGTTGCCGTTTCCCTTCAACATCCGCATGAGCATGCGTGTGTGGAACTGGCTCAACTTCACCGAGGGCGAATTCGAGCCTGACGCGCAGAAGAGCGCGCAATGGAACCGCGGTGCGTATCTGGTGCAAGGGCTCGGCCATTGCGGCAGCTGCCACACGCCGAAGAACCTCATCGGGGGTGACAAGAGCAGTGAAACCCTGAAGGGCGGCGAGCTGCAGGGCTGGATGGCGCCGAACATCACTGGCGTCGCGCATGTCGGCCTGGGGGACTGGAGCGAGGATGACATCGTGCAGTACCTCAAGACCGGCGCCAACCGCTACGACATTGCCTCCGGGCCGATGGCCGAAGCGGTGGAAAACTCCACGCAGCACTGGCGCGACGAGGACCTGATGGCCGTGGCCGTCTACCTCAAGGACCTCGACCACGAGCACGACAAGCCCCAACCATTGGCTGCCGATGAGCCGGCCATGACGGCTGGGCGTGGCATCTATGAAGACCGCTGCTCCGGTTGCCACACGCCAAACGGCGAAGGCATCCCAACGCTGTTCCCCAAGCTGGCAAACGCCCCGCTGGTGAATTCGCGTGAGGCGGTCTCGATGATCCGCGTGGTACTGGCCGGCAACCGCGCCGGCACCACTGACGCCGCGCCGACCGGGCCTGCCATGCCGTCGTTCGCCTGGAACCTGTCGGATGAAAACGTCGCCGACGTGCTCACCTACATTCGCAACAGCTGGGGCAACGCCGCACCGGCGGTCAGCGCCAGTGAGGTGCGCAAGCAGCGCGAAACCCTGCAAGACGAGTAATCCGCGCCACAGCCTGGGCCGTGCTGCCGCCGGTCCAGGTTTTCCTTTCCAGCTCCGCTCTGCCAGCGCGCCGCAATCCTTGGTCGTCAAAACACACGCATCAGCCAGCTGATGGGTAACAACCCTGTGCACCCTCCGAGTTGACTGGCGCCCGACCGCGATCAGTCGGCTTACAGCAATCAGCCCCGCAAAAGAGGATATTATTCGCCCCTTATTTTTCACGATGCGCCGCCGTGGCTCATACCGGCAGTCGCCTTTCAGGACCTTACGATGAATAACTCACAGCGCGGATCCGGCCACCTGTTCAGCCTGATGGTCATCGCGCTCATCGGGTGGGGCGCTTACGTCACCCTCTATGTGCCCTACGAGCACCGCAAGTCGATGGAAGCCTTCCGCAGCCAACCGCCAGCGGTGAGCCCGGCCAAGGTGGCAATCGTCGACGCCTACAAGGCGAAGCCGACTCCGGCCCAGCTGCCACGAGGCCTGTATAGCGGCACGGTGGAGCAGGATGGTTACCCGATGAGTATCAGCTTCGATTTTGCGGACGACCAGGTAATCACAAAAAAAGCCCTCATCAAGAACTACCAGTTCGCTGGCTCGGCTGCTTACCAATTCGACGGCTCGGTGCTGACCTTCAACAACGTCAAGGGCGACGCCGTGCTGTTTCCCGGAACGGGCGAACCAATCGAAGTAATCAGCGCCAGCGAGATTCATGTGCCGGGGCCCGGTACGACGCTGGTCTTGAAGCAGCAGTAAGGCCAGCCCTTCGCAGCTCTGTATGGCTTTTGGGTCGCCAGGCTTGGTGTTACGGGCGAACACCAAGCCTGGCCCACAGCGAATGGCCGCGGCACACCAAGACCAGAAGAGCCCCGCCAGCGGCAGCAGCCATATCTTTCTGCGCATCCCAGATGTCGCCCTGAGCACCGACGAATACGGAATGGGCGCCGCCCACGTACTGCGCGCCAATCCATTCCATCAGCTCGTAGAGCATCGACGTGGACAGCACGAAGGACCATGCGATCAGCGAGGCCCACGCGCCCTTCAACTGGCATTCGCGGGTAATGATCTCGCGGATCGGCAGCACCACCAGCACGCCGTAACCCAGGTGAACGAAACGGTCGTAGTGATTGCGCTGCCAGCCGAACAGCTGCTCGATGTTCAGCCCGGTCAGGTTCTCGATCGCGGCGACGTAGGGCACGCCCGGGTAGGTGTAATGGGTGCCAACCTGATGCAGGCAGAGGAACAAAACGACCAGCGCCCACGACCTAGGCGTCCAGTAAAACCGATGCCGGGCAAACCACACTGCCAGCGCGCCGACGACAACCAGACTGTTCTCGATCATCCAGGTCTTTCGGTCGACGGGGTCCCAGCCCAGCCACAGAAAAACGCCCAGAAATACGCACTGCAGCCACGTGGTTATCGACGACCTTTGGTTACTCGGCACCCATCCTTCCTCACGCCGCAATTCGATGGCGGACCAGCGTCAGCCTTGTTGAGGATTAGTCTGGGTATAGACGCGAGGATTCCATGAAAATAAGCGCCCAGTGTGAAGGCGTCTTCCACCTCTCAATGGCGCGAGGTGAATCTTGCCGGCAGGAAAAACGCTCGAATGTGTGGCGAAAATCCCTTGTGCTTGCAACGCGCGCATCCCGGTCTTATCCACATATTCCAGAGGCTTCAGGCTTTCATCGATCCCGCACGTACTGGCAGCGTGTCGTTAAATATGTGAATATCCGAATATTCGGTTTTCCACATATAGATACGCCATGCTAACGCCTCCCGAAGCCTTCAAGTGCCTTGCTGAAGAAACCCGCGCTCGTGCCATCCTGCTCATTGCCGAGCAGGGTGAGCTCTGTGTCTGCGAACTCATGTGCGCCCTGGAAGACAACCAATCCAAAGTCAGCCGGCACCTCGCGCAGCTTCGCAGCGCAGGCCTGCTGCTGGATCGCCGACAAGGACAGTGGGTGTACTACCGCCTCAACCCTGACCTGCCGCGATGGCTGCACGACGTGCTTCGCGTTACCGCGGCGAGCAATGCCTCCTGGCTGAAAGACAGCACCACCCGACTCGATACGATGGTTGGCCGCCCTGAGCGCGCTGCCAGTTGCTGCTGACCCAGGCCAGGAGAATTTGCGATGCTCGTTGCAGTTGCCGTGTTCGTTTTCACCCTCATTCTGGTCATCTGGCAACCGCGTGGCCTGGGCGTAGGCTGGAGCGCGAGCATCGGCGCAGCCCTGGCACTGGCCGTCGGTGCAGTGTCCTTTCACGACATCCCGACTGTCTGGGCGGTGGTGTGGAACGCCACCGCGACATTCATCGCGATCATCATTATCAGCCTGCTGCTGGACGAAGCCGGTTTCTTCGAGTGGGCAGCGTTGCACGTCGCCCGCTGGGCGAATGGCAACGGGCGGCGCCTGTTTGCCTTCACGGTGCTGCTGGGGGCCTCGGTATCAGCGTTGTTCGCCAATGACGGCGCGGCACTGATCCTCACTCCCATCGTCATTTCGCTGCTGGTCGCGCTGCGTTTCTCGGCCGGCGCCACGCTGGCTTTCGTCATGGCAGCGGGGTTCATCGCCGACACCGCCAGCCTGCCGCTGGTGGTGTCGAACCTGGTCAATATCGTCTCTGCCGACTTCTTTGGCCTGGGCTTTGCCGACTATGCATCGGTCATGGTGCCGGTAACCGTGGCCAGCGTGGCGGCGACACTGCTGGTGCTGTTCCTGTACTTCCGCCGCGACATACCCGCGATTTATTCCGTGGCCGATCTGAAGACACCAGACTCAGCGATCCGCGATCGCACCACGTTCGTATGCGGCTGGTGGGTGCTGCTGTTGCTGTTGATCGGCCTGTTCGTACTGGAACCGATGGGCGTGCCTGTGAGCGCTGTTGCCGCCGCATGCGCCGCGATCCTCTTTGCAGTCGCCGCCAGAGGCCAGGTGATTTCGACTCGTCGCGTACTGCGTGAGGCGCCCTGGCAGATCGTGGTGTTCTCGCTGGGCATGTACTTGGTCGTCTACGGCCTGAACAATGCGGGCCTCACCAGCCACCTCACACGGGTGCTCAATCAACTGGCCGAGCATGGCGTCTGGGCAGCCGCGCTGGGTACCGGGCTGCTCTCGGCGCTGCTGTCGTCAGCCATGAACAACATGCCCAGCGTACTGATCGGCGCGCTGTCCATCGACGCCAGCCACAGCACCGGCCTGGTGCGCGAAGCGATGATCTACGCCAACGTCATCGGCTGTGACCTCGGCCCCAAGATCACCCCTATTGGCAGCCTGGCGACCTTGCTGTGGCTCCACGTGCTTCAGCGTAAAGGCATCCGCATCACCTGGGGCTACTACTTCAAGGTTGGCGCCCTGCTGACCTTTCCGGTGCTGTTCATCACCCTGTCGGCACTGGCGTTGCGCCTCAGCCTATGACCCTCGCCCATGGCGAAAGGAGCAAGCATGCGAATCCTGTTCATGTGCACGGCCAATAGCTGCCGGAGCATTCTGTCCGAAGCGATGTTCAATCACCTTGCGCCAGAGGGATTCGAGGCAGTCAGTGCGGGCAGTTTCCCGAAAGGCCAGGTACTGCCGCGCAGCCTGCACACGTTGGAGCAGGCTGGAATCTCCATTGCGGGCTTGAGCAGCAAAGGCAACGACGCCTTCGAAGCGAACCCTCCAGACATCGTCATCACGGTGTGTGACAAGGCGGCCGGTGAAGCCTGCCCGGTCTATTTCGGGCCTGCGCTGAAAAGCCACTGGGGCCTGGCAGACCCATCCGATGTACACGGTGACGAGCGGGAAGTCGACGCCGCATTCAACGCGACGCTGAAATGTATCGAACAGCGCTGCCGGGCTTTCCTTGCCCTGCCGTATGCAGACTTGAGCCGCGACGCGCTGAAGCGCGAGCTGGACCGTATCGGCAACCTCTGAGGCCTGGGCAGGTTTACCTGCCTAGCTGCACCACCTCAGGAATAAATCGCTCCTTTGCCCTTTTTATCGCACCGGTTGGCACGGTTTCCGAAAGCTTATTTTGCAATATATAATCATTCTCATAAGCATTAAGTATATCTATTGGCTTAAAGAGAATCGCTATGTCCTGCCCCTCCTCACTCCTCAGCTTCACTTTCCCACGCAGCCTGCTGGCAATGGCTGTCTGCATGAGCACAATCAACCCAGCGCTCGCCGATGAAGTGAAAGATACCGATCCCGCAGTATTCGAGCTCGGCGCTACCCAGATCACCAACACGCAATTAGGCAGCACAACCGAAGGGACCAGCTCCTATACCACCGGCGCAATGTCGACCGCGACCAAGTTGCCGATGACCATGCGTGAAACACCGCAAGCCACTACTGTGATCACGCGTCAGCGCATGGACGACCAGGCGATGACGAGCATCAATGATGTGGTCAACGCGACCCCTGGGTTGTTTCTCAGTTATGCCAATGGCCCGGGCCGACAGTCATACAAAGCACGCGGTTTCGATATCGATAACCTGATGTATGACGGTATCCCGAGTGGTTATAACGGCGTGGCTGTCGGCGCCCAGCCAAACCTGGCGATGTTCGACCGCGTTGAGGTGGTGCGCGGTGCGACCGGCCTGGTAACTGGTGCGGGGAACCCGTCGGCGGCGATCAATATGGTGCGTAAACGCCCGCTGGCCGAGCAGAAAGTCACCCTGACCGGCGCTGCCGGTAGCTGGGACGACTACCGGGGCGAACTCGATGCTTCGAGCCCGCTCAACGACAGCGGCACACTGCGCGGTCGGGTGGTCACCTCTTACCGCGACGCCAACAGCTTCATTGACGGTGCCGAGGAAGACCACGGCCTGTTCTATGTCATTACCGAAGCAGACCTGAGCGACGACACCACACTGACCCTCGGCTTCTCGCACCAGAAAGACCAGACCAATTACTTCTGGGGCGCATCGATGGTAGGCCTCGACGGCCGTCACCTGGATCTGCCGCGTTCCTACAACCCAGGCACCTCATGGGAGGACAAGGATCAGGAAATCAACACCGTGTTTGCCGAGCTCCGCCACCACCTGGCCAACGACTGGAAACTCCAGATCAATGCCAACTATGCCGAGCAGAATGCGCTCTTTTCCGGTTCTTATCAGTCGCGCTGGGCTGCTGATCGACGCCTGGAGCGCACCGTGTGGCAGGCCAAATACGATGAGAACCAGGCCGGGGTCGATGCTTTTTTCAGCGGGCCTTTCGAGGCGCTGGGGCGCAGCCACGAGTTGGTGCTGGGCGCCAGCAAACGCATCTACGACATGACCACCCACAGCTACAGTCCTTACGACATGAACTGGCCGCTCGATGCTGGCAAACCGAACTTCGTCGGTACCGGCGACGGCCGTGCGGTCACCACCCAGGACGGCGTTTACCTGACCACCCGCCTGAGCCTGGCAGACCCGCTGAAACTGATACTCGGTGGGCGCCTGGACTGGTATGACTACGACAACAAGGACAGCTCCACCGCAGACTACAAGGTCACCCGCAACGTGACCCGCTACGCTGGCCTGGTCTACGACCTGGACGACCGTCATTCGGTCTATGTCAGCTACAGCGATATTTTCACCCCGCAGAGCGAGAAGGACAGTACCGGCACGCCAGTGAAGCCAATCGTTGGCAAGAACTATGAGATCGGTCTGAAAGGCGAATACCTCGATGGCGCACTCAACGCCAGCGTCGCGGTTTTCCGTATCGACCAGGAAAACCGCGCCGTCGCACTGACCGACCTGAGGGGATGCGCCGACGCCAATAACTGCAACGAGCCCTCAGGCGAAATCCGCAGCCAGGGCATAGACCTCGAACTGCAGGGCGCAGTCACCGAAAACTGGCAGGTTGGCGGCGGCTATACCTACGCAAGGACGCACACCATCAAGGACGCGGCCAACCCGCAGAACGTGAACCAGCAGTTCGACACCGACACCCCCGAGCATCTGTTCAAACTGACCACCAGCTATCAGTTCCAGGGCCCGCTGGAAAAATTGCGCGTGGGTGGCAACGTCTCCTGGCAGAGCCGCATGTACAACGATATTGCGCTGCTTGATGGTGGTAGCTACCGGCTGAAGCAGGGCGCTTACGCCGTCACCGACCTGATGGCCGGCTACCGGGTCAACAAGGATCTGGATGTGCAGCTCAACGCCAACAACATCTTTGATCGCAAATATTATTCAACGATCGCCAACTCGGTGAGCTACGGCGGAGATGTATACGGCACGCCACGCAACCTGATGCTGACCGCCAAGTACAGCTTCTAAGGGGGTCATCGGCTCGTTTCAGTGGCGTATGCCGCAACGGTGCGCATCGCACGCGATGCGCACCTGGCTGATCAGAGCTGATCGCCCTTGAGGCCAGCATACAGGCGGGTCATTTCGTTGAGCTGACGGAACATCGATTCGGCGTTCACCGCGACGATGGTCGGCACGAAATCCTTGGAGGCGAAGGCCTTGGTCGCGAACTGCCAGCGCGCATCGGTCTTGCGCAGCGCAGCGGCAATCTCGTCGTTTGGCGCTTTTTCCGCTTTGAGCTCCTGCATGATGGCGTCGAACTCCTTCACCGAGGCGTCGAAATTGGCGTCCAGGTTGGGTGCTTGCACACCCCACGCGCGGGCCATGTAGAACATCGCGGTGCGCTGGGTGAGCACGCGGTTCCAGCCGCTGCGGTTGATCGAATGGGAAGCCGCATCGCCGTTATGCTTCTCGAACAAATCGGTGACGTGCTGGGTCTGCTTGACCAGCTCCTCGGCCTTGGCGAGTACGGCTGGCGCCTGGGCCTTGTCCGGGGTTGCGCTGAGCAGCGGGCGATAAGCTGACCAGATGACCTCGACCTGACCGAGTGCTGCACGAATCTCGTCGTTGGTAGGGTGCGCCTTGAGCTGGGCGTGGTGGTCTTCGAACAACGCGATGCTGGTGTTGAGCTGCTTGGTGGCGTCGTCGACTTTCACGTCCGAGCCAATCATCAGGTAGTCCTTGGCCATGATCTGGCCCAGGCTGCGCTGCAGGCCGGCCATGTTCATCGCCTCCAGCGGCTTCATTTCGGCCCAACTGACGAAGCTGGTCAGGCTGAGCCCCAGCAGCAGCGTTTGCATGCAACGTTTAATCAACTCGATATCCTCGTGCGCTCTAACGGCCACGCCACCCCGCGAGCACCCCTGAAAAACGGTGCGCGCGGCGACGGTCGACCTGAGTGGATGCTGGCGAGTCAAGGCAGCGGAAGCTGCCGGCATTGCGACGCCAGCGATTGGCTGAATTCTAATCCATACGCCCGTCGTTGACGTGTCGCCGAGCCCCGATAGCCTGCCGACCGGCGCGCGAACATGGAGATTGGTGACGCCCGTCACACTGCTCGGCGTACGGCCGCTCTACTCCAGCACTTCGATGCGCTCGCTGGCCGGCTGCGGGCGGCCGAACAGGTAGCCCTGGAAGTGCGAACAGCCTTCCGCCTTGAGCTGCTCGAGTTGCGCGTCGGTTTCCACGCCTTCGGCGGTGGTCTTGATCAGTAGGCTGCCACTCATGCCGGTGATGGCGCGCACGATCGACAACGCCTCGCGGCTCTCGCCCATGTCCTGGACGAAGGACTTGTCGATCTTGATGCGGTCGAAGGAAAACGAGCGCAGGTAACCGAGGGATGAATAGCCGGTGCCGAAGTCATCGAGCGCAATGCTCACCCCCAGCGCCTTGAGTTCCTTGAGGGTGTCGATATTGCTCTCGCTGTTTTCCAGCAGTACCGATTCGGTGATTTCCAGCTCCAGCCGCTCGGGTTCCAGCCCCGAGTCGGCCAGTGCCAGGCCGACAATCTTCACCAGGTCGCTGTTCTTGAACTGCACCGGCGACAGGTTCACTGCGACAGTCTGCTTGCCAGGCCAGCTCGCTGCTTCCTGACAGGCAAGATTGAGGGCGCGTGCGCCCACCTCGTGGATCAGCCCGGTTTCCTCGGCGATGGGGATGAAGTCGAGCGGCATCACCAGGCCGTTGCCCGGGTGCTGCCAGCGCATCAGTGCCTCGTACCCGGAAATCTGGTTGCTGCCATTGTCGACGATCGGCTGGTAGTACAGCTGCAGCTGACCCAAGTGCAACGCCGTGCGCAAATCCATTTCCATGCTGCGCCGCCGGCGCGCCGCTGCATCCAGTTCGGGGTGAAAGTATTCGTAACGGTTGCGGCCGTTGCGCTTGGCTTCGTACAGCGCCATGTCGGCGTAGCGCATCAGCTGATCGGCCTGCTGATGATCGTCCGGCGAGATGGCGATGCCGATGCTGACGCCCACCGAGAAGCTGTGGCCATCGATCAGGAATATCGGCGCCACGGCGGCGATCAGTCGCTGGGCGGTGCGCTGCGCATCCTGAGCGCTCTCCAGCCCGTTGAGCACCACGGCAAACTCGTCGCCACCAAGCCTCGCGAGGGTGTCGCGCTCGCGCAGCACCGCCTTGAGGCGCTGCCCGAGCGAACGCAGCAAGCGGTCGCCGAAAGCGTGCCCCAAGGCATCGTTGATGTTCTTGAAGTTGTCCAGGTCCAGGCACAGCACGGCAGTCAACCGCGCCGTTTGCGCGCCGTCGTGCAGCGCTTCGTCGAGCCGTTCGCTGAACAGCGTGCGGTTGGGTAATCCCGTCAGGGCATCGTGGTGAGCCATGTGATGAATCTGCGCATGGGCGGCAAGCTCGTCGGTAACGTCCTCGGCGATGAGCAGCACGTAGCTGGTCTGGTACTCGATACTACTGCTGAGCAACACGCGGGTGCGCAGCATGCGCGGGCCCATTTGCGTATCCAGGCAATCCTCGGAGAGGTGCAGGGTCTGGTCGCGCAGACACTGCTCGGTCTGCTGATCAATGTATTCGACGATGGCCGGTGCCAGGCACTCGTCGGCGCGCCGCCCGATCATGTCCTGGGTGCGGCAGCCGAACAGCTTCTCGGCCTGCGGGTTGGCCAGGAGAATGCGCCGGGTGCGGGTGTCCTGGACGATGACGCTGGCCGGGATGTTGGAAATCACCGAGTCGAGAAAGCGCGACAGCGACGCCATTTCTTCGCTGTAGCTTTCCGCCAGCTCCTTGGCCTTGAGCAGTTCGAGTTCGTTCTGCCGGCGCTCGGTGATGTCGCGGGTGATCTTGGCGAAGCCGATCAGTTGGCCGTCCTCATCGTGGATGGCGTCGATCACCACGCTGGTCCAGAACGGCGAACCATCCTTGCGCAGACGCACGCCTTCGGCCTCGAAGCGGCCTTCGCTGCGTGCCGTTTCCAGCCCCAGACCAGGTAAGCCGGCCTCGCGATCTGCCTGCGTGTAGAACACCGAAAAATGCTGGCCGACGATTTCTTCCGCCTTGTAGCCCTTGGCGCGTTCGGCGCCAGCGTTCCAGTTCTCCACGTGGCCCTGGGGGTCGAGCATGTAGATGGCGTAATCGGTGACGCCCTGCACCAGCAGACGAAAGCGCCGCTCCTGCTCGCGCTGCTGCATCTGCACGTGCCGCTGCTCGGTGCAGTCGCGGGTGATCTTGGCGAAGCCGATCAGTTGGCCGTGGTCATCGCGCACGGCATCGATCACCACATGAGCCCAGAACGCAGTGCCGTCCTTGCGCAGGCGCCAGCCTTCAGCCTCGAAACGGCCGGTATCGAAAGCCTGCTGCAGTCCGCGCTCGGGCACACCGTCGGCACGCTCCTGCTCGCTATAGAACACCGAAAAATGCCTGCCGACGATCTCCGCCGCCAGGTAACCCTTGGCGCGCTGGGCGCCGGCGTTCCAGTTGGTCACCACGCCCTCGGGGCTGAGCATGTAGATGGCGTAATCCACCACGCTCTGCACGAGCAGGCGGTACATAACATCGGCATTGGGATGGGTGGCGAGCATAGAGGCAGTCCTGGTCAATCTGTGTAGGGACGATCCGGGGCACGTTTGCCCAGCAGTCGCGCGCAAAGGTGTTACGCGACACTGAAGTCGCCACCGGTGCGTCATCCCTGACTCCGCCGAACCGATTCGGGCCGCCGGCGTCGCTCTGGATAGCGGGCGCAAGGGCATGGTTCGGGAGCGTGCATGAACAGGGAACCCCTCAGCGTGCTGCCAGCTGTATGCCTGGCCGAGCTGAGGGACATCCCATCAGAAAAGGATTTTGCCGCGCACGATGGCACGGTGCCAGCAAAATATGACCAAACGGTCAGAGTTTACCGAGGGAAGGGAAAGCGGAAGCAGAAGGCAGCCATCCCCTCCTGCCGCGGCAGGAGGGGATGGACAAGGTCATGGCGCCTTGTTGGCCTCGGCGGCGGCCTTGCGGCGACCCCGGCGGGACAGCATGTTGAGCCCTTCGATGATCGCCGAGAAGGCCATCGCAGCGTAGATGTAGCCCTTCGGCACATGAGCGCCAAAGCCTTCTGCAATCAGCGTCATGCCGATCATGATCAGGAAGCCTAGCGCCAGCATCACCACGGTGGGGTTATTGGCGATGAAGCGCGCCAGCGGGTTGGCGGCGACCAGCATCACGGTAACGGCAGCGATCACGGCGATGACCATGATCGGCACGTGTGGGGTCATGCCCACGGCAGTGATGATGCTGTCGACCGAGAACACCAGGTCAAGCAACAGGATCTGCACGATAGCAGCGCCGAACCCCAGGGACGCAGCGCGGCCGACGAACATGTCGCCTTCCGGCTCCGGGTCCATGGAGTGATGGATTTCCTTGGTCGCCTTCCACAGCAGGAACAGACCGCCGGCGATGAGGATGATGTCCTTCCAGGAGAACGCCTGGCCGAACAGCTCGATCACCGGTTCTACCAGCTGGACGATCCACGCGACGGTGCCCAGCAGGCCCAGGCGCAGAACCAGTGCCGCACCGATACCCAGGCGCCGCGCTTTGTCGCGCTGATGCTCGGGCAGCTTGTTGGTGAGGATGGAGATGAAAATCAGGTTGTCGATGCCCAGTACCACTTCCATTACCACCAGAGTGGCAAGGGCGACCCAGGCAGTTGGGTCGCTGGCTAGTTGCAGGAGATAGTCCACGATCACGCACTTTATGGCTGAACAGAAGCCGCATTCTGTCTTGTTGCCGGAATAACAAATATGACAATTTGCGACAACTTATTTCATTAAGTTGCAACAAAGGCCAACGCCCCGAAACCGTGCACTGGCGCGGCCTGCAAGGCTATCAGCGGAAATCACTGGACACTGCCACCGCGCACGCTAGCGTGCCAGCAGCGCCACCACCGTCAGCGCCAGGGCGGCACAACTGATTTGCCAGAACAGCAGCGGGTTGCGCTCCATTAACGGCACCCGCCCGCGACGCAGCAACGCCTGGCCGGGGTGGCGCAAGGCATGGGCTAATTCGTCCGGGTCGTCATAGCGTTTCAGCGGGTCCGGGTGGCAAGCCTTGCGCAGCACGTCATCGAGCCACAGCGGCAGCTCGCGCTCCGGTTGGCCGAGCGGCGTGTAGCGCAGCCGCGCCTGGGCAGTGCGGGTTCGCGCCCGCGCCATGCCGGCGCCGTACGGCAATCTGCCGCTGAGCATCTGATAGGCGATCACCGCCAGTGAGAACACATCCGAGCGCACCGTGCCCGGCTCGCCGAGCCAGTATTCCGGGGCACTGTATTGCGCGGTGCCGAGTATCGGGTCATCCGCCTGGCGACTGTCGATCTCCTGCAGGCCGGCGACGCGGGTGGCGCCGAAGTCGATGATCTTCACCGTGCCGGTGGCGTCGATCATCAGGTTGGCGGGGCGCAAGTCCTGATGAAGCATTTCCAGACGGTGGAAGGCACGCAAACCACGGGCGACCTGCTCGACGATGCGCCGCACGGTTTCCAGATCCGGGCGCGGGTGATCGATCATCCACTGCGCCAGCGTCTGGCCTTCGATGAATTCACTGACGCCATACAGGAAGTTGCGCTTGCGGGTCGGCGCGCAGGCCTTAAGCACGTGAGGGCTGTCGACGCGCCGGGCGATCCACTCCTCCGTGAGAAAGCGCTCGAGATAGGCGGCGTCGTGCTGCAGGTCCTGGGAGGGGGTCTTGATTACCACCGTGGCGCCGCTGTCTTCATCAATGGCCAGGTACACATGGCTGCGGGCGCTAGCGTGCAGCGGACGAACGATGCGGTAACCGTCGAACTGCATCCGTGCTTCGAGGATCGGTGGGCACGGCAGCTCACCGAGCTTGTGCTGCAATTCATCGGCCTCGGCGCGCGGCAAGCTGTCGATGCGTACCAGTTGCAGGGTCAGGTTGTCGTCGCTGCCATTGGCCAGGGCCTGGTAGACGATGCGCTGGGCGGCGTACTGCAGGTCATCGGCGTGTTCAGCGACGCACCCGATCATGAAGCGCGCGTCGACGAATTCGTAGACGCCGTCGGTGGCCAGCAGAAACAGGTCGCCGCGCTCCAGCGCCAGGGCCTGGTAGTCGATTTCCAGCTGCGGCTGGATGCCCAGAGCACGGCTCAGGTAGCTCTTGCCCTCACCGACCCACACGCGGTGGTCGCGGGTCAGCGGTTCCAGGGAGCCGTCGCGCAAGCGGTAGATACGGGTATCGCCGACGTGGAACAGGTGCGCGGTGGTCGACTTCAGCACCAGGGCGCTGAAGGTACACACGTAGCCGCGGTCCATGTCGTAGCGATGCTGGCCGCGCCGCGTCTGGGCGTGCAGCCAGGCATTGGTGGCACTGAGCACGCGGGTCACCGAGGTCTTTACAGACCAGGCTTCGCTGGTGCTGAAGTAGTCGGAGAGAAACGCCGCCACTGCCGTTTCACTGGCGATGTGGCTGACGTCGCTGCTGCTGATGCCATCGGCCAGGGCGATGGCGATGCCCTTGCTGCTCAGTTGCGGCTCAAGGGGCACACAGAGGCCGTGAAAGTCCTGATTGCGCGGCTTGCGGCCCTTGTCCGAACACTGGCCGATGCTGACCTGCAGCTGGCTCCGTCTGTCAGTCCACAGGTTTTCAGCGGCAGCGGCCATCGACGACACTCAGTTGTAGGAGCGCTTGGGAGCGGTCTTGATGTGCGTGGTGTAGAGGGTCAGGCCGGTGAAGGCCAGGCCGCCCACCAGGTTACCCAGTGCGGTGGGGATTTCGTTCCAGATCATGTAGTCCATCACCGAAAAATCGCCGCCCATGATCATCCCGAAGGGGAACAGAAACATGTTCACCACCGAGTGTTCGAAGCCCATGTAGAAGAACAGCATGACCGGCATCCACATGGCGATG
>Ga0265797_10007289_pt1 | contig 15221 bp, 9 predicted proteins | sample P2T30metagenome_FD_192433 | JGI IMG/M metagenome (GOLD analysis project Ga0265797, IMG submission 192433) | Plant litter microbial communities from East Loma Ridge, Irvine, California - P2 T30 | ecosystem: Environmental > Terrestrial > Plant litter > Unclassified | place: USA: California... | reverse complement strand
GGGGTAGAACGAGGAAGAAAGCCTGAAGGCGGTCCTATCGGATCGCTGACGATGAGGGTGAATGTGAAGCGAGGTGGATGGATGCCTGTCGACTGATTGAACTCCATGGCTGATGATTGATGCATCGAGGCAATCAGACCAAAGGAGTTCTGCCCCCCTTCGATCGAGAGCCGTCCCTATTCAATCGGACGCTGCCACTCTTTCAATTAAGCGCTACTTCCATCAACAGGATACTGCCCCTCTTCAATTGATTGCTGTCCCCTCTTCAATTGAGTGTAGCCCTCTTCAATTGAGAGCTACCTCTTTCGATAGGGCGTCGCCCCCCTTCAATTGATTACTAGCCCCTTTAACAGTCTACTGGGAGTTCCGTCTAACACAGATCAAGCACCAGTTCCACACATAAAGCCCAAAGTACAAAGCCAACATGCCTGCGCAACAACCGCTCATCGCTAAGAGCGTCGCAATCGCAAACCGATACGACGTAGTTGCGACCGCCGCCGAAATCCCGTCGATACTGCTCATGACCTGCATCGCGGACAGAGCGACCGAAACAAGTGCAAACAAGGTCACAAGCGCCATGTAGTTATCGCCGAAGTAGCTCGAGTACTCGCGATGGACGGCGAAGTACGACAGGCCGAAGCCCTTGATGCGGTAGATCTGGTTGAGCCGGCCTAGTCGAAGCTCTCCGTACTCGAACCGGTCGTGGACTTGTCGTCGGTCGGCGACACGCTCGAGGACTTCGGCGCGGAAGTCTCGCCAGGTTCGCCAGGAGATGGCTTTGTTGATGAGTCCGCAGGACTGGGCGATGTCGAGGTCGGAGGGATACTCGACCAGCCGGGCGTAGGAGAGCAGGAAGCGCGTCGCGGCTTGGTGCAGGACCCAGTCGCCACTCACGACGTTTGCAAAGTAGGTCCAGTTCAGGAGCTCGTCTGGCAGCCTCTGGACGTAGATCACTGTGCCGAACCAGATGAGGTGGAGCCGGGCTTTTTCGGTGAGCACAATGTCCCTGCGCAGCACTCGCTGGTGGTGGAGCGGGCTGATGTTGCCCTTTCTGCCGGCGTACCATAGTCCGCCGTGCATCGACTCTAACTCTTCGTCGCGGAGAGTGCGGAGCAGTTGGTCGCGCTCGGTTGTCGTCCTGGATGCGATTGGTATTCTGACATTGTCGTCGGTGATGAGCTGCGAGCCGGGCTGGAAAGGGGGTGTTAGCTTTGTCGTTGGCATGGTTCAATTTGGACTTTTTCGCCTTGATGAGAACGTTGTTCGACTTCTCAGGTCGAAGAAGCTCCTTTGTCCAGTTCGTACAGTACTGTACATATTGCGGGGCTGTGCTGCATATGCAGGGCAGCCATCTCGGCGCAGCCTTCAAGTCGCTGGTTTACAGCCTCGTCTCCAGCCGTGCAAGTGCTTATCATGTGTTATGTAGATGGCCGTTGGTCTTCTTCAGGCTTGCAGACCCGGATGATACATGCGACACCCATCGGTACGACACCCATCAACATGACATCCATCAATTCGACATCCATCAGTACGACATCCATCGGTACGACACCACACGCTTCGCATGCTATCTGAGACCTTCTCAGACTCGTTTCACGACAGACGCGGCAGGCAATCCGGGAACATCCAGCGCTTTTTTCCCAATGTCTGACACTGAACCGTCCGTCAAACCGAAGTTCTGGCGTATCCATGGGATCAAGACCACTGAGAGAGATGCGGCATGGACATGGTTGCAAGAACAAGTAGAGCATGAGATGCCGGAAGGTCAAGGTTTCAGTCTAGCCCGATGCGACTACGAGAGACATACAATGTGCGCAACGCTCACAAGCGGCAAGAAACCCATACCACCAAGCAATCGACTTCACTGGAAGGTGGACCACAAATTCGAAGGCTTTACTCCCCTGAACGATCCAGAAGATGCAGACGTGGACATTGTCGCCATCACAGGGTTAGGAGGGCATGCTCTCGGGTCTTTTCGAGCGACGAACGGCGCATTCGTGTGGCTGCGGGATTCCGCTCCTGAAGACATGCCAACAGCACGCTTCCTGACTTACGGGTACGACACTACTGTCGTGGGTAGTAATGATGAACAAGGCATCGAAGAGCTCGCGAGAACGTTGCTGGAGTATCTAAGCAACTTCCGTTCCGCCACGTGGGCGCAGCAACGTCCCTTGGTGTTCGTTTGTCACAGCCTTGGTGGTGTTGTATTGAAACAAGCTTTGGTCAGGTCGAGTCAGGTAGTCGAACTGGAACACGCACCCCTTCGCCAAGTGGAGCTGGACACTTGTGGGCTTGTCATGATGGGTGTTCCTAACCATGGACTGTTACATCACGAGCTTGCAGCCATTGTGAGCAAACAGCCCAACAGAAAACTCATCGCAAACATCAGTGTCGACAAGAAAGGCGAGCCTACCGATTATCTTCGACATCTAACATCTGATTTTTGCCGTCTCGACAAGTATCGTGCGCCAAAGTACAAGCTTGTCTCATACTACGAACAATGGCACAGTCCGACAATCGTGAGTCAAACTTCCTCTACATGTAAAGCGACAGCGACAGATCTCCGACAGACCCTAGAAGAAGGCAAACCGAAGATGACAGAAAAAAAAAAAGTGCTCATGGTCAGCAAAGACTCTGCTGGTTTGATCGGCCACGACAACGTTACAAACAAGCATCTTCCACGCGCTGCCGATCATCGTGGGCTGGCCAGGTTCGAACACAGTGATGAACCTCAATACCGGTCTTTGATTACCAATCTCAAGCAAGTGGCAGGGCTTGTAGAAGAGAGGAATGCGTCAACGCTCGGCCGGAGTCACAGAGGTTTGCCCATAGCTACGAATCAATCCAGTGACGGCTTGTGCTGATCGAATCTCAGATGAGATGAGGCCTCTGCATCCCAGTACGCAAGGTGTCCGGAGAGATCATCCCGTGAGCTTGCCATCGAGCTTCGAGCCCAAACCTGAACACCCAAGTCTCCTTCCGACTCTCCGTGGAGATGGAGAATCGCATACAGAAGATTATCATGGATTCGAGTCGCACCGCGCACCCCGAGACGCGACATCGACGTGGAAGCCACAGAGTTCTCCCCATACGAACAAGGGGGAAGCAATCGCAAGCGCGTCAAGCGCGTGTTCCCCCATGTCTGACACCCAACCGCCCATCAAACCAAAGTTCTGGCGCATCCATGGGATCAAGACGAGTGAGAGAGATGCGGCATGGACATGGTTGCAAGAACAAGTAACGCTAGAAGGGCTTAGGCTGTCGGAAGATCAAGGTTTCAGCCTAGCCCAATACGATGGAGAGACGCTGTGCGCGACGCTCACAGCCGTCGAGCGCCCAACGATACCACAAAGGAAACCTCCCTGGCAAGTAGAAGAGTTTTTCTATGGTCTGACGCCAGTGAGTGACCCGGAAGGTGCAGAGGTGGACATTGTTGCGGTTACAGGACTGGGTGGGCACGCTCTTGGCTCTTTTCGCTCCAATGATAATGGCGCGGTCGTCTGGCTCCGAGACTTTGCACCGGTCGACGTCCCAAAAGCACGCTTCCTCACATATGGGTACGACACTAAGTTAGCTGACAGCGATAGCACTCAAGGAATCGCTCATCTGGCGCAATTGTTGTTTCACCATCTAGGCGCATTTCGGCGGAACACATGCACGTCACATCGTCCCCTGGTTTTTGTCTGCCACAGCCTCGGCGGACTTGTCTTGAAAGAGGCACTGGTCAGGTCGGAGCGACTGGAACAAAACACTGAAGTGGCGTCGGCGACCTTTGGACTCATCATGCTGGGTGTTCCCAATCTTGGTCTGAATCATAGACAGCTGGAGGACGCTGTGAAGGATCAGCCCAACTCAGGATTCGTGAGAGATCTCGTTGTAACATCGAGTGGGCAGCCCTCGCAATTGTCAAATTCTCTGAAGGACAATTTCGCCCATTTCGCCAAATATCGCGATCCGCCATTACAGATTGTGTCGTTCTTTGAAACACTGCAGAGCTTAACCTTGGTACGTCTATGTGTGATACTTGACGTTGTACGCTCACTGATCCAGAACAGATATTGAAGAATGGAAAGCCGAGCATGACAGGTAAAAAACAATTGATTGTGACGGAAGCTTCTGCAGAGTTTTTCGGATTCAGCGATGGCATCCGCCAGTCCAATCACATACCTAGCCCGGCCAATCACCGTGACCTGGTCAGATTTGAGTCTTCCTATGACCAAAGGTATCGAGATCTGATAGAAGAACTGAAGACGATGGCACTGGAGGCTTCAATCAACTCTCCAATGGCTGATCAAAGTGTCAAAAGTTCTACGACGGCGGGAGGGAAGGCGAAAATGCTCCACAATGATCTTGCTCGGGCGGCGAGTCAAAGGAGTCAAAGCCCTGCATGGTTTCGCGTGCACTTGCCAATGAACTTTGCACAAAAACATGGATCCTTCGTCGAACGTACTGGGCTTCTTGGGGACATGAGACGTGAAATATTCAGCTCCACCTCCAGTAAAAGGATTCTGGCATTATACGGTGCTCCTGGATCCGGAAAAACGCAACTCTCAAATCACTATGTTCGTGAGTACTGGGCTGACTACAGTGCCTACTTCAAATTCGACTTGGGAAGCACAGAGCGGTTCAACAGGTCTTTGAAGGAGATCTACTCGCAGGTACACAGCGCAAAAGGATATCGCATCATCCGTGACAATCTCAAGGGTTCCGAAGAGGCTCTGTTGGCGGCTGTCATGGAATGGTTCTCAAAAGCAAACAATAAGAGCTGGATCAGTGTGATTGACCAAATTGACTCGAATACGCTGCAAAGCCGTGGAGAATTGCTCAAAAGGCTTGTTCTTGAAGTACCGCATGGGACCTTTGTTTTGATCTCGCAATCCACTCTTATAACCCGTGCTTTTGAGGGTTCTTCGAGTCTACGCGTGCCCGGTTTATCAGATGCGGAGAGCACCAAATTGTTCAAGCAATCGTTGGGAAGCGGCTTCTTCAACAAGAGTAAAGGTGAGGATGTCCTGAGTGCGCCGAATCGCTGCCAGACTGACTTGTTGGATCAGACGAGTGGAGCGCTCTATGGAATCTCCTTGGACACCACGCGCAAGCGGCAGACTGCGCAGCAGACTACATCAAGCAACATTTCATGTCTTGCAAGGAATACATCGGGCTGTGGAAAGCGGGAGACGGGACAATCTTCAACCACGGCGACACCTCGAAAAACCGGCAATCACTCCTCCAGACCATGGAATCAGCATTTGAACGCCTCGGCGACCCGGCAAAGGAGCTGCTTCGCATCAGTGCTCATCTCGATGCGATTTCCATACCGCTTGGCATGTTTCGTGATCATGCTATCGCTTATTCCCATCCTTTAGAACTGGAAAACGCAGTCGAACAAATCGAAGCCCTCTCGATAGGTGCCCGCCATCTCGGAACGGACGTGCACGAGTGTGACGACACTCTTACAATTCACCCTGTCATGCACAAAGTTATACGCGTACTGGACGAGCATCTTGATGCTAGCGTACAGGAAAAGTACTTCGACGCAGCACTCTCCATCGTCATCGGATCAGCCGGACCTCACGAGTCGCGAGACTTTCCCCTTGAGAGCGTCTCGTTGCATGTAATCCAATGTCACGCAGACTTTTCCAAGTACCGCCCAAGCGTGGATGGAGAACGATCCAGACACTTGGCCGAGCTTGCAGAGCTCATGCATAAGATGGCCAAGATCGCAATTGATAAAAAGTCACCAGAGTCGCTGGACGCCGCCGCAGCATGGTTCGCGAGAACACGATCGGCGTACCGGCAACTAGGTGGGCACGGCAGGTATGATCTTGCTTATGATCTTGCTTGGGATGAAACACGATTGGAAATAAACCGTTGCGAGAGAAAATGTTGTCCGCAAGACGAAACGGTAGAAAACCTCCGCCGGATCTATGAACTGCTGGAGATCGAACTTGGGGCCTCGCACTCGAGGACGATGAGAATGCTTGCATTTCACGGGGAAATCCTGGTGCGGATCGATGCGAAGAAGGCCCACGAAGCGTTGTCCAAGGCGTATGAGCGCTACCTCCAGTCGCCGCAAGCAAAGGAATTGTTCGAAAGTAAAAAAATGTACTCGTGCTTGGGCTGGTTGGGAATCGCTTGTGAGACGTTGGGGAGATACGAGCAGGCTGTACGGCATCTGAGCGAGGCGCTTGTGTACTTCAGCGACAAAGACCGCTCGAAGGCGTTGGGCTACGCTACACGCATTCCCAGGATATACTCAAAGACCGGGCAGCTGCCGGAAGAGCGAGATGCGTTGAAGATAGCCCTGGACTTTCGTGAACTCTCAAAGGCACAACGAGAGGACATCAAGTCGCGCTTCGATGAGGTCGAGCGGCTTCTGAGAGTCGGTCCATATCGTCGCTAGTCAGGGCCGAATTGCAGCCTTTTCCCATGTGAAGTTGTGAACAGGTTCACGAGACTGCACCTCTTCACGTCCTTGACCGAAACGAGGGAATTGTGATATTGTGAGCTAAAAGACTGGTCGTTATTTACTCGATAGTCTACAGTGCTAGCCAAAGATAGCCGAGAGGACGGGGTACGCTGCTGGAAACACCGCTCCACCTCTTCTAACGCTCTGGCGCATTCAACGTATCGGACGAACAAATGCAACCAAAGCTTGCTTGAGCAGCCTCACGTCCTCCTGCTGAACCATTTCTTGGATTTCTTCCGGCCTGCCGGTTTCGCTGGGGGCTCTACGAACCTCACCTCTTTGGGCGGTCCAGGCTGCTTCAGAGGTACAGGGCGGATTTGCCAGATGGCGTCTGCTAGACACGCCAACGAGGCCACAGCACAACACGTGTTCGAAAAGCTAGAACATGCAACGAACGCCACACACCAATATCCTCCCCACCTGACTGGCCAATCTAATTGGGATGCTGCAAACATCGCCATGAAAAAAAGCTGCATCACCCTCGCAGCTATGGCCCATGCGAAACCGACAAGCCATTCCCGGAGGCTCTTACCCTTTGGGCTTGGGCGGTCAGCATCTTCCATCGGAGGCGCTGATGTCGCTGAAACTGGACTTGTCCATGTCGTAGAGGCCGAGGACGCCGAGGATGCTGAAACTGGACTTGTCCATGTCGTAGAGGCCGAGGACGCCGAGGATGCTGAACCTGGCCTCGTCCATTCCGGAAAGTCCGGATCCGTTGTGAAGGTTGCTGAACCTGGACTCGTCCATGTCGTAGAGGTCGGTGTCAACAGATCACTGATGTACAACCAGGCACCATAATCTCCCTCGAAAGAAGAGAATTGGACGATTCCGAGCACACCTGCTACCCCCAGCAAGCTCAGGTAGCGGATTTTACCAATGGTATGTTGATTCCACCATGTGCGCTTGACTTTCTTTGAGATTGCACCGCTTGACCTGGTTTCTCTTGGAATTTCACCGCTTGATAGCCGAAAACTCCTTTCAGCCGCGTTTGCGTCTGCTCTCGTACTTGTCCTACCTCTCTCGTACGTATCTTGCGGCTGCGGTGTCGCATCTTCCTCTCCTCGGCGTCGGGGTTGCGGCTCGGATGCAGCAGGTTCACTCTGTGTGTTCTCAGACTGCTTAGAATTTGCGACAGGTCTGCGGGAGGGGTTCAGGTCTCTGGACGGATACGGAGTGGAGACCGATCTTGAGTGAATCGAGCTCTTTTTTGAGTAAACCGAGCTTTTGTGGTCTAGTGAAGACAAGACGCGTCCACCACAACGTGACTTTTATAAGGCTCAACGTCAGCATGATAAGGCTAAAGCCCTGGGTAACACTTGTTCACTAACACAACAACCGAAGTCGAGCACTACCCAGTCCCGGCAGCCCTCGCAATAGCCATCCATTGCTGTACGTGTAAGTAGGAGACAGGCAAGTGCGGCAGTAAGGAAGACTCGAGCGCAAGGAGAGCCATGTTCTAGTTCTACTCGACGCCCTCTGGCAGCCCTGTGTCGGCGGCAGTGCATCTATATATAGTAAGCAAATTGACGGGCACGATAGTCAGCCGACGAGGAAAGACGACAATGACGGCATGACAGTCGAGCCCGTGCATCTGCATGCAGTGAGACGGCATCCAGCCAAGCGATAACGAAGCCTGAGCGCGGTGTGCACAAGGCTGGCGGCCGCATTTCCGGATTCTTCTGTCTATCATGTCAGTTGGTTCTGTCTTCGTGTCGAAATCGCCAGGCCACGCAGAGCTTCAGTCACGACTCAAGATCTAGGTCGTTTTGGGCAGCGCGCTGATAGCATGTTTGACGCGTCGTACAAGTTGACCGTGAAGATTGAGGGCGCTTGCGCCCCTTCCGAATCCGGTGTGGCTCTCATCTCAGCTCAGCACCCCCTCTACGCCACCTGACTGGCTCCTCAAAACGCCATTCGATGGGCGACCGGTCAGCCAGAGGCTTATCACTCTCAGGGACGCTCCGCAGCGGCCGAGCGCGATTTGAGGATTTGAGAAGCTTGTTGTGAAGTGGTAGACGGTCTTTCTTGAGGGAGGTCAGGGGGATGTTGTGGAACAAATAGAATCCAAGGGTCCGCAATAAAGCATGCTCGGTGGTGTACGCCAAGACTCCCACGCCGCCACCGCCACCGCCAACAACAAAATGTCCGGGGCTATTATTCTCATCAAGCTGCGAATTGGTTCACATCCGACCTGAGTCAGTTGAGTATGGCTTGATCAGTACAAATCACCTCCTCGCCCCATCAAGCCGTCAATGCATACATGTAAAGTGATCAACCATCCAGACTACTTACAGTTGATTGAAAGGGTGTTTTGACCGATTGAACCGGTTATTGAGTGACCGGGTTCTGATAGATAATGAAGTAGTTATTGTGTACCCTGCCGGAAACCAGCCGTGAAAGGTGCGGTTTCAACGCGGACGCCACCAAGAAACACTGAGACTTCACAGCCTCATCACCCCATGCAATCTGTACATGACAAGTGTCCGAGGGGCGAATGGCAGTACATGTTTACTCGACAACAGCGACCTGGATTATTGCTAGAGATTGCGCCCGAATCCAATGCCACCCGAATTCAACAGACAGAAGCGTTCATCTCTTGAGCGCCCTGCGAAATATTATGTTTCGGCAAGGAGCCGGCGCCCACTCGTTCGTACAACCCGGCACCTAGCTCCCGGACGACAAGAACCCAATGCTGCTGTGTGGGCAAATCGCTCTCGGACCTCAGCCTTCCGATGACCACACATCTGAGCTGGCGGCCAGGATCATGCGGGGCCGTAGGGTCGTCCCATACTATGCCCGACAAGAAATGGCTTGCATGCGGGGCTGCTGCTGCTGCAACAGCCATGTCGAAAGGCCTGGCAACGGCGCGAAACTTCGTAAGATGTCCGTTGCGATTCGAGGACATGCGACCACACGACGCCGGGGGTGTGTTTCCACTTGTAGAGTAGTCGGGTGATCGGAACTCGACATCCACGGTCCAGTCGACTTGGCCGAAGGGAAGGTCCAGGAACGATATCGCCCCTTCGTAGGCCATCCATGACCATGAAGGTACGGGATTACGCTGGGCAGGCCCGAATTGTATCTTTGTCAAGCGGGCGGCTTCCGGCGCCCGAATCCACAGCAGACTTCGGCCGAGATACCTCTCGAATAAGCCGAAGCCGCCGGAGGTTTCGAAGGCGTTGATCAGCCTTGTCTCGAGGCCGGCGATGGCGACGGGGCGGTCGGTGGAGACGGAGAATCCCAGTCGGCTGTAACGCTGGTATAAGTCCTGCAAGAGGCGGATTCTCGCGCCTTTGGAGTCTTTTTGAGCGACCTGGGGGAAATTTGCATCGCCTAGGAACGATGCTATCTTGCTGTTGTCGTCCTCGTCAGTAGCAGTTCCGGAGATGTTCTGGTGTGGGAAGATCAACTTACTTGGTCATCTTGGTCAAGGTCTCACACCGAACGCCCTGACCACACTCCCAATACGTTTGCTTCTCTGCGAAATAGATCGTGCGCCGAGCCAAAGCACGCTCCTGGAGCACCCAGCCGCGCTTGTTCATAGCCCCTTCAATCACTTCAAGCTGGAAGTCGTCGATATCCTCGCTGAAGGCCAGACCATTGTCGCGAAAGTTGATCAATGGTTGCCGTGGGCGTTCCACGAGGATCCGGTCACTGGTACCTGCGCAGTGGCTGGCCGCAAGCACACAGTAAGCAGCACTGAATGTTGCGTGCATGCGCTCTGCCTCCGTTTCCCAGTCTCCGCCTTCGCCTTGCACAATGCATAGCGCATCGATCCACAGGTATTTGATTTCTAGGTTTTGCGTTATGGTCAACGCATCGACAAAGAGGTTCGGGAGCGATTGTCTAGGTATGGCCGTGCAGTGCTGCTTGTAGGTGTCCGTCGTGGTGAAATACCGTTTGTGGACAGCCTTATCGCCCCACGTGTATGAGAGAGCGAGGTACCTGAAGGGTTCGGCTCCGCTGTCATCAATGTACTTGGTGTCGATCAGCCGTACAATAGACTTGTCAATGAAAAGAAGTCTCGCTGGGTACTGCCTCGCTTTGGCTCCAGATGGATCGAAATCCTTGCGGCATTCGGTGTGCTTTGCGTCGCAATCTCGCAGCCATGCGAGCAGCAGTTGTGAGTATTCAGGATCGTCAATCCTGCACAAGGAAGGCATCCCCATTTCAATGTCATCGGAAGACGTGCACTGGTGGGTTTCTGAGCCTTCAACCCAGATGTCAGTCTTCGCAAGCCGATGATGTGGACATTGAGCGCTTCCTTACCTGGAAACCTTTTGATGGTGATCAATCTGCAATTGTGTGACCCTCGCTGTATAGTGATCTTGGAGCCTTTCCTCTGAATAGACAGAGGCTCTGTCGTCGTTTCCGTTGAAAGTCTTTCAACAATGACTTTGAGAAGAAGCCGGCACAGTTCGCATTGCACGGAGCTCTTTCGAAGCTCGTCGATACTTGTCACAAAATTGATCAAGAGCTGATGCACGGCGTTCGAGCACCTATTGCATAGATCCGTGCCGTTCGACTCGATCGGGCGGTCCTTCATGAACGGACGAGCGTTGAAAAGATCGGTGATGAATTCTTTGTCTGAATGGAACACCCAATCATCACGATCGAGCTAACGAGCTGATCAGGATCATTTCAATATGGTATGTAACAATAACCTTGCTTACGGGTTGATGGTGCTTTTGCTCCGGACATTAGGGTTAGCGAGCGCTTGGATTGCCGGAGATGGCGCAGCCTACATACTAGCCGTTCGATCAGCTAGAGCTCAAAAATGCAAGAGGTTTGACCGTTGACCTACTGTCTTGTCCTAACTATCAGCTTAGATCGTTGAAGCAGTCATGCTATGCAAGGTATGGGATGGGGCTTACCTCCTAGATACCCGGGTCAGTCAAAGCACGATGCAAGTTGCACTATCCAATATGCATTACTCGTTGTGCCCTCACTGCGCTCGAAGGGACTTGAAGGTTCGCCGCTCCGTTGCCATGTTTTGCTGCAGGAATATGCAGAGTGTCGGAGATGTTTCTCGAGACAAATTGCAAGGTGTTCGTGGGTAGGCGTGCATTGCTCTCGGGCTGACCAGGACAACAGTATCGAGGGTCCGCGCATTTGTCCTTTATCTTCTCAAGTGCTTCCAGTAATACATTAGCTTGGATACGTCGATGCTCCGGCAGGATTGTGTTGTGAACACCAGGCAGAGCAGGCACGAGGACTCTGTCTTTGACGAGCATCAAGAGATCGCGAATAGCGCTCGGCGATCGACACGCGGGATTGGTTGCGAGTATTATATCCATGACTTGTGCCACAGAAGAGTTTACCTTCGCGTGCGGCTCCTCGCCTCCTGGAAGTCTGGACCAGAAAAGTGTTGCATCCTTCTCGGCGGGAAGGCGCCAGAGATCGTCCAGTCCTTGGTGGCCGTAGAGTAGCCAAACGACAAATTCTAACAAAATGCATCCGAAGGACCAGATATCGTAGAGTCTGGATCTTGGCGAATTGGGTTTGGTCGTCGCTTCAGGTGGTTCATAATTCAGTGTCCCAAATTTTGTAATTGAAGCTTCCCTCCGAAGTTCGGTCGCCTTAGCGTGTCGCTTCGCCAATCCAAGATCCGAAATGCGAAGGGTTCCGACCAGCTCATCTGCCTCCAAGAAGCGAAGGATGTTTTCTGGCTTCAAATCTCCGTGTCGCCAATTTGAATTTCCGGCCGGCGCGTCTGTGTCCGCTGCGGTATTCACCTCCCCGTTGACACCAATGATGAGTGGAGGAGATAAGGTATGGGTAGAGGATGACCGTGAGACGCCGGGTGACGGAGTGCCTGTGTAGTTGCCATTGTGCATGAGGTCGATAGCGCTTGCGAGACCGCACAACTGCGTAACGACCTCCGAGACAAGCTGTGGCCTGACGGAAGGCTTTCGTACCTGCTCCCAGAAGTTCTTCAGGTCGCCGCCGTTCGCCCACTCAGACAGTATGATGTATTGTCTGCCAAGAACCACAGTTGCTACCCTGCGTATGAGATGGGGGTGGTCCCGCTCGCTCAATTCGCGGAGGTTCTTCGCTTCCGTTTTCCACGCGTGTTGCGCGGACAATCCTTGGGGATCGTTCACGTAGACATTCTTGAATGTTTTGATCGCTACATGACGAGGTCTGCCGCGCTGTGTACCACCGAATTAGCAGCTGGCGATGTTCAACCGACTACTTGACTCACTCGTTCGGACACTCTTGCATGGTCTGGATTCAGCTCGCCTTCTCTGACATCGCCAAAAGACCCTTCACCATGGCCGTCACGTAAGTCAATCGGCAAGACACTCTGTTCGTCCAGAACGTAGTCGAATTCGCCGATCTTGAACTCGGGCGCAAGGAATTTCCACTGGTCGGCGTAGAAATGCTCCCAACCACAAAAATCCCACTCCACTAGGGTTTCCCGCGGGACCTCATGAGGACAAAATAATGCTTGGTCGTGCATACAGGTACACTGCTCCGTGTATCTCGGAAGCGGAAGGTGGTCGTCGGTTAAGTGCCTGTCCTTGAAGGTTTGCAATGCAAACTCGAGCTTAATTTCCCCGGGAAGACATTTGCTGTACAACAGAATCGCGAAAAGCTTCTGGGCTCTATTCCAGATGAAGTCCAGGAGCTCTTGTCGAGCATCTGGTAGACATCGCTTGATCGTAGCTCGTGTTATTCGTTTCTCGAAACAGCTTCGGGGTACGTATTTTCGCGACTCGGGGTAACCAAAGACAAGTTGTTTTGCGAGGTAACTGCAGAGCTCACGCCCAGCTTTCTCAGCGTCGGCGCGGGCATCCATTCTGGAATCGCTTGAGCACATTCAAGGAAAGTGCAAAGGGTGAAAAGTTGAAAAGAAAGGACGTCGTGTGCAGCTGAGCGGTTTCGCGCCTCTTCTTTTATTGGTTTGCGAGTCGAGGTACCGAGGGATTTGAGCTGCGAAGGCTGGAGGCTGATCTATCAGCCTTGAGTCCGTACGCTCACCATCTACAGTAGCCCAGCGCAGGCGCTATCTTCGATACCGAGAAGCTCCCATGGTAATAAGAAGTAGACACGTCAGAGCCTATCGCGGTACACCTTTAGCGATGGTACTTGAGACCATTTACTCGATGAGCTGAGTCCGCCGTCCAGAAAGCTGCAGTCGAAGAGTAAAACGCCACACGGGGTGTTAGGCTGGTCGCAGGACAATGTTCTCGCCAAGTGAGGTCATGAATGGGTTTTCCGTATAAAGTTCCGCTAGCTTGCTGTCTTGCCGGTGTACTGGCTCTTGCATTCCAGGTATAAAACTGACAATTTCGTGCGGTGTTGAGTGGTATGCGGCAGCATGTGCCAGGGCATACTTCCTCTGCAGGAGAAGTTGACATGTTGTTCGGCCTAGTGCTTGCAGTGACTTGTATGCACGTCGCGTACGCAGGATCTAGACGTGTCGCTAGCCAGCGAAACCGGTGTAGACTTACGCCCTGGTGGAGAGAAAGAGGCGATCGCTCCGTACTGCGGTCTCTATTGGTGCGCACTCTCGTTCAGTTGGTGTGCGGAGTATCAATCTTGCTGCACGCACGGCACACCACACCATCCTCATCTCGATGGTCTGCTGTGTCCTCCGGATGAAATGAGGCGCGGTCGAGTGGGAACCGGGACTGTACTGTAAGTGCGATAAGTCGTTCACTGTATGCCGCAGGTCAGTGACGAAATGCCGATTCGTGCAGATGGCAGCAGCATCAGTACATGAACCACTGCAAGAGAACCAGTGCCGTGTCTTTACCAGCTGGGAAGTCGGTGAGCTGATTGGATGTGTCTAGATTGATGCCTCAGGCAGACATCAAGTGATTTCTCCATCTGACTAATGCCTGCAGGGGTCAGGGTTGGGGTCAACTCAACGACTCTACATTGATATCGTCTTGCAAAAACGAGACCGTTTCCACTGCAACTCTACAAGAACGAGTCTTCGTCGGTGTTCAATCGATCTTTGATTGGATACAGGTAGTACCACGGCTTGATTAGTATAGAAAGACTCCGATCGACTGTCTGGTTGATGTTGCACATCTTTCAAGTCTCACCATTTCGAAGACATTGTATCAGCATATCTTTCACCGTCAACAGTTATTCACTTCTTTGAACTACTGTTCAATCAACAAGTACAAGATCTTACACGGATGTCCGACCGACCGTTGTATTCATTTCAACCTTCTTTCGTGATATTAAGAACATGGTGAAGTCGCAAAGACGCGACTGCAGCGTGTCCACATATGCGCAATGCAGGACCATACATCCAATCCACAATCGTCTCGGTAGCAGCCCATCGAGGCCGCCTCGATCTCCATACCATTAGTTCGAGATGTGCCTACACTGCACTACTGCTTACTCGGCGTCCCCGCACGACTACTCTCCGCCCCACCCGCCTTCTTCGCCAAACTAGCAAAATACTTCTCCAAGTCCTCGCTAGGGAAATCGCTCTTCCCACTCGTCGGCGTCGCAACCTCCCCTCTATCCTCCCTTCTCGGCTGCCTCGGAGTCCCAGCTCTGGGCGAGCCCGACACAGCGCCGTCCGTAGCCTGCTGTTGCTGCTGCTGCTGCTGCTGAGTCGGCTGCAGTGGTTGCACAGGCCTCTTCAACCTTTCAATCGCGGCCTCCGCGGAAACAGTGTTGTAGCTCACGCCCCCGACGTTGAAGCTCACGTCGCCGAGTTCGTTGAGGGCGCCGGTCGACTCGCCGCTCGGCATCCCGACTCCTCGCCCGGAGGCCGTGCCTGCGG
>Ga0265797_10007288_pt1 | contig 15222 bp, 15 predicted proteins | sample P2T30metagenome_FD_192433 | JGI IMG/M metagenome (GOLD analysis project Ga0265797, IMG submission 192433) | Plant litter microbial communities from East Loma Ridge, Irvine, California - P2 T30 | ecosystem: Environmental > Terrestrial > Plant litter > Unclassified | place: USA: California... | reverse complement strand
GTCGGTCTACGACGCGCTGGTGCGCATGGCCCAGGACTTCTCGCTGCGCTACCCGCTGATCGACGGCCAGGGCAACTTCGGCTCGCGCGACGGCGACGGCGCCGCGGCGATGCGTTATACCGAAGCGCGCCTGACGCCGGTGTCGCGCCTGCTGCTCGATGAAATCGACATGGGCACCGTCGACTTCCAGCCGAACTACGACGGCTCGACCGACGAGCCGCGCACGCTGCCGGCGCGCCTGCCGATGCTGCTGCTGAACGGCGCCTCGGGCATCGCGGTCGGCATGGCCACCGAAGTCCCCTCGCACAACCTGCGCGAAGTGGCGGCGGCGGCAGTGGCCATGATCCGCAACCCGAAGATCACCCACGCCGAGCTGATGACCGTCATCACCGGTCCGGACTACCCGGGCGGCGCCCAGATCATCACCCCGGCCTCGAACATCGCCGACATGTACGCCACCGGCCGCGGCTCGATGAAGGTGCGCGCGCGCTGGAAGATCGAGGAACTGGCGCGCGGCCAGTGGCAGGCCGTGGTCACCGAGCTGCCGCCGGGCGTATCAAGCCAGCGCGTGCTGGAAGAGATCGAGGAAATCACCAACCCGAAGGTCAAGGTCGGCAAGAAGACCCTGCTGCCCGAGCAGCTGGCGCTGAAGCAGACCATCCTCGGCGCGCTGGATACGGTGCGCGACGAATCCGGCCGCGAAGCGCCGGTGCGCCTGGTGTTCGAGCCGAAGTCGAAGAACCTCGACCAGACCGAATTCATGCTGATGCTGCTGGCGCACACCTCGCTGGAAAGCTCGGCCCCGATCAACCTGGTGATGATCGGCGGCGACGGCCGCCCGCGCCAGAAGGGCTTGTCGGAAATCCTGCAGGAGTGGGTCGAATACCGCTTCGTGACCGTGCGCCGCCGTACCGAGTTCAGGCTGGGCAAGGTCAACGACCGCATCCACATCCTGGAAGGCCGCGAGACCGTCCTGCTGAACATCGACGAAGTCATCGCCATCATCCGCAATTCGGACGACCCGAAGGCGGCGCTGATGGAGCGCTTCCGCCTGTCCGAGCGCCAGGCCGAGGACATCCTCGAGATCCGCCTGCGCCAGCTGGCGCGCCTGGAAGCGATCAAGATCCAGCAGGAGCTGGCCGAACTGCGCGGCGAGAAGGAAAAGCTGGAAGACATCCTGAACAACCCGTCGACCATGAAGCGCCTGATCATCCGCGAGATCGAAGCGGATGCCAAGCAGTACGGCGACGACCGCCGCACCTTGATTGAAGAGGCGCAGAAGGCCGTGGCCGAGCAGAAGATCGTCGACGAGCCGGTCACCGTGATCGTCTCGGAAAAGGGCTGGGTGCGCGCGCGTACCGGCATCGGCCACGATGCGGCCCAGTTCACCTTCAAGTCCGGCGACTCGCTCGGCTACGTCTTCGAATGCCGCACCGTCGATACCCTGCTGTGCATCGGCGACAACGGCAAGGCGTATTCGGTGCCGGTGGCGGCGCTGCCGGGGGCGCGCGGCGACGGCGTCCCGATCACCACGCTGGTCGATTTGTCGGGCGGCGGACGCATTCTCTACTACTTCGCCGGCAACGCCGACACGCGCCTGCTGCTGGCGTCGTCCACCGGCTTCGGCTTCATCGCCAAGGCCGGCGACATGGTCACGCGCCTGAAGGGCGGCAAGTCCTTCATCACGCTGGACGAGGGCGCCGTGCCGCTGCCCCCGCGCGTGGTGGCGGACAGCGCCGGCGCGATCGCCTGCCTGTCCGAGAAGGGCCGCGTGCTGGTGTTCGGCATCGACGAGATGAAGACGCTGACCAACGGCGGCCGCGGCGTGACGCTGATGGAACTGGAACCGAAGGAAACCCTGCTGGCCGCCCAGCCGATCAGCCCGCGCGGCGTGAACGTGATCGGCACCTGGGCCGGCGACAAGCCGCGCACCGTGGAACTGTTCGGCGTCGGCCTGGAACCGCACTACGGCAAGCGCGCCAAGAAGGGCAAGCCGCTGAGCGCCAAGCTGAAGGCGAAGGACCTGGCGATGCGCCAGATCGACTGAGGTCGATAAGGTTCGCATTTTTGGTAGCGTGGACGGCACAGCCGACTAGCCGTCCGCGTCCACCCTACCGTAATTTGCAGTGCCAAAACAAAAAACGGACCCGCAGGTCCGTTTTTGTTTCTGCTCTGCAAATTATTTGGCAGCGTCCTTGTGCGCCTCAGCCACGGCTTCGGCACGCTTCTCGTTGCCCTTGGCATGTGCCTTGGCCTTGTCGGCATTGGCGTCCACGATCTTCTTCTGGGCTTTTTCGTCGGCCTTGATCATGGTCTTCTGGGCGTCGTAGTTGGCGTCGGCGATCTTCTTCTCGGCCTTGGCGGAGGCCTTGGCCTGGTCTTCCGGATCGGCCTTGGCGACTTTTTCCTGGGCGTCAGCGACCTTCTTGTCGGCCTTGGCCTGGGCCTTCGATTTCTTCTCGGAGGCCTTGTCGGCGGCCTTGTTGATCTTTTCGTTCTGCTTCGCGACTTCCTTCGATTCCTTCTGGTCGGCCTTGGCGATGTCCTTGTCGGCATTCGAGTTGCCGGTCGAGCCGGTCGTGCCCGAAGCGCCGGTCGACGGGCTCGAGGTGGTCATCGGGGAACCGGTCGAGCCGGCGTTCTGGGCCTGCACCTGGGCGAATGCGGAAGTGGCGAACAGGCCGGCGATCAGGGTAGCGATGAGTTTGTGCATGGTGATGCTCCTTTGTCTATCGTTATGATGGGGCGGCGCGGGCGCCTTTTGTTTTTGTCTTGCCACGCTTCAAGAATAGACTTGGGGCCACGTCCGCTCTGTTCGTCAGCGCACGTAGCCCCAAGGGAAAATGTTAAAGTTGTGACAAAACTTTACAGCTCAGCCTTTCAGCGGTTTTCGCCGCTGCCGCCAGCTGCGCGTTCGGCCGATTTGCGTTCCGATTTTTCCTTCGCCTTGCTGCGTTTTTCGACGCCCTCTTCCGCCGAATTCTCGGTCTTCATGCGCGAGCCGACCGGCTCCACGACCTTGGTCGTGTTCGACTTGCGGACTTCCTTCTCGGCCTTGGTGCCGGCCTTGCCGCGCCCGCCGGTGGCCTTGGCGTCCTCCGCCTTGGTATTCGGCGCGGTGGTGTTGGTCGCCTGGGCGTTGACGTTGTCGGACTTGCCGGGCGCGACACCGATCACGGAGGTGCTCTTGCTGGTGACCTGGCCGGCGCCGTTCACACCCGCAGCCTGCAGGCCGGCGCCGGTGTGGGCCGAACCGGTGTTCGCGCTGCCGTCGGTGCGAAGGCCGGTGCCCGAGACGCCGGCGGCGGTGGAATTGTGGCCGCTGACGGCCTGGCCGATCGGCGCCGAGTTGGCGCTCGACTGGCGCTGCGATTCGTGCTGGGGTTTGACTTGCTGGGTCTGGGCGTGGGCCGATGCGGCAAGCAGGCCGCAGACGAGGGTGGCGATGAGTTTGTTCATGATGAGTCCCGTTTCATAGTCAAGGTGGGCGGTGTCCCGGCAAGTTGCCGGGACGTCGTTCTAGGTATGAAACGAGCATAGGAGGCCGGGCGCCCCCTATCTGTTCGGCAGCGCACCCATCAGCGCGTTGCCAATAAGATATTTATTTCGCCGCGTGGGCGTACAGGTCGACGATCTCGCTGATGCCGTCGCGGCAGACCGGGCAGAATTCTTCGCTGCGGTCGAACATGATGCATTGCATGGCCGGCCGGTAGTAGCCGCTGGCTTCGTAGTTCGCGCCTTCGAAAGCGCCGATGGCCTTGCGGTAGGGCGCCGTGGCGAACAACTCGCGCGTGCGCGCCAGGTCCTCCCTGAACAGCGCGCTCATTTCGGACTCGGGCCGGTTGGCCGCGCGCAGGGCCGCACGGCGCTTCTGGTAGGCGCGCGACGCCTCTTCGTACTCGGCCTTCGGCCAGGGCGTGGGCAGCGGCGTGCCGGCCTGGACATGCTGCTTCCATTTCACGTTCGCCGGGTCGCGCAGCGCCGTCACGTTCGGCTCCCATGGCTCCATGCGCGCGCCGCTCGACTGGTAGGCAACCGGCGAGGTGTAGTACTCGTCGGCCAGGCCGGCGAAGTGATGCCCGAACTCGTGCACGAACAGGTAATTGGCCCAGTCGTTGCCGGCCGCGGCCGTGCTGAACTGGCCGAAGATGCCACCGCCGCCATAGGTGTCGTTGTTGACCAGGATTTCGATGAATTCATAGGGCGCGTACTGGGCGATGTCACGCAGCGCCCGGTTGTCCAGGGTCAGCACGTAACGTTCGCTGCCGAAGATGTCATAGCGCGTGCCGAGCGCGGATGCGTGGTGCACGCCGGTCGACGGCCGCGAGATACCCGACTCCTGGGTCGGTACCGCCATCGCCCAGACGTTGAAATCGCCGGCGCGTTCCTTGAACGGCGATACCTCGAACAGGTGGGCCGACAGGCGCCGCGCATCCGCCTCGAACTTCTTCATGTCGGCCCGGGTATAGCCGTCGCCCAGGATCAGCAGGTCGACCTTGCGCGGCGACGGTCCGCTGACCTTGACCGGGATCGGCTGCGCCAGCGCCGGCGCCTGCTTGCGCACCACGTCCTGGCCGTCGGTATCGACCTCGACGCTCCAGGCCACCGAAAACTGGTTGCGCTCGTCGCGCTTGAGGATGCGCACGCGCACCGGGCGGTCCGGTTTCGGGAACCGGACGGATTCGTGGAAACCGCGGCTCATCTTGTTCGCCTCTTCCGTGGTCTTCCACTCGGCAAAGATCGTCGAGAAGTCGCGCGAGTACAGCAGGTCGCCGGTCCTGGCGTCCACGACTTCCATGCGGTTGTTGCCGCGGTTGGTGTTGTCGAAGGGTTGCGACATGTCGCCCGGCCAGGGCAGCGGCTCGATCAGCACGCGTTCGATGGCGTACTGCTCGCCGAGGGCGTTGCCGCTGTGGGTGTAGTCGAGGCGGACGGTGGCGGGCGGCTGCGCCGACGCGGCATGGGCGTCGACGGCGGCGCAGCAGGCGACTGCGAACAGGATGGATAGCAAGCGGTTCGGGAGAGGCATGGCAATTCCTTGCGGCTGAGTACCCATGCATTGTAAACCCTGCAATCCCGGTTTCTACCTGCCGCCGGCCTGCTGCCGGACACCGTTTGCTCAGGCGCCCGCGCCGGTCTCGAGCGCCAGCCCTTCGTCCAGCCATCCCGTCACGCCGCCGGTCATCAGCTTGACCGGGCGTCCCAGCCTGGCAAGGCGCAGGGCGGCGCGGTGTGCGCCGTTGCAGTGCGGGCCGGCGCAATAGACGACGAACAGCGTGTCCAGCGGGTAGTCGCCCAAGGTCGAGGCGACGATTTTCCCGTGCGGCATGCTGACCGCGCCGGGCACGTGGCCCCTGGCGTACAGATCGTGGCTGCGCGCGTCGAACAGCACGAAGTCCTGCCGGCCCGTGGACACGGCCTCGTGCACGTCCCTGCAATCCGTCTCGTATTCGAAGGCCGTGCCGAAGTGGGCGGCGGCGCGGTCGCTCGATGCCGCGGCGACGGCGGATACCGATGAAGCCATGAAGTCCTCCTTGAATGAAAGAGGCTCCAGTGTGGCAAAGCCGCCGCCAGCCCGGCAGTACCCGGCGCGACAGAAATTGATAAGATCCTGCCATGTCCCATCATGTCGCCATCGTGGCCTACGACGACCTGTGCACCTTCGAGTTCGGCTGCGCCATCGAACTGTTCGCCCTCGAGCGTCCCGAACTAGGCGTGCGCTGGTACAGCCACGCGGTCTGCGCCGTCGAGCCCGGCCCGCTGCGCGCGATGGGCGCCTTGACTGTCCACGTGCCGCACGGGCTCGACATGCTGGCCCAGGCCGATACGATCGTGATGCCCGGCTGGCGCGACATCCACGAGGTGCCGCCGCCGGCCCTGCTCGACGCCCTGAACGCCGCCTGGCGCCGCGGCGCGCGCATCTGCTCGATCTGTTCCGGCGCCTTCGTGCTGGCCCACGCCGGCCTGCTCGACGGCCGCAGGGCCACCACCCACTGGCGCTACCTGGACGCCCTGCGCGCGGCCTTCCCGTCGATCGCGATCGACCGGCATGCGCTGTACGTCGACGACGGTCGCATCGTGACCTCGGCCGGCTCCGCCGCCGGCCTGGACATGCTGCTGCACCTGGTGCGCAGCGATTTCGGCACCGCCATCGCCAATCGGGTGGCGCAGCGCCTGGTGATCCCGGCGCACCGCGACGGCGACCAGGCCCAGCTGGTCGCGCGCCCGCTGCCCGCCGCCGACGACAATGCGATCGCCCGCCTGATGGACTGGGTGCGCGAAAACATCCGGTTCGAGCACAGCGTGGCATCGATGGCGGCGCAGGCGGGCATGGGCACCCGCACCTTCCAGCGCCGCTTCAAGGACGGCACCGGCCTGGCGCCGCTGGGCTGGCTGGTGCGGGAGCGCGTGGCCCTGGCCAGGCAGTTGCTGGAAACGCGCCAGGCGCTCGGGCTGGACGCGGTCGCCGACCTGGCGGGATTCGGTTCGGAAGCCTCGCTGCGGCGCCATTTCCGCGCCCATGGCCTGGCGCCGCCGGCGCGCTACCGCAAGCGGCGCGCAGCGGCGGCCTGAACGGGCGGCCTATTTATATTGATACAGCGGCCGGCGGATCAGGATCGGCCGGATGTCCAGGCGCACGTTGTAGATCGAATACGCGTCGGTGCTGGCCGACTGGTAGCCGACGCTGTCGCTGGCGCGGGTGAAGCGGAACTCGAAGCCGAGGTCGGGCTGCACGCCGGTCGGGCTGCCGAGGGTGATGCCGATGGCTTCCGGCTGGTCGCTGTCGATCAGCTTGCTCATCAGGTCGACCACCGTGGTATTGCCCAGGATGTCGGCGGAAAACAGCGGCTCGCGGTAATACGGCCGCGACGGATCGATCTTGCCGTCGGCCTTGTCCTCGGATGGCGTGAAGGTATGGCTCGCGATGTTGAAGCGGTCGCCATTGTCGAGGTAGCTGACGCGCACGTTGCTGACGTTGAACGCGCCCTCGTGCACGCTGGCGTCGGCCAGGTCGAGCACCAGCGCGCCCTTGTAGCCGATCACCTCGACGTCGCGGTTGGGCAGGACCACCATCGCGCTGTCCTCGTCGACCCCCAGCCCCAGCTTGTAGCCCTTGGCCAGCATGGCCGGCAGCATGCGCGCAAAGCGGCCGCGCACCAGCAGGTGCTGGTCGACGAACACGTCGTTGCCGATGAAGCCCAGTCCGTCGGTGATTTCCTGGCCTTCGGCCACGCCCAGCTTGAGCGTGGCCAGCACCGTGCGCGGGCGGCCGAACATCGTGCTGCTCATGATGGCGGCCCCGGCGCTGGAGCCGGCGATCACGCCGCCGCCGCGGTACATGTCCCACAAGGCGTCGAGCACGCGGGTGTTGCTGCCATTCTCGTGCTTCAGCGCCATCGTGATGCGGCTCTGGTCGCCGCCGGCGAAAAAGGCGCCGTTGGCCGTACGCACCGCCTGCGCCAGCTGGGGATCGTCGGCGGCGGCCTGGTAATTGCTGCCGGCCAGCTTGACCGCCACCGGCACGAAGAAGGCGCGCGCGCCATACTTGTTGAACAGGTCGACCAGGCTCTTGCCCGAGCGTTCAGGGTAGCCCGACGCCGACGCGAACACGGCAATGCGCGCACCCTTGCCGCCCGCCAGCTGGACGATACGCTCCCAGACCGCCCCGTTGCTCGGCCGCAGATTGCCGCCGATGATGACCAGCGAGCCCTTGGGCGGTGGTGGCGCATCGGAAGCGGGCGCGGCCAGCGCGGGCTGTGTAGCGAAGAGCAGCAGGAGGGACAGCAGCAGGGACAGCACGCGCAGGATGCGCGCGCCGGCGAGGCGGACAGCGGAGCGGAACATGGACTTCCTTCCCAACGGTTGATGCGGCGGCGACCAACAAACCAGCGTTAGCGTAATTGTAGAGGACTGGCGCCGTCTTGACACAACCGCTGGACAAGCCGCCGCGTGGCGGATTACGCACGGCGGCTTGCCGCAACCGGAAAATTCAGGATACGTAGAGTTTGGGCTGGAAACGTTCCATGCACGTTTCTGGACGAGAAGGTTTGAAGCCGAAGCGCTCGAACAGGCTGTGCGCGTCGGCGGTGTTGACGGTGAAGCGGCGCAAGCCCTGCAGGCTCGGGTGCTCGATCACCATGCGGATGAGCTGCTTGGCATAACCATGGCCGCGGAACTCCGGGATGACGAACAGGTCCTCGAGTGCCGCAGTGGTGGCGTAGTCGGTGACGACACGCGCGAACGCGACCTGGCGGCCATCGATGTAGCCGCCGAAGCACAGCGAGTTGTCGATCGAGCGCTCGACCACGGCGGGCGAGATGCCGATGGCCCAGGTCGAGTGCTCGCTCAGGAAGCGGTAGATCATCGGCACGTCGAGCCGCGTGCGGTCGGTGCTGACCTGGAAGCTTGAGTCATTAGTGGTTGGAATCATGGAGCGCCAAACCGTCAAATCTGGTAAAAAAGCCAATTCTAGCGCCGATCCCCGAAGCCCGGACGAATCGCGCAATCGTGCGCGCCCCCGCCCGGCGGCCATCATTGGCCGCCACCCGGTGTGCACAGTTTATAATCAGGAAATCCAATCCGGGCAACTCGTCACCTCCTCATCATGACTGCACAACTTTCCAAAAAAGCGGAAGCCTGGTCGGCCCGCTTCACCGAACCTGTTTCCGACCTGGTCAAGCGCTACACCGCTTCGGTCTTCTTCGACAAGCGCCTGGCCCTGTTTGACATCCAGGGCTCGCTCGCGCACGCCGAGATGCTGGCCGCGCAAGGCATCATCAGCGAGCAGGACCGCGCCGAGATCGAGCGCGGCATGGCACAGATCAAGGGCGAGATCGAAGCCGGCCAGTTCGAGTGGCTGCTCGACCTGGAAGACGTGCACCTGAACATCGAAAAACGCCTGACCGAATTGGTGGGCGACGCCGGCAAGCGCCTGCACACCGGCCGTTCCCGCAACGACCAGGTGGCCACCGACATCCGCCTGTACATGCGCGCCGCCATCGACGACGTGCTCGCCCTGCTCAAGGGTTTGCGCGGCGCCCTGACCAACCTGGCCGAGCAACACGCCGACACCATCATGCCGGGCTTCACGCACCTGCAGGTGGCGCAGCCGGTGACCTTTGGCCACCACCTGTTGGCGTATGTGGAAATGTTCGGCCGTGACGCCGAGCGCATGGCGGACACGCGCCGCCGCGTGAACCGCCTGCCGCTGGGTGCCGCCGCCCTGGCGGGCACCACCTTCCCGATCGACCGCCTGCGCGTGGCAAAAACCCTCGGTTTCGAGGACGTGTCCCACAACTCGCTCGACGCCGTGTCTGATCGCGATTTCGCGATCGAGTTCACGGCAGCGGCATCGGTCTTGATGATGCACATCTCGCGCATGTCGGAAGAGCTGGTCACGTGGATGAGCCCGCGTGTCGGCTTCATCGACATCGCCGACCGCTTCTGCACCGGCTCGTCGATCATGCCGCAGAAAAAGAATCCGGACGTGCCGGAACTGGCGCGCGGCAAGACCGGCCGCGTCTACGGCCACCTGATGGGCTTGCTGACCCTGATGAAAGGCCAGCCGCTGGCCTACAACAAGGACAACCAGGAAGACAAGGAACCGCTGTTCGACACCGTCGACACCGTGCTGGACACCCTGCGCATCTTCACCGACATGGCGGGCGGCATTACCGTGAAGGCCGAGAACATGCGCGCCGCCGCGCTGCAGGGCTACGCCACCGCGACCGACCTGGCCGACTACCTGGTCAAGAAGGGCCTGCCCTTCCGCGACGCCCACGAAGCCGTGGCCCACGCCGTGCGCGCCTGCGACGTGGCCGGCTGCGACCTGTCCGACATGGCACTCGAGCGCCTGCGGGAATTCTCGCCGCTGATCGAGCAGGACGTGTTCGCCGTGCTGACGCTGGAAGGGTCGGTGGCCGCGCGCGACCACGTCGGCGGGACCGCGCCGAACCAGGTGCGCCAGGCGATCCAGCGCGTGCGCGCCCAGCTGCAGGAATAACGCGCCTCTCCGGCGCGGATCATGCAAAAACGGCGCTCAATGAGCGCCGTTTTTGTTTTCAGCTATCGTTTTTCTCGGCGATCGAACCGCGTGCTTACGCCTTGCGGCGGCGCAGGCCGAACATGCCGGCCAGGCCCAGGCCCAGCAGCGCGATCGTGCCCGGCTCGGGAATCTCGCCGGTGTCCCAGCCGATGGCGTCGTACATCATCAGGTCGATATCGCTGATGGCCATCACTTCCCCGCGCGCCGCGGTCGGGTCCAGGATGCCGATGCCCAGGTTGTCCTTCCAGTGGCTGGCCTGGCGGCCGTCACCGAAGTTGACGCCGGTCGAGAAGGTCGCGATGCTGGTGCCGCAATCGTCCAGCGAGAAGTACTTGGTGCGGTTGTCGGCCGAGAAGTCGAGATCCGCGCCGGCCGCCTTGCTGGCGCTCGAGCAGCGGTACAGGTCAGCCGGGGCGATATAGGTGAACGCCGCATCCGAGAAATTTCCGCTGCGATTCGTGTCAAGCGTATCGACGCCGCTGACGAAGCCAAGCGCGTGGCCGATCTCGTGGGTCGCCACGCCGATGAAGTCGAACGCATCGCTGTTGACGCCATTGGTCGGGTCGAAGTCCCAGGTGAAAGTACTGCTGAACGTGATCGAACCATCGCTGCGCGGATCGTTTGCGCCGAGCAGGCCGACGGCGCGCGCATTCGCGCTGGTCAGGCGGATCGTGCTGTTGTTCGCATTGCAGTTGTTGTCGAGGAAGGGCGTGCCGCTGCCGGGACCATTCGGATTGACGGCCGTACCGTTCATCATCACGCTCAAGCAGCTGCTTTGCGGCAAGTTCGACACTGCGGTGCGGTCGAGCGAACTCGAAATGTCGGCAGCCAGCGCATTGCGGAAGGTGTCATAGCTGACCGCTGCCCGGGTCGACCCGGTCGAACCGAGAATGCCGGTACCGAGGACCGAAAAACCGATGTTCAAGTTGACCGTCACATCGTCGTACAGCACCGAGCTCCAGCGGTCGGCGGCGGCCTGGAAGCCGGCCAGCGCGCGCTGGTCCATGTCGGCGGCATAAGTAAAATTGATGACCATCGCCTGAGCGGAACCGGCGAAGGCGCAAGCGAGCAATGGTGCGATCGTGACGAGCTTTTTCAGACTTTTCATATCTCTCTCGGGCTTGTTGGCTTTGGACTTTTTGTGGCGATCCTCGATGGATCGCTGGTTTTGAAATAGCAAGTTTCAAGCCAGAAAGATAAGCTTTTGTTTCTAAAACAGAATTTATCTTATATGTATATTTTTTGTAATCAAATGTAAAAATTTTCGACGGCAACATATGCATGGGCAGCGCACGTTTGACCTGCGCCAAACGCAGCCCACCCGTACAATCGACGGCCGAACAGTGACTCATAAAGGATCCGGCATGCAGCGCTACAAGAACCGCAGCGGGGACTCCGGCGTCGTCGCCTACGACATCGATGCCGGCCAGATCATCGTCCAGTTCAGGAACGGCGAGCGCTACCTCTACACCGAGGACAGCGCCGGCGCCGCCAACATCGCCCGCATGCAGGCACTGGCCCAATCCGGCCACGGCCTGTCGAGCTTCATCAGCCAGCACGTGCACGACCGCTACGCGCGCAAGATCAATTCAAGAAAGCTTCAATGACCCGTACTACCCTGCCCGATCAAGACTTCGCCGCCTTCCTGTTCGACATGGACGGCACCCTCCTCACCTCGATCAAGGCCGCCGAGCGCGTCTGGGGCAACTGGGCCGCCAGCCACGGCCTGGACGTCCCCGCCTTCCTGCCGACCATCCACGGCAAGCGTACCGAAGACACGGTCCGCGCCCTGGACCTGCCCGGTGTCGACCCGGCTGCGGAAGCGGCGCGCATTACGCAAGCCGAGATCGAGGACGTGGCGGGCGTGGAAGCGATCCGCGGTGCGGCCGCCTTCCTGGCCAGCCTGCCGCCTCAGCAATGGGCGATCGTCACCTCGGCGCCGCGCAAGCTGGCCGAGGCGCGCATCGCCGCGGCCGGCATGCCCGTGCCGGGCGTGCTGGTGGCGGCCGAGGACGTCGAGCGCGGCAAGCCGGCACCCGACCCCTTCCTGCTGGGCGCGCGCAAGCTGGGCGTAGCGCCCGCGGCGTGCCTGGTATTCGAGGACACGCTGGCCGGCCTGCGCTCGGCCGCTGCGGCCGGCATGAAGAGCATCGTGGTCACGACGACGCATATGCATCCCTTGGACACCGAGGTACCGGGCGTGCTCGACTATGAAGAGCTGCGCGCCATCGTCACAAGCAACGGCAAGCTGCAGGTCGTAAAAAAGTAACGCATAGGTGACTTTTAGAGAAGTATACGTTACATTACCTTCCATTAACCCTGATGGAGGATACGATGTCGTCCCTGCTCGCTGACCAGACCGAAAAACTGATCCAGTTCTCGCGCCGCCAGTTATGGTGTGTCTTGATCTTCCTGTTGGGCTTGGGTGCCGCCCATCTGTGCGACAGCCTGTTCGACGTACGGATTCCTGCGGCGGCCCATGTCGCGCTACTGATTGTCATCATCATCGCCAGCGCGATCAAGAATCCGCTGGACACGAAGGGCATCGATTTCTCGAGCGCGAGCCCGGCCATGCAGGCCTTGCGCAACGACGAACTGCGCCAGTTCGCCCAATCGAAAGCCTTTCGCAACGGATTTTTCGTGCTGCTGGCCTACCCGCCCGTCTGCGCCTTTGCGCTGACCGGACTGGGCTTCGCCGATCCCCTGCCCTTCGTCGTCGGCAGCGGCACCTGGGCCGGTGCCGTCGTCTTCCTGGCCAGCCTGCTCTGGTACGACCGCTGATGGCCGAACACCTGACCACGACCATGAAAGTCCAGCGCGCCCGCCTGGACTTGACGCAGGCCGCGCTCGCCGAGCGCGCCGGCGTCACGCGCAAGTCGATCAATGCGATCGAGACCGGTCACATGGTGCCGTCGACCATCCTCGCCCTCAAGCTGGCCCAGGCGCTGGGCGTCACGGTCGAACAGCTGTTCGCACTGGAGACAGCGCCGGACTGACTCACTCGTGGCGATACACGCGCGGCGTCAAGGTCTCGGTATCGACGTCCAGTGCCGCAGCCGGCGCCTCGGAGGCAGCGCGTTTCGGATACGGCGTGCCGTCGCGGTGGGTATAGCCGTCGGTCTTGCCGTCGTAGACCAGGTCGATGTCCGGATACTCGGCGCGGTCTTCGGGGACGCGCGAACCGACGCACAGCAGCAGCGCCGTGCCCCAGCTCTTGTTGACCAGGTGGTGGCCGTTCGGGCGGCCGGCCGGGAAGGCGGCGCAATCGCCGGCGCGCATCAGGGTCTCGCCCTCGTCCGTGACCAGGGTCAGTTCGCCCGACACCACCGTCACGAACTCATCCTCGTGCGAATGCCAGTGGCGCTGCGACGACGCCGCGCCCGGCTGCAGTTCGACCAGGTTGACACCGAATTGCGTCAATCCGCCGGCCTCGCCCAGCGCCTGGCGGCTGCGCCCGTTGACGGCCTCGGCGAAGGCGTCGGGATAACTGGTGCCGGTCAGCACGGGGATGATGCTCAAGTCTAGCCTGGACATGGGACGCTGCTCCTTGTTGGTTTGGACAGGGTTGTCAACCCGGCTAGGATAGCGCAAGTGACCGCCAGTTCACTGTCCGGGTGAGAATGTGCGCATTTATGGGCCGTCGAAGCTGCTATCTTGCTTCGTGCTTTGATAACAATCATCTTCAAGACCGGAGTTCGCATGACAGCACTGGAAAGGTTCGAGGCGGCACGCCAAGCCACAAAGGAAGGTCGCCATGAAGATGCCTTGCGCGACCTGGCCTGGTTTCATGATCATGCGCTCGAAGAAAACCGGTCCCTGGCAGGCGTACGCCTGTCCTACGCGCTACGCGACTGGATCAACCTGGGCCAGCTGTACCCGCCTGCGCTGCAAGCCTTGCAGGCGGTCCGCGACCGCAAGACCCAAACCCTGCTGCGCGGCGAAGGCGACCGCCGGCTGTTCCATGACGTGGAAGCCATCAACGAGCGCCTGGACGATGCACGTGCCACCCACGCGCTGTATCTTGCCCTGGCCGAGCGCCAGCCCGAGCTGGCAAGCCAGTGCACGGGGCTCGCGCTGCCGGCCATCGTCGCAGTCGGGGACTATGCCCTGGCCGATAGGCTCCGCCCGGCGCCGGAAGCAGCCATCCGCGCCAGCGCGGCACGGCTTGCCGCGGAAATCCCGAGGATCAAGCACCGGCCCTACACCCGGGCGCCGGTACGCTGGGCCGAGATCAGGGGCTATGCCGACACCGTCCGGCTGCACCTCGCGATCACGGCCGGCATCGGCGATGCCGCGGAGGCGCGGCGCCTCGCGGCGCTTGCGGTCGACCTGATCGACAGTCCGCCGCTGCGCGCCGCGGTGCGCAAGGAGATCGCGCGCCGCGACGACCTGCCGCGCCTGTACCGGCGCGGCTGGGCCAGACACGGCCGCAAGCAGCGCCAGCGGATGCGCGCCCGCTAGCGCCGCCGGCACACCCTCAAGCCCGCTTCTGCACCAGCGTCAGGATGTCGTAGCTGGCCACCAGCTCGTCGTGCTGGTTGGTGACCTGCACGTCCCACGCCACCACGCCCTGGCCGCGGCCCTGCTCGTCCGTGCGGTTGCGGTCGACCTTGCGCTTGCAGGTCAGGCGCGCGCGGATGGTGTCGCCGATCGCCACCGGCGCCACGAAGCGCAGGTTGTCCAGGCCGTAATTGGCCAGCACCGGCCCCGGCGCCGGCGACACGAACAGGCCCGCCGCCGCCGACAGCACGAAGTAGCCGTGGGCGATGCGCTTGCCAAACTGCGTGTCTTTCGCCGCGACTTCGTCGAAGTGCATATAGAAATAGTCGCCCGAGACGCCGCCGAAATTCACGATGTCGGCTTCGCTGACGGTACGGCGGTGTGTCAGCAGCGAGTGGCCGATCTCGAGGTCCTCGAAATGGCGGCGGAACGGGTGCAGCTCGCTTTCCTTGAGCGCGCCGCCGCGCACGTATTCGCCCGTGACGGCCGTGAGCATGGTCGGCGAGCCCTGCACCGCCGCGCGCTGCAGGAAGTGTTTTACCGCGCGGATGCCGCCCAGTTCCTCGCCGCCGCCGGCGCGGCCCGGACCACCGTGCTTCAGTTGCGGCAAGGGCGAGCTGTGGCCGGTGGAGTCCACCGCCGCCTCGCGCTCCAGGATGTGCACGCGCCCATGCGAG
>Ga0265797_10007287_pt1 | contig 15227 bp, 12 predicted proteins | sample P2T30metagenome_FD_192433 | JGI IMG/M metagenome (GOLD analysis project Ga0265797, IMG submission 192433) | Plant litter microbial communities from East Loma Ridge, Irvine, California - P2 T30 | ecosystem: Environmental > Terrestrial > Plant litter > Unclassified | place: USA: California... | reverse complement strand
GTCCTGTGCCTAACCCTGTGAACAAACGCGACTGGGCCAACTCCGAACCAACCCTTGGCTCGCGGAGGCCTCGTTCTGGTCCTACGTAATGATAAGATGTGACTGACCAGCTGCTCGACAGCTTTTTTGGTCCTTTGGTCTCCTCCTAAAGGTTTGCGCTTCCTGCCTCTCTACCTGATCGATCTTCTGCTTCGTTGAGCTCTATTGCTTTGATCATACCTATTGTCGATATACTCACTGTGCTTGCCGTTGTACAGCTTTGGTGCTTGGCTACTTGCAAAGAGGAAAGAAGGGACGAACAGCTCTTCCAGGCTACAAGAGGAGCGCAAGCTAGAATACCCAGACGAGGAACACTACCCGGATTTGCATGAAAAGGACAGCACATACACATCCTAAACAATGTCAGCGAAATCTACAGCAGGGCCGGCAGGCAAGAAGCCAGCTTCTGCTGCCACAAACCTCATAGCCGGCGGTGGTGCCGGCATGATGGAAGCTCTCGCCTGCCACCCGCTCGACACAATCAAAGTGCGCATGCAGCTCTCGCGACGAGCGCGAGCACCCGGCGCAAAACGACGAGGCTTCATCACAACCGGCGCCGAGATCGTGAAGCGCGAATCCCCCCTCGCGCTGTACAAAGGCCTCGGAGCGGTCATGACCGGCATTGTCCCCAAGATGGCCATCCGCTTCACCAGCTACGAGTGGTACAAGCAGCTCCTCGCCTCCGACGGCCAGATCTCCGGCAGCGGCAACTTCCTCGCGGGTCTGGCTGCGGGCGTCACAGAAGCCGTCGCCGTCGTGTGTCCCATGGAAGTCGTCAAGATCCGCTTGCAGAGCCAGTACCACAGCATGAGCGACCCGCTCGACGTCCCCAAGTACCGCAACGCCGCCCACGCGGCTTTCACCGTCGTCCGCGAAGAAGGCTTCGGCGCGCTGTACCGCGGTGTGTCCCTCACAGCGTTGCGTCAAGGAACTAACCAGGCCGCCAACTTCACCGCGTACACCGAGCTGAAAGACTACGTCCAGAAGAGAAATCCTGACCCCACCGCCCAGCTGCCCGGCTGGCAAACGAGCATCATCGGCCTGATCTCCGGCGCTGTCGGGCCTTTCTCCAACGCTCCTATCGATACTATCAAGACCCGCTTGCAGAAGATGCCTGCTGAGCCTGGCCAGACTGCCCTGGGAAGGATTACGGCGATTGCGAGCCAGATGTGGAAGGTTGAAGGTATCAGGGCGTTTTGGATGGGCATCACGCCGAGAGTTATGCGCGTTGCGCCGGGGCAGGCGGTGACGTTTACGGTGTATGAGTATTTGAAGGACATTTTGGAGAAGGGGCGGGAGATGGCGCCGGGGGGAAAGTATGAGGAGTAGAGTAGAGGTATGGGATGGAAGGCTGCGATGTTGAAGATGATGAAGATACCATGGAGATATTGAGGTCAGCCTACTTTTGGAATGTCAAGATCTTAGGGATTTAGATGCATACTCTGATGTTTTGGGTTGTGTATTATTTTGTTGTGGGGTGGAGGTTCCGCGAAGTCTATGGGGCGGGGATGTAGGTGATGGATGAGTTGGTGGAGATCGAAGATGGTTTGTTGAGTGCCAGCGAACCGCTGATGACGATCTGGAACGAAGTGTTGTGTTCTTTGTGTGGCAGGAACTATAGCACCCAATCATCACAAGCCTGTGTGTAGGATTCGGTGTCTGTCTAAAAGGGCCAACGAGTCTCAATTGTCGTTATCAGCACCTCGAGGTATGTAGCGCGTATACTGCCAAAGCGGTTGTGTCATCCTGTTATTATCTCGGTGGTGTATTATTCCCTTGAAATGTTGGACTCGTATGAAACTGTGTGCTGTACTTTCTTGTGACCCGAGAATTTATCGTTTATATGTTTACAAGACACATAGCAAAGTCTGCAGCTCATGGAGCCGATTCCCCCAAGCCGAACATCTTTATCGAGTTTCGCCAGGCCCTACAATGGAAAAGTCAGCCACCAGATCAAAGTATCAACAACAGTCACAGCACGTCAACTTACGCTTCGACAACCTCTTCCACACTGATCCCTTTCACGCCCGCCACGACATACGCCACGCGTGAAATCTGACAAGGCTCGTTCCGCCCTTTTACCATCGCATCAGCGTTCCACTTCTCCTTCTTCACCGCTTTGGGCAAAGGCGGCGCGTCTTTGAGGTACTTTGAGCTGGCGTGGGTGGGCCTGATCTCACACCACGGCCCATCAGTCTCGATCTGCATGCGCTCCAAGGGTACTTCCTTCGTCACGGCTAGGTTCTCCTCGGTTTTGAGCGAGCAGCCGTTGATGCCGATGTCGAAGCCCATGGCGACGAGCTCTTGCATTTCCTCCAGCGTGCCGGTGAAAGAGTGCACGAGGCCGCGTTTGGGCAGTTCGTGCAGGCGTTCTTTGAGGATCGAAGCGAAGTCTTCGGCCGCAGCGCGAGAGTGCAGGAACAAGGGCATTTGCAGCTCGACGGCGATGTCGAGTTGCTTCTTGAAGTATGTGAGCTGCGTCTCCTTGTCGCAGTAGTGGAAGCGGTCGTAGTCTAGCCCGAATTCGCCGAAAGCTGTCGCTTTGCCGGAGTCTCGAGATTCTTGAGCCAGCGTCTTGATGGCTTGGAGCAGGGCGTCGGGGCCTTCGGGGTATTCTTCGAAGGTCTTTGCGGAGCAAGGGTGCACGCCGACGGTGGCGTAGCAGAGGCCGGGGAACTCGTCGGCCAGTTTGAGGGCGTTTTTGCTTTCTTCGAGGTCGGAGCCTGTGACCATCATTTTGGTGACGCCGGCTGCGAGGGCGCGGGTGACGACGTGCTGGAGGTCATCTTCGTGGGCTTTTTTGCCGTGGTGTACGCCGCGGAAGATTTGGTCGGAGAGGTTTATGCCAATCTGTTCTGGCGTTGTGTTAGTGGAGATATTGATGAAGAGGCGGTGTTAGACGGACGTCTGCGAAGCGTAGTGCTGGTTTGTTTTCGCCGTTGGTGATCGGTACTGAGTTGAGGCCTGCTGATACGGGGTCCATTTTGGGGGGGGCGTTCGTGAACGATCGATTTATGGAAGGGAATGTGATCCTTTTGGAAGACTGAAAGACTTGTCTGGCGATTCTGGAGCGAGTGCAGTGACTCATGAGATCAGAACTTGATATATGTCTAAGACTCACGATGTCGCCGGATGCGGTTGTTGTATACGAGGTACAGGGAGGATTTATTCGATTGATTCTCGTGGATTGCCACATTGGGAAAGGCGGCACGTCATCTTTGGCTTCGGCTAATTCAAGAGCCGCAGCGGCGACTGACCAAGGCGACTTGAAGACTGCGCATGGTGCTGCTGGTGTATGCTCTTCACCACTGCATCCTCACTCTCCAGCAGCAACACCACACATTGAAATCATGGGCGCCCTACTCAGTTTGCCCCTGCTGGCTATCCCCAGCGTCGGTACTGTAAGTGAACATTCGCGCCGTCGCATCCACCCGCCCGCCACGCGACCGCCATACTGATGCCTACTCCCAGGTCGCAACAGCAGCAGCATCATGCTGTGGCGCCGCAACCTGTAGCGCAGTGTGCAGCGCATGCGGCAAGTGTAACAACAGTAAGAGGCGCCATATTCAACTACTCTCACCCCGAGCCAGCACTCACACGCATCCCTCCAGGCATCGCAACCCGTATCGCATACGCGCTCATCCTCCTCCTCAACTCCATCCTCTCATGGCTCACCATGACCGACTGGGCCGTTAAGAAGCTCCAAGGCGTTCTTCTGGACTATGTCACGATCGACTGCGCCGGCAAGCAGTGCTTCGGCTTTACCGCTGTTCACCGCGTCAACTTCGCTCTCGGCTGCTTCCACGCCATCCACGCCATACTACTCCTCGGTGTCAACAGCTCGAAAGACCGTCGCGCGCCTATTCAAAATGGATTCTGGGGCCCGAAGATCATTGCGTGGCTGGGCCTTATCGTCCTCACCTTCTTGATTCCGAACACTTTCTTCGAAGTCTGGGGCAATTATGTCGCTTTCGGCGGTGCCATGCTGTTCTTGCTTTTGGGCTTGGTCTTGCTCGTGGACCTTGCACATACTTGGGCTGAACACTGCATCGAAAAGATTGAGGATACCGATTCCAAGCTCTGGCGCAGCCTTCTTATCGGCTCTACCTTGGGCATGTACCTTGGCAGCATTGCTATCACCATCGTGATGTACATCTTCTTCGCTCAGTCGAACTGCTCGATGAACCAGGCGGCCATCACTGTAAGTCAAAGTCTTCGTTGGAAACATATGAAAATCGCTAACAACCATTCCAGGTCAACCTTATCCTTGTTTTGGGTATCAGCGCAATGGCCATCCACCCGACAGTTCAGGCATCCAACCCTCGTGCTGGCCTGGCTCAAGCTGCCACTGTTAGCATCTACTGCACCTACTTGACTCTCTCAGCCGTCGCCATGGAGCCCGATGACCAGCACTGCAACCCTCTCGTCCGCGCGAACGGCACTCGCAAGGCCTCCATCGTCCTCGGCGCCATCGTCACCTTTATCACCTGCGCCTACACCACCACCCGTGCTGCCACTTATGGCCTCGCTCTTGGCTCCAACAAGAGCGGCGGTGAATACTCCCCACTTGAAGCCGAGGAAGGCGGTCATGATATGGTCTCGACCCAGCCTGAAAGCCGCCGTGCTATGCGCGCCGAAGCTCTCCGTCGCGCTGTCGAGTCTGGTGCTCTGCCCGCTTCTGCTCTGGACGAAGACTCCGATGATGAAGACGAGGGCCCATACAACCGCAACGACGACGAGAAGTCGCACACTCAGTACAACTACGCGCTCTTCCACTTCATCTTCATGCTCGCTACCGCTTGGATCGCCACGCTGTTGACGCAGAACATTGGCGCCGACAAGCACTTGCACACCGGGCATGAGGACTTCATGCCTGTTGGTCGCACATACTGGGCGAGCTGGGTCAAGATCGTAAGCTCATGGGTATGCTACGGCATCTTTGGCTGGACTTTGATGGCGCCTGTCATCTTGCCAGACAGGTTTGAGTACTGATCTGTGCACACAATATCTCCTTATGTTAGTTGTTCTATTTTGTAAATACAGTTTTTAAGTATCAAGTTTTGTATATCATCTCAGCCCCATGGTTGTACCTCAGTTGACAGTGGAAGGTACAATCTTGGATCTGATGATACTAGCTTACTATGCGTTTAGACGACGACCCCTTTTCTCTAGTATCTCAACAGTATCACAAGCTGACTCAAAGAAACCAAACTTGCCGATACTACCTTAGCTGTTAGCATCGCTGTACGCGGACTCATGCGCAGCGCCTGTGGCCATTCCACAAATTTCCAGAGCATCAACAATCCGTCGCCCAACATCAGCAGTCCTAAAGCTTAAACTCCTCTATAACACGCTGCCTATTATCCAAAGCACTCTTCACAATCTTTGCACTCGATGCCGCCCATTCGAAGTCATGCGGCAAGCCCGGATACACGTGCAGTTCCACTGAGATCCCTGCTTCAAGCAGCCTGGTCGCATAGTCGATGTCTTCACGGAGAAAATAGTCTAACCCACCGACGTCGATATACGTAGGTGGAAGGCCCTCGACACTTTTGACTCGAGCGGGCGAGGCGTACTGGTGTCCATCTACTTCTTGCTCGTCGTGGATACCCATGACTGAGCCGAGCACCGCTCCCCACCCGGTCTTGTTGTCGTCTGATCGCCACTTCGTGTACGGCTCGATACCCGGCCGAGGGGACAAGTTCCTGTCATCGAGCATGGGGTATATCAGCATCTGATACGCTACCGGAGGCGAAAGCTGCTTATCGCGAGCCATTATTGCCGTGCCGGCTGCGAGGCCGCCGCCGGCGCTTTCGCCTAGGACTAGTATTCGTGTGGGATCGAGGCCTAGAGAGAGGGCGTGCGTGGAAAGCCAGGCTAGGCCGGCGTAGCAGTCGTTGACGGGGATGGGATGCGGGTTTTCGGGTGCGAGGCGGTAGTCGATGGAGAATGTTGGGAGGCCGTAACTCTCTGCTCGTGCTGCGATGGTGGGCGCGAAAGAGGAGACGCTGCCGAGGATCATGCCGCCGCCGTGGACGTGGTAGATTGCTGGTGAGGACTTGAGTGGAGCATTTTTGGGTCGGAATTCGTGGAGGGTGATGGTTGTACCGTCTGCGGTGGGGATTTGGTGGGTGCTTTCGATGATGTTGGGTGTTGGTGGTGCTGTGGCGAGGGATCCTTGGATGCGGGCGTTGAAGCGTTGACGACGGCCAGTGATGTCGGCGACTGGGAGTGAGGGTAGCAGTTTTCCTGGTTCGCCGAGAGCTGAGACGGCGAGGGCGTATTCGCGGTCGAGTTTGAGTGCGTTCGGTCGTCCCATCTTTGCTATGGCATAAGATCAAGATGATCGGTGGCTGTGAGTGTCGTATCTAAAGAGGTAGAAACGATTCTTCTCGCGAAAGTTTGAGTAATTTGCCGTGAGAAGCTACTCCCATCAATTGAAAGGGTAAAATGAGTTTCGGGGATGACAGGGTCTCAATGGCATGGAAGATCTCTAGTTCAAATCCATTGACGCGCTGGGAAACACTCTCTACTAATATAGTTGCTAGGTAAACAGTTGTCCACTTCGATTGGTGGATCGCTAATTTGGCGCAGTCTTAGATCAGGACTAAGTGGATCTAGGTTATCATCAAGATTGGAGATTGCTATGGGTTGAGCCGGTGAGAGACGTTAGTCGGGATGGAGGCGATGTTGTGGCATATCCCAAGGTCTCGGCTTCCGGCTAACTCATAGTGGTTCAAGGAACGAGCAGGTTGATCAGAGTTGTATGCAAAAGCCAATACAGAAACATATCATTCATATGAGTATCACGCAGCTAGATCCCTCTAAACTATTCGTTCACACATTTGTTCATTGCCTGATCTCCTGGACACGCTCCACCTGCGCCTTTTCGGAGGGCAGACCGCCTTCCGTAACGTCGGCGTGGTGTGCATCCTCAATGCCCATGACCTTGCCACCTTCGTTCACGTGGTTCGCACCACCGAACATGGCGTCCATCTCCTCCAGCATGACACCCTTGGTCTCCGGGATGAAGAAGTAAACGAAGACCGCAAGTAAGATGTTGATGCCGGCGAACATGTAGAAGGCGTAGAAACCACATTTCTGCGAGACTGGTTAGATGATGCGACTTGCAGAGGGCTGGTTCTTTGGGACTTACGGTGAGGAAGGTCGGGAAGAACTGGTTCACGATGAGGTTGGCGATGTTCTGAGTCTGCGAGGCCATTCCGACGGCTTGGGCACGGATGTTCATGGAGAACACTTCGGATGTCCAGATCCAGACGGTGGCGCCCCACGACGGCTTGTAAAAGAAGATGAAGAGGAAGAGCAGGAACACGATCGAGATGGCGACAGGGTGCGATTTGGCTCCTCCGTCGAGAGTGGGGGTTTGTGTTTCCACTGTAGCAACGACCAGCATGCAGAGCGCCATACCGATACCTCCGACGATGAAGAGGAAGCGACGACCGAAACGGTCAACGGTCCAGGTCGCATTGAGTGTGAACAAGATTCCAAAGGTGGCGTTGAGGGCGTTGATCAGTGCGATGGTTGAAGCGCTCTTGAAGACCTTCTTGTAGATCTTGGTGGAGTAGCTGTTGAGAGAACCTTGACCGGTGATCTGCTGGCCGGCGTTGATGACGAGCGCGAGGCCGAAGCGCTTACGCACGGAGGGGTCCTTCCAGAGGGCAGAGTATGAGGAGGAGATGGCTTCTTTCTCGAACTCGATGGCTTCGCGGATCATGAGGAGTTCGTCTGCGACTTCTTGTTCCGTGTCGCGAACGCGGGCGAGCGAATCGCGTGCACTCTCGAACTTGCCCTTCTTGACGTACCAGCGTGGAGACTCAGGGATGAATGGCGTTTGCGCAACGATGAGAATAGGGACGAGCAATTGGAAAATGACGACCATCTTCCAGTCCCACTCGCCGAGGCTTCCACTGCCGGCGACGTTCTTCTGGCAGCCGTAGTTGACCCAGACTTGGAGCTGTCAGCGTTCCGTCTTAATAGCTTTGGAAGTGTCGATTGTACTTACAGCAAATGAACGACCCCACGCTGTAGAAGGTCTGCCATAGAGACATGATCTTGCCACGAATCTCCTGGGGGGCTAGCTCTCCGATGTAGATCGATCCGGCGGCTACGTGGATTGTTAGATGGTTTCCTGACCGTACAAGAAGGTCAACTTACTCAAAGCGAGACCTTGGCCAACACCAATGATGATTCTACCCGCCATAAACATGCCGACATTGCCCTTCGGTGAGAAGGTCTGCAGAATCGTCGAAATAATAACAAGAATGGCACCAATGCCCATTCCTGCGCGGCGACCAAGGTAATCGGCGACGGGTCCACCGAAGAAGAAACCAGAGATGATAGCGCCGATGGTGTAGACTGTGTTGATGAGACCAATCATGTTGTCGTCAGGGTTGTTGAACCAATTTTCCCAATTTGTCGAGCCTTGGACGGCGTTGTAGACGGAGGCATCGTAGCCGTAAAGCACCATGCAAGATGCAGCGACAAGAGAAATGTACCTGCATAGTTGGTCAGGCACAATCCAACGTCAGATTTATCAGTGAAACTTACCAGTTGTATGCCCGAGTGGGCGACATTCCAAGCGTTTTGGCCATGATGCCGAGTGCCCTACCGCAGGGGCGATTTTCGATTACGAAAATGTAGAACGATCGACGAAGATGCTTTGGTGCGTTGCGAAGTGGACCGTGTGCTTGTATCCCTTGGTTGAAGACTGAGCAACGCTTCGAAGAGGGAGTGGGTCGTGGTATATAGACACAAGACCATCGGTACCTCCCACATGCTGCACCATCCACAAAGCCAACTATCAGTAGGATGGTGGCACGAACCCTATGTCAAACTTCCACCAGTGAGCTTGCAGCCCAGTTTCAGCCTTAAATTATACAGGCGAAGGCCAAGCGAGATTCAGAGAGCTTGGTAGACTTGGAACACGAGTCAAGCCTCGCCACAGCGCCACTGTCGTCTTGGGTTGTACCTCCGTACCATACATCGTTCTAGAGCATGGTGAAAAGTACTCGCCACTCATGTCGTGCCGTCAATCACCAGCATTGAACCATGCTCAACAACCGCATCGTTCTACTCAACTGTTGATGTGATTCGCGGAACAAAGACAGGGAAGGACAGAAGCTAACTGATTAGTGGCGTTTGCAACGTCCACACGGATACGGTTTGCCGGAAGTCTCGAATGCTCGGTGGCTCCATCGACACGCTTTGGCGACCCGAGCTCCACACGCTCGATTTCTCCCCGCACGGAGAAAGAATTCCCCATGGGAACGCAGATTGCGAAGGGTGGAGATTTCAAGCCCTTCTTGGATGGTCTTATCGCTGAACTGTAACCGAAGCTTTGGAGACTGTAAAGAGTATTGCCACGGCGAAAGGCAGGGCAACCCACAATTTCTTGCCGTTCAATCACCGAAGCAGCGTCTAGGGCTCTTGGTACGGCCCATATATAACATTCGGTGCTCAAGAACATTCCGTACTTGACAGTAGCACTCATTTCTGGTACAAGTCTTTGTTCAATAACAATGTTGAAACCACTCATCCTTGGGCTCCTTCAAGCCACTGGCACCTTCGCCACCTGGACTGCATACCAGGAATATGTGCAAACTCACAACACAAGCGTCAAGACGCATGAGAGCAACCGACCCGACCTGGTCTACTCGCCGCAACGTCCGTACAAGAAGATGCATACTTCGCCGAAAAGGACCAAGAAATGCGTTGTCAAGAGCCACAATGATTTCAAGACCGACGATTCGGATTATATCTTGAAAGCGGTGGAGAAGTGTAACGATGGCGGGCACGTCATATTCCCTGAGGGAACTACATATGTCATTGGCACTGCTTTGGATCTTACCGGACTGAGACGCATCGATATTGGTATGTCTTTGAAACTTGCCTTGCATTTGATGCTATGAGCTTCACGAGTGCAAAAGGGAAGAACCGAATCACTGACACATGATCTCCGTTTCCAGACATCCAAGGCTACGTCCAATTCACCAATGACACGGACTATTGGCAAGCCCACGCCTTCAACCAGACCTTCCAGAACGCCACCACATTCTTCCAGCTCGGCGGTGATGATGTTAATGTGTATGGAGGCGGCATGCTCGATGGCAACGGTCAAGTATGGTACGATCTCTACGCCAAGGACATCTACATTCTCCGACCCATCCTGTTTGGTGTTACTGGCATCAAGCACGGTTCAATCTCCGATTTGGTTCTTCGCTACTCACCTCAGTACTACAACTGGGTCGCCAACAGTTCAAGTGTTACATTCGACAACATCAATATCGCTGGCACCAGCCAGAGCAAGAGTCCTGCGAAGAACACTGATGGCTGGGATACCTACCGCAGCTCCAACATTGTCATCCAGAACAGCGTGATCAACAACGGCGACGACTGCGTCAGCTTCAAGCCCAACAGCACCGAGATCATTGTCCAGAACTTGCACTGCAACGGAAGCCACGGCATCAGCGTCGGCTCGCTCGGCCAGTACAAAGGCGAGACCGACATTGTTGAGAACGTCTTCGTGACCAACATCACAATGGAGAACGCCTCTGACGGCGCACGCATCAAGGTGTGGCCCGGAGCGCCCGCTGCTCTCTCTGGTGACCTCCAGGGCGGCGGAGGCGCCGGCCGCGTCAACAACATCACCTACGACGGCATGTTTATCAAGAACGTCGACTACGCCATCGAGATCACTCAATGCTACGGCCAGAAGAACTTGACGCTCTGCAACCAATTCCCGTCGAACCTTACCATCAGCAACGTCAAGATGACAAACTTCAAGGGTACTACTAGCAAGGCTCGCTCTCCGTACTCGGGTTATGTCGTCTGCTCGAGCCCGAATGTTTGCAAGAACATTCTTGTTGATGATGTCGATGTTGTGTCTCCAGCTGGCTTGACGAACGCTTTCCAGTGCGGAAACGTGGACGCGGGATTGTTGCATGGCATCAACTGCACTACTATTGTATAAGAGGTTGCTCAGGGAATGGAGTCAGATAATGTAATAGCATGGCTCGCTGTGTATATATCCAATCGACGATTCGTAGTACACCTCGACAGACCGAGTGCACTCCTTCTCAGAAGCATGATGACTGTCTCGCAATCGAGAGTTCTTTGGCCGTGCTACTGTGCAGCCATGCGAGCGTACGTACAGCTTTGGCTCATAAGTCTGCATATCACTCCCACGACTTTCCTTGCTCTTCCTCTCGATTCTGTTAGGACCCAACAACGAAACACGATATTTCGCCAACGACTTCAAAGTCAGTATTAGCCGCACCACTGCTATCTCCTCGAATTATAGGAATACCAGCGATACCAGATCACACGTCAGAGGGTGCAGACTATGACGCCTGGCTGTTCATTGGTCCCCTGGACGCATCGCTCGTCGAAAGACGCCGATTGGAAGCTTTGCATGGTCAATGAATTATTACGAGACCACTTCCTTGCCTGTAATACGATGTAGGAATGCAATAGTTCTTTCTCAGGTGCTCGAGACGAACATTTTGATCGAGATTGTGCTTCGCTGCCTGAGGCAACACAGCCTTGAGATCGGCCGTCGCCATCGCCGGCATGTCGAAGACCCACTTTGTTACGGTACAGCTGCCGGATTGCGTAGCTCTGACTTTGGCCTTGCGAATCCTTCCACGAAATCTACTGGTCAATCGCAGCTATGCTGGATACGAAGCATTCATGTGTCCGAGCAGACCTTTTGTAGAAGGTTGTGAATCTTCTTTTCTAGCAACGGATGTGTATTACTTCGAGCATGCTCTCGGAGAACATGCCGATACTGCGTAGCTCGAGACTGCATTGGTTGGGGAGAGCTGCGGTCACGGGCCCAATCGCGTGAGTCCACGATCGGCCAATACTGCTGTTGAGCCTTGTACTTGAGCTTCGGAGCATACCGATCTGCCATCACCTTCCGCACTCCGCCCGGCACATGGCGCAAAATATCACACGTTGCCCGCAGTCATCCTTCAACATCATCCGTTCCTGACGTCTTGCTCTCACCATACGAGGTTGTGCAGCTTGCACAAGGCTAAGGGTATGACCTACATGTCGTCGCGATGAGCATACGAGGTATAGCACGCTGACCCACTTACAGGCAAGCGCATTCCAGATCTTGAGGAACGACAGCGAACACGACTACTACTTCACAACAATTCGCCAAAACACATGATGCTTTCCTCACAGGAGATTACCCCGCTCGTGCTCGGCGTCCTGATCCTTCGGTGGCGCCGCCAGTACTGGTTGTCGGTCTACAGCGACATAGGCGCTTGCATTGCTTGCCTTCTGTTGCATCTTTTTCAATTTTCTGAGCTGTCACTCGGCCTCGCCATCGCGTACGTGGCTGGAGTCTTCTACATTAATTAATCGCCTGGACTTCGCGCACAGGATCGCCTTGGAGGGACCAGCCGCGCAAACGCGCACTCTGCGGTGATCTGGACAGTTTATGCATCGGAAACTCCGGCGCGCCGAAGAACGTCCCCGACATGATGCTCATTTGCGACAAGCGATACCTCTCCGCACCCCAGAAACGCCACGGCCGTATCAACAATGACTTGACGATGCTTGAGCATGCTGGAAAGCATCGTGACGACAATAATCCTACAGCTCTAGCTGCAGTTTTGAACGATAATTACGAACCTCTCCTTCTCAATTTTCCATCGAGATACTTTACCTTATCACTTCTATGCACTTTCCATCTCGCCAGTCGCAGGCTCGAGCTCTAGCAAATACCTTCGCATGCTCTGCAGATACAAGCCAATATTCCATGGACAGACCGAGAACTCCAGCGTCATCTTTGGTATCAGCCCATGCACCTTGCCAACCGTGCTAGTTGATAAACATCATATAGCTCCTAGCTATGCTTAAGTACAGCTTGTCAGCACAACCTCATCTCTGTCATTGGGCTGTTGGAAGATCAGATCCACCAACAGGCTCTAGCCAAGAGTCTGCGATACCCCTGCACTGGCCGCCTGACAGCCTGACGACATTTCCTCACACATTGAAGCTACTTCGGTGCGTGTTTCTTCTTGTGCGATGTCGTACTGGCTTCGAGCTCTTGAGCCTCGGCTGCACTCCTGTGTGCATATCTGCTTGTTTCTTTCCACACTTCCTGCGCGACTGTGAGTGACAACGTTTGTGCCACCGTTTACATATTCAAGAGCCAATCTGAACATCGCAGTCCAATATACCAGGAATGGGCCCTGGAGTTCATACCATCCGCTATGACGAATTGTATACAAATCCTATATACAGGCTCTACAGGCTGCTGATAAATTTCAGACTACGTGGCTAGCGCTTTTTTGTACCAGAATATAAACCACCGTTATCGATTCCTAGTAGTCCATCGTGAGTTTTGAAACCATGAGTCTAATTCACTTCTAGACAACGGGTCTCATATGTCGCGCTCTTTTATCTTGATGAGCGCGATAAGATCGTTGGAGATACGCACATATGTTACGTTACTGTTGCAATGGTCAACTGCACGACGTCCTTCAACGCAGCACGCGAAGATTGTGTCGTTCGGATCAATAACTTTCGACGCAATGATAAGGGATCACAGAGACTAACACTATAGGAAGGCTCGCCAATACACAGACTAGATACGGGTGTCGAGCTGCTAGAAATCGCTAGGCGAAATTACTTAATCAACACCCACCTGAAAATGTACCATGTATACTCTGATGCAATACAGGTCCCTGACCTCCGCTCTCTCATCTTCCGTCCAGGATTTTGTTTGTGAGTTCAGGAACTTGACGAGACGTGTCGTGATCTCTCGACCAACCTTTTTGTATTTGCGGGCGGTTTCCCTGAGATGGTCTGGCAGCTTCTCATCGCTTGGAAGTTCCTCATGAGTAGAAGCTGCCAAGCCTGCGCCGGTGATGACTACCGGGGCTATGTATTGCAATTCGTTCGTAGGTGGTACGCTTCTGTGCAACCTTGCCTCTGCACTAGCGAGCCGGATGAGTTTTATGGTGTGCACATTCTGTTTCTCTACATTCGCAAACCTGGCGAACACGGCGAGAGAGCTTGTGAGGCCGTGATCTTGTGCCCTGTTGACTGAGGAGGCAAATCTCAACCTTGGCGGAAGCTCTCGGAAACGAATCTTCTCATGTTCCAGAATGAGATCAAGGATTCGCTTGGTGACCGGCCTTGTTCTGGCTAGGTGAAGCTCCAAGAGAAACATGTCGGCCTCATCTGCTGTGGCGAACGTTTGAGGTTGGGTAAAAGGGCCGCCGTCCACCTGTTCTCGGGCATACACCCATCCCGTGGTAATTGCGTCGTCGGTAGCCATCTGAGTGGCTGCTTTCAGAATTTGCAAAGCTGGTGATCCAGGGCCGTCGTTCGACAATAAGAACCCCTTGGGCTCCAGAACCTCCTCAAGGGTTGAGAGCCGACTGTCCCTTGTGACCTCGGTGCGTTCGCCCCCGGTGGTAGGAGCTCGAGCTTTGGCGTGACGTCGGATCAGGTAGGTTATGTCGAGCTCACGCAGGTCGTAGATATCACGAGTGCAAGCGCTAAGGAGTTGTCAGTTACTGCCGTCTCTGTGAACTATTGGAGGAGACCGAACATACTCTTTCTCGATGTCGCAGCCTAAGGATCTCAGGTCACGCATAGCTGTCTCCTTGTTCGAGAAGACGAAGATAAGTGGGTTTGGACAGAAGCACTTTGAATGACTAGCATGCTCATGGGTTCCCCAAAAGATGTCACTGCCCGTGTTCTCACACGGATGAATCATGCTTTGGATGTGATAGCGGACGTAACCCAGTTCTTCTTCTGGCAAGGGCGCGGTGCCACCTCTGTCGTAATGCTTGACGTTCGCCTGGCTCTGAACTGTCGCGACGAAGTCTTTTGGAGGTACGTCAGCGAGGTGAAACGTAGAGAACCTGGCAACGACCACATCAACGGAGGTGATTGAGCCGGCAGCATCTCGACGAATTACTAGCTCCATGCTGATGATATCAGTGTTGCCTTGACGCTCCAAGCGTGTGGGTTTGTCGGCATCGAGCGCTGGCAAGTTGTCTCCGTGCTTGCAGTTTTTGAAACCTAGTGATAATTAACTCGAGATACTGGATGCGATGAGCACATCTGCCATACCTCCTGCTGTATTCTTCCTCAGCAGGCCAAGCGCCGCCCGAAGACGAGAGAACTCGGCCTCATGCTGA
>Ga0265797_10007286_pt1 | contig 15227 bp, 13 predicted proteins | sample P2T30metagenome_FD_192433 | JGI IMG/M metagenome (GOLD analysis project Ga0265797, IMG submission 192433) | Plant litter microbial communities from East Loma Ridge, Irvine, California - P2 T30 | ecosystem: Environmental > Terrestrial > Plant litter > Unclassified | place: USA: California... | reverse complement strand
CTCACGCGCCAGGGGATGAGCCCTATGGCCGACGGTTCTCACAGAGGGGAGAATTGTTTGAGACTTATCGCGCAGATATGCGTGCAGTTGCGCGGCGAGTTCCGCTCGCCGTGGATGAAGCACACGAGTCCGAGCGCTTTCTTCACGTTTTCATGGTCGAGCTGATGTGCGATGGATTGTGGAGATGCGTTGAAGGGGAGGTACGCGCAAAAGACGACATGATGGTGGAAAAGCTGGATTTGGAGATGAGAAGTTCGAGGGATGGAAAGGGGGCTTCATGGAAAACTGGATGGTAGAGACGGGCTTGTTAATGCGCGTTCGAAGGACTTGCGCGCGCATGTTTGACGCCCCTGCATGGCAGACTCGAGGATCTAGGCCCAGTATTGAACTCGCTAACAGCTGACGCCAGGGTGTATTGTACTCAACCGAAGACGTTCGAAAATGTTACTAAACATCAGTCAACTAAAGAACATACCTTATGAGCGTCTAACTGATGCAGCTAGAGCTTCAGTTCTCGTTGAGAGTGAAGTGAAAGAGTAGGCCGTAGGCGGCGCTACAAACGCTTCAGTAGCAAACGGTTCATGGTGACAGCTACCCTCGTTATGAGGGTGTTGAGCATACCCTCGCACAACAGCTCACTGACATACGGTGCACACTCACCACTTCGACCCCATTTCTGCCGATCGCTTCCCTGCAGCAATTGTATTGAGAGGCGCAGAGAATGGCTACTCCCTCAATACTCGAGCTCCCCGCAGGTCTGTTAGCTACGCCGCAATGGGTCAATAATCGCTAATTATAGTCCAGAGCTGCGCAATGCCATCTACGAATACCTCGTCAATGAAGATACCGATCACGTACACGGCCTCGCTCCACGTTCGCAGTATGGCGGCATCACGAAGCGATCAGAGCTCGAACTTATTCTATCACTGGCTCGCGTTTGCAGACGCTTCCGCGAAGAATTCCTTACTTTCTGGCTAGCCAGGTCGCACATAGACGTGCACGTCGCCTACGTTGTCCGCTTCCTCCAAATATATGTGCGAAAGGGGCGGTCCTTCAAGGTGATCACGATCTACACGCCTTCAAGGCGCTCAGACACCCGTCCGCCACTCAACATCATTCCGCTGATCCGAATCCGTCTACGCTGTCCGGACCTCAATTTCAAATTCGCTCCTGATGTGCTGGAGCTCAACAAGCGAGGTGGTATCTGTCGCACTTTAGAGATTATGGTTCACTGCGCTCACCCTGCGTTCATTGCACTGGTCACGGGGAGAAATTTCGCAGGCATCTTGGTAGATGGGTGGCATATTGAGCTCGTATTCAGGGAGCTGCCGCATCGTACTCTTCTTCTGGGCTCGCAGATGTCGTGTACGGTGCCGGACTTGAAGAGGTTTGGGTTGGTGGAGATACATCGGGAATACGATTTACGACTCGACATGAGTATGAGTGGGAGGTGACTCTTGGGGTGGTGCGTTGAGTGCTGGGGTATGCAGGTCTCGCAGATTCACTGGGCCTCTTGAATTTGTGTTATCGACGATGGTTGGGCTCGTTCTTTGAAGAGCAGATTAAGCTGAATCTATACATATAATACAAGGTTTTCGACTCCCGCGCAGCGGGGTTAGAAACCTTATATCCTATACCAAAATACTCTCCTAGCCTGCTTCTACACTCTCCTTCTACTCTTGTATAAAATAATTGCTTGTAGCTCTTGCAGTCGTTGTGAAGACTTTTAATCTTCTGTCCGTGCCCGTAGTTCCGACGCTCTCGGAACTCTTACACGGTCCTTTCTAATTAAAAAGTTATTCAGACGGATTAAAAACGGGCCGTACGGAATAATGATAGGCTGTAAAATCCTTTTCACCCCTTTCTCGTTGCTCGCACCTGGCTTCCTCTTTTCACGTTGTTTCACGCAGGCTCTAACTACGTAGTAGTAGATTAATTATTTACAGGTAGGTAACGTAGGTAACGTAGACAACGCAGGCGACACTGGCGATATATAGATAACACCAGGTGATATATGTAGCTCTCCCTGCGCTGGCCTGTATCACCTGGCATAACTGTTCGAAGGTGCCAAGCCAGTGAGGGCTTAGCTCCACTCAAGTTGGACTAGCGTCATTCTGCGCTTCCCTCAGAGCCTCAGTAGCCTCACAATCTATCACTAAGTTCGCCCACTTTCTCCTCTCAGTCCATCAATAACATCACTACTTCTACTCGACTGACAAGCTTCATTCCTCATACGTTCCATCAACCCTTTTTTCCTGAACATGTATCTCGGGGGGAGATGATCGTGGTAAAACCCGGATTTACGTAAGTTCGAGGCTGAGAGAATCTCCGAAATTGTGGGTATCGAGAAAGGTGAGAGAGACAAATGGTGGCCCCACAATCAGCCACACCATGTAATGTCTTCTTCGCTTACGTGTCACGACAAAATACCAGCTTTCTCAGCACCTCTCCGCCGCTTCATTCCTAGCACCTTTGCCACTACAATCCTAGCACCCTCGCAGGTACAATCTCAGCGCCCTCGCATCTACAGTCTCAGTACCATACGGCTTCCAGCTGCGACATCCACCACTACCTCCAATAATAAAGGCGACGTTCCCTATCTTGGAGCTTCCTGCAGGTACTTAATCGTGACGCTGACACGTTCTACAGTTACTTACCCGCTGATCAGAGCTCCGCAACAACATCTACGACTTCGTGATCGCCCACGATAAAGGGGTCCGACGTCTCACACCTTCCTGTCCGGGCGCCGCACCAAAGTTGCCCGGAGATCATCTTCTGGGACTCGCGCATACATGCAAGCAGCTTCGTAGCGAGTTCCTGCCTTACTGGATGTCGCGTCTACACGTTGGCCTCAAACCGAGAGACGTGGGAGGGTTCATTGGGACATTTATGTTGCAGAGTATGATCTCAGCCTCGATAACGGTGTACATGCCGAAGTACAGTTGCACTTGGATCCCATTTACATACGCCGACATCTTTCCGCTGATTGAACTCCGTATCCGAAGCCCTAATGCCACAATCAACTTCGTACCAGATCCAATGATTCCGTGGGACTTGAGCACGACCGGATTGCTAGCCAACAACTTCCGATTCGTCAAGTCTGCTTGTCGTGGCTTAGAGAGATTGATCCAATGCTAGAACCCTACTTTCTTGACTCTGATCAAAGACAAAATGCTCATCGGTGTCGAGCTGTGGGAATCGCAACCAAATCAACTAGAACTCGTCTTTGACAATGTGCCGCCAGGGCAACGAATTTCAATACACAATTTGAGGTTTTCCCGACAAGATATGGAGAGACTCGGTGTCACTGAACCGGCCGACATCCGTCTGGAGTTTGGCCTGCAGTTCTATTATTTCTTGCGCATGCGCTTGCCTGACGGGAGTTCAGTGCCGGACCACGCCAATTGATGGGTTGGACAGAAGACTCGGCATAATTGGGAGAGACATAAGTTGGGCTTGACAGGAAGGAGAGGGCAGTTGGTGCGATGAATGTCATTCGCTCGGCAAAGGCGATACCATGGATGAAATCAAGCCCGAGACTATTCGTATGAGAGACATCTACTCGAAGACATTTGAGCATTAATAACATAAAAAGGAAACTAGGCGCATACTGTGAAGATGACGCACCTTTCGGTTCACCGGCACGATCCCGTGCGCAAAGAAAGTCTTTCGCGGAGGTGTAGACCACTAGCGGTTCTTCATGACTCTCTGGTGAGAGATGCCTTGCTTTCTCTGTGTCCAGTGACTGGGTCGAATGGACAGCAAACCCTAGGCACGTGGCTTTAATTGGGTACTGCTTACCTAGGTACAGTAATCTTGACGCACACAAGAAACACAACCACAAAACAACGGCCACGAGTTAAGTCTAGTGACTCCCAGTTTGTGCTATCATCTTCTATTCTCGAACCATCTTGCCAGGCTGTCCGAACGTCGCGATGCAAAAGGGTGAAATGGCACGGACCAGCAACAATCACCACACTTCGCCAGGCTCAAAATCATGCATGAGAGCGCAGCAACACAAAATCCCAGCGGTATCGAAGGCTAACATAAGACATACATAAATGAGGGTATCGTAACGCAAAAACACAAAAAAATACAAACAACCACCTCCACCCACCCCTCAACTCCAACTCTGCCAATCCGGCCTCTTCCCCCCATCACTCATTGTTCTCGCCGGCGCGGGCAAAGGCGTCGGCGCCCTCGTAACATCCTTCTGTTCCTTGACCTTCGCTTCCTCCGGCCCCAGCGACGCGCTCCGCAACAACGTCTTAAACGACGCCAGCGTATTCGGCGACTTCAGCGGAATCGGCGACCTGGGCATCGGCGGCAGCGCACTCATATCCTCCTCCACGATGCGCGTAGTCCGCGCGCTCGAAGCCAGCGAATTGTGTCCCGTCGTGAAGCGCCCGAGCTCGATGTCTTCGTCGTAGTATTGGTCGTAGATGAGGTCTGTTGTTGTGGTGGAGTGGTGTGTCGCTGTGGAATGATGTTTGGTATTCGGGCGGGTTGGAGATGGTAAGTCGTCGACTTCGAAGTCTTTGTTTACTAGCACGCCGCCTTGTGAGTCTACGGAGACGGTGTTGTGGGGCTCGGAAATGTAGCCGCTGTTGTCGCGCGAGCTGGCTAGTAGCGATGCGACTTTGTGGAAAATGCCTTTGCTTGAGTTTGTGTTTGATTCGGACTTTGCGCTGTTCTTTGGGCCTTTGGAGTCTTTAGAGTCCTTTGGTGTCTTGGAGTTGGAGTAGGAGCTGAGCTTTTCGTGGAAGAAGTGTTTGAAGAATACCTTCAGCGCAGGCGCATTTCCGCAAAAAGCGCCGACATGCAGCTCGAGTAACGATGTCAACATCAAATCATGCGTAGACCATGTCACGTCGTAGGTCTCGTAGAATGTGCGCCAGCTGTAGTAGGCGCGAAGACCACTGAGAGCGACACAACCATATCCAATGGCGAAGATGCCGAAAAGCGCGACCTTTTGTCGCAAAGGTATTCTGAGGTTCCAGTATAAGAATGTCGGCAGAACGGCAGTCACCAGGTCCTGCACGGCTGACAGTACGCTGGCAGCAAAGATGTCGGCGCCCTCGTCGAAACAATGGAACTTGTATCCTTGCAACTTTTTGATCATGTCGACCTGGTCCCAAAAGGCGGAGATGGGCTTACAGCCAACGATCGGAGCAATTGTAAGCGCAATCGTGTACCCGGTGATGAAGCCAATCGTGATCCAGGTCACCCAGCGGAATGGCTTTGACACTACGCGAGACGAGAGGCGACGATAGAAGAGAAGGATCGAGATTTTGATCAGACCGGAAGCTACACAGAATATGCATAGCTGGGCTAGAACGTATTTCCGTGCGGTGACCATGTTCTCCGGCTTGGTCAACGAGTCGAAATCCCATACATGGCGATTGAAGTAGTGGGCTCCAGCTGCCCACAATCAGTACCAGTGGCCGGACAGTGATCGAACAAACATACCTATGGGCGTTATGACTGTCGATGCTATTGTTGGGATCTGGGAAGTGATGTTAGTTATGTCGCGCCGAGGGATCGAGTTTCTCACCATAGCAGCCAGCATGACCCAATCGTCCCACCCCGGATTCTGCTGATGGAAGACTCTTACCCATAATCGGGCAAGGAACAACAGTATCGTCAACGGTCCAAAAACATATGCAAGCACTGTGATTGTGTTCGGCTTCATCTCTGGGTCAATGAGGTTGGGCTGTGGCCAACTCAAGAGGACTTCGATTGGAGGCTGTATTCCTCCAGGCATCGCTGCGGTGTTCTAGAGAAGATCGATGTCTTGCTTGATTGTTGTGACAAGACACCTGTGGCGGGAAAGCACCGGGGCATGCTTGCCATAAGTGCATTATGGCTTGCTGCGCGCGGCTCGCGACTAGATCGAGGGGAAAGTTTAGGCGCGATCCACATGTTTGCACCACGAGAAAACTACTTTTTCTGTGTAAAGTGGGTGGAGGTTTCAACCGAATCTGAATCGGCTGACTTTGGTCTCGAAGCACTCAAGGTCCACGTCGACGTTTGATGGCTTCTTCGATCTGGGACTAGTGGATGTGTCCAGGTGTGAAGGATTCGGCACCATGCAAGCGAGGTGGCGGTCGAAAGCCTGCGTAACGCACTTTGCATCACACTTGTTCCGTGTCGGTGCTTGATTTGACAATTTGAATCTGCATATGTGTTATGAGGGGTCCATTGTCGTGGTTGATCACCAGCATTGAGACCATGAGCGCAAAGTGATGCGGAAAAACTTCTCTTGTCCAGGACTCTGACAGCACATTCACGCCTCAAGGGTCGCCGAGTCTGTGCCATCCGGGGTATGTAGATCGATTCCTAAGGCCTGTTCTGAAGAGCAAGCAGGGATGAGTATCCGCGGGATGTCGATATTTAGCTCGCCCTGACTCGGGAGCTCAGAGTAAGCGCGGCAGATGGTAGGTAACTGCAAATTGCCATGTGCCAAACGACGTCGGCTGCGAACAAACGACACACTATGTGGGCGGCAAGGGTCTCATTCTTACTTTTCCGTCTAAAAAGGGTCTGCCACATGCGATAATGCGTGATAGGGCTGCATGTCAATCGATAGGTAAGGTGTGCCTGACGTAGTCCACAGGCTTGGCAAACCTAATCCTTGATGGCGATCGTTTGAGTTTAAACGGTGGCATCCGTTCCATTTCCTGATGTTTCATGCAAGTCAGCTCATGGCGCAAAAGTGTGATCACGTTTGGAGAGTACCTGAGTCGGGTGGTGCCATAATGATGAACAAAACTAGCGAGGACCTGGATTTGGAGGAGCAATTTGACGTATTCCGCGGCGACGACGAAATTCAACAGTCGGCAGATCCAAGTTAGCAAGTCGGTGGTGAGTACTAGGTTAGATGATGCGAAAAAGCAAAGGACGGTCATGCCATTGTGATCAGACTGAAACCGGCTCCAATGAAAAGCAAGCACGAACGACGCTGAGGACAAGATAACAGATGCCGGTCAGCTGTGGCTGCGCTGATGCGAAGCAATTAGCGAAGCAATCAGAGATGTCATGGAACAACGGGGCGATGAAGCAACACAAATCCTCGATGGACAGGGCGGGCGTTGTTCCTGCCAGGAACGGCCGTTAGATGAGGCGATCTTTCCACTTTGCCGCCACGCTAAACCCGTAAGTGATTTCTCGGCCGAACTCCACACACACCTTCCCCTCAACACCAGAGACTTTTGAACATGAAGACTGCACAACCCCTCACGAAGGATTCATCGACTCCACTCCCATGGACACCTGTTCTTTGCGTCTCTTCCGCATATGATAAGCCCTGGTCTTCACATGCGACTGCGTACAACTCAACCGTTCGCATTGAATGACCCACGCAGAAAGTAGCCGAACCATCTGCGTCAACAGTTTCACCGCGGCCGTTTGTGATAAAAGTCGCATCGCAATGTCGCACAACATCAATAAGACCATTTTCAAGCATTGAGCAAAAGCAATTGCCCCGACCCCGGACCCATCCCACCACTACCGTCGCCGTACCTGGCGGCGTGTCACGCCTCTCAGGGCCTTAGCCATCCAAGCGAGCTGTCACGACCGGATCGGACCGTTTGCTAAGCAGTCGTCAAACGGGCATAGATTGACATGTCCAGGATTTCATTTTTCCTCCTCTTAAATGCAACGCTCAAAAGTTATACAAAAACCAAGCAACACGGCAGTTCGTTAGAAGCTCACCCGACCATTCCCTTTTCTCCGACGCCCGCATATGCCCAAACGGACGCTAAACGCAACGGCCCTGCATTTGCCGCTGACGTGGAGGTCATGAGAATAGTTGTATGGCATCGCATCTATCTATACCAGATTCGTGCCACGCTGCAGCTCGCCTATCGAACAGCCGGTGATATGGCTAGCATGATACGCGAACATGCATTTGACGCAGCCACTTCACCCTTGAACGATGCTGCTGAGTGGAGAAGGCCGCAGATTCTCCGGACGACGACAGCTCGTCGTGTCGATTAGCTTCAGATCCACGCCTGCATAGCCCTGCTATCTCGCCCGCAGCGATCCTGCAGCTCGATGCTCGGGTGGAACAGTGCTTTTCTCCAGATGCGTTGCCCGGCGATAATGCAGCTAGGAAAAGAAGGGTTGTACTCCGTGAATCGCTTGACCCGAACGAGTGGTCTGTTCGATGGCTTTTTTTCACAGTTTGGTAATGCGGTGGAGCTTGTGGTCATGCGCGCTCGTATCGTGGCTTGCTTTTCGCGGCATTTTACGTTCGAGCCAGGTGTTTGGAGATGAGATTGCCCGGGTGAGATCTTGTGAGATCGATGGTGGCGCGATGATGGAAGCATACATGCGCGGAAAACGTCTTCGAACTCCTAGACGGTCAAGTCACACGTTCATTATACTGATGAGACCTCATCTCACGCTTCCGGAATTGGCCACTTGCGCAGGCGCTCGCGGTGATGTACCTTTTTTGAAGACTTCCAATTACGGTAACATTAGCCAGACCTATGAGCAATGACTTCAAGCGACACGCTGATAGTGCACTACATGACGATATCGCGGTCTTCGTATGGTTGTACGTCATTGTGCAAGATGAAGACGATCCCATCTACGAGCGCGTGGTGATTCGACGCGAGGAAGTATACTCTGGTGACTTGGCCCTATTCTCAGGTACACGTTCATTTCCTCGATGACCTGGCTGGCAGTGATTTGTAGGTGTAGTGCACTGCAGCCTCAACTCACTTCCAGCGCGACAGCAAGTTTCTGAACGCAGAGAGTATCGACGTTTAGCCCACATGATCCTTTGCACTACTTGATCGATACGTTCCCGAGCTTCATCACCGCCCATCCATCTCTTTCGCGTCGTCAAAGCAAGCTCCCGGCGAACTTCGACAACCGGCTTACGCGATCTCTCACACTAATTCCTTGATACGTTCCCGAGCCTCATCACCGCCCCTTCCATCTCTTTTGCGTACTCAAATCATGCTCCTGTCGAAGTGCCAAACTTGCAGAACACACTTTAGCTGTAAGTGTACTCGAAGCGAGTCCCCAACGCGCAGAATCACACACCAAGATGTCTGGAATCTCGTTGACGTACCGCGGCCATAGATTTTCTGCCTGCGAGTGTTGCTCGGTGCTGTACAATCATTACTTAGGCCGGATTTTGCCAATAACTCATTCACCCCGAAGTTATCGTCTCCAATTCTTGTCCTTTTGAGACCAGCCAGAACCTTCTGAAAGTAGCTCCGGCACCCTACTTTCAGCTTTCGTCGCTCTGAACTGCCATGCGCGGTGACGAAGTGGGCTTGCTGACGAAGCACGCTAGCGCGTTGGAAGGGTATGACGTATGCAGCACTTTGCATTCGCTGCTGACTTCTACTATCTGATGGCGAATCAAAGGCACTTGTTTTCAGTGTTGCTTGCACACAAAGCGTAGGCATTGTATTTAGATGCTTAATCATTGACGAGTACGCTGCTGCAAGGTATTGCGTGCGTAGACGTATTGCAGCGGCGCATAGCATCGGTTCACAAACAAACGGGCAGCAAGTCTCTGGACTCAACAGAAGATTGGAAATAGACACATCGGCCGACGCGATATGTTGGTAGATATATGTACCGGCTACTCCCACTTGATAGTACAAGTACAAATAACGGAGATAACGAAGACGCGACTGGCTGTTGCGCCGGCAGATCCACCCGAGCATAGACGTCACCAGGGAATAATTTGCGCGAACTAAGAAGATTAACGAAGGCTTTTAACGGCTGCAAGTCCCACTCGCTCGACTGAAGAGGCACTGAAGGCATTCACACGCCGCAACGATGAACGAAGAAGACTACGAAGTCCTGCGCAACGAGGCGAACGCAGATCCGGCGCACTACTCGCAATGGGACCCGCATCGCCAGTTCCGCAGCGAGTACGCGCATATGCATCCAGACGACCCGCGATACCAGGCGTACATTCGGGGACAGCAAGAGGGAGGGCAAGAATTGACTTCACGTGATCAGACCGCCGCAACGCCAGCCCCTAATAACAAGAAAGAAGAGGAGGAGAAAGTAGAGGAAGAACTCCCACCCTCGCCCTTATCCCGACACACCACCTCATCCTCCTCCAGCTCATCCTCCGCCTCAACGCATTCCGCCCGCCTCGAAGAGATCCGCACTGCGCACTCGTCCAACGCCCCGCCCTCGCGCCACCGCCGCCCAACCGTCACATCGCAAGCTAGCAGCCGCAACTTCCTCGCGCTGCACCCCACCGAGCGACATCCCGAGGCCATCCGCCGCATCGAGACACACCGCAGCCAGCATGCGGGCACAGTCGGAGCAGGCCTCGCGCCCTCGCGGCTTACAAAGACGCTCTCACGGCGCCGCACAGAGAAGCCCATGCCCGGCTTGGGCGCAGGCAAGCCATTTCCCCCACTGCTGCCCGACCGCGAGGAGTACGTGGTGGAATTCGAGGGACACGACGATCCTCTGCATGCACAGAACTGGCCGCTTAAGAAAAAGCTGTACATTGGCGCTATACTGGCTTTCGACGCACTCGCTGCTACAATGGGCAGCTCCATCTTCAGCGCCGCGCAAGCCCCTATTGCCCAGAAATTCAATGTCGCGCCTGTTGTGTCCACTCTCGGAACCAGCTTGTTTGTCTTTGGCTACGCATTTGGGCCATTACTCTGGGCGCCCTGGTCAGAATTATACGGCCGCAAACCACCCATCATAATCGCCGCCCTGGGCTTCTCCATCTTCAGCATCGCCGTCGCCGTCGCAAAAGACCTGCAAACCGTCCTCATATGCCGCTTCTTCGCCGGCCTCTTCGGCTCCTCCCCCCTCGCCATCGTCGCCGCCGTCTTCGCAGACATGTTCGATAATAAAGTGCGCGGCCTAGCCGTCGCCGTATTCTCCGCCACCGTTTTCATGGGCCCGTTACTCGCGCCGTTTATCGGGGGCTTTATCGTCGAGAGCTATCTGGGCTGGCGCTGGACGGAATATGTCAGCTCGTTCATGGGCTTCGCAGCGTTTATCCTGCTCTTCTTCTTCATGGAAGAAACGTATCCGCCCGTCGTACTCATCAACAAAGCCGCTGAGTTACGTCGGCGCACGAAGAACTGGGGTATCCACGCCAAGCAAGAAGAGATCGAAGTCGATTTCAAAGAGCTCATCGTGCGCAATGTGAGCAGGCCAATGCGCATCCTCTTCACCGAGCCCATCGTCCTCATGATTACTATATACATGAGCTTCGTGTGTAAGTCAAGTCAATTTCACTTCCCATCTCTCGCAGTATATTGACGCGTCCCAGACGGCCTCCTCTACCTCTTCCTAACCGCCTACGCCCTCGTATTCCAACGCGTCTACGGCTGGTCCGCGGGCGTCGGCGGCCTCGCATACTTCGGCATGGTCCTCGGCGAAATCATCGCCTTTACAATCATCGTACTCACCAATCCGCGCTACGTACGCAAACTCGAAGCCAACAATAACATCCCTGTTCCCGAGTGGCGGCTCCCCATCTCAATGCTTGGCGGCGTTCTTTTCGCCGCCGGGCTGTTTTGGTTCGGGTGGACGGGGTATTCGGGGGATGTGCATTGGATTGTTCCGGTGCTGTCTGGTCTTTTCACTGGCTTTGGCATTTTTTCCATTTTTCTGAGTTTGTTGAATTACATTGTTGATGCGTATCTTATGTTTGCCGCATCCGCCATCGCGGCGAATACTTTCATGCGTTCTATTTTCGGCGGCGTTTTCCCGCTTTTTGCGACGTTTATGTTTGAGGGTATGGGGATTCAATATGCTTCTACGCTGCTGGGATGTGTAGCGGCGGTGTTGGTGCCGATGCCTGTCGTTTTCTACGTCTGGGGCAAGAAAATAAGGGCGAGGAGTAAGTTTGCGCCTGCGCCGGACATCGAACAGGACAAGCGTAGAGATGAGGAGTCGAGATATGCAGAGGGGGAGGGGAGTGGGAGTAGTGCGATGGAGGGGGAGGGGTTGGAGAAGGAGAGGAGTACGGAGGGGAGTGAGAATGGGGGTGGGGAGAGGGATTTGGAGAATGGTTTAGCAGGAAGAGCGAAGACAAAGTCGCATTAAGAGTACGAGGGTACGTAAATATTCTCTGCATGTCTTCTACTATAGTTACATACAAACACCTTTTCGAACCATTACGTTCTTAAGCAGTGCACAGCACAGCACAGGAGTAACCGGTACGTTAGTGTTATTAGGTATGTTCTTTATCCACGCCCGCAAGTCTTTCGCACACACTCGTGCTTCAACAAAAAAAAGATCGTGTGATGTATCGCATCTCAATATGTTTACCTTTAGTCTAAGACTGTGAATGGCAGTTGTTGAGAGAATAGGATTATGAGTAAGTATATGCCACGAATTCCCATACGTTTCCGTGCTCCTATAAGCCGACGCAACATATCTTACCCAGAACACGTTGATCCAGTGTGTCACCGTTCTCGATTTCGTTGCAAATAAATACTTAGTCACGGTGGGAACGCGGGCATTGAGGCATGGGCTGTGAGCGGAGGGGAAAGGCAAATGGAAATGATAGAGGGGTGAAAAGCATGACTTGCACGCCGTGCGGTGGAAAGGCGATTGTGAGTTTAGTGATTGTGGGGTTGGTGATTGCGTGGGGAGGTTATGCTTGTCGTCTTGCAGTGTATGTAAAGGTAAGATTTCAGATCTAATAGCGCTATCAGGAAGTGAAATGAAGGCTCGGTTTCTGGAGTCGAAACGGCAATTTCTTCGTTGTTTTCATGGACTCTAGCGATGGATTAATGTAGGGAGTGGTTCATAGCTCCGCTGGAAATCCAACATCTTGCACTACCTATGAGACTACTTTCTTAGCTGTCTGGTATTGGCTAAGAGGAGGTCCTCGATTTGGATCATGCTACCAAAAAAACGGTGCGCGCTATTGTGATAGATGAATGGGTGCGTCCGCGTAAGGACGCGCAGCGGATGCAACGATTCGGGGACGATTAGTTGTTGTAGAATGTAGGAAGGTGGGTTGAGTTGATATCGGAGGAAGATGGCAGTGTCAGGTTGTGGCGAGGAAGGTTTACCGAGGCGGCGTTCCACATCGGAAGTGGAAATGGGCCCGCACGCTTCGGAGGACTCTCGCCCTTAGATGCCCCGCAACAACTAGGCATGACGTACATGCTTCAAGCTGTGCTCGCGTTTCGGCGTCTGAAGCTGTGAAAAGTCTGCCGAGTAGATAGATATTTTCGTGAGCTTTCTTTGGGTACGCTCGTCAAACCTGCCTCTTCTAGCCGTTACGCTAAAACGCTACGACTACCACGACCACGTATTAAGCCTCAACATCCACACCCAAATTTCTTTCTCTTTCAAGTACAATCCTTTTCCTGTTTCTTGAAAGCACTAGACATCGACTACCGCCAACATGTCCATGTCCATTGAAGAATGTCAGACGCCGCGCGCCGGCTTCCCCAAGCCCGTGCCAGACACTCCAGTCAATGTCATGGAGCAGTTCAGCATGAAGGGCAAAGTTATCATCGTCACTGGCGCAGCGGAGGGAATTGGCGGCGCAGTCGCAGACGCAATGGCCGAAGCTGGCGGTAACGTCGCACTATGGTACAACTCGTACGTCAGCAACACATCCCATTCCCATCTCAACTCCAAACACGTGATCCTCATTCCTAACACCCACCCAGCAACAAAGCCGCCCTCGACCGCGCCTCCAACCTCGCCCAAACCCACGGCGTAAAAACAAACACCTACAGCGTCGACATAACAGACGCCTCCGCCGTCCAAAAAGCCATCGCCCAAGTAGTCAGCGACTTCGGCCGCCTAGACGTCTTCGTTGCCAACGCTGGCACGGGAGATTCAAAACCCCTCCTCTCCCAATCCCTCGACTCCTACTCCGCACTCATGCGCACAAACGTCGACGGCATGGTCTACTGCGCCAAATACGCCGGCGAAGTATTCCGCACCCAGGGCACGGGAAACTTGATCCTAACGTCCAGTATATCAGCGCACATCGTAAATGTACCCGTCGACCAGCCGATTTACAACGGCACGAAGGCGTTTGTGAGTCATTTGGGGAAGAGTTTGGCGCGTGAGTGGAGGGAGTTTGCGAGGGTGAATATTGTTAGTCCGGGTTTTTTTGACACGAAGATGGGGGCGGGGCCGCAGGTGATTAATGAGGGGTTGCGCATGATTCCGTTGGGCAGGCAGGGGAATGTGAAGGAGATTAAGGGGTTGTATTTGTATTTGGCGAGTGGGGCGAGTAGTTATGTTACGGGGAGTGATGTGTTGATTGATGGCGGATACGTACTACCCTAAATTGTGGGAAGGAAGGATACGAGTATGAAGGCGTGACTTGAGATACTGGGTATTATTATGCTGAGTAAAAATGTATACGCCTTTACAGGATGCCAAAGTCATTCCTATTTCCATCCTCGTCTGAGCCCAACCCCATTCGCACCTCCACGCCGACTATCCACGCCGCTCTTGCTCAAGACCTTGTGAAGTGCGTGCCATCCAACCATACATATGCGTTCCCGTACAGCTATGCACCGATTAGTATCGAAAGTGTAGTTGCTTAAGTAGAGGTGGAAAGTAGTGGAGTGATGAAGTGTATGAAGTGCATGAGGTCAATGTAGACGATGTTGCGGATTTCTCTGGGATAGTGCGTCGAGAAAAATAGAGGCTGTACGAACATCAAACATGATACAAGATGCTCGTAGGATGCGAGACAGAATATTTGCATTATGGGAAAGGGAAGGAGTGGGCATCGACCGGCTGAGACGGCTAAAGATGGTGATGAGTCTTGAATGGGGGTTTTAGTGGGCATGATCTGTGATTTCGGCGTTATGAGTGGTGCGAGAAGAGTGTGGTGAGGCAAGTAGTGCGTTGAAAGCATGTTTTGGATGTCTGTCTTGTAGTGCGATGCGTCAACTCATTCGAGGGCCACTTAGGTCATTTCCGTTAAACACTAAGGCTACGATCCTGTGCTGTCGGGTCCCTGCTTATCATAAAAGGTTGTACTATAATATCCTCCTTAAAGTCTTCGCGATATTCCAAATCGATAGAATCATTCCGATCCGACTTCACACACCGACAGCTCTGTTGGATGTGGGAGCACAGGGCAAACAGGAAGGAGGCAGAAGGTCGTTGTATTGAGAGAGCTACAGCGAGCGATTATATACACAACCAGATGAGTAAGCAAGTGACTAACAGAGTCACGTGAGGTGCAGTTCACAGTGTACCGTATGAACTGAGGTGCCAGGCTGACA
>Ga0265797_10007285_pt1 | contig 15229 bp, 14 predicted proteins | sample P2T30metagenome_FD_192433 | JGI IMG/M metagenome (GOLD analysis project Ga0265797, IMG submission 192433) | Plant litter microbial communities from East Loma Ridge, Irvine, California - P2 T30 | ecosystem: Environmental > Terrestrial > Plant litter > Unclassified | place: USA: California... | reverse complement strand
GACGGCGTCCGAGATATCGCGCCATTGTCCACGTCCATTACCGCTTTTGTGCGGCCATGGCCCCCAAGAGGCCAGACTCGCCTTCCTCCTACACAGGAGCTGAAATGTGCTGGCGACCGCTAAGCGGCTTTGGACTGTTTATCAGTGCTCGCTAACTGCAACTAGTTTCAGCAGCTGCGCCTCAAAGATCGATCCGCAATCCGAAGCGCTAGAACAGGCGGCGCATTGACCGAAACCCAGTTCCCACGCTACCGCGCTACCTCCCGTCCGTCTTGTTGGGAAATAATGCTCCATTATAGATTACGCCGACTATCCGGACAGTAAGATACTCTCTTGCCAGCCGTCCTGAGCCGGTTCTCACTACACCACCACACCCGCGTCGCCATTGCCACCAGTCCAATTACCATGTCACGCTCCTCTTATCCCAAAACTATAGCAGCATCAGTCAGCGAGCAAAGGCACGCCACTGCTGCCACAAAGTCCCCGAGACCCGCGTCTCTGCAGTACAAGAATTTCTCCAAGCCTCTGGCAGACGACCTCGCACCCGCTGCGGGCGCAAAACCGGTGGGCGCAGAGGAACTACAGGCTAGGATCAAGGCTGCAAGAAGAAGCAGAACGGTCTCCCAGCCGCTGCCTGAGGCTGTGCAACGCCAACTGGACCAGGCCTCGACCAACCCAGACCTCTTACACCCAGCACTGCGTGCCCGGAGCGGACTACCAAAGAACCTTCACCGAAGCGCCAGTCACCAATGCAAAAGCCGCGAGGAACTCTCGATTGAGGCCGTAATGCGACGCTTCTCAGCAGAAACCGAGGGGAAAGGCGCATTAAGTCGCAGTCGCCCGACGACGCCTGGCGAGGTATCGGATGGCCTACCTCTGGCGTCTGCATTACCTGCGCATCTACCTCCTGCGAGCTATCGTCCAAGATCCTATCCGACCCGAAGCAGGAGGTCTTCTATGACGAAGCGGCCAAGCCCGCTATCATATGTCTCGTCTCCCGACGATGCCACGGATGCGTCCTCTCACACGTCAAGGCGCACTTCGGCTTCTTCTCGTACGTTGCTTGTTCACCTATTGCTTTTCCGTGTGCAGATGCTCATAGTCCAGTAGGAACCTCGAGATCAGAGTCCAAAGCCGGGTCATGCAAGGACGACGACAACGATGATGAGATGATTAGAGTCATTACCCTGGAAGCATCCGAGAGCCGACTCAGCAAAAGAAAACACGAACTTGAATCCCGGGCCCCAGCTGGAAATTCGCCCGAAGTAGCGCGACCAAAGTCTCCACCTGCCAAGCACCGCAGCTCATGGCACAATCTATCACGACGAAGCATTCTCTGCTCGGTTTAACGACGACATTCTTCCATTTCCTACTTCAGTCTACACACACACCGTCTCAATCTGCACACTGATCCGTAACCGTCGGAATTTTCCTTGTATCTCAGCGTGGGTCATACATCTAGCTTGGCGTTTACGATTTGTTTTTAAGCAAGTTCCTTATCGCATCACGACTCGTCAGGATTTGAGCGTCTCCAGGGGGGACAAATAGCGCAGGAGTTTTAGGCATCCAAGCGTTTCACTATGCGAGCGCGCTGAGCACCGTATTTCGTATATATAGGCAGATAGCTACCAACTTTTCCCAGTGGGATACATCACGACATTGATTAGCGTTCACCCTGCCTTATCTTGCTTACGCTGGTGTGTCTCAGCACAAAGCTGGTACGAATGCGTGCAAAGGCTGCACAATTACGGCAGATGCACAATTCTGGAAGGAAATATTCTGTTCGACGTATGCAAGCCACAAAAGGCACTAAGGCGGGACAGCGTCCTAGGCAGGTCAGGACCATGGGCGTGAAAGTCCAAGTCGGTGCTCCGTCGGCCCTGCAACAGGAAAACCGAGAATTGGAAGGAAAAAAAAGCCGGCTTAAAGAGGCTAGGAGAGCGAGGTTAGCTGCAAGATAAGGTGCGGCGTTCCCGGGCGGGTCCACCAGGCCGTCAGCCAGCCATTGAACCAGGAGCGTGGCTTTCGGCATGGGCTACAGGGTTGCTATCTGTGCCCAATACGAGGGTCTAGGTCGCCATCGCTCACCCCTGGTGAAATCAAAGACATACGGGAGAGGATGAAACCGACAATGAATGGGACATGGCATGCGAACGGCTAGTTGAGCAGCCCATGCATTATTTTTTTAACCTTTTGATTTTCAACGGTCGTCATTTTTCGTGGGAGCTAGCACGGGTTCCTGACGATCAGTAGTATACCTGGGCGGCGGCGGCGGCGGGCGTAGGCGTAGATTTACGCGAAGCGACGACGGCTGAACCGTCTTCGGAACGTTCAAACTTTAACTAAACACACGCTACACGCTGACAACCTCCCTCGACTCGCCCAACGCGCGCGCCTGTGCACGCGATTCCCACATTGACAAATTCCATTCCCGACGCAGCGAAGCGAAGCGATGCGAGCCAAGTTTTTCATTATCTGACCACGTTGTTGTCCTGACTCTTTACACCCCCAAAGGCTTTGCCCTACGAAGCAAATGGGCGCGCACACACACACACACACTCGCACTAGGAAGTAGATCAAATAAACCAGCAACCAGGTTCGCAGGCAAACTAAACCTATATGTCGGTCAATTTGTATCTCTATTAAAACCGAGCCCTCCCACGCCGACGGGTTGCCAGATTGGCGAACAATGTACACACTAGGAGCCTGGTTGGCGAATTGGTGGCATGACGTCTTACATCCAGGGGCCCAATAAAGCGGCATATTTATCCAAAAGCGAGAAGCTAAAATCATTTGAGAGGGGGTTGGTAAAAGCCCCCATGTGTCGGTTGTGTTTAGGCTTTTTGTTGTTAGGACAGGGTGGCTGCACCATTGTGTTTTCTTTTTGTTAATTGTCCCACTGGGGGCGCACGTGCATAGCGAATGCGAAACTTTTATTGAAGCCAGCGCTGGGATGGCGAAATAACGCAGATCTCCTATATCGGGGAGGCGAGGGGGGTTTGTGACAAGGGTATTGTTGCACGGACCACATGTTCGGCTATCGATAAGCCCCCGTTTTGGAGCTTGGAGCTTGGAGCTTGGAGCTTTGAACTTTGACTGGGCATGCGGACCTTCCACCATCCTTTCCCTCACACAACTTGATCACCAAACTTGACTAGGCTAGAACCTCTTTATCAATGAATCCTTCGGAGCGTACCAAGGAGGCGCTTTTAGGTGGGTTTTATCCCGTGTCTTGCTTAGCCTGTTTGACGACAGTTGTCTTTCTCTTTGCTTGCTTGCGACTTTGCACTTGTCCCCACAACGTTTTGCTGCTCAAGCACTGACTGTGTTTTGTTTTGTTTTTCTGGGACAGCCAAGACGGAAGCGCTATGTACTGCGATTGTCGATAACCGGAAGAATGACCCGTGGGGCGGCAACGGCCATCTCTCTACTATTCTCCGCGCGGTCAAGATGCAGGATGCGACCGAGTACTCGGCGGATGAGACAAGGACGGAATTCCCGCCCGCGCTGGACTATGCTACGTCTGCGCAGCGGGAGCTGCTGATTCGGGAACAGAGTGCCGCATTGGTATGTTGGTGCGCTGGCTGCTCGTATACACTGCATGCCGTTTTTTTTTGGAAATGACAGTAGGGATTTGTGGCGTGGCTAACAAGAACCGCAGATCAAGACTGCGCAAGACATCTCCACGCTCGTCCGTGACTTGCAAGAGCTTTGGCTCTTCGGTGGCCTCGATACCCTCTCCGATCCCGCAGACGAAGAAGCGAACCGGACAAAGGCGCTCGCGGTGGCGGAGATGATTGAAGCGTTGGCAAAGCAGAGCCCAGCTGGTGCAAGGCAGAGTCAAGTGCAAGCCGTACAGGAGGAGTGAATGTATAGTCAAGAGGTATGATACACGGCAGAAGCATGTATGCCCTTTCTCGACTTTGCAATTTTATATTTTTTGGATACCCAGGGCAAACGTTTTCGTAGCACCTCTATAAAAAAACGAACTCTCTGATACATCTCGCCTTTCCGCGACAGAGCTGTAAAGGAGTGGGACATGAACATGACCTGGCAAGTTTTGAAGAACGCGCTGTATTAGTAGCCGAGAAACGGTTTCCCCACTCACAACGCCTAGATTCTGTACTTTTTTTTTGAAGAGGGGGAAGCTAGCGGCTAATTGTAGGCAACTAGATTGTTGGGCAGCAAATGTATACAATGTCCTTTCCTCACAGCAACATGAGTAGTCAAGGCACTATTCTAGCACCTCTACACTCGGTAGGCTAGAAGTGTTCACGCAACAAATGTGTGCGTGCAGGTGAGGCAGTCTTCAGCATACAATCAGCTTGTTGAAACTTGATTGTCGCAATGGTGGTAGTCGTTTTTATACATTTAACAAGATTGGATTGTGGCTGTTGCACACCTTGTCGACTTTCGACCAAGTTCTTACACTAAAATATGCAAAAATGCCATTTCCGCGGATTGAATCTTGGACTTGTATAGTTTCATGAAGATGTGATGCCGCCGCTGTTAACTCTAATCCTCCGATGTACCTCCGTACGAACTTTCGATATGCACCCGCCCAAGCCTTTTGCCGTCTTTGTCAAGACAGTCGGTCGTGATATGAATCTCGGGGTCGCTTTTACTGGTGTGTGGACCATTTCTTTTGACTATTAGTCGTTTTCTACCGTGGTATAACAGTAATGTTTGTCATCACTTCACAACTACTCGCGTGGTGCCTTCAGGGATCTCCGACCAAGCCTGGATTTCGCGGATAATGCGGTCCCGGGTTTTTGTTTGTTTGGCGTACATATTCGGCGGGTCGAACTCGATGATAAGAGACATGGTGAATGATACAAGTGAGTGTAGGGAGTCAGCGATCTGTTTGCAAAGAAAATATTGTAGACCTTGATACAAGTGTTGGGCTAGTTGATCAGATCTCGTAGAACATAGAGGGCTTGTTATATGGCTTGATAGAGCTGCAATCTAGCCAAGGCAGCTACGCCTGAGGCCTCCACATGATCTGGGTGAAGGCATGAGCGGGAGTTTCCGCAAGGCCCCGTTTGCTCTTTCCAAGCGGAACGTGCACTAGGACGACGCCTGAGGCATGTGCTCCATGAGCCATAGTCTAATTAGGCATCTATCTGCATGTGCTTGTACAGCTTTGCTTGTGGGATCTTGAAGAGGAACTGGGCCGATCATATGACAGAGAGAATGAACCGCGAGTGTCAGTGATAACGCTTCGCAAATTTCGCTTGGACCAGGTCTTAAGAAATTGCTCACAAACATTAAATGGTTCGTAAAACTGCCACTGCATCTTATACAGCCCGAACTGATCTCAGAATTGAGCATGTATGCTCCACTGAAAGAATTATGTTGATATATTGCTCGTGACTTCCCTTATCTTGAAAGAATGAGTCACATATACACCTCTATCATAGTATCGCGATCTGGCGTTTGTCAAAGCCATAATCTCACTGATGCAAACTCTGTATTAGGTAGGATTGAGAGCAAAATGTGACCACTCATCCGCCGCACCGCAATCAGAGAGCCGCGATACTAGACCGTACGGAAGAGCCTCTGATTTCCCTGTGCGAAAAAAACGCCAAACTATCAGCTGATCAGGCACGTGGCTCAATTTAACCGCTGTGGCTGATTTCTGTTTGTATATCAAGCTGGCAAGGAAAGAGCATTGCTAGTGGTGACGTGTGAGTAATTGCCACAAGCGCACAGGCCGGGAGGGTTATGGATCTTTTCCACTGCTTGGAAGGGCGCACCGTGTGGAAGGGCGCGGTGTCGTCATAACCACTAGTCAAGTAAAAATCTCGTCTTGTCACTTTCGCTTCTCACTTAGGCCTATCAAGTGCACCTTCAACCACTCTACGTTCTTGACCACTATCACCATGGACTCCCCCCCACCAACCCCCAAGTCTCCGAAAAGTAGTAAGCAGCGGAGGTTTGCACGAACAGGTGCGGTTTGCGAGTGGGTTGAAGAATACCACCCAGGCGGCTATCATCCTGTCAACCTTGGAGACACATTCCGCGATGGCAAGTACAGAGTCATTCGAAAACTCGGATATGGTTCTTATTCTACCGTATGGCTAGCTGTCAGTACTGGGTATGTTCTTACAACTTCTTGCTCGTTTAATTCACCCTCTATTCCGGGAAACCCTCTACCTTTTCTCGGAAAAGGTAGACGATGATGCTAACGGCAACACTACAATAGTACACCACGCTACATTGCACTCAAGATCATGATGTCCAAGAAGGATGCAGAGACGGAACTGTCGATACTGAAATCTCTCTCGGAAAAGTCCTCCGAGGATCTTGGTTCTCGCCACATCATGACACTATTGGACGAGTTTCAGCATGAAGGCCCCAATGGAAAGCACCAATGTCTGGTTTTCGAACCAATGGGCGCAACAACTGCTTCGTTAGTAGAAGAGTTACCAGAGAACAAATCAATAGTGTACGGGAAAGTTGAGAGGTATCCAAAGTGGATTGCTCAGAAGATTCTTGCGCATGCGCTGCGAGGATTGGCGTTCCTACATCGAAATGGTGTAATCCACGCGGATGCTCAGCCAGGTAACATTCTCTTCTCTATGGACAACATAGATGCAGTCCAAGAAAATGAAATCAGACAAGACGAAGTCTCGACTGGAGTGCCTGTCGAGCGCACTGATGGGAAGACGGACCAGTGGGCGCCTCAAAAACTCTTCCTTGCACAATCTCTACACGAACACATAAATCTCGATTCAAGGCTCGTGGTAAAGCTATCGGACCTGGGTGCATGTAAGTTAGAAGTACCACTATTCCCAGGCAACCTTCTGACAGCTATTATAGCGTTCTGGGCAGCCAATCCACCAAAAGGTACAGTGACACCTATCGCACTTCGAGCTCCAGAATTGATCTTTGGCCAAAAGATCAGTACGGGAATCGACGTTTGGGCATTTGGGTGTTTAATGTTCGAGTTCTTGACAGGGAGGCTGCTCTTCGCCGTCATGAAATTCGGACCGGACCCCGAGGCGCAAGAAGATGCCGACGACGATCATATCCTTCAACTAAACGACGTCATTTCACCACTGTCAGACACGATGATGGAGGCATGGCCCCGTTCTAGCAAGTGGTACGGCCCAAATCGGGAAGCGCTCAACCCGCACGGCACCGGGGACATTTATATTCATACCCCTCTTGAAAAGCTGTTCAATGACAACAAAAACCCCGAGATCGATGATGAAGAAGCGGCGGTTGTCATTTCCATATTGCGACAGATTTTCAAGTTTGACCCGGAGGAGAGACCGAGTGCTGATGAGTTGCTGAAGCATCCTTGGTTTGCGGATCTTTCTGACCAGGAGATTGCCTCATCTCATAAAGTCAGCGCATCAGCGGGTATTAAGGATGTATGAATCTTTTAATTTTTTGAGATGCCTCACTTGTTCACTCTGTATAATTGTGGCGCAATAGAAGACATAGTGTACTACTACTTCATAACATGTACCCAAAAAATATTATAGACAGTATACACATGTGCCCGCCTACTCATCAACCCTGATCTTCATACCAAACTCATTCAACGTCTCCACATACTCATCACCCAGCGTTGCAGGCGTGAGAATACCACCGCCAAGCTTACCGGCCTCACTGTCCTCAAGCCTGCCCCTCAGGATAACCTTTGCAGCAGCACTGAGCGTTATGGCTGTGGCGACGTAACCACCGTGCGCAACCTCAAGGTTTGCAATAACCTTTTTTCCCTGCTCGGTAGAGCCCACACCGCGGTAGTGCATGAAGTCGTTCTTCATGCTCTCCTTTGAAGGCCCAGATCCCGGGCTGGGAATCACCTTCTTGAGGAGCGGCTCTAGCATCCAGCGCGTGACAGGAATAGCGAGTACGACGGCGACGGCAGTAAGAATGGCCTTTTGCGCAAATCCCATGAAGAAGCTTGGTGCACGCGCAAACTCATTGAAGCGGAACTTGGGGCCGTACTGTTGCGTCTCGTCGGACGAGGTCTGGTATAGACCCCATGAGCGGTGAGCAATGCACACATCGACGCTGGCCATGAGACCCGCAGTTTGGATGCCACCTAGTTCGGGGATGTTGAGCAGACCAAACAGGTTGTAGGGAAAGCTTGCTGGCGGCGAGCCGACGACCTGGTCCGCTTTTACGGGCGACAGAGAATACGGGTGCATTGACCTTCCGAGGTGGCTGAGGGGGTATTTTTTAAACAGCTCAAGCATGGTGAGGGAAGTGCCGCCGCTAATGCCAGATTTAAAGTCGTATAGCGTCAAGATGGCGCGTTCGCAGGCCGCGTTGTAGCGCTTGCGTACTTGGCGTGCGAGCACATACGCCATGATGTCTGCGGGAACGGAATCCAGACCGCATTCTGGGATGATGATGGTTTTGTTCTTCTTGGCGAGCTCGTCGTACTTTGCAATCATGTCGTAGATCCAGGGTACCTCGCCCGTCGAGTCGAGGTAGTGGGTGCCGTTGTTGACACAGGCGGCGAGTACGGGCTCGCCATAATGCATAAAGGGGCCCACGGTCGTGATGATGAGCTTGGTCTTCCTTACGAGCGTTTCTAGCTGCGACTGCTCGAGTTCGCATGTCTCAATGGCTGGGGTGAGTTAGCTTTGGCTCCCTTTGTTTTTTCTTTCGTCTGTCACATGCTTGTGAATGCAGTTTCTGTTGTGACCTACCTGGCTGCTTGCGATCCGGCCTCAGTTTAACCAGGTTGTCGACGACACTCTGTAGCTTCTTTGCATTGCGTCCAGCGACGGCCCACTGCAGGTCGTCAGGGAGATGTGTGGTTACCCACTCCGCAACGAGTGCTCCCGTGTAACCTGTGGCGCCCAAGAGGATGAGCTCGTACTGGCGATCTTGCTGAGCCATTGTGTCAACGAATTCCAGAAGAAAATGCAGTTAATGGGTCAGTGTGAAGTTGGAGGAAATCAGGGGATGACGTGACTATGGCAAAAGGGAAATTTCACATCTACGAGTCCCTACATGAGTCGGACATGGCTCTTCTTTTGGTATACCTGAGGTCATGCCGAGGTAGGCAGGCGCCGGCGCGCGCGCGACTGAGACTGCATTTGCGTTGCCACCCACGCTGAAACTCGTAGTATGTACAAGCCAAGGCGATATCGCATTTTGGATCTATAAAGAATATGATATGCATGAATCGGGCATTCGGCTATGTTTTCCAAGGACAGACAAAAGGATTCCTGTGTGTGCCTGATCGAGCTCGTTAGTAAGCTATGTTGCGGGTGGCTAGCCGGCTTGGCGTTGACACTGAATTTGTGAGATCGAGCATGCCCCTCCAACGAGAACTAGATCTCTCTCACCGCTGTCGCTGTCACTCGGCCTCCACTTCGAGACGTCGTTTTTAGATCACGCGTTGGAGGCGTAATTTCTCGATCCGCTACTGGACTGTCGACGGCGCACGTAGAGAAACCGGGTAGCCCGGTTGGAGGTAGGGCGGTGGATGAAGTGGTCAGCGTTTGCAAGCATCGTCCCAGCAGCCGTCGCTAACTCTTCCAAGAACTCTATGTTACCAGACTCGAGGCTGCGATAGTCTTCACTTTCTGCCGAGTCTGCCAAAGACTAGCGCCCTCAGCGTGAGGTTGCGCCGCGCGTCGAGCGGTTCCTTGCCCTGGCGCTTACAGAGCCGCGCGAGGCTTTAGACGTAGAATTACAAGATCCAAAGATATTTCCATCCGGCCCAGAGACTTTTGAGTCGCATCCGAATGGGTCGAGAGAAAAAAAAGCTAGCTGCATTGACTGGCAATGGCAGCACCTGGCTCAAGGTGGCACCGCCTTCGTCCATGTCTTGTCCCTGTTCCAATTGCCCATCTCCGTGAAGAGAGCGCTATGCGCGACAGCAGAACACAAAGGCTGCAGGACGGTTCACACCTCTGGGCAATAAAGGAGCTTCTGCGCATAACCCGGTAACATCCGCTATCTTATCAATGCATCTACAGTGACGGTGCCCAAAGAAGGAAGGCCGCTTCAAAGTTCCACCCTAGACCAGCTGTCGTTGTAGAGCCGACCTTCCTGTTCCAACTTCTCTAATGTACGTGCAACGCAATACGTTGCGTGTGTGTCGAGACGGACCGCACGCAGAGATGACGCGGTAAAAGAATAGCAAAGCAACCCAGGTGAGACATGTTTGCATTCCGAGTAACCACTCAGTGACCTGGCAAGTCAGATGGACATTTACCTGGGGAACCTTAGACACGTGGTGAGGTAAGCCCCAAACTGACTAAACTCTAGTATTACTACTGCGTATATTCCAGTCCGAACAGATATCGAAACTGAGTGTGCAGGCTACCCTGTTTTCCTAACTGGAACCATGTTCGCACATGCTGCGGTGGTTCCACAGCTGCGAATACAATTTGCTGCAATGGTTCCAAACTCTTTGGAAGTAAGACAGTGGCAGGCGTACCTGCGTCTCGCCAGTCAGTCGCTGCAATGATACGAGGATCCACGGGGTTATTCTTCTTCTGGCGTGCATCACGGGGTTCCGGGGGTGATACGACTGCCTAGGGAGTGTGGCTGCAGGGTCATGAATGATCAATGATCCGCCAGCCAAGCCACTAGCGCCCCCATACATAAACGACGGTCCCCGCTCTCTCGACCTGATCATCTTTCCAACTTATGAATCGCGTCGACGAGTCCTACCGCTCCTTTACTTCTAAACACCACAACAATGGCCGAGACGTGTATAGTCTGCCTCGGCGATCTCGTCCCCCACGACGTCGGCCCTACCGCCACCGCATCCTCGCTTGCGACCTACCCACTTGAGCATGGCGCCAATATCCAACACGAACACCATGCCAAGGATAACGAGGCCACGGTACAGTTGGCCAATACCAGTGATGACGAGATGGTCGCACATCTCCTGCCATGTGGCCATGATCTCCACAATGACTGTCTTAAACCTTGGGTCGAACGAGCGAACAGTTGCCCGATATGCCGAGCCAGTTTCAACATGGTCGAGCTCAGCGCACGCGTTGGAGGTATGTTAATCCTGGATGTTACGTAGCTCTGCGGTTGTGACGTTGCTGTTGTTGCCTGGTAGTAGCCTGGCAACTGGCTAAATGGTCAGTCGAGCTCAGCACAACCTCTGCCCAGCCCCATAGTACCGTGCCGCATCCAGTGGCGCACATGTTGAACTACCTGCTAACGTGCAAATAGGGCCCAAGCTATCCGAGTACGCCGTACAGGACAAACAACAAGTCGCCGAAATTGATCCGTCTATGATCATCGAGGATGACTATACACTGGAGGATGATGGAAGTTATGACGCATGCATGGTGTGTGATGAGTTCGGTGATTCATCGCAGCTCATGTACTGCCACAGCTGCGAGCAACTATGCCACGTCTTCTGCGCCGGCCTCGACCGGATGCCTACGCGCGGCCCCTGGTATTGCCAGGGCTGTGTCGAGAACCCCACTCTGCTTGAAGCTGCGTCCCGACGACGCCCCGCCGTTCGAGGTCCTGCGGCTTGGATCAATGGTCGAAGTCGCGTACCACGTCACAATCAAGCCCCCGATGAGTGGGTGGGAGTCTGGCAGAGTGTATGGGACCGTCTACAGTTCGATATCGAATTTCCATTCGATGAAGAAGAGCAATCAGAGAACCAGTCGGATATTACGCGGCGTGATGATCGTAGATGGGAAGAGCGTATGCGCGTCGCGCGGCGAGCAGGCGCTGGCAATCGTTTCCAGATTGCCGCCGACAATGTAGTGACCAGCCGACGACGCAACTCTAACCTCACTGCACGAACCACGAATCGTACATTACATCGCGAACCGCCAAAGACACCAAAGGACCCAGAGTCACAGGAAGAGCTACGTGCATGGAATCAGTTTGAGAAGGCGCGCGAACAACTCGCACAAACGGACGCACAACCCGCACCTAGCGTAGCGAGCACCAGCAGTCGACGAGGACACAAGCGGAAGTCTGTCGATTCTTCCCCTGCCGACACTGAACCCCATGAGCAGAAGCCAGAACGCAAGCTTAAGCGCCCTCGAACCCGCATGCACATTGATCCTGGAGAGTCATCGTCTGCTGGTGCTCGTCGCAACACTCTTACTCACGCCCCTCCTGCTGCCTCGTCACCCCCAGCGGCTCAAAACGGGGAGGCATCTGCCCCAGCCCCCGGCTTTCTACAGTCGCTTCTCCAGGAAGTGGAGGTTGACCGGTTCGCCGAGCGAGATAAGGAGATTGCAGCCCCCCAACCTCGACGAATCATCGTTGAACGCGCGTGTTCACCTCCACATTCGTCTCCTGGTTTATCGCCTGTGTACCAGCAGCCTCGTGGCATGACTACCCCGCCACCTTTGAACCTCACCCGTACTGCATCACCTGCAGCACAGAAAGACCAGCAGCTGTCACCTACATACTCGCCATACTCTCCTGCCGACGACGATCGTCCTGGACGTCGCAGGCTTGCGCATCGCTCTGCTGGCCTCAGTAGCCCGCCCCGCTCGAAGGATTCCTCGCCTACCCGACCCGCACTTTCCTATTCGACCAAGGCCGAGTTGCAACGCATGGTGACGGCTGTTTTGAAGCCACTCTATTTGAAGAAGGAAGTAACGAAGCAGGAGTACACGGATGTCAATCGTGACGTATCGCGTTTACTGTATGAAAAAGTGGGAGAGGCTGGTGCTGATGCGCTGGCGGATCAGGACACCAGAGAGAAATGGCAGCAAATGGCTAGCAGTGAGGTGGATGCTGCAGTGAAGGCCCTCCACACAAGTGGGGCGGCGCTGTCTCCTGCTGCTGATGATTCTTCATCGTCGTCTTCGTAATATTCGTTGTGTTACGTTGATGCACTTGAGCGTTTGAATGGCGTATACGGGCAGGTGCCACGGCAATACGGTGTTTTCGGAGACCAATCATGATACCATGGACTTTAGTGTTTTTTTTTGCATACATGGAGTTCAAGGACTATGCATATATCATATAGCATCTTTTACCAAAGTAGTATTGTACTTTTCTTCTGCAAATCTTCTCCACGAGCTGTTTGTAAAGGTCGTGAGCAGAACACAATCAACATTGCTGAAGGCCGACAAGACATTATCACGGCACAAATCATTGACATTTGTTTTAGTGTATGCTTCACGTACACTGAAAACATGAACTAGCATGTAAATGGATTGGATGCGGAGGACTAGAAGGTATAGTGATGCCCATCTTGTTACTCACACCTATCTGAGTCCGCAGTAGTCACGACGCAAGCCTGCTCGCACTAATAGTCCTGTCTTCGATACTCACCCTCACGATACTCCCGTGGGGGGTAGCCCGATTGAGCAGAGCCATGTTGCTGATAGCCTTGCTGAGGCGGCGCGTACTGCTGCTCCGACCGGTACTCCGGAGGAGCTTGCTGATGGTAAGACTGTGGGGGTGGTGCATATTGATCTTGTCTATTGTAGTCTTGGGGTGGGGGGTACTGCTGAGTAGGGGGAGGAGCATGGTGCTCTGGCCGGTAGCCCTGAGACTGATACTGTTGATTGCTCTGGTACTGTGGTGGCTCATCGTAGCCTTGCTGAGGACGAGAGTCTCCCTGGTAGGTGTCTCGTGGTGGAGGCGGACGGTAGTCACCTTGTGGGGGAGCAGGCATATGCTGCTGCTGCTGTGATTGTCCTCCACCACCCATGTGCTGAGAACCAGAAGTCGGGTCCCCGACACTGACATTTTCGTTTCCAATATCATCTGGTACGTTGATCTTGACATCAGGGAGATATTTCTGCACCTTTTGCTCCACCATTGCTTGCACAAAGACCCAGCTCTCGCGCTCGAATTTGCGGTGACCGCCGTTTACGACACCCAGGATACTTTCACGTAATGTTTCCTGTACTTTGCGTACTAGGTCACGAATCTTGCCGAGCAGTTTGGCTTTGATGTCGTCTCCGAAGCCGCGGTCAGCAGGACCGGATGCATCGCGGTCGAGTTGGGAGTCGAACGGGTTGCCGCCGAGTATCTTCTCGAGCGGGCGTTGGAACTGGTCTGGTAGGAGTTCAAAGAGCTGTTTTTCAATTGCACCGAGCACCTTGCGGAATTCCAGGCGGACTTCACGGTGGACTTTGGCGAGACCGGTGCTGAGCTTGTCGCTGATGACGCGAGAAAAACCTCCACCGCTACCTTCACCGTCGCGATTGGTGTCATCGATACCGCGAGTAGACTCTTCGTGGCCGCTCTTCTTGTTGCCGAATAGGCTTCCTAGACCCTTGACTAGATCGCCAACTTGCTCTGCAATCTCGGCTTTGGCACCGTCGCCGAGATCACGAGTACTCGTGTTACCGCGCAGCCAGCGCTTAATGTGATCTAGAGCAATTCGAGTGAACTGTTCGGCGATGGATGCGTGCTGAGAGCGTAGCTTGGCGCCAACAGTCTCCTTGATTTCTGGGCTAATGAGTCGTGCCTTTTCCTCTGGATTCTGCGACGCATCTTTGATGGTGCTACTAATCATACCAAGCACACCGCCAATCTCGAAAGACTGACCTCCTTGAGATCCTCGTTCATCGAGCTGTTCCTGTACCATGTTGAGTGCGGAAGAGAGGAAGCCCCGCGCTCCAGATGAAAAGTCGCCTCCCCCTCCCCCTTCTAGAGACCTGCTCTGCTCATTACCGCCTCTGTTTCCTTCTGTAAGACTGAAAATCTCGCGGAGATCACCACCTGCGTCATCAGAAATCTGCCCGAAGCTTCTTGTCAACTTGGCAATCTCGTCTGCGAAGGGTAGTGACTGTCCACCATAGGCATCTGGGGCTGCGTCATTGAGGTTCCAAGGCCCCGAGCGGCTGCCGTCAGATGAAGACGGCTTATCCTTGCTGAAGAGTGAGCGGAAGGCGTCGACAACTTGTGTCTCGAGGCTGTCAATGGTCTTTTGTTGGAAGATCTCCAGCTCAGATGCAATGCGGGGCTGGATCTGGGGTGCCAGCGAATCAACGTAATCATCGACCTTTTGCATCAACACCTCAGGGATTCCACGAGACGACATTTTGGGGTAAGATATTTGTTGATTCAGTAGGTGATGTGTGTAGGAAGAGCTGAAATGATGTCTGCCATCAATGTAGGCGAGTGATTGTTTGCAGTGGAGAGCCAGTTACGTGGCTGGTGACGAGTGGCGTCATGGCTGCAGCCTAGGGCCAATCAAAGGCACCTGCCGTGTTTCCTTTTTCTTGTCAAACCTGTCGTCATGTGGTTATGAGGCACCATGAGTAGTTATCAGTCTTGAGCCATTGTCGCGCCT
>Ga0265797_10007283_pt1 | contig 15233 bp, 6 predicted proteins | sample P2T30metagenome_FD_192433 | JGI IMG/M metagenome (GOLD analysis project Ga0265797, IMG submission 192433) | Plant litter microbial communities from East Loma Ridge, Irvine, California - P2 T30 | ecosystem: Environmental > Terrestrial > Plant litter > Unclassified | place: USA: California... | reverse complement strand
TAGGCTAAAAGCTATGCCGGATGAACGTGATTGAAAGAGCGATGATGGGCATGCACGGACATTTGCTGCCGAACCCCGGAATTCCAGCCTCGTCACGTCTTCCCTCGTCCACCACTCTTATCGCGTCATCACGACACCTTCCTTCGCTGACATCGCCTCATCGTTGAGATCTAAGTCTTCTTTGACCTAGTCTTAATACAGTCACGCTTCGCTGTTCGGGATAGATGGCCACTGACCCCTAGACGTTGTCAGCATTCCCTGTCATCGCTTTTGCCAATGCCCGGTCAGAAGGCTTCGCGCTGCAAGTCACTGACTGATGACTGCCGCTCCAATGCCATTCGTGGCGGCCAAGAGCCGTATTGCAGAATTCTGGAAGGATGGCTGCGCTCCTCCACTGCCGCTGGTCTTGCAGCGGTGGATATTTTGCACCGGCTAACCACCAACCATGTATGCTAACGCGATTCGCAGATCAACAGCTAACACATGACTGTATGAACATAGGATGTGCTGTAATTCTCTGTTTTCTTAAAACTGGCTTTTCATAGCAGATGAGATGGCTCATGTGCACGTTAAGGGTATCTTTACCTAGTCGCTGATTGTCTTGCTAGAATATCACATCCACCCTACTTTGACGGCCCTTGTTATGGATCACGATACGAAACCTCTGTGTATCGCTCAGTAGCTTGTCTCTGTCCAGAAAAAGAAAGAGCTGTTGCTGCACTCTGTAGAGCGTGGAGCTATCATCCAGGGTATCGGATCTACCCGCAGTGGAATCATACAGGAACTATGCCTGCGCCAGATATTCTCGGCATTCAAGCCTTTGACACTGGTTCAATCTTTCAGGAGTGGTGGCAATGGGCGCTTGTTGCTATCATCAGTGCCAGTGGGCTTGTGGGAGTTGTTGCGTTCCTTTGGTATTCTTATCGTTCCGTTCGGACGTTGTTGAAGGTATGATCTGAATATGTGCCACCCGGTCTTAGGCTTACAAGATTCTCAGGGGAATAACAACGAGCTTGGTCTACCGCGATCGGTACAAGAACGAATCCATCTGCTATCGCACAGTCCGAGTGTCGTCCGCAAAACCCATACTCTTCCCGGAAAACCTTCGTCCTTTGGCGTATACCTGGGCCTTCTGAACACCCCGATCACACAAGAGGAAACGCGGATACTGTCTCAATGGGACGTCGTAGTGCTGGATTATTGCGAACCCGGGGTCTTGGATGCTGTTGGTGATGATATTGTTCCTATGGGACCTTACATCATCGCGCGGCTTGACCTGGCACAGATCATCACGTTTGCGACGACTAGTGAGCTGGACATGGCGCGAGCAGTATACGTCCTTTCGTGGACTATCCAGCGGACTCTACGACAGCCGGACCAACGGAGATACTTCACTGGTGTCCTTGTTTCTGGATGGCGAGAGCGCATTGCGGTGCCTTTACTCAACGGTTTGACCAAGCTCCTCATTGCTTATGGTCTAGACGTCTACTTGGAAGTGGAAGCTCCAGAATTCCTGGATAGCATCGAGAAGCTGGATGTCGGATTATTCGCTGGCTTCGTTGTTCGTAACGGGACGATTATGTTGAATGGAGAGCGTCGAGATTTCTTCGACATGGACAAGATGAAGACAACAACAAAATCCTTTGTATCCCAGGCCTGCCAACGGCCGTTCCTGACGATGATGTGGGATACAATCGAAGACGATGCCAGTCTCTCACACGCCGTTGTTAGAAGAGCGCATATGTGGTGCAACTACCATGGTGCCATCCCTTATTTCCCACGTCGACGAGCTCTAACCGCTATGGACGCCATTGTTCATTGTCAAGAGCCTTTGGCAGCTTTCCAGTGGCTGAAACAACGGAAAGTGATGGACGTTCACGAAAAATATCGGACCGCACGAGCAGTAAGTCTCACTCTCTATGCCTTGTGAACCATCCGTTGAATTTCTATAGCTGTCTCCTGGTTTTTCGAGCATCATCGACGATTATCTCCCATTGCAGAAGATCTTTCCCTTCCTCGCCGATACGCTCGCCGGGCTCGACGGAGCAGAGTCGGACGATGACGACATCTCCAGCATATCCACAGACATCATACACTACCCTGAGATTGACGAGAACGGAGTATTGCTCTCGCAAACATCAACGTCGCCAACGTCGTCAGGAATGGAATGGACAATCGCGAGGGAGAAGCATGTCAGTAACCCACTATCTTGCTCCTACAACGGATCACCATACGAGTCATTGGGATGCTTTCCAATTGGATTAGATGCATCACGAGATGACTTCTCTCGGGTTCTCGACTCACAGCGACGTCTGCGGGATCTGAAACTGCTCAATCGACTCTCTGCTGCACAACTGCATCCCATCGCAGAAATCCTTCGTGGCTATTGTCACAGCAGTAGCCACTTTTTGGAATTCCTGCCAACGTCAAGGAATACCATCTCACAACTCGTAGAGGCACTGGCTCGCACCAATGACGATATAGAGGACATCTACCAGCTGCAGGTATATTCTGCGCTTGATTCTGGGTTCCACACACCGAGTGGTGCTCAGTTCTGGGCAGTCTGGGAAGTGGAGCCGAGGACTCAATCCGTCATCATATATGTGTCCAAGTCCGTCCAAGATATTGGCGCGGTTTTGCTCCATACACACCTAAGCAAACTGGGCTTTTCCAGATACCAGTGCTTCCTTGCAGAATATGGCCTGACGGAGTTCACTGCCGGGTCTTTTTCACCAGAACGACTACCCGAAAGGCTACAGCAAGACCTGGATCTGCTCTCTTCTTCGGATCTGCTTCTATACTTGCAGCACTTGCATTACTCAGAATGGGATCAGGATTGCTCTTTGCTTTCAGCCATCCGCGAACGTTGTGAAGAGTTGCTGATCGATGTACCTACGTACCACCAATTGAAGAAGCTCAGCAACATGGACTACATCAGCGGCGACATCACGGACGAACAAGTAGTCAACGCAAAACTCAAATGGTACCGGCTGTCTCGGCTTCCCACCCTTGATAGACGCGACGCCCTGTATCTTTTCAGGGAAGTCGCGGACGTGCTTGACAGCATACTGTGGTCGCGAGACTATGAGAAGCTAGACATCATTACTTCTGCCATAGTCAACATTACCAGCAGGGGAGATCTTGATTCAGCTGCTGACTTCGTACTTTTCTGCATCTTTTGCGCCGCAAGGAAAGCTGGATTCGAAGAATTATACATTGAGGTATCGGACCGAAACCCACTCTTTAACCAGTACTCAGATCAGAGTGCAGCATTTGCAGAGCTGTTTGCGTTGGGATCAAGATGCGAAGCGTACTTTGACATCAAGCCCAGCGACATCGGTATAATGCTGTCACAGAAGCACAGGAATTACTACAACCAGGAAGAACATCAGCCTCCTATGTGGCTTTTCAATGCGCCGTCGTTTGCTTCTGCCTACGCCGCAGCTCAAACTGACATCGACCCGGAACAGAAGCCTTCCGTAATGCCGGCTTACCGTCGCTTCACTTTCCTTAGTGTCTTCGCAATCCCGGCACTCGTTGGTGAGCATTTGATGCTGTGGCCGCTTGAATCTTTTGCTAACAGCCACAGACATCGTTCTATTATCAACTACTGGTCATGGGCTGTATCTCAGTATACGCATGGAAGAGGAGCAGCGATATTATGCTACGCTGGCGCTCATGTGTTCATTGCTTCTCTCTGGCGCCATTGGAACCTGGATCTCAATTGGAGGCACCTACTACCTCATCTCCATGGCATTCTCAGCCGCCAACATGTTCGTGCTGACTCGTTTAGTCGGTGGTCTCGCATTCACTCTTGCTGGTTGTCTTCTCGGCTTCATTGTCATCTCAGCTGCCGTAGGCCCAGGGCTTGGGGCGGTGTTTGTCTTTTACCTTTTTGGACTTACGACGTATTTAACGGTACTTGCTGTTCTCTCCACTTATCAGGTTCCGGGATCCAGCTTCTTAAATGGTCGCAAAGTCATCATCATGGTAGTCCCGACCCTGACAGTCTCTCCGTTGTTGACTATCTTTATTCCTCACTACGACATCTACATTTATCCTGGGGTCTTGTACATATTTGTCAGTTTACTGGTTCTTGGTACCCGTCACGTAGCGACTCAATGGGTGACTTGGTATCACAACATCAAGACACTCAACGACGCTGACATCAAGGCTTGGTACGTTGAGCGGTTGGTCAAGGAGCAGCGTTCCACAAGTGGTATACATTCTGGTGGTATGTACACAGGCGATGCCTCAATCCCAGAAGCTAATCCGGTGGCAGTAGATCAATCCAATAAAGGACCTAGTACTGCGTCAAATGTCCCCGACTCTGACAAACCATCCTCGGGGATAACTGCCAGCGATAAAGACATGTTCCATGGTATGAGTGAGCCAGCAATCTTAGGACTTTGCCGTACAGCCTTGCACGACGCCGTCATGAAGGAGAAGGGACGAACCATCTGGCAAAAGCCTACGCAGGATGTCTTTGTCAGACAACTTGCAAACTGTTGGGATTCAACGCTTTTCTTACTGGACTGGTACGCGCGTATCACCGACACCAAGCGACCAATCCCGTATAGTTCGACTTGGAATCTCGAAACGCAGGTCGCTCTCGAAAGCATGCAGCAGTCGCAAAAAGGTATTCGACTTCATAATTCCTTTATACATTGGCGGACTGCTGGAGATGAGATCTACTGTGGTGTTCTCTACTTCCTTGTGGCACTGATGGATCGCTGGCTCGACATTATACGCGGCACCCAACAACCTGGCGGCTCATTCGCGGGATTACTAGGGTCCCTAGACGACAAGACACTTCGTTTATCAGTCGGTTTTAGCCTGGCGTATTACCTCATTGGCGCAGTGCTACTGGATTACAAAGCCCAACACCTCCACACAATGTCAGAGCAAATGTCTCCAGTCTCGATCAAGGATGCGCACGAGATTAAACAGGCGAAAGCTAACGATATGAAATTCAGGCGACATCTATATCTCAACACTTTATGCCGGTTCATTGGGGTTCATGTTTGGGCACTGGCGCTATGCGCTGCTCTAGTCTGGATCTTCAACGGCTCAGCAGATGGCCTCGTCATATTTCTGAGCTACATTGGCGCGTACAGTGGACTACTCCTCTACCAGTACAACAAGATCTTTTCAGGTCCACACGCACTGATGCCACTGCTGGCAGCAGTTGTTCTCGGTTTCGTGACCGGTAACATTCTCATCACACTGTTGCCGGGTTTTATGTATAACAGGGTCATTGCTCTTGGTGTATCTACCTGGATGGCAGCCTTTCTCTCGTTTCGAACTGCCAAGCTAGGCATGCCTGAGCTGCTCCGCGCGCCCATTTGGATATCTAGGTTCCTGCTGAAGCATGAGCAGAGCAAGCAGTCGCTGAGCTCGACCGAAATGTCTAGCTCGAGCTGTGTCGTATCTCAAGGCGAAGCTCAATCTACCATCGATGATAAGTACTATGCCTACAACGGCACTGGCAGCGATGCTGAATTCAGTCAAAGCGAGCTTCACGCCTACTGCAGCAAGCTGCGAGCCGCCCCAAAGGAAAACAGGTTTCGCGTAAATGCCACGGGCCAACCTGGCGACCAGATCTGCGCTACACTACTGTCGTGTACCCATGAAAACCTCTCCAGGCTTGCCATGCAAGCATTTCCGACAATGCCCTTTCTGATACAGCGTATCATCTTGGCTTGGAAGAGCGACAAGATCAAAATCTTCATTGTTCCGATGCAGGCTGTGGCTGGAGTGGATACCGACCTTCGGGCAATTTCGCAATATGCAGGCGGACGTCTGACGCTCTATATAGCCTCGGACGTAAAAGGCTCCAGGCAGACAAATGTGAGCAGCAACTGTGCAATCATCGCCGAGACATTGCTACACGCTTGTTCGGAGACCATGTTCGGTATGCCGCACTCTCAAGCCCAGCTCACAGAATCTATGCTTGCTTGCCGAGAGAGCGATTGCGGCTTTTACGCCATATCAGAATGTAGCAAGCGGTCAATGCCGGAACTGAGTGTAGGGCCTAAGGCGTTGGACTTTGAAATCGGATTCAAGAAAGACCTGTTGCGAAATCTATGCATGGGGTTCGATTGCGATACCCAATGGGACGAGCTTCCATTAGAGATTCGTCGACTCTTCCTCCGACGATGCGTCGGTACCCGAGCACCCTATACAAACACGGAGATGGCATGGATCAATGCCAATGTTCCAGCGGAAAGCTCATGTACAATCCTGTCGTGCATCGCACGATATGATCTTGGCGCATACCTAGCAATTATCAAGCACAACTTCTTCAAGAACCGAGGCGATCAGGCTCTCACCAAGAAAGAGTATCGTCAAATGACCGCAGACATCCAGGAAGCGTATCATCCGGTCCTCAATCGCTCAGCAGTCTCGATTCTTGGCATATTCACCGAGTATGTGCGTTTGCCCATCGCTTATGTCTACCATTCTGCCGGAACGTGGGTCAAATTCTTCTTCCTCGCGTGCATGGCCGATCCTGAATATCAGCGTGAACTGAACGGGGCCTTGTTACGTACACCGCGCCCGATAGCCAAACTCGCTACTTTCGTTCTGACGGGATTGTGGATCTACAGTCGGGCTACGATGTCAATCGCTTTACCTTACTTTTTGTACCATCGGCGCAAGGATATTGCAGGTCTTGCCGGCACTGTAAAAGGGAGTTTGATCATCCAAAAGAAAAACCGGTTGATCGTCCGAAGCTACGGAGATACAGAGACAGCCTTCATTCACCCTGTCGTAGACGGTGGAGTCAAATTGATGTTCTATCAGGGTGATCTGGAGCTGGAACCAACATGGGGTCATCTCCGAGTTACATACTACGACGAAGAGATGCGCATCACATTACGCGAGGAGTACAAGAATGGTACGGTGGCTAACGAGTTCGTGTACGAGTATGCATCGAAGCAGCCGCAACATAAGAGGAAGATCTCGAAGGTCAAGACAAGCAGGGTACCGTTGAGCAGAATCTGCCGCAGTGGCCAGAACGAAGGCGCCAAGGTCACATACAACCGCAAGGGCCACATCGAGTCCGGAAGCTACATCAGCCATGAAAACTTGGTCCGCTTCAAGTACCATTATCGAAAGAACGCCAAGTATGATGACGAACTTCTTCGCGCCGAGTTCGTGCTTCCACACATGTCGGCTAACGTCAGCTGGTGTGCACCTCCTGTTCGCCATGTCGAGAAGATGGAGCGCTGGATACCCACTCCTCGCGTCCATGAAGCAACTTTTGTTCAGGGAGCCGACGTGTACGAATGTTCATGGCTTTATGATCACAAGTTCCATCCAACCATCACCACTAAGCTTAATGGTGTGCCAGTCGATACCCCGGATATGATACGTTACGATTGGCTCGGCGTATTGAAGAAGCCAACTCGGTGTACATTTGCCGATGAAAACCCTTTGCTTGCATTCAAGTCTCCAACTGCAACCTTTTTCAGCCGACTGCTTCGAACAAACATCAAACAACAAGAGATCTCCACATCTAGAGCTCGATCACAACTCTGGAAAGCTTGGAAAAAGCGGAATGATCTGGACGGTGTTGTCATTCGATGGGTTGACGAGGAGCTGATTCGAAGAGAGGCTCTCCTGCGGCCATATTGGAGACGAAGAGATCGCGGTAGTCTCGTAAAGGCTGAAGACTATCTGGCCTTGCATGCAGACGCCATCATGGCCAGTTCAGATCTGACAAGCGACATTAGCGCATGGACGCCTCTTGCCATACGAATGAGCGACTTGTTCAGTTTTGGTCAGGGTGGAGATGCCGTCATTTTCACTAGAACTAAAGCATTACAGCGTGATACTGACCGAAACCTGCATGTCATCGCTGTCGATACTGGTACATGGCCAAATGAAGGCGGCGGTGTCTCGGCATGTCGGCGAGATCTCATCAACAACTTGCGCACGATCAAATGGCACATGGTGGTTGAATCAGCCAATGACTTTGGCTTGCCAAAGCACCAGACCGAAGAGAACGTCGAGTCGCTAAAGGTCATCCCGTTATGGGGACTGGATTTTATGCATCCAAACCACGGAATGTTTACCAACAAGCTAGATAGTGAGGTCGATCATTTGGTCAAAGCAGCTACGATATCGGATATCGAAACGAACTTCATTCCTACCTTGACCGCCCTCGTCCGCGGCGCACGTGCTACAACAATGACATCAGCAGATGTCAAGCAAGCCACGCGTGCTTTGGTCAACTTGAATACTTACTTCCAAGACTCGCGTCACTGGAAAGAAGTGTGGACGAGCGACATAGTCAAAGATGCTTGGCGAAACCTGTGGCTTGCTGATGATATGCCAAACGCACAGTCGCCTTCAGAATGGTTCCGTACTGAACTTCCAACGCTTGGACATTTCGATACGGCGTTAGAGCTGTGGTTTCGATGTGAGTCAGAACCCTCCCTGGACGGTGACTAAACTAACTTTCATAGATCTATTCATATTCTCCATCCCCATCCCCGAGAAGATTCCGCATGTGTTCCAAGCCTCGCATCATAGCGTCTCCGCCTCATATGGAATCGTCTGCAAACTCAAGCGAAACTGCACACTCCAGATCTGGGATCATGCAATCTCTTGGCGCGAGACCAACCTTTACCTCTCGTCCGCGATGTGCACTTTGCCGCCGTTCATCCGAAATTCGCTGTTGGGTCTGATGAAGCTGACGTCTTGCCTGATCCTACATCACGCCGACCAGATCCTTCCCTGCGCAGGTATGTACATCTTTTAAGGTCCTACAAACAGCAATGCTAACGCCATGTACAAGACTTCTTCAACCCCGGCTGGGAAGTGGAGATCGGCAGCGCAAAGGGTCAACTTACACATCGCAACGTATTCCGCAGAAAGGTCGATCCCATCGTCAATGGTATCACCGACATGACGAAGTTCTCCCCGGTGACTGAGATCAAAACGAAGACGCCGACTGTGACTATGCTCTCTCATGTTTGGTTTGCCAAAGATATCAAGACCGCTCTACTTGCGGCGGACATCATCACCAATGAGTGGGGTTTCAAGGACTACAAACTCGACATCTATGGAGCTCTCAACAAATCACCTGTCTACTCCTCTGAATGTCAAGAAATCTTGGCTTGCAAAGGTCTCGGACAGAACGTGGCAATGCGCGGTACGGCAGACCCGGCAATGGTCCTCGCGAACACTTGGCTATTCCTCAACTCCTCCGTCTCGGAAGGGTTGCCGCTTGCACTTGGAGAAGCGGCACTGACTGGAGCGCCAGTTGTTTGCACTGATGTTGGTGCATCGCTACGCGTGCTCACTGATCCTGATGATGGCAAACGATATAGTGAAGTTGTGGCACCCAACGATGCATACGGTATGGCACGCGCACAGATTAATTTGCTGGCCATGCTGGACGAGTGGGCACAGTACGCTGGCGATGGTCCTGGAACAGCGGCGCCGATCTTGCCTCACAAACCAACGCCCAAGGACGTAGAAATCATCACGCGCCGTATGTACGAAAAGTCTGAACATCGACGGAAACTAGGAATGATGGCGCGCGATATCGTCCAGAAGTCTTTTGGTGGAGAGCGTTACCTGCGCGAGCACGAGCAGATGCTCTGGATTGGTAAGGCCTGCTACGAAATGCTTGACCTAGAGAAGCGAATACCACCACCAAGAAACCCGGCGCGCATGTTATCACTTCGTCGTAATCTACCTCGGCAGCAACAGCAGCGCGACACTGCATCAAGTCACATGTTCGACCCGCAAATGGAGAAGATGATGCACCCGCGCCCCTATGCGCCGAGGCGGACATCGGCAACAACGTCGTTCTCCTCGGTGTACATTGACGAGCCCTCAGGCTCTTCGTCAACCTACTCCGACCCCATCTGGGAACACGAAGAATGGAATGTGCGTCACGAGTCGCCTGAATCTTCGGTCAAGTACGAAAACTCTGATACCGACGACTGGCCAATACCCGCAATCACTCGTCCAACAAGATCCTACTCGGGCAGCAACAACCTGAGGGCGGCGTCGCCTTCTGCGAGAGGTAAGCGGCCTGCTCGATACTCGTATTACGGGCATGAAAGCAATCGAGTCTTCAAGCCTGCCTCGGCGAATGCCATGATGGATTCAAGAAAAGCAGTGCTTATGCGTCAGAGTTTGGTCTCGCCAGATAGTGCGAGGAGTAGTGTGAGGATAAGGAGTCATTTGAATGAGGTGGAGCTTGCTGAATATGGAAACGTTGATGGGCGGCTGTGATGTCTAGTCCCAAGGACATGAGATGGTTTTTTCTTTATGGAAGGCTAGCGGTTTGCATATGCATTTACATTCGTTGATTTTGGTATAGAATCAAAAGCACAGGGCGTATCTTGTTTTGGGAATTGATTCTTTTAATCATAAACGTGTTTCCATTGCTGGATGATTGAAGAAGATGTCGAGTTTGTGAAGTTGTAGGCCATAGTGGATGGATGGGTGAATGATGCATTGAACGTCGTTCTCTCGTACATGAGGCGCAGGGTGTGCAAGTCTTTGTCCTCACTCCGCAGTATCGCACAATCAAGGCTGATGGATCTACAACTCCTACCGAGAATATCGAGAGGGCTCTAGCATCCAAGGCACCGTAGTAATGTCAGCTTGTGTTGCGCCTGCTTAATCATAATTGTTCTTTGCGAGCAGACAGTATACACGCGACACGACCAAACTCGATCCAACCACTCTCGAATTGAACATCAAAGCAATTAAAAAACACCAATAGCATTGATCACAGACCAACAGCCTGGTATAGCATGGAAAAGATATATACATAAAAAGAAAGAAGATAAAATATCCACACAAGAAGAATCACTCAGTCGCAGACCCAACCATACTTCCAAACGTTTTTTTTTACCACGCCAAAACCAATAGAAGCATGTGCGCATGTTGGATACACACTGCATCTACTGGCACTGCGAGTACCACTCGTTGCTCTTGACACACTTGCCGGAGGCACAAGTAGTGGGACCAGAGTATCCCTGTCCACCACATTGTCCGTACAGCTGAACGCTACCGCTGCTGCTACCTTCGTCGGTTTCGACATCTCTAAAAAACAAAGAACCAGGTTAATCGTTTGCGGCCTCGCGGGGGGTGGTATTGGTGGTCCGAAGGCCGTTTCTGGGGGGTTGGGGGATTCAGGATGAATGAGCTTACTTTGTCGTAGTGGCCTTCGCAGATGAAGTCTTGGTCTTGGTAACAAGAGTCGAAGTAACCTTCTTGGTAGAGGTAGGCTTAGCAGTGGTAGTGGGGGCGCCAGAACCGACGTCCGCACCGCAGGTTGGCAGCTTCTCGAGCTTGCCCTGCGCACCCATGCAGCTAGCGTTTGTGTCGAGCTTCTGGCTGCTACCGTTGCCCTTGTCAACGCCCTTGTACTCGCGGCAGACGGCCTTTGTGGTTCCACAGGAGCCGGAGATGGTGGCTGTGTCGCCAAAGTTTGAGTTGATGCCGATGAGGTCAGAGGTTACGCCAAAGGCGCGGACATTCTCGACAATGACTTTGCGGGGCGACTTCTTGGAGTTGTCGGTGCAGTCGCCGCAGGAGCGGTAGAGTTTGCCTGCGTTGACAATGGTGTAGTCTTTGATGGTGACGGTACCCCGGCCGCTAGGTACAAGTCAGACGGGGTTATCTCTATGGAGTTGGCTGATACTTACTTGTGCTGGATGACCTTGTCCTTGGCTTCTTGAGCACCACCTCCAACAATCAGGGCATCACCAGTACCAAGGACGGAGACGGCGTCCTCGCAAACGTCACGGAACCAGACGTTGGTCAGGGTGCAAGAACCCATGCAGTGAACACCCTCGAGCGAATCGGCACCGATGATGACGTTGGAGATGGAAGCGCCGTCCTCGAGGATGAAGACAGCATTGCTGCTGCCAGTGTCCTCGTCAGAGTCACATGGCTGGCCACGGTCAAACTCCTTGTTCGCAAAGTCGACCTTGCCAGTGATGGTGCTGGGCTCGGGGAGCGACACAATGTTACCGGAGCGGGTGGGGATGTTGAGGGTCTGCGCAGCTGCCATGCTGGCGACGAGAGAGAGGAGTGCAACTTGAGAAATCATGGTGAAGGATGAGAAGTGAGTAATTCAGCAAGGGTGGGTGTGGATGAATTGAAAGAGTTGATAGATCTCCTGGATCTTTGTAAGTATCGAAGGAAGGAATGAGTGAGCTGGTTGTCCTGTAACACTCGGGGCACTCCATCGCCTTTATACAAATGTTCCATACCCCCCCTTATCGAAAATGGCTGCATCGCCAACGGGATCTGAATACCAAGGTAGCCCTCCGAGGATGCAATGGAAATTGCTACAGGATGGAAGAAACCCCTGGTGTGTGGACTCTAGTCTGACAGGCCAAGGCGCCGTGTGGTAATTGTGGAGAATTGTTTTCCGCCCGCTGTATGCTGTGCTGGGCGATGAACTGTGGCTGTTGTAGACTTAGTGGTGGCTAGAATGGTCATGCTCACCACAACCTCCTCTCCAATTCGATCTGCGCTGCATGACGGCACATAGTCCGGATCTTACCATGATTCGCGGGATTTATATGGAGACGTTCCTCCGCACGCCATGTAGCGGAAAAAGTAGTGTTTGGTAGTGCTGTACAGTTTCTGCTAGACAGATGATGAGGTTTTGGCGTTGCTGCATATTGGGGCAGACCTGGGGTACATTAGTACACAGCCACATTTCGGTACTCAATTCTCCGCGGTGTTTGGAAGGATTCCTGGGCATCGTTTTGTAAATAGCTTGGCGTTTCACTCAAGATATGGGGAATAGTTCTCGTAATGCAGCGCGTGCCGGGCGCGATTTGGCTCCCGTTTTGGAAGGCATGTCGCCATATTAGGTTTGGACAGCTCTGACAGAAGTTTGCCTGTTCAAAGACCCGCTATTATCCTGAATACGCTTTTGCATTGAGAACACTGGACTGTTGATTTTTCATCATGGTCGTGTATCTTGGTGTGGCACGACTCAGGGTGCTGTCGAGAACCTCTTGGCTGAGTCCAACATATGGATGTACCTGGTTCACCTCTTGACGTTGGAAAGACTTGTGTCTCTGCGTCTCATTTCCGCGCCTCCCGTATAGTACCATGACCGCACAGGTCACTGATGATTGGCTTTTTTTTGATCGGGGAACGATGCATGTCAGCGGAAACACCCTTCCAAGAGGCTAGAGCGCTTCAGAGATGGCGGCTAGAAGCTTGTACCCGATCCGACGGCCTTTGAAGACGTGTAGTGCGACTCGAGCGACGCGCCAACGATATGCAAAGCGTGGCAACAAATTTATTGCAGCAGGGCGAATACACTGGTACTTCCACCAACCAGCTTCGTATTAAATGTACAGCTACAAGTCGCTCGAGACCTGAATAGGCAATGTAGATGCGGTACAATTCTTGTGACCTCTTTCATAAACAAAAGCGGCAACTGCTTGGAGATCACAGCGCCAGATGCAAAGCTAGCGGCGCAGTGATTCCGCCGCTCAGGAATGGCATTCGAAATTAACTCGGCGACAAATCGAAGAACAGACACGATGAATAATCATAGATAGCGACACGGATGGGTTGGAACAGAAAGGGATTGCCAAGGCAAACAGGTCGAGCTAGCGGGAAAGTGGGTCGGAATCTTGGCAATAGCGGCCCACCGAAAAGTTTCCAGAAACACTACGCATCTACACAGCAAACTCCAAACACGCCAAACCGCCCAACATGTCGTCGATGCGGAATGCCGTCCAACGGCGCAATCACAAAGAGCGCGCCCAGCCCGTCGAACGCGAAAAATGGGGTCTCCTCGAGAAACGCAAAGACTACAAGCTGCGGGCTGCGGACCACAAGCAGAAGAAGGCCAAGCTCAAGGTCCTGAGCGAAAAGGCTCGAGACCGGAATCCGGATGAGTTTTCCTTCAAGATGATGTCGTCGCAGGTGGACAAGTCGGGGAAACGGGTGGCGGATCGGGGCAATAAGGCGCTGAGTATGGAGGTGGTGAAGCTGTTGAAGACGCAGGATGCGGGATATATTCGCACCATGCTGCAGCAGACGCGCAAAGAGAGGGAGGAGGTGGAGCAGAGGCTGATTATGGAGGAACAGGGCGAGGTGCGCGCTGTGAGGGACGGAGAGAGGGCGAGGCACGGCAAGCACAGGGTGTTTGTGGAGAACGAGGAAGAACAAGACGAGTTTGAACCAGACACTTGGTTCGGACGCGGCGAGGATATTCCCACTCGCAATGAGTCGCCTACTTTCGGAGACCTTCAAGACGAGCTATCGGACGACGACGACGAGCAGCCTATCCAACGGCCGAACACGTTATCGAAGAAGCAGATGGAAGCGCAAGAACAGGCACGGAGAGAAGCGAGGAAGTTTAGGAAGGACAGAGAGCGGGCACAAGAGCGGCACATGTCAAGGCTGCGGGCACTCAAGAAGCGCGAGAGCGAACTTGTAGCCGCCGAAGAAGAACTAGAGCTCCAGCGTGCAAAGATGAACAACACAGTCGGCGGCGTCAACAAAAACGGCGTCAAATTCAAGGTCCGGGAGCGCAAGCGCTGAGATATCCCTTTCCTCCTATATACCCTCGTGCCCTCGTAGAATACGAATATAAACTACAGCCTCGCCGGCATCCTCATCGCGCCATCCAACCTCAAAACCGTCCCGTTCAACATCTCGTTCCCCACACACTCCACCACCAACCTCGCAAACTCCTCAGGCTGTCCCGCCCTCTTTGGAAACTCCATGCTCTTCTCCAGACTCGCCTTTACCTTGTCGCTCATCATCTTTGTCATGGCGCTATCAAACATACTAGGCGCAATTGTCACAGCGCGGATACCATATTTTGACAAATCGCGCGCGAGTGGTAAGGTGAGACTGGCTACCGCGCCTTTACTCGCTGCATAAGCTACCTGGCCCATTTGTCCGTCAAAAGCAGCGGAGGAGGCGATCATGATGATGACGCCACGGGAGCCATCGGGACTGCAAGGCGTCGTAGTCGTCATGTGCGGTAATGTTTGACGTATCAAATCCAAGGTCCCTCTCAAATTGATGTTGAGCACGAAATCAATACTCTCGATACTGAGTGGCTCGTTCTTCTTGTCGATGATCAAACCGGGCATTCCCACGCCTGCTCCTGCTACCACGCCTCCGATGTGCTTTCCTGTTTCTGCGACCCAGGCTACTGTGCCTGAGACTGCTGCTGCGATGGCGGATGTGTCTGTTACGTCGGTTTCGAAGAA
>Ga0265797_10007282_pt1 | contig 15233 bp, 9 predicted proteins | sample P2T30metagenome_FD_192433 | JGI IMG/M metagenome (GOLD analysis project Ga0265797, IMG submission 192433) | Plant litter microbial communities from East Loma Ridge, Irvine, California - P2 T30 | ecosystem: Environmental > Terrestrial > Plant litter > Unclassified | place: USA: California... | reverse complement strand
CCCTGTCGATCCCATGGAATTCTACCACACTTCGTTCACTCCCACGCCGCCGCCGTTGGAACAGCAATCTGAGCCATCGGATCCCTCGTTACCTGCCGCCATGCAGACCGTCAGTGCGGGCTACTTCGCTACTCCCACCGCCGCGCACAGAGCCGCCTCACGGTCGCCAAACAGAAACAAACTACGCAGCGCCTCTGGACCTGCCGGAACTGGAGCTTACGCGAACAAGGCTCTCGGCAACCAAAAATCACATCCTGTCCTGCTGCCTTCGCGGGCCCCTGGCACGGTCAAGGACATCGCGAACAGGTTTGATCAGAAGGCCCTTCCGGGCGCCGTACAGCCTGCTCTGTCGGTACGCACCAGTAACGAGAGATATCGTCGCGATATTGGAAAGAGCAAGTCGCCGACCAGCCCATCCAGGACCGGATCTGGAGGTGCGAAACTGCAGAAGAGGAGGCCTGGACAGCCAAAGTCGCCGCACAAGAGCGCATCGACCTCGTTTGATACCGGAAGTTCTTTCGGATCTGGTACACTGAGCACGAAGAGCCAGCCGCATGCTGCTTTCAGCCCGAGGCAGGCAAAACAGGCAGAACAAAAGGCATCACGTCCTCTCTTTGGCGAAATCACGTCGGACGGCCAGTGGAACGGCAACTTCCAGCTTGACGGCTACGGATCATTGCCCAAATTTCAGTCTTCAATGCGGAGAGGGAGTGATGGCAGTATTGCGTTGAGCCACGGAAGAAGTCAGTCGCATCAAGAGAGCTTGCAGCCATTGTCTCCACATGCCAATCACAAGCTGCACCACCAGCGCAGCAGAAGTGATTTAGACTACCTGCAGGGTCAGCTGCCAATCATGCCGACTATCAACACGTCACATGTCCCTATTCTTAGCCCTTTCGGTTCGCCTTCAACAAGGCTTCGCAAAGACTCTCCAACATCCCGCATACCTGTCAGACCAACACGCCGCACTGGCGAATCTCCCATATCCGCACCACAATCGAGGGCGAGCTCCTCCCTATCAAATTACAGTGGACGAAATAAACTCTCCAAATCACCGACCAGAATGAAGCACCACACGAACAAGGAGAATGAGAAGACTGCGACACCACAGAACAGGCGCTACAACCCGCCTCCTCTCTCAGCTGGCAACAACAATCAGCTCCTATCCGCAAAGATCGTACCTCCACCACCAAAGCTCTCTCCACCTCTCCGCTCTTCAAGGCCCCGACAACCAGTCAGTGCGGCGACCACGGCAGCGAGCCGGGCGCGAGCAGCAGGCGATCGGCTTCAAAATTCGACAGCCAGAGGCAAACCGAGCGAGCAATGGATGGGAAAGCCTTATGATGCGAATAAGGAGCACAACAAGCGCAAGATCCCTGAACTCGGAAAGGTAGATTTTGCTGCGCGCCGTGCAAGGATCCAGCAGGCAATATCGCAAAACCTGGACGAGACTAAATCGCAAGACGATTTGAAGAGCAGATCACGAAGCCGATCGCGACAGGTCTCAGTTGAGCAAAGCCCACCAGCAGTTGCAGGCGCAGCGAATGACAGCGTGGTGATTGAGCAAGAGCCACAGCAACAGCCCGTGGCCGACACGAATACCGTGCCTGTTGAAGAAAAGATGGAGATTAGAACGGAGCGACCAAGAGGTCTAAGTCTGGACACCAGTGCTGCTATGCAGCCGAGGGGACTGCTCGACCCCGAGGAACCGAAGACTGCAGGATCCGCGGAGCATACCGATTTCGAGATCGATGATGAAGAAAGCCCGGTGCTTGGGCGCCAATTTGAACAATCACATGAACCCCACGTGACTCAAGACGAGCCAGCAATGCTTCTGTCATCGACGACGTATCAGCCAACGCAGGACCAACCATCACATGTCGAACCGGACACCACGGAATCGTCACGACCTTCACTACCTCCACCTCGCAACAGTCTTCTGGACAATGTGATGCTAATGCGCCAACGAAGCGGCTCTTCGTCCAACAGCAGATCAGGTGAAGACGAAGGCTATGAGGCTAGTGGCCCCTCTGCTGACGAGTCTTCGATCGACGTGGATGACCGCTGGGAAGCTGGAACCGCACTTACCACCGATCAGGGCTCAATAAGGATCATGCTGGACAACGAGCCAGCTCTTTCACGTGAGACCTCGCAAGACGTGCCCTGGTCAAGTGACTTCAACCAGACGGAAGACAAGCACGAGCGTGTCGAACCTTCTCACGAGCTCGCTCAAAGCTTGCAACAGAACCATCAAGCTTTCACAGCGAATGGATGGAATGAGTCTCCTGACGAGGGCGAATTTCCCGATAGCGAGTTCCAGGAGACTCCGCGGAAGAACGACAACCGACAGGAAACACTGAAGCCTTCTACTTTCCAGCCCATGACCGCCTTTGCAGTGACGAGTGAGGACGTCGTTTCAAATCCCACAATCTCACGCGCTTTGGACGAGTACAATGCGACTGGAACCATCACACCCGATTTGCTCCAGGAGATGGAAAAGCACTCGGTCGATCTCGAGCGACTGTCGCAAAATGGCGGCTCAAATGCGATTATGATCCAGAACCTTCTGGACAGTATCGCAAGTGAGCGCGCGTTGAAGTCTACACCTCTATCGGAAGAGCCTTCGAGGAGCAATTCACAGTACGAGATCCCTGCCGTCACTCCGGACACTCCCCCAGACGCATTGGTTTCTATGGGCACCGCTGTCGTATTTGGTCGCGACGAGGATGGCTACAACGCTTTCGATCGTGTTCCTGAGATGAACCTGGGCGACCCAGCTGTTGGCACAATCAATGGCACTAGTACACCCGAGGTGCATGTACAAGACGATGGCGAAGACTTCGCAACTCAGATCGCCAAAGCCAATGAGCTGTGGGAGCGCAGGCAGCGAGGTGAAGCTAGTTCACCCGAATTTCAAGATGACTTCAGACCGCCGACTCCTCCGCCAAAAGATGCAGGATATACCCCAAGATCCAGCATAGGACCCGCGAGCACATCCATCTCCCCGAACCTCATCTCTGAAGGCCTGCGCATCTCGACGCCTGGCCACATTGATTTGTCGCACATCCATGCTGCCGGCGAACACGCGAAGAACAGCATAGACGGGTCTGCGCCTCCATCTCAGCTACCATCACCTACTCTGGCTCCTCCATTGCCGAACCATGCGCCACCGCCGCCTCCACCTATGCCATCTGTTCCTTACGGCATGTCTGAAGCTCCGCAAATGCCTGCACCTAGCGTGGACCGTGCATCAAGTGAGGCATCTCCACGAATGAGGAAGGGTGCTTGGGGTCCTAGCCCTGGCTCATCGCGTCCCTCGGTTGATAGCCAGCGGCACGCACCGCACATGCAGACTTCTAACTCCATGTCATCGTTTGGCGACGCGTCCACTCGTGTCGGATCCTTGGACGCAGGCCGTGACAGCCACAGCAAGCCTGGCAAGACGAGCTCCCCAGGACCAGAGCAGAAGCGACTTCAGAAGCGTCGCCATGTCATCATGGAACTGCTCAACACCGAGAACAGCTATCACCAAGACCTGAAGATCATCGAAGACATCTACAAGGCTACCGTGGACGATTTCGTCAGTGCAGATGACAAGAAGACACTGTTTGGCAACTGTGACGAGATTGAGCGCTTCTCACTCAAGTTCTTCGATGAGCTGCGCAGGGCTGTGACTTCAATCTACCAGCCATCCAAGGGCACACGCTGGCATGGCAAACGTGGCAGTATTTCCACCACGCAGAGCGACGGAACCGCTTCCAGCATCGACTCGATTGATGAAGAGAAAGACCGTGGCACAACCATCGGCAAATGCTTCCTTGATAACATGAGCTACATGGAGGTGATCTATGGCAACTACCTTAAGAACCATGATGCCGCCAACCAAAGGCTTGCAGCCCTTCAGACCAACCCAACCGTCAAGTGCTGGTTGGACGAGTGTCACAACAACGCAAGCGATATCACGTCGGCTTGGGATCTTGATTCGCTGCTTGTCAAACCGACGCAGCGTATCTCCAAGTACCCTCTCATGCTGCAGCAGCTTCTGGACTCAACGCCAGCCGACCACCCTGATCACGATGCCTTGAAAATCGCCGCCAAAGATTCCATTGCCATGCTTACTCGCATCAATGAGTCGAAGAAGCGCACTGAACTTGTGGAGCAGATGATCGGTCGCAACAACAAGGGTAAAGAGTCCGATGTCCGCGCTGGTCTCGCCAAGGCTTTTGGTCGCAGGAGTGAGAAGGTGAAAGAACGTATCGGCATGAGCGAAACAGTACAGGACGTTGACTTTGATGCGCTGGCGCACAAGTTTGGAGGACATTACATTCGACTGCAAATCGTTCTTCGCGATGTTCAAGACTACGTCAATTCGTCCAGCAGGGCCGTTCAGCAAATCAGCGCCTTTGCCAGTGCGTTGGAGGCTTACGGTGATGTCTCACACGGCAGCTTGCCGGAGATGACAAGCAAGTGGCGCCGCTACGGCCACGCAATTCGAGACTTGACTGCTGTGGCGCTGGCAGAGCACAAAGCCACTCTGGAAAAGCGTGTTATCACGCCGATGGTTGCTTGTATCAAGTTACACGAGAACCCACAGGCAGCGATTGCCAAACGCAAGAAGCGCATCGTCGACTATGGCAAGTGCAAGAACATGGAGAAGCGCGGCGAGAAGCCCGACAGGAAGACAATTGAAGCTGCAGACATGTACGTCGCGCTCAACGAACAGCTCAAGCTCGACTTGCCGAAGCTGTACGAACTCACAGCTTCTCTTGTACGAGCCTGTCTCAATTGTTTCCTGGACATCCAGCTTACGTGGCAGGATACCTGGCAGAAGAAGTTGAGGCCGCTTTTGGATGATGTCGAAATCCCAGCCAGCATACACGACATCAGCCCGGCCTTCCACGCTGATTACGAGTTCGTGCGTGCCAAAGTTATGGATTTGGGCATCATCAATGGCTCGATGCTCGCAAACGCCGAAAACTACCTTTCGCCCACGAGCACTATTGTGGCGGATTCAGACTCTGGTACTACCAAGAGGCCTTCCACTCAGATGGGCTCCAGGCGCACGTTGTCTATCGGCAGCGAGGGATCACCGAACCTGCAGACGCCAGGCTCGAGCCAGAGGCAGAGCGGCATCAACACCCCAGACACTGCTGCCATGGACGCTGGACTGTTACCCACCGGAAGTCGTATCCGATCTAACTCGTCGATATCAAACCGTGGGCCATCAGCGCCAAGTTCAGCGTCAATGAGTCGACAGTGGTCGGCACAATCAGGCTTGCACGTTCCACGACCGAACGCGACTGCGACTTCACCTTCGTTCTCCGGTCGACCTTCTACTGCTACTGCAAACCTTCCCAGCCCGACAGGAGCGTATCTCTCTCCTCGTCAAAGCATTGATCAGCCGCAGTCTCCGCGCCCAAGCAGCAGTCAAACATACTTCAACGCGCGTCCTGATTACTCGGCAGATGCCAACTCGCATCGTTTCAGTGGCATCTTCTCCTCTGCCATGCCGCCAAACGACTCTGGCGATCTTACCCTTGTCAACTCGTCGTCCACAGTGACACCGTCCACGACGCATTCGGGGGTCCGCCCGATTTCGTCGTCCAGCAGCACATCTCGCCTACATGCCAACGAAGACACAGCGGTCCTCTTCGTCGCCGCATCTCTCTTCGAGTTCAACATCGACAAAGCCAGGCAAGAAGGAGGCTACCCCTACTTGGTGTACACCCAAGGCGAAGTCTTTGACGTCGTTGCGCAGAAGGGCGAGCTGTGGCTTGGAAAGAACCAGGACGATCCGACTGGACGGCTTGGCTGGTTATGGGAACAGGTAAGCTGATATTGCATCGCAAGGTATTTGTGTGAGACGTTGCTGACATTCTCCAAAGCATTTTGTTGTGCTCTCTCAAGATTAGTGTCCTGGAGAGGAGCATCGGCAATTGATCGACTATGGCTTATGGCTAGTCGGGAAGAGGAGACGATCCGCCAGACGGAACAGAGTCGTCGACCAGGCAAACGACCATGACGACGACGGCGGAGATGACAGACATCCCGCGAAGTAGCGCACACCTGCCCGCGCTTTGCGCACTGTATGTACTGTACAGACTAAACGTACAAGGAAAGACACACCCAAACCAGCTGCATGGAAACTGGAAGCCACAACCAACAAAAATCAACCACAAAGCACGAATACCACACGAATTCATCTTCACAACCACCTTTTTTCTATGTACCCACCTACTAAACATACAAGAAGCGTAAAAAGACTTCAACCACAAACATTCTGGGCGCTTTGCACTTTTTTCTCTACGCTGGATAACGAATAACACTACTACATCTTTTCTGGGGAACCCTCGAACGGGAAAGCGAGGTGTTTCTGGCGCTTTGCTTTGATGCTCTTTTTTCTTTTCCCTTTCAACATAACACATCATGTCATAGCGAGCGGAGTCGAGTCAAATGAGCGAGGTGAGATGGTTTCCATCTCTTTTCCACGGCATTGGCGGTTCCCTCTTTCTTTTTCTTTCTCTTTTTTCACATATCCTTATCATCTTCCGTAAACAGTCGAGAGGAAGATGGAAAGCCTGGGGTCCGGACATACCTGCTTGCCTGCTGGTTCGATGGCTGGACGGATGGATGGGCTTGGGGTGGGTCGGATCGGGATGGGACGGGATGGCATGTTCATGTATATTAGGAGAGGCGGTTGATATATCCTGGGAAACAAACGTGATGGTGTTTGATATTCACTCTTCTTCTTCTTCTCTTTTGATCTGTGGTTCTATTCGATTTGATGGGAGGTATGGTGGAGTGAAGTGAAGTATGCTTTTTGGGTTTGGCTTGTGTTTGGTTTGTGTTTGAGGGATGCGTGTTAAATGTGCTTGAGAAAGAATTGCGATCAAATTCGTCTGTCATTTATTGAACTCCTTGCTTATACGCTGCCGACGATCTGGCCATAGACGCCGTAACGACTGGTGGGGTCTTTTTTTTTCTCTCTCTCTCTTTCTTTTCTCTTTCCTCTTCGCTAACAGGACCGAAAGGTCTCGACTTTTCTCAAAGACGTGGTTACACTTCCCGTACATCAACAAGCGACCGTCCGGCCAGCGGTCCGGTTCGCAGAGACTCGGCACACATCTACAGGACCCAAGTGTTGTAGCTGGGGCTCATGAGTTGTTGCCTCAAAAGCACAGTTTACTCGTCGTCGGAAGAATCCTCTGACTCCTCCTCACTCTCTTCCTCGGATTCCTCGTACTCCCGCGTAGGATCGATGCGCGTCCGCGCCACTTGGGTGCTCAGTTGGTTTATTGTCAGCGGTGTCGAGGCACGCGAGTAACCACGAGCGACGATCGCGGCGTTCGCGCTTGCTGGCGGGGCTTGTCGGGGATTGTAGACTGGCGCTGTTGTGCGGTGGGTGACTGTGCTGTTTGCACGGGTGGCGGCGACGCTGCTGGTTGCCGTTGTCGCCTGTCGTGGATGTTTGAGATCGGAGGAGGCGAGGGAAGGGTGGTGTCTGTGAGGACGTTCGCTGTTGTTGTTGCTGCTGCTACTGTTGTTGTTGTTGTTGTTGCTCTTCTTGTTGCTCTTGTTGTTGTTGTTGCTGGATGTGGGTTGTTGGGTGGGTTTCTTGGGTTGGGCCTGTGGTTGCGTTGCATTCTTGGTGCCTGTCCGAAGAGCGTCTTGGTCTGGCGTAGAATGTTAGAAGATGGTCATTGCATTTGAATCATGGGAAGGTATCGCTCACTGTCTCGCACGAAGGAAGGGTAGTCTGTTGCGCGACTAGTGATAGTGGCCCACGCTCCAGCTTGTTCAGTGACATTCTGTCCAAGTTGACACGATGGACATGGGGCCGGTTGTTTGTGTTTGCAATAAGCCGATTTGGTTGATCTCGAGGTCATTGCAGGCATTCTTTGAGTATCCAGCGTTGAAGATCGTTAGATGTTCAGAGATTCCGCTTGCGGGTAAGTTGTTACGTTCACGTCGAGAGAGCAAAAAAGTCCATGGAAGTTACCATCGAGTCCCTGCTTTTATATCTGCGTCTAGAAGCCTCACGCTAGGAAAAGGGCGCAAGCTCATGCGTACGAGGGCGTCAAGCCGTTCGTCGCCCTTCCTCCCGTCTCCGCGACCACAAGGCTAGCGATCCAAGTAATTCATCCTTATGCTGAACACAAGCTAGATCGTTTTCTGTTCTTCTCGCACATGTCTGTGTGATGGTTCACGTCTCAATGCCACGCAGCCATGACTGCCCAGCATTTCCCCTGGCAGGTGTGCAGTGTCTCGGGGGTGGCTACCGCGAAATCGGTAATGCCGGAAAAGGTAGTACGACGTTGTGGTCAACACAGGCTTGGTAATGCCTGCTTGTACTGGCGATGTGGGAAGTGGTGTCGTTGGTGCCCAATCATGAAGGCCCGACTCATCATCCTGGGAGGTAGATTTTTAGCGAGACGGGTACGTGCAATGAGCAATTGAAGTGAGACTCAGGTCGTGCAGATACCAGGGAATCTCACGATCGTGATACGAGATACCCTCAAGGAGCCGAAGGAAGTCACTAGGAACTGGTGCTCTGAGCTGCCAACCCAGCCGCAGATCCCGGCAGGCGCGCAGTGCGGTCCTAGCTGCAGCAGCTCACGAAAGCACATGGGATCGCCCGCAATGGCCTATCAATCTGCAGCCTGACGAATACAGCCCTGCACGTGCAGCCTGCTGACATGCGCCTCCTGACGCCACTCTAGCTTGACCCGAAGCCCATGGCAATGGTAGCAGCTAGCTCTGCGCTTTTTAGCGGTTACAGGCATCGGGTCGGGAAGTCGCCTTGAAAGGGCGCCTGTTGGCGAGTTTAAGCCAACCTCGCAGTTGGCGCTGTACCACCACCGGCTGGCATGAACACCGTGTGCCCTTCTAGAAGTTGCTTAACCGACTCCTTGAGACGCAGTCGGTCCGGCTAACACCACCTCGCTCGTGAAGTGACGTCCTCAGAACCCATGGCTCGTGGCCGCACCAACGAGCAGGAGTCCAGTGATCAGAGAGCCACAGCCCCTGAAAACCATGTGGTGTTGCCACACCTTCGGCTTGAAACGCTGCACGCGCATGTCGAATAATGCGCCCGATTCGACGCCGCCGTCCAGGAACAGGTTTCATCGTTCCTCAGCCTGGGATTCCCGTGACCCAAGACAAAACAGCGCGCTCGTGCTCGGTGGCGGTGGACACGGCTTGCGAGATGGGTATTTTCTTGATGTGATTCCAGAATACCATAGACTTCAGCCAGCCCTGTGGTTCGGGCCGTTTGACACTTGTTTTTGAAAAGGCGCTTATATTGTGCTCATGCAGGTACTGCCGAAATGGCTATCGTAGATGTTCTGATCGTGATATCGTCAGCTGATCCTGCTCAGTCTCGCAATGTCAGGCGCCCAAAAAAGCACTCTGGAAGATGATAGTTCGGCAACACTTGACTTGGGCATGAATGTTGGATTGCCAGTCGCATATGCGCTTGCCGAAAGTGTTTTGGCTTGCGTATTGACAGCTGTTACTCGCCTATCCTGTGCGACCGATGTTGAAGCTTATTCTGCTCGAAGCAGCTGCAGCAGCAGCGCTTGGACCAGAAGTGTAAGGTTGCCAAACCTCGCATTGATCATATACGACTCAACTATAGAATGCGAAGAGAATGGTAATTGGATCCAAGGGAAAAATGATCGACAAGATTGAAGCTGGTCGGATTCACAGCATTGACAATGCGTTCCTGCTCGTCACTAAGCGGTGAGTGCTCATGCGAGGTGTGCTCCAAAAGGCATGGGCGGAGGATTCGATACTATCAGGTGCAAAGATAGCGAGCAACAAAGTGACGGCCACCCAATAAAGAGTTTTGTGCATGATCAGGTCGGGAATAACACCGAGGCCTTCGCGTCTCGTGTGAAGGAATCTGCAGCAAACACAAGTGAGCTCTTCGCTCCAACAGCTTGTACGCTTCCTGAGTAGGCGCGCGCGCCTTAGTTCTGCAGATCTTCTATCAACAAGGAGCTTGTTGCGTTAGCGGTATTCTCGGTGAAGGCGTATGTGTGAAGGTAGGTGCTCCAACGACTGTGTCTTGTCAGGGGAGCGTCATTCTCAGTGTCGTGCAGCCAGAATTTTGAGCTCACCTCACATACGCCAAGCACTCTTGTGAGGAGCGTACTCCGACGAACCTGTTGCCTTCTCGGCCTTCGAAGTCCCTCGATGTACTCTGAAGCTGCAACCTCCTGGCACGGGTTCGCAGGAACAAAGGTGATTTTGCGGAAAGTTACTGTGCCGAATTCGGTCATACCAATGACTACGTCTGGCAGTGTCAGGTGCCAGTTTCTTGAACAGCGATGTATCTAGACGACAACTTAATAGTATGATTTTAGCACCAAGGACCCGTGAATGCACAATAGCTACCGGCTAAAGCCTCCAGCAGTCGTGATTGAAAATGCCTCTTGCCTCGCTTGCAAGGCCGCAAACCTCGAGCACTACCCCCAGGACATTGCATGCGCCCTCACAAGGAAGAGATGTAGTCACGAAAAGCGTCCCATGACCTCGTACATCAATGCTTTCGCGCGTTCCACCCGTTGAGCCGCGGCCTATAAGTGTGCGACGGGTGGAACATGCGATGGTCCGCCCTGGTGCAACTGTGTGCGATCACGTCGGGCACCCCGTGAGTTGGTCTCGCTTCCTTTGGCGAGTTTTCGTAAACTGAGCGTAGACTTCCGAGGCTTTGAGACGGACTAGATTCCTGTGCGCAGATGGGGAGTCGGGCATGTCGTACCAGTGAACGGTAGCATCCTATAGTCTCAGCAACACCAACTCGCGACTTCCTTCGAGCCGACGGTTGTGCAGTACTCTGGAAAGCCATTGAGCCGAGGAAGGCAAACTAACAGCGTCAAGACGATAAGAAGTAAGTAGTGCTACTGCGAGAGTTTCAATGGATGGAAAAAGTGGTGATAGAACGACGGGCTCAGCGATGAAGTGACGACATGAGCTCAAAAGGCGAACCAAACAACTTCTCAGTACCTACGCGTCCCTGTGGTATAACCATACAAAAACACCAACGCCATGCTAGCCCAGCCACCCTGGACATTTTCTTTTCCAGGTAATTGGACGGACTCTACGCCGAGCCGTTGGCCTTCTCCATGTTGGGTCCGAGCTTCTCTCTGCGAGCAGCAACAGCTGAAGCCAACTCGGCGAGCACCTTCTCAGTGTCCTCCCAGCCAATGCAGGCATCAGTGATCGAGACGCCGTACTTGAGACCGGCCTTGCCCTCGGCAGGGACCTTCTGCGCACCCTCGTTGATGTTTGACTCGATCATCACACCCATGATCGCAGTCTCGCCGGCGCGCATCTGAGTAGCGAGGTCCGCGGCGACCTTGGGCTGGTTCTTGTGATCCTTGTTGGAGTTGCCGTGCGAGCAGTCGACCATGAAGCGCGGGCGAAGGTTCTTGGCTTCCAGGGCCTTCTTGCACTCGGCGATGGAGTCCTTGTCGTAGTTGGTGCCCTTCTTGCCGCCACGGAGGATGACGAAGCAGTCATCGTTGCCGGCGGTGCCGACGATAGCGACGTTGCCGGGCTTGGTGACGGAGAGGAAGTGGTGGGGGTGCTTGACAGAGCCGATGGCGTCGACGGCCACGCCGAGAGTGCCGTCGGTGCCGTTCTTGAAACCGACGGGGAAAGAGAGACCAGATGCCAGTTCACGGTGGACCTGGGACTCGGTTGTGCGAGCGCCAACAGCGCCGACTGAGAGCAGATCGGCGGTGTACTGAGGGCTGATGGTATCCAGCATCTCACTGGCCAAAGGCATGCCCTTGGTAGTCAGATCAAGGAACATCTGTCTGGCAGTGCGAAGACCCTTGTTAATGTTGAAAGTGTTGTCAATGTCGGGGTCGTTGATCAGACCCTTCCAGCCGACAGTGGTCCTAGGCTTCTCAAGGTAGCTCCTCATCACAATGAGCAAGTCGTCCTCGTACTTCTTCTTGAGCTCGAGCAGACGGTCGCAGTATTCCAATGCCATGACAGGGTCGTGGATGGAGCAAGGGCCAATGACAACCATGAGTCTCCTCTTCTCGTCCACGCCGTGTACGACCTCGACGGCCTCTTTGCGGGACTTCACGACAGTCTCTCTTGACTTGTCTGTCTGGCGGATTTCATGTTGAAGGAGATCGGGGGGAGTCAAGGGAGTCATGCCGCGGATACGCCAATCCTCGACACTGTTCTGGTCGCCGACCGACTTGTTTGGGAAGAAGAACTGCATGCATTGTTAGTGATGTGTTAACCATAAATAAATTATGGTATCCTTGGTTGAGGGCGAGTGTCAATGTTCAGAATCCAGGATAGAGTCGTACCTCAGCCATGATGAAGTTGATTATCGCAAGCTACAAACAATCAGCGAGACTATGAGAGAGAATGAACCAAGGGATCAGGAACAGGGCTCAAGGGGACAGAGTTACAAAAATATATAGGACGCAATGTCGCACGCAGGATGACTCTGACTGGAATCCAAGACCCCTCAATGGCCAGCTGCGAGCGCCTCAGCGCGCAATGACGTGAGATTATTGAGGAAACGCGCCGACAGAAAGGCCGTCAACTGGTCCCTCGCAGTCAAAGCATCTCGTATTCGAACTTGAGCTCTCGGCGCCAATATCTCTACAACCACAACAATGAACGCGCTCGTAGGCTATGGCAGCAGTGACGAGGAAGAAGAGGATGTCTTACCTCAAAGACCAGCCAAGGTAGGAATATGCTAGTAACCACAACACTGCGAAGACGCGGATGCCTACTAATGACATGTGAACGCTAGATAGCGAAGCTCGACCACAATGCGCCGGACCACCTGACTGCTCCCCTAAAGAGTGAGGATACCCACGAATCACTCACAAGCACCGCAATTGACCGCACAACAGCACCAACCGCCCATCCAGAAGCACACATCGAAACCCAGCCTCTGAAAGCCTCAACACCGCACGCAACACCACCTCAAGATGCCGCACCACAAGGCCCAGCACCCGGTCCAACAATACCACCTCCAAACCCATCCCTACCCCTAAACGAAACCGAAGCCACCGCCTCAGCTCCCTCCGCCGACACCCCCTTCTCACCCTACACCTTCACGCGCCAGCGCCTCCGCGAACTCACCATGCCCCCAGTCCCCAACTTCGACATCCCCGACGCGCCGCCTCCGCCCGCGCAAAACAGCGAAGAAGCAGCGACTCTCGCCGCAGTAGCAAAGCAATTCGAGCGGTTCCTCGACTTGAAGAAGCAGGGCGTGCATTTCAACGAGCGCTTGCAGAATTCGACTTCGCTGCGCAATCCGAGCTTACTGCCGAAGTTGATGGCTTTTGCGGAGATCACGGAGGAGGATTGCTATGAGAGTACGTTGTCGGCGGAGCTTGCGGTGCCGGCGAGGTGGCCGGAAGACTGCTATGTGGAGAGCTTGGTTAGGCAGAATGAGAGGAGGGAGAGGAAGAGGCTTGCGGAGAGGGAAAAGCTGGAGTTTGTGCCGGCGCAAGCGAACGAGGGCAGTGGGAAGTCTACACCGAATGATGGCAAAAAGAGCAAATTTGATAAAAGATGAGCAGATTCTCTGGGAAATAAATGCTCTGGTACAGTCGGTCATATTCTATGTAATCCTATCACTCGTAATACTTTTTGTGTGTCGACTCCTACGACTGCTTGGAGAGCAGATCAGCCTCGCCGTCCACGGCACCTTCAGGCAGGGTGGCGACCTTGTCGTTGAACAGCTTCTCGGCCTGCTTCCAGACACGGACGTTCTGCCAGTCCTTGAGACCGAGCAGACTGGGGAGCAAGTCTGCGCTGAAGGCCTCGGATGCCTCGCGGGGCAACAGACTGGGCAGGTGGTCGATGCTGATGACGCTCAGAGGAAGACCGTTGCTGCCCTCGGGGAGGGACACGGGTACTGTGGGCTCGCTGAAGGTGGTGTTGATGTCGTAGATGGGGATGGGGTTGTGGGGGTTGGTGGTGTCGCAAGAGACGTCGCAGACGACACTCAGGCGGCGAGACTCAGCAGACAGCGACTTGGCGTCGATGAAGGGAGGAATCTTGGCTGAGAGATAGATGCAGTTGACGAAGACATCAGACTCGATGATCTCCTGGTAAGGGCCAGGCTTGGCGGTGGTCTCTTGGATGTCCCACTTGATGATGTCCTCGAGACCGGCGCGGACGCAGAGGTCGACGGCACCACGGCCGCAACGACCGAGAGCACCGATGACGAGGACGCGAGGGTAGTGGCCGGCCTGTGCCTTGCCCTCCTCGACAGCCTTCTTCACATCATCGATGAGAAGGCGCTCGTTCTCGTAGCTGGAGACACTGGGAAGAGGCTTGTCCTTGCCGTTCTTGAGCTGCCAGGCCCAGGTAAGGAGAGCGAGGGCAGCGCCAGCAAAGCCAGCGTGGTAGCCGAATGCTGCAACACGGCGTCCGTTCTCGTCCTCGAGGAACTCGAGGTCAAGGAGGGTTCCCTTGCCCTTGGGGAAGCGGCTGAGGACGGTGTCCCAACCACCCTGGTTCTTGTAGCCTGCGTTTGTCAGTATCATAGATGGAGGCAGTCTAGAAAATATCAATATAGTAGGACGAACAGTGAGCGAATTGAACGTGCTGTCTTCAAGTCAGTCATCACGGTCATATTGCGGGGATTGTTGATATAACGAACAGTGTGCTTCAGAGGGAAGTCCTCCTCTGGCAGTTCCTTGAGACCAATAACAATGTGGTCACTAGGGGCATCGACCCATGAGCCAGTAGGGACGAGAGATGCACCAGTGCCCTCGTACTCTGAGTCTGGGAAGATGCTCAATGGCGACCTCTCGACATTGACTGTGTAGCCGGCATCGACGAGCTTCTTAGCAATGGTAGGCGTGATAGCCGTACGGTGCTCAAGAGGCTTGGTCTCTGCGCGGACGTGAAGGATGTTTGATGGCATGATGTGAGATGTGTATGTGTGTGGATGTATTGATCAATCTAGACAAACAGAACGCTTCCAATGGTCTGTACAAGTAGCCTCCGACTTCGCCAGATGCGTCATATGAGCGCGGGCCCAAAAAATCGACATGAGTCTTGTTGGACCCTTGCTGTCTTCGAATCCCCTTGGCCATGCCGACAAAACAGGCAAGCGCCCTCCGGTTCGCCCCTTCCCGTGCTGGCAGCGGCGGTCTGAGCGTCCCCGCGGCAATGCGAGGAAATAAAACTCGCGCGCGCTCTGCCCAATATTCTGCTTTCCTTTCCTTACGAAC
>Ga0265797_10007281_pt1 | contig 15235 bp, 17 predicted proteins | sample P2T30metagenome_FD_192433 | JGI IMG/M metagenome (GOLD analysis project Ga0265797, IMG submission 192433) | Plant litter microbial communities from East Loma Ridge, Irvine, California - P2 T30 | ecosystem: Environmental > Terrestrial > Plant litter > Unclassified | place: USA: California... | reverse complement strand
TAGGGGGTTGCCTAGACCGTTGAGGCTGAGAGTTTCGGTCCCAATGTTAGTTTGGCGCTGCCATGTGTACTCATTGCCCTGGTAAACTCCCGTTGTCTCGTCGAAGGTGGGTTTCGATTGCTCTCTTAGCACATTGAGTAGGGTGTCTAATGCGAGGAGCCAGCGTGCGTTGATGAATTCTGTAGAGTCAGTGTGGTTGTGGAACTGGTTCGATAAAGAGAGAAAGTGGGCGAGGGAGTCGAGCTCGTATTTGCATTCAAATACAAAGGATTGCTCATAGTCTGGGTGGACCGTGTCTCCGTCCCCTTGGAACGTCGGGTTCAAGCCACTTGGAGGAGGCGGCTGGAATGCATTGCAGTACGGGGACCCAATGACATATTCAGCTTGTGTGTTTATGGCTCCAAGAATGAGTTGATGTATTTCCTTGTCTTTTTTCGCTAGAAGTTGATACTGTGCTAATTGGTTCGTCGAATCGCGGAGCCATTCGGCATTGATATCTCCTGTGACGATGAAGCTCTGGGCGCCTTTCCACGCATTCGTGTCCCATGAGCGCTTCGATGTCTTGTGCTTGGCGGTTCCGTCAACGTGCCATCGTACGGTTGTATCGAGAGTGTTTGGAAATGCGTTTTCGAAGAGACGGGCGAGGTCTTTGTCGTCCATCTTCTTGTTCATGTCGTCGATAACTTTCTCGACAAGGGGTGATTCGAAGGTTCGGCAGTACTTTGAGGGTCGTTGAAAGGGAAGGGCCATGGGGCCCAAACTATATGGTGGGCTATAATGATGCTTAGTGAATGGTGGTTTGAGACTCTTGGGGCAAGCCAGACATACTGTGGTCTCGTTGCATAGGTCTTGTAGTCTGGACATGCTGCCTTATACTTGAGAGGATCGATGGCCGCCCTGAGAGGTTCTTGTTCCCCAGCATTGTTCAGACCAGTAGAGACACATGGAAGAGTAAATAATGTCGTTAAGGACAAAGATGCTATTGTCGATCTCATGGTGGGCAAAAGACGAAGACGAAGTGCTTATGAGGTATGATTGTGCGACAATTCTAGATAACGAGAGAAAGAAGAAGTGGCTTGAATTTTATAGACAGACTTTCAGGCTGATACGATCTTCATGACTCGGCTTGTGGTTGAGGTTAGATCGTTCGTGTTGCTTGCGTCAGATGAGGCGGCTTTGCATGAGGACACACCTCCGCCAATAGGAGCGCGGCAAGTCCGCATGATCCGTGCGCTAGCTTCCCTTGTCGCATCTGCATCCTTCCTTTCACATGCACCACCCTCAACCTAAACAGCAGTGTACCAGATCTCTGGACACGACGGGTATCCTTCGCTTGAGTCTCAAGCTCTATACCGAGTACCTTAGGGTTCAACTCATCCCTGGAGGAAGTCGAAGATGATATCATTGCCAGGCCTCAATCTTTCGTCGCAGCCTGTCGACCCTCACAATACACCCACCTCGACCTCCACACGAACACAAGACCTCGCGGCAAATACCGAGTATCGGTTCGAAGTCGCTTTCTCGCATACACTCACTATCAAGCTACAGTCTGGCACTGCGGAATTCTTTGGTACAGAGCTTGCGCCCTCGACGACATACACGTTTCAAGGAACAAAGGGTGCCATCTTCACATGGCATGGTTGCAAGCTCGACATTGGCGGATACGCTGAGGGAGAATATGTCGCTGAAGAGACCCCGATGATGAGTGCGGTAAACCTCCATTTTGCGCTCGAGAACCTGCGCGACAAGAGCGTTGCGAGCGGCGGCGTAGAAATGGGACCCAGAATACTGGTCGTAGGGCCGGAGAACTCTGGCAAGACTTCGCTCGTCAAAATTTTGACATCCTACGCTGTCAAGATGGATAGGCAGCCCATGGTTGTCAACTTGGACCCCCGCCAGGGCATGCTCAGCGTACCTGGCTCCTTCTCAGCTGCAGCATTCTCGTCCATTGTAGACATTGAAGAAGGCTGGGGTAGCAGTCCAATCTCAGGGCCAAGCCCTATCCCAGTGAAGATGCCAGTGGTATATCACTACGGTTTGAAAGATCCAGAGGAAGGCAGAGTATTCAAGCCGTTGGTCACACGCATGGCACTCGCGGTAACTAGTAGACTGGAAGAGGATAAGCTAAGCAAACAAGCTGGCTTCATCATCGATAGTCCAGGCGCCATCAGCCAAGGGAAGAATGGTGTCTACGACAACATAGAGCATATTGTTTCTGAGTTCTCTGGTGCGTGTGATGTGTTGACATACTTTTGCCTGATATCCCCACGCCTACATCAACCTTTCCGCCTTCGCCCACTGCCCCATCGCTCACAAAAGGTTCGCAAATATACGCCAGCACAACTGACTAACATCTGCTAGTCAACGTTCTCGTCACCATCGGCTCCGAACGCCTCTACTCCGACCTCTCTCGAAAGTTCACCTCCCGCCCCGGCGGCGACCCCTCCGAATCCGTCTCCGTCATCCGGCTCGACAAATCCGGCGGCTGCGTCGACCGAAGTGAAGAATACATGAAGAGTTTGCGCCACGCACAAATCAGAGAATACTTCTTCGGCAAAGGCGACGAGACACTTGCGCCCAGCAGCCAGACCGCCGACACCGCCGACCTGAACATCTTCCGGGTTGCAGAAGGCGACGGTACCATTGTGGATGATTACGGCGTTGCACAGGAGCGACAGCTATTCGACAAGGTTGCGCCAACAGAGAGCATGCAGAACCACATCCTCGCCATCACGACAGCGAGCTCGAATGATCCGCAGGCTGTCATCAGAGACAGTAGTATCAGGGGATACATTTACGTCGCTGATGTTGACGAGGCAAAGAAGAAAGTAAAACTCCTGAGTCCTCTGCCAGGACAGACACCAGGCAACGCCATGATCTTGGGGGCTTGGCCTGAGTCAATCGAGGGTCTGGTGGGATAAGTGAGTGATTCAGGCAGCGTAGGAATGGGTTACGGAGATGGTTGGGAAAACTTGGAATGATGGGCTTGTGAAGGAGTGCCGAGAGTGAGGAACTGATGGTTGTTGTCTCAAGGAGACGGGCTTGTATGCTCCAAGAGGTAGTAGTACGATATCCTGCCAAGTAGTAAAAGACATGTCAATGTATTACCAGCTCGCATTGCCGACCTTGTTTTTCTGTTCTTTTCTTTTCAATCAGTACGTGACATGTGCAAGACTGATTAAGCCGCGCGATTCCTGCAACGACGACAAAGGAATTGAGAGTTTGAGAAATCTCAGGGATAACGCTTAGAACCTAAACCTATCTCCCCCCCTCCCAGTTGTGCAACCCCGCCCTCTCACAAACCTCGGCCATCCTCTCTCTCACCGCCCAATCACGATCATATACCCTCCACCCAACATGCATCTTCCCAAAGTTCCACTCGTCATCAGTATCAACAGTATCCAAGAACGGGCAATCGGCCTCGCCATATAGAAACGCATCTACCTCGTCGTCGACCAGGTGCGAGAAGCTCTCGGCTGTGCCGAAGGGGTTGTCGAGCACGTCCAACGGGATCGGTTCGACAATGGTGTAGTGCGGTTTTGTGCCATCCATGGTGGTTGCGTAGTGCTCTTTCAGGCGCTGCAAGAGTTGAGCCCAGTGTATAGGCGAGCTAATGTTGATCATGTGGTACAAAGTGATGTGCTCTGCATTCTTCAGCGCGACGAGTGTATCAAACAACTCGTCATCCTCAATGTTAAATTCTCGCAGCGTTATTGTCTTCAGTCGAGCCATGTCATTGTGGCTGATGAGGGGCATTTCGGCGTGGTCATTGAGCCTCTCCTCTATATTCAGGTCCAAGTGTTCAAGCTGCTTTAGCTCCGAAAGCAGAAGAGGAATAACAAAGTTGTTTTCGGCACCCTGTTCTTTTAGATCGGCACAGCTACAGTAACAGAAGGATAATCGGAGACGCTTTAGTGGTGTGCGTTGAAACATGAGCCTTGTATCTTCGAAAAGAGCTGATGCAGGCTCGAAGATGTGTTCCGATATACCAGTGTGCAGGTTTTCAGAATCAATGATGAACTCTTCGATGCTTGGGATTGGCGTAGAGAGTAGGGCGGACAGAATGACCGTATAACATCTGCATTCCGATGGATAGGCATCTGGGGGCCCAGAGACATTGATTAGCGGCCCTGGACGGTCGCGGTCCGTGTAGACGAGCGGTTTGCGAAAGCCTGGTGGCAGCGAACGATGAAATGGCGTGTTGTATTTAGGTCGGATGTTCCACGGCCACCACGCTTCGCTAGTGAGCGTGACTCGTTTAACTTTTGGCAGGCCAACTAGAGCCCGGTGCAGGGCGTCTGCATCTAATTGCTGTGTCACTATTTCCTGCTCTTCATGATACAAGGCTTGGTAAACCGCGTAGCTATCTTCAATGCTCATCATCGTCGCATTTCTGGCAAGCACATCTCTTGAGAAATCATCCTCGTACCGCAGCAGGATTTCCTTGACGGGGTCGGTAAGATATCCGTCCTCATCGTTTTGAAGGCCTTCCACATCCAGCAAACGGTACTGGGGGCTGTCGTCGCCATAGATCTCAATCGCCTCGTCTAGTCGAGAACTAATGGCTCTTCTAATATCTCTTTCATCGTTGACTATTGCCCTGCGGAAGCTTCCGAGAGTCGGATAACGTGCGAGTCGAGTACTATCGTAAACAATCTCATGGACGCGACCTTTGTACCTGGGATGAGCCAGAATCGTGTGTAGATAGTCGAGATTGGCTCGATTTGGCGAAATGAAGACACGGTCTATCCGAAGGTAGACACTGTCTGCTAGTTGCTTGCTGGCGAGTCGCAATCGTTTGATGTCGAGTTTTGACATGTATTCGCATACAATCTCGAGGAGTTCCGCTGGCAGGTCCATGATCGTTTTCTTGCTCTTAGCAGGGCGCCCATCGGTGCCCCCAAAAGCTTCTGGAAATTCGGCGCCAAACAAGTTTTCCATGAAACTTATCGATGGCACATTGCTAGCTGTAACGGCTGAGACTGCTGATACTCGGCGCTTTGTGACACCTGATCGGATAGTCAAGCTAGGCTTGCGACGATGAGACTTGGCAGATCGTATCTGGAGGTTCTGGAACATTATACGAATAGTATGATGAGGATTGTTATGAATAATATACCTTGGTGCTCGAGGTCAAGGTGTTGCGGCTGTGTTGTAATAAAGCGGAGGATTTCGAGGCCTCTCACCTATCGCAGCATGTACGTATGACGTAACAGTATCGATATTGTAATATAGGAGTGAGTCGGGTTGCGAAAAAGCTGAGGTGAAGATGGACAGAAGAAAAGATAAGCTTGCTACATTCAAAATACGGTGTCGACGGGTAAAGGTTATGCTAAGGGTGGTGAAACGCCAACACTTGTAGCGCTACCGATGCGAAGCTACAGGCTACCCCTTCCGCAAGCAGCAAAGCTGTCATTATAGGCTTTCGGTCATATTGCGCATGCGACAGAACGAGTCGATACCGAAGATGGGAATTTTGGCGCACACATTGGTCAATTGGTGGGCAATTCAGGCCGCGGATGCCCACAACGTGCCCTTCGCTTACAGTAGGGCATGCCGCAGTGGGTCCAGCCGTCCTGCCCCAGTTCATGTCTGAAGCTTTCAACGACATCACAACAAAGCACCACAGAGAATATCACGATAAGCAGCTCTTCTCATTATTCCAGGCGCTTTGCAGCAACCCGAAATGGTACCTGAGAGCCTACATAAGCTAGTGCTGCCTTGTATCTAGCAAGCACTTTCCGAACGGTTCCACGACGCATATCTACCCGACGACGACACCAGCCAGCAGACCAGCTATGTCATCGCAGCAGAAGCGCTCGCTCTTCCCATATCGATACGAAGATTGACCAGCACCCGAGCGCACATCCATACCCCGCACAAGCCTATGCCGGAGCATGGAAGTATGCCAGAGGCTGTGTATAGAAGTCGAAGTTTGGGAAGGGGGCGAGTTCTTCATTTAGGAACCCTCCTCGCCCTCGGCCTTCTTGCTCTTCTTCTTCTTGCCGCTGGAGCCGAACGAGTTGGACACGGTTGGTACGGCCGACTGGTGGACGATGAAGCGGGTGTAGCACTCCTCGGGGTCCCACTCGAAGCCCATTAGGTAGGGCTTCTCGAACTCGTCGTCTGCCTGCACCGGTGTCAATGAAGCTCAGGCACAAGGTCCGGTCCAGGATACTTACGCGCTTCTTGAACTGCTTGTGGATGGCGTCTAATGCATCTTTGATAGTAACACCCTTCATGTTCCGTGCGGTGACTTCTAGGCCGAGGGGGAAGTGCAGGGCAATCGACTTGAGCTTAGGCTCGGTGAGTGGCAACTTCAAGACGGATGGGTCCTCGACAGTTGTGGGTGACTTGTTGAGCTTCCTGTGGGACATGAAGTCAGCATCGCATGTGGTCATTGCATCTTGCCAGAGCCATTCAGACAACGAAAGAGCTCGACGGCGACGACGTGGCATATTCCAGGATGCCGCCGTGTCAGCAAAAAGAGAGCATTCACCTACCAGTTGAGCTTCTGTGTCTCGATTGAGATCTCAATCTTCTTGCCTTCCTTCTCTGTGGTCTGTTAGCCCGGCCTACCCCTCATAGCTGACCCCTCACGTGCAGCATGGATATGACGGAGCACTTTACCTAGGTCCTCAATGCGATAGACATCAGCAGCCATAGAGCTGACTCTGCGGTGGCCCTTCTTGGCGGCGCCATCCTTGTGCTCTTCGGTGAGCGAGTCGACCTTCTGGAGCGTGTTTTCTGTCTCTGCGGCCATTGTGATCAAGGGCAGTTGTAGATCAGTTGCTACTGAAGAGAGAGATGGACGATGAAAGAGCTAGGAAGTTGTATACTGATTGCTTGATGCTGCGGCTGGATGAAGACTATCAGGCACAGTGGGATGAGGGAGGAAAGGCAAGAAGGGAGGGAGGGCGCAGCTTATGAGGGGTTTCGTCTGTCGCCGGCACGCACAGGAGACGGTCACTTGATTGATCACCACATATGGTCCAATCCCGGCGTGAGACATGAATGGACGGGCCAATGCGGGGAAGGGGAGCATCGCCCAGAATGCGGGGAAGGAGCGAAGGGAACGCCAACGACCACAGCGTGTCAACAGTAAACTTTGGCATCATAACAACAACATCAAACGTGTGTTAAAATTAGCAATTGAGCCGCATTTTTTTCGCCTTGAGATCACTTGCAACTTTTCTGGCCGCTGTGTGGTCGCGTCGGTGCTCATCGGAGCTCAAACATGGTGGTGAGATACATCACGCGACCTACGTCATTGGCCGGCGACTTAACAAAGCCACTCATCGACGCGCATCGAAGTGCATCGCTTCAGCGCCGGACTCTCGTGCCGACCGAGAGCGCCGGTCCACCTGCTCACTACAGGGAGCTATGGTCCACACGGAGATGCATGGCAGCGTACAATTGGATGGTTGAACGCTGCATGGCATCGCGGTACTCCATCTCGCGACGACATCGATGCTCAGTAAACATTCACAAGCAGATACATATCGTAGCTTGGAACACGTCTACTCATTGCCTGGACCGCGGCACTCAAACTTTGTTCATTTGCCAAGTGATAAGTAAAAAAAAGAAAGCTCATGATAATCGCGTGATTTGCTCTACGAGTGGCCCACAACCCTAACAGGCTCATACAGCTCCTCGAGATACTTTTCCTCTTCCTCACTCAACTCCTTGCCTCGGGCGGCAAGTGCTTCATCCATTCTCTCGACACTTGAGAATCCAATAATGGGACTTGCGACACGCTTGTTGATCCATGCCAACGCAACATGGCTCATCTTCCAATCATGCTTCTTCGCAATCTCCTCGACACGTCCAATGATCTTCTTGTCGAGTTCCGTGGTGCCAGAAGTCTGGTTGCCCGCCGTTTTCTCCCCCTCTGAACGCGTTGTGGAGCCGTACGCAGACGGTGGACGGGCAAGATGGCCACGGCAGAGAGGTGCCCACTGAGAGTATATTAGCAAGGCTAGGCCAGTATGAACATCATAAGAAGGCAAACATACGGGTATAAGCCCAACACCAGTGTCGTTGCAGAAGCGGTTCATCTCACGCTCTTCCTCCCGATACAGCAGGTTGTAATGGTTCTGCATGCTGATAAACTTTGTCCAGCCATGTTTCTCTGCAGTAAACTGCAACTGGGCAAACTGTACTGCCCACATGGAGCTGGCACCAATGTACCGCACCTTCCCGCTCTTGACCAGATCGTGCAGCGCCTCCATCGTCTCTTCCAAGGGCGTGTTGGGATCGAAGCGGTGAATTTGTAAAAGGTCAATGTAGTCCGTGTCAAGACGTTTGAGTGATGCATTCACGGCATTAAAGATTGCCTGTCGAGACAGACCACCGTGGTTGACGTAGTCTTTCAGCTGAGGAATCTCCTTGACGAATTTCATGGTGAGTATGCTAGGATCTTCGCCCACATGGGCAAAGCATTTTGTGAGGATGACAAGCTTATCGCGCGGGAGGTTGTACTTTTTGATCGCTTTGCCTATGACTTCCTCGGAGACGCCATTGGAGTAGATGTTGGCTTTGATGATTGCATGTTAGCAAGATTTGGCTAACCCCAAAGACATTCTCCAGAACATACCAGTATCCCACGTGGTAAGTCCACGATCATACGCAGCCTTGAGAAGCGGAAGCGATTCTTCTTCCCCAATCACCCAAGGTTGCCATTTTTCACTTCCAATACTCATAGCCCCCAGAATGGGAACAGAGACCTTCAAACCGCTCTTTCCCAGGCGCCTATACTCAGCCTTGGACTCTGCGAGGAGGCCCATGATATCCGTCTTGTCCGCCATGGCTGTTGTTCAGTTGGGGACAAACTAGTATATGGTGGGGCACGGATCTTCTGGCACAGTGGTAAAAAGTAGGGAGATTCACAATCACGCTGGCCGGGCAGCTTTCTCTTCATATACCTGCAATGTCGGCAATTTCCCCGTGCCAGCACAGCAAGCTTGCTAATCTGTGCATACGATGAGCGGTCTAAAGCCGGGGTTTGCGGCGATAATTTCATCATTAGGACCGATGGCTATGGCGTTCCCAAGTACCTCGAAGACCAATGTGCGGGGTGTAGGCACGATGTGCCGCAATGCTACCTCATGACGACAGAACAAACCCGCGGAAACATGACTTGCCTATTCGGGGATCAAGGTGATTAGCCATGCATGGTTGTCAATGGAATGGCGTTTTGGGCGGCCTTGACCACGCTTGTACGTCGGGTGGGTCGAATCTTCAAGTACATGTCAATCGCTTGCACTTGTTGGAAATTGGGAGAAGCTCTTTCCGAGGTTACGAAAGTGTATCATCGACCAAGTTCCTCTCATGGTACAGAAGCGAGTTCTGATCATCTATGATTCCAGGCAAGTATCAAACTTGTGGACTTTCCGTCACGTCACTCTTCGTGAATGCGCTCTTCCATCAAGTCATGGTGGTATTGTTTGAACATCGTTTTTTGAGCTTAACCCCCCAGGCGCCAACCGCATGTGATGCAGAGAAGTTCATAGATGCTCATATGCCCGTAAAGAAACCCGACTCCCCAAAACCGTTTACGCGTCCTCGACAATGTTGCCGCGCTCTGACACGTACAGACCGTCCAAGAACTTTCGGATATCCTTGTTGCGGACCTTGCAGATTTGCTGGATATCGGCGGCACCCTGGGAGACGTCCTCGAGTGACTGCGTATACGTCAGCATTGTTGAGTTTTGTGGTTACAGCACATTTCTTACGTTTCCGGAGAGCTCGAGTTGATCCTTCTGGTTCTTTGATGCCTCAACCTCAACACCAGGCCTCATGATGACCCTTCGTACGAGCTTCTCGCCAATGAAGTTCCTGATCTCAACCTCCCAGCAGCCAGTCTCGCTGTTCTTGTCCAGGTTGACGTTGATGGGGAAACTAGATAACAGGTCAGCAGCGCCCAATTACTGTAAAGTTCTGCAGTCGCAGAAGCCTGATATGGTTTGTCCAGATTCCAGATGCCTCTCAATCAATCATCCTGCCCCTGTCAATGGCAAAAAAGATGCTGGACAAGCCACATCGAGCAACCCGTGTTCCCCGGCGACCTTGAAAAGATGTGTAGATGGTGTGACATACTGGGCATATACGTAGCGCATCTTGTATTTGAAACCCTTGGTAACACCAATGATCAAGTTGTTCTGCTTCCAGTCAGTCCAGCCCTTGCATCCTGCCAATATTGAGACTCGTTCGATGCGTGCGACGTACAATGAGGGTGCGGACAGTGCGGAGAGTGGCGACGCTCTTGCGCGAACCGTGGTGGAGCTCGATCTTGATGATGTTCTTCGAGGGCTGTTCCAGTCTTAGCATGGTGCCTCCGATGTGTATCATGATTTCGGACGTACGTGTGTGAAGCTGACCGCCAAGTGGTTGAGAGCCTTGGATAGCTTGCCCTATGTTGTGTGAGAACTGGATCGTCGAAACCGTTGTGGTTGTCTTACTCGGGGACCTGTCAAATATATCAGCATCATGCCACAGACCACTAGCCGGAGCGCACTTACCCTCAACAACGACGAATCGGTTCTTGATGGCGACCTTGACGCCCTCAGGGATCGCGAGCTCTTCCTCGGAGTGACTGTTGCATACTGGTCAGCATGCATCCTCGGATTCCATGTTTTGCGATTGCTGGATTTGGTATGGAGGCGTCCATTGACCATTTCGGAGGGTAAAAATTGTGTATTGCGACATTTCGAGGGCCAGAGTCCAAGGGCACACATACATGTACTTCATCTTGACGGTTGCTGCGGGTTAGCGGTGTTGTCGAGAAGCTGAGATCGATTTTGACGTTTCGATGGTCGCAATGTGTGCTGGAGGGATGGCGGAAAAACGATAGCCGAGCCACCGGCCTAACCCACTTTTGTCGCACTAGTGCCGGCCCTCTCCCTCGTCATATCAAGCCTTTGAAGACATCCGTACCTGCACGACGCAATTTGCGGCTCGGAACGACAAAGAGGGCTGTATAGTGCGCCACGAGTACCATTTTTTGTGCCACAAGAACTTGCTAGGAGAAGTGGTTTATTTCTGAATTTCTTGTCCAAGTACGGACAGCAGCTCACGTGCATCTCGACCAAATCTTGCCGACGTTGTCGCAATGGCAGATAACAATCCGCATATCGCCAAAACTCTCCTTCAACGCGCTTTCTCTCCCTCGACGGCAGAATCGCACTTCCATGAGCGCGTCATAAAAAGGCCCCTCCATATCCGCGCTACATCCCCTACTCCCTCTGCACGCGCAATTCGTCGCCGCGCCCTCAACGATCGCAAAGAAGGCAACCGCAAGCGCAGCAAGAACAAGCCTCGTCCGCTGTCCGCTGCGAAAAAGCGCGCGCTATGTCTCAACGACATTCCAAAAGAGCAGCAGAAGTACGTCATCTATGAGGGGCTGCATAACCTATGGCTTGGGTATATGAGAGAGGTCTTGGGCCTGAACGATGCGGCCAGGAGTGCGCTGATCACACCTAATGCAAGTGGGCAAAACCTGGCGACAGCCGATATGCATGGTGCACTTGTGAGCGTCGTGCGGAGTCGGTGTGTAAGCCGTGTCGGGCTCGAAGGCATCATAGTCCGTGATACGAGGTTTACGTTTGAGGTCATTACAAAGAATAATGTGGTAAAAGGTAAGCTATTCGACCTAGGCACACGGTAAGTGGTAAGTACGACTAACAGCTGTAGCAATTCCCAAGGAGCACACAATCTTCCGCTTCGAGCTGCCCTTTCCTGACCCAAAGGGAGACATTCCTAAAAAGCCACTCGTCTTCGAGCTGAATGGCGAGCAGTTCCAAACTCGAGCGGCCGATCGGTCGAATAGAAAGTTCCGGATGCACTACCAGCCCGATATATGAATCCGATTTGGTCAAGAACATGTTCTTCTTGGCAAGGGGCATTTGACAGCCCTGTGCAAATACCAGGGTCATTACCAAGCTACCTTACCACGTGGCAAGAGTGCCACCTTACACCGGATATGTGGTAAAGAAGTGAGACCTGCAGCGTACTCTGTGGCTTCGAAAATCCTCGCATTGTCCATCGATGAGAAGCTTGATCGACTCCCACAAGCCTTTAGTAGTACCATGGTCCGGCTGATAGCACGGCCATGTTGCTAGCAGTAACCATGGTCTAAGCTTTATCAAGCACCTCATGATCATACAACCCTATCGCATCCACGAGGCGAGATCATTATCGTTAAATATAATCGCACTACAGAACGAGATTTCTCAACGCTACTTCTCTCCTTACAACGCACACTCTATACACGTGTCGACCTGTGTTCAACCAGCTCGCATAATGATTCCTAGCACCATCCGCACCCTCGCGCTCCAAGCACGCACCGTTCAGCTCACGACTTCTTCCGACCCCAACTCTCCACGTCATTCAGCCGCCAAAACAAAAGCACTTCAACCCCAAGCCACCAGCTCCCGACCAACATGGCAGCGTCACCGCGACCTTTTGCTCTCTTCCCGCGCAAAACTCTGCTCTCCGTCAAAAACAAGCCCAACAGATCCGGGCAAAGTACAAACTCATGGTGCAATGTAAAACTGTCGCTTTGACGGCCGCGTTGTTGAAAAAAAAAACAATGTACTTGGCTGGAAGTGGCGTATGGAATGGCTTGAAATGGGAAAGAAGAAGCATGGGGAAAGTGGTGACGAGGGAGATTGGAATGGTGGTTGTGTGTTGACAAGTAGTCAACACGGTGCATTGCAGTTTGTGTAATGATATCTAGGGTATACTCAGTCTATACTCTACAAAACGTACCACAAAGTAGCCCCATGCTCTAATCCTTATGCGCTTGGTCTAGCAAATCCTTCAATATCTTGGCCGTACTCCTCATACCCTGAAGCGCATTTTCGTCGGGCCCTTGCCCTGGGGTCCACGTAGCGTGAGCAAAATCAATCATCTTGACTTCTGCCAGCTTAGGCAGTGTCTCCTCGTCGTCCTCATCTTCATGCTCGACATGCGCAGATCGTAGCTTTTGCTTTGTGTTTGCGTATTCTTCCACGTCGCCCTCGTAGACGAGGAGTATACTTGCGCTGTACATTCTGCTCTCTTTGCTCTCAAACACCTCCTGGATGTCTTTTACCTCGCCTAGGAAGTACGCGAGTACCTCCCTTGCCCTATCGAGCTCCGCTTCAGATTGAGTGCCGGGGAAGACGTAGTCTTTGAAGCCCTCGGTGATGTCTTCGGTGTTGAACTTGCGCCCGTACATTTTGTTATACACCCAATACCCCTCCTCCTTGTCCGCCTCGACAAACTCCTTGAGTTCCTCAGGAACATCGGGCACCTCAGCGCCCTTGTACGTGCGCATTCCTGCTATCCTGAAACCCAGACTGCCACTCGTAGTCTCATTACTCACAGCATCCAGTCGCGCTCTCTTCTCCGGTTTCGCAGCCTCATCCCACAACTGTGCACCGAGCTTCAGATCTAGAACATTTGGCTTTTTGAACCCATTTGTGATATTCTCAAGTACAATGTGTAGATCTGTGGCGAGGTGCTTGCCGTGCAGTCGCTCAATGCTACCGTCGGCCGTTTGTATGGTTCCACTCTCGACACTTTCTGCTGCCGCGGCCTGGTCGGCTGAGAGAGACAGCTGGCCCATGTATGTGGGGAGGTGGCGCGCGAGATCGGGGTGTGCACTCAAGGACTCGTAGAAGGTGATTTCGGCAGCCGTGCAGGGTTTTACTACTACGCCGCCTGATTCATCGCTGAGCACGCCGTCGCTATTGCGCGTAATTAGCATGCTATCTTTGTACGCAAGGCTGCGTGGGACGTGGGGCAAAAGACGTACTGGCCCGCGGCTGCACTGCCATAGGCTTTGAGACTGGACGCGTCATACGTCTTCGTTGCCATGGTGTGTGGGTCTTTTAGGGAATTGGGCTAGGGGATTGTCGGTTGTATGTGGTGTGGAAGTGGGAGATGCACGGCGAGGAAGGCTGAAGGACCCCACTGTCGCGTTTCAGGAACAAGGCGAGTCAGTCGATGCGGTCATACAGGGCAACATGACTCTCGTTTACTACAACATGGCGGAATTATCACCGTCACACTCTGGCACTTTCTGATATCACGTCAACTGACCCTGTGTTTTCTTATCTCGCGCACAAGCAAAATGTCCCTGCTTTGCTTGGGGGGTTTTTTTTCGACGAACAGCCATATTGACATATATGAGGGTACCATAAAGCATCTCAGTTGACCCATCATCTTTTCTACAGTGTTAGCTCGTAGCTGTGTTGTTTGTCCGACACATTCGATATGATAGTGTCTTAAGACCGAATGGACGCCAAAATCGTCGCGCGTGCCTGCCGTTTACAGGCAGCCACCCTCTCTCACCGCAAATTGCAAACGCAGTTGGCCGTGTTCACTGCAGGCTCTCACCTTACCTAGCGCCCGTGCCCTAACCCTGTCCCCAACACATGTATACTGCTTGTCCCCATCTCCTCTCCTGATTACCGAGTTTGGTTCAGAACTGCCAGCCGCCGCAATGGCAGCATATATCAATGACGGTGTCGGTCCAATCAACAGCGTAGCAATCCAGGATCACCCAGATGGTGCAGAGATTCGTCGTCAGGTAAGTCTGCAAGTCCCCAACATATCGGCAATTACTGCATACTGACCCCCTTCCAAGGTAGAATTCTACTTCTCCGATGAGAATCTTCGCTATGACTTGCACATGCTGCAAAACTGTGGCGGACGCACCAACAATCCCATCTCCATCAGCCGTATCTGCGGTTTCGGAAAGATGCGAAAGTACAAGCCGAAGAGGCTCGTCACTGCCGCCCTTCGCTTGAGCGCCTTCCTGGAAGTATCAGATGACGGAAAACAAGTCAAGCGGAAGGTGCCCTTGCAGGGGAAATGCCTTCTAGATCCGGACTTTGAAGATGACCCCGACTTCGCCTATGACCCGCGTGTGCAGAACAAGTCTATCCAGAAGCCGGTTCAATTTCCCGTACCAATCCTTCCACAGGAGAAGATGAAGTACCCCGAAGGCGTGTCCAAAAACATGCTAAAGCCCACCGGGTTCGAAGGGGGCTATGTAGAGCCGGTTCTTACACCCGAGGAAGCTGAAGTTGAGGAAGAGATGTACAGCACCGACAAGCCCTTTGTTGAGCGCATCGAGATCGCCATCCAGCGTTTCAAGCAGAGGCGACGTATGCATGAGAAGTACGCGATCATCTTCAACAAGCTGATGCTCTTTGGGGGTGTGGAATGTGGCCCTCGCATGTATCAG
>Ga0265797_10007280_pt1 | contig 15235 bp, 28 predicted proteins | sample P2T30metagenome_FD_192433 | JGI IMG/M metagenome (GOLD analysis project Ga0265797, IMG submission 192433) | Plant litter microbial communities from East Loma Ridge, Irvine, California - P2 T30 | ecosystem: Environmental > Terrestrial > Plant litter > Unclassified | place: USA: California... | reverse complement strand
TGCCAAAACCGAATGCGATTGCAACCCAGTGCAGCTTGTGAGCGCATGAGAATGCAATCACGATGCACCCTATCGGAGCTATAAGGCACCCGGGAAGCATAGCAATCAGTCGCTGCTCTGGATACACGACACCTTTCTGCTTTCGAACCACCACCGCGGTGATGACATCCGCTATGTAGCCACCTGCGAAACAGCCGATCAGAAAACCAATTATAGCTGCCACTTGCATTAGTCCAACACCGATCCCAGTGAAGAGATATGGAGGTGCCATCAACAGGTTTGGAAAGGCGAATCTACCAAGTCATTAGATTACCATATTTCGATGATGGATAAGGGGTTACCTACATGAGAATGACCTGAGACGCAAGGCTCGTGCCATATATGAAGACTGCCAGCATCACAGCTGGCTTAAATAACATTGCCAGCGGTCTGTACAACAGCTCTGTGACCCTGACTTCATGATTAATGCTGAACAAGGATGTCCATATCGATCGCCATGACTTGGGTACCACACTGACGCCGTGCCAGGAAGTTGTTTCCACTCTCTGTATTGCCGGCTTTTCGGAATCACTTGTCGCTGAACTCGCAGGAGGGTGATGGTGTTCTGGTCTTTCAAACGTTGACTCTGGGTATAGGAGATAAATTGCCAGGGTGTTAGCTCCAGCGAGAGCTGCACAAACCCATATGTAATCGACCCAGCCACCGCGGCTGTACTGTATGATGAATGAAGCCAGCAGTGGGCCAATGGCTGTAGCGCTGGAAACGAGTATAGTATATCTATTGGTCTTTCAGCAATAGTTGGGAGTCTGAGAGGGTCTCTGAACTTACGCTGACATCATGGATGCTCGTTCGTGGAGAAAGAAAACATCCGACACGATACTGGGAACAACACTCTGCGACACGATCAATTCCACACAATTCAAGAGAACGGAATCCTTACTTCTCCAGCTGCTGAAGCAAAACCGGACAAACACCTTGCAGCTAACAGGCTGTTAAAATTTGTGGTCTTGGCTGTCCAGACGAGAATCGCAAAGAGCATCAAGGTGGAAACGACGAGTGATGCCCTTTTGCCAAACTTGACTCCAAATGGGACCCAGAAATAATTACCAACTCCAAGGAACAAGAAGTTGAACTAGGTGACGAGTCAGATCTGGGGGTAAGTTTCTCATATGATCAATGACTCACTGTCATGAGAGCGTTGGTTTGGTTTGCAGTCTTGTGGAACTGCATCTCAAGTACTGGAGCGGCTACAGAAAGTCCAGAGCCAGCGAAATTCGCCGTGAAGTTGACAAAGGCGGTCGCTCCAAGCGCCATAAGCTTCAGACGCCGCGACCATCGCAAAGGATCTCGTTCGTCGTCGGTTGGGCGTGGCAGCAAAGGCAGACCATGATTTCTGCCAGCAGCCTGTTGGATATTTTCGGGTGAAGTCATCTTAACGGAGATTACTCTAAGCGTAAAGTGGTTAAAGTACGATGGAAATCTGGGGTATTTCTGCAATGGAGACCACCGCGAGGTAAGTGGAGGTCCAGGACTGCCGAAACGCTCAACCGAGCGAACAGACCCTGGATTGGAGACGAGCGTCAGCTCGCTTTGCTCACTTATTCGGCCCAAAAAGCGCCTGAATGGATAGCAAAAGCAAGATTGGTAAGATTTCAGCTCGGAACGCTTCCTAGCGAAGAGATGTGTCCTTAGGAGGGTTGGCGGGTTCTGACACGGGGAGTTAAGGCCGTTGCCGGCTTCGGTCGATCTCATGCCCAAAGAGGCCGACGCCGCCTGCGACACTGCTTGGGCACCGGAGATTGGCTATCTCTAGTGCTCAATGGAAACAGGAAGTATCTAATGTATACGTTGGGTGCGTACGTACGCAGGGGCATGGATCGAGTAAGAGAGCGATCGGCACCGCTCACTTCATTACTCCTACCACAATCTCCTCGCATCATATGCTCAGAAAGGCCCGGTACAATCATCAACGATCAAGACTCGCCTTCGGACTCTATCTATTGCCATTTGACTCGGTGCACATACGATCTGCGCCAAACATGGCTCCGACCCTCGTTTACGCGTTCACACTCCATGTCGACCTCGCTCCGCCACAATGCTTTGGCAGAATCGCGTCCGGCGAAAGAAGATTTATTCCCATCACCGGCGGACGCTTAGAAGGACCCACGATAAAAGGAACAATTCTTCCTGGTGGCGGCGATTGGAACGCAGCAAGGCCAGACGGCGTGGTTCATGTTCTGGCCAAATACACCATTCAAGCAGAAGACGGAACTCTGGTAAACATCACCAACGAAGGGTACGGCCGAGCAAGTCAGGAAATGATGGACGCTGTCTTCGGGCAAGATCCCTGTAAGGTTTCGATGAAGGAAGGAGGCGCAAATTGGTACACGAAAACGTTTCCTAGGTTCGAGGTTGCCGATGGACCGCATGCGTGGTTGAACAGCACTTGCTTTGTTGGCGATCTACTTCCGCCGCAGGTGCCAAATCATGTTAAGATCGACGTGTACGAAATTATGTAGTATTAGATTTCAGAGTTGTGCATTTGCGATAGCAACGTCAAAATGCGTCACGTTCAAACTCTGTGTATACACAATCAAGGCGTTGTCACCACAGAAATTCAACATTCGTGACAGTTGCAAGTCTTTGGATACGGCCAATCTGAGCATTCGCTCGGGTTCATGCCCGGAAAAGCGGCGGATCCACATCCGTTTGCGCCGCATCGGCTAGCACATTAGCTACGGCCGTTGCGCCTTCCTCCCCGCCATCTTTTGCGAAGTCGGACGATCCTGGCCCGCCCTCTTTCGACCTGCAGATTCTAAATCTTCAGTCATATCTGATCTTCAAAGATCCTTATTAAAGTCTGAAACAACTCAACTCTTTGCATTGGTATCCACGTCTAAGACCAAACGATCTTGCTTCAGTGAAAATGCGCGCAATCATCGAAGATATCAAGGACAGTCCAGAGTTGGTTGCAGACCCATCTGAACGATTCAAACGAAGAAAGACTGAAGATATCGCTACACCACATCATCCGCTGAGCCTGAAAACTTCATATCCCTCCCAAGCATTGCGCTTCCTCGAAAAAGCGAATGAACGCAATGCAACATCTACTCCTTCTATTTTTTTACCAGAGCAAGCCCGCATCAAAATGAGCATTATCGTCGTCGGAGCAGGACTAGGTGGACTCGCCCTCGCCATCGCGCTAGCCCGACGAGGTCATTCAGTGCGGGTGCTGGAACAGGCGTCGAAACTCGGAGAGGTACGATCAGTTATCCTCTCAACCATATGTATGCTGACGCAATCTTTAGGTCGGCGCCGGAATCCAGATTCCACCAAACTCCGGGCGCCTACTACACGACTGGGGTGTTTTTGAGCATTTGGAAAAGTGGGTTGTGAAACCTGACGCCATTCATTTCAGGCGCTGGGAAGATGGCCGGGAGATCGGGCGCACGGCGCTTGGTAAAGATTTTCGAGAGAACTTCAAGGTTCCATATTATGTTGTTCATCGTGCGCATTTCCATCATGCCTTGCATCAACGAGCGCTGCAGTTGGGCGTTATGATCGAACTGAATGCTAGGGTCGTGAAGTACTCTGAGAAGAGTGCTTCAGTTGAGCTGGCGAATAACAGCATTATCATGGCAGATTTGGTGATTGCCGCGGATGGTAAGCTTGGGGATGCTGTTTGCGGATAATGCTAATCTAAATATGTAGGTATCAAGTCAAAGGCAAGGGCAACTATCTACAAGGACACAATTCATGAACCTTCTTTTAATGGCTTCGCTGCGTATCGGGCGACCGTCGATGTTCAAAAGATAAAAGCGGATCCAGAGATTGCCTGGATCATCGAAGAGCCATCGCTGAATATCTGGTACGTTTAGGCACGCTCAAATTTGGTGGTGTCTGTGACATTTAGAGCCTGCCCTTCTGACGATTCACTTGCGCAGGATTGGCGAAAATAGACATGTCATGACGTACGCAATCGCCGCCGGCGAGGCATTCAACATGGTACTGTCCCATATCGATCGATCCGACCCAGCAACATGGACAGGTAAATTTACCAAGGAGGATATACAGCATGAATTCGGTGGATGGGACTCTGGGTACGTTGTATCGCTATTAAAGAGTACGTATCTTACTAACAAGTTTCCAGGTTGACCAAAATCATCTCTCTCATCGATGACTGCTTGAAGTGGCCCTTGAAAGTTGGTCAGCAGCTCCGATCCTGGACCGCACCATCCAACAAACTAATAATCATGGGGGATGCCGCCCACGCCATGCTGCCATACATGTCGCAGGGCGCCGCCATGGCTGTCGAAGATGGCGCCGCCCTCGCGGTGGCGCTCAATCATGTATCTTCTCTAGATGACGTACCATTTGCGCTGCGCGTGTTCGAGCAAGAGCGTATCAAAAGAAGCGGAGATATGCAGAACGCTAGTACCGTGAACGGGACGATATGGCACTTTGCGGATGGGCCAGAACAGAGGGCTAGAGATGAATCGATGGCCGCGGAAGTTGCTGGGTTGCCTATGCTCAGCAGCGCGAATCAGTGGAGTGATCCGGTCACGCAGTGGTGGGCCTATGGGTATAATGCGGAACAGGCGATGGAAGATGCTTGGGCGAAATCTGTGAGCGATCTGATCAGGCAGAATAAATAGTGTTCAGCACACAGGGCACAAATGCAGAATATCATCTTGCCATCAATGATTTGGAACAAGTTCATCATCAAGCCTGTAAGCGATGTGGTTTTGATTGCACAGAGCATGCTTGGCCCCAAGCTAATTTGTAGGCATCAAGTTGAACTCTGAAGTGTAAATCAAGTCGTCTAGGGTCATACCTATGTGCAAGTCGGTCGAATCGTAGAAATCGGATATCTCGTGCGGAGCGAAATTGATTGGTGCTTGGCGCGTGGAGAATGCTGTAGACGGGTTAGTTGCGAGATTATCGGAGTCTACCTCCAATGCTCTATCCGGCACGTCTAACGTATCGGTCAGCCATCAGAATGTCTCAATAAATATGGGCAAAGGGCTGACCTACAGATTGTAGAAAGCGTCTTCGCAAGCGCAGTGATGTATCGGACGCATTTCTCCGTCATCCTGCTCCCTTTGTCCACTAGAGACAAGCATTCAATGGCCTTATTGAGGGAGTCCATCGATATGCCGGTGTCATCAAGGTCGAGGGAAAGCTGGCGAGCCTGCATTTGGTGTATTATGAGAAGGGCAGAATAAATGACAAGAGAAGCATTGAACGCTAGTCAAGTGATTAGCCGGAAGCAAATGTCAACAGAGCTGTTTACATACTGTAGTACAGCGAGAACCACCAGGCGCCAAGTAGGTGGGAACGGGGCTCTTGGGGAGCTAGGACTTCTCGCACGAGTTTGATTACATCGACTGCTGAATTTATACAGATGCGCATACTGTTCGCCCCGATCTGTTTTAGAATGGCCATTTGCTGCATATCTGAATGTGGATTGGCGATAAGTTCAAGATACTTCGAGAGCATCGGTCGATGCGTCAAGATGCGTACGTTCAAGAAGCGCAGCGTAAGAATGAGCCGGAACCTTAGGTTGAGCTCGCCTCTCCCATCGAACAGTTGGGCTCCCGGTACGATCAGCGAGAAACTGGCAGGCAAAGAATGCTGCCAGCCTATGTACTTTTGCTCAAATTGCAGCAGTGACGAAGCAATACCGAACAGATTCACAGAAGCCTCACAGCCCAGGTTGTTCTCATACAAGACCTCAATGACCTCTCCTAATATCTTGTATAGAGTTCTGCATTCTTGTAAGCAAAAGTTAGCGCGCCCAGTCACAAACTCACATTGTCGCACTATAGAATACAGTACTATCATCGTCGTTCTCATTTTGGCCAAGGATAGTAGAGCTGGGACAAATGCTCCTTAACGAACATGGGAGGCTCAACTTTACAAAGCTATCGGGGATAGATGTTGGACGACCCATGGTCATACTCAAGGTGCTACGTCTGTCAGGTGCTGTAGGTTGTGTGACGATAACAAGCATACCGATCCAATATTACGCATCCGAACCATGTTCTCTTGCGGATCTCAGCTTCAACGGCTGAATGGTTCTGCATCGCATCTGAAGAGTGCAGGCCGAGCTGATATGCAGCCTTGACGGCAAGCCCGTGTATGTTCCAGGTTTCGATAGATCGTTCAGAACCCTGTAGATACTGGCTCATGAGGAGCAGCAGCTGGACTTATCAATAGTCAGTAGAGTATTTTCACTAACACCAGGGACTGTGACTCGCCGACTTCCAAGTTCGTCCCATGGCGAATCTGCTTCTCGCAGAGAGTCATGGTTCGCCGAAAGAAAATATCCGAGATAGCTGTTCGTTCGGTTGCCGAAGAGACGCCGTGACTAGCACTGGTAGACATCGCTAGTATCATGTTTAACAAACCCAACCAAGATCTGCGCACCGTACGAATGTTGGATGAAGCGAGCTCGTGATATCGCTGCAGAAAGGCCTCCTTATCAATGTACGGAAACAGCTCACCGGTCGTGCTAAAATAGGTTTCTATCATCTGCATGGTTTCATTCTCTGGCGGGAGTACGAAGGGTTCAGTGCCAGCAGGGACTAGGTTCGATTGCGTGCCGAAGTTTCTGGAAGGGGGGGATGTTGGTCGGGAAACATGAAGCACATGACTTTGAAGCGCTGCCGCGCTAGGAGAAACTGGACTTGCGGTGGAGGAAATGGACTTCAGAACTTCCGTTGTGGACCGCACGATCTGACGCGTAAAAGCTATGTTGGATGAGGGCCCTAAAGTATGTCAGCCACAGTTTTATTTGAGCACCAAATGAGTATCAAGGCACCAAAGTAACCTGATTCTTCTTCTTTCGTGAAAGAAATCGACCCAATTCCATCAGTAGGATCGTGTGATTCGACTGTTATACCATCCTCATCTTGAAGGTCGGTGATGTGTATAGTTTCTGGCGACTGCTGTTGAGGCAGGCTATCATCTGCACTCAGAGACTCGATACGAGAGACTTTGCCTGAGACTTCCGCAAGAGATCGTTCAAGCACTGTCAAACGTGACTCAAGCCCTTCGATATATCTGACTTGGGTAAGCTCGTATCTGTAAAGCTTACTTTAGGCGATGCCAGACTTTGTAGATGCAGAGTTCTTCGTCAGAGTTGTTGTGTTTGCATATGTGCATTCATAATTATGACTCGCACATGCTGAGCATTTCGGTCTTACACCATCGCACTTTCAGATAACAATACATCAGCTTGCATGGCTACAATACAAACTCCACAGAGCAAGCACTTACTCGGGACTTGCGCTGTCTGCAACACGTGCATGCTATCATGATCCTATGCCGCTTCGCTGCCCTCCGATTTGTGCCGGGGTCGTCCGTCCCACCAGCCTGCGTGTTTTCGGATGCATCCATCGATGACGGATCCCAGTTAGGAAATGGCTGATTTCACACCGGTTCGGAGTGTTGTTCCGGATGTTGTGATGGCGGGCGAGTTGGGTGAACAATAGACGAGGCGGGGAGGCCGGAATGGGCGTCAAGTTGTCACGAACACGCCAAGAGAACGCGCAACGGCGCTGCGACTTATCTCCCCGCCGCGACACGGGCGCAGCCACCTCCGCCTCTCCAAACCCTGTGCCAGACGGTATAGCACTACCCCGCAGCCGTTTGAGCCATCGGACTCGAAAGCGAACATGATAGCGGGAACACAGTCCTCGTGTTCCGGGCGAAAGCAATCAGGGCGCATAGATATCCGGCCCTGACACGCGTGCGCCAGGACTGAAATTTATCAAGTCGAGATTCAGATCAGAAGCAAGCTTTTTATCATTACAATCATCTCTCAAAATTCACCCATCGTTGTCATGAGCTTCACAGCAACCATCACGAGCTCTCAGAGCGGCCTTTCTCCGCAGCCCAATCGCGAACAAGCGACGGGGGAGCTACTGGAGAATGCTGCAGCGCAACACACCAAGCCTCTATGGGCACAGATGGCGCGTCTCAACCCTCCTCTGCCAGACCCAAAATGCATTCCCCATGTGTGGGAGTACGACAAGATCCGACCGAGCTTGCTGCAAGCTGGAGAACTCATCACGGAGAAGCAGGCTGAACGTCGTGTGCTGATGCTGGTGAATCCCAAGCGAGGTAACCACGGCCAACTGCAATCCGATAACCATAGAAGAACTTACACATTGTACAGAAGCGCCGTTCACAACTGATACGATCTATGCTGGACTTCAGCTTGTCATGCCCAACGAGGTTGCGCCAGCTCATCGCCATACCGCTTTTGCTTGTCGTTTTATTATCGAAGGGAATGGAGGTTTTACCGCAGTGCACGGGAAGCGTATTCAGATGCAGCGCGGCGATGTCATCCTAACTCCGACCTGGAATTGGCACGACCATGGCAAAGATGGATCCGGGCCGATGATCTGGCTAGATGGCTTAGACCTCCCTAACTTTGTCCATTACCCGGTCCACTTTGTAGAGCACTATGCCGATCCAAGGTATCCGGCTCAAGATATTGACACCTCGGCATCTTCTATCGTGTTCCCATGGAGCCGGATGAAGGCTCAGCTTGACGAGGACACCGAAGAAAGCACATCAAAGCCGTACCTGAAGGCTGACGGATCCGAGAGTATGTCATGTTTGCACTATGTCTGAACGGAAGCTGACTGAATACAGTCAGCCGCACTTTGGGCGCATCTGCCACTCGCATTTCCGCCGGTAAGTCAAGCCCGCCAATCCAGACGACAGCCTCGTCTGTATTCCATGTCATTGAGGGTTCTGGGACCTCCACAATTGCGGGTAAAGAATATTCTTGGAGAAAGGGCGACACGTTCTGCATTCCCTCGTGGCATGAGTATCAGCACCATGCAGATGATGCAAACACGGTGTATTTATATCGAGTGAATGATGAGCCTATGCTCAAAGCTTTGGGCTTTTATCGACACAAAGGGCAGGATGCGGAGTCACTAGTATCGGAATGATGAGTCCTATTGAATGACATCTCCTATCTTTTTGGCACGTTTGCAACTGAACCAATATCCAACAAATAGCATGTACATTGAAAGAGCTCTCTGCTCATTTCCCGTGGCGTGCGATTGGATCGAGGTTTCAGTCAGTCCCGCACAGAACGGAAACAATCCACGACATTCCTCAGTGAAGTCATGCGTCACAGGACAGGGACTTCCTGATGTGCGCTCGTTATGAGTTATGACGATGAATATAATCGAGCAACCATGACTTTATCTATTGCTTGCTGCCTCTATACAAATTTGACACCATTCCGCAGTGTGCCAATCTTGCTGATCGACACTTCCATGATTGTCCCCGGAACGAGATACTTCGGCGGCTTCAATCCAGCGCCAACGCCACCCGGCGTTCCCGTCATAATGACCGATCCCCTACGCAACGTGGTCCCTTGGGACAAAAAATGTACCAGATAAGCGCAATCGAACAGCAAGTCATCCACGTACTCGTTCTGCCGTACCTCACCATCCACAATCGTTTGGAGCAGCAGCTTCTTCGGATCACCAATCAGTTCCGACGCAACCAGCGCAGGGCCTATCGGCGCAAACGTATCGAATCCTTTGGAAAACCCCCATTGCGGAATGCCTCCTGCGAGTTTCGGGTCGCGCTGCAGTTTTCTCGCGGACACATCGTTGCCACCCGTGTATGCAGCGACGTAGTCTAGTGCGTCTCCAAGCGGTACGTCTTTGGCATCTTTCCCGATAATTATCACCAGCTCGCCTTCGTAATCCGCTTGATCATCTTGAGCAATCTTGGGGATGACGACGTCCTTGTCATGGTCGTGAAGACAGGTGGTGGGCTTGAAGAAGATGAAAGGATATGGTGGCGGAGTTCGACCAGCTTCTTTGACTTGGGATCAATTAGTAAAAGTTCAAGCCCCAGAGATAGTCTGCATCCCATACTATGTCTCGCATAATTAAGGCCTACGCAACGCAGAATATCGACATCATCTCGCGTCAAAGGTCCAAGTAACTTCTTGACCGTAACGACCTCGTCAGAAACCTTTGTTTCACCCGTATTATCGTAGATGTTGTCTCCTACAATGACTTTTGCTTGTAGCTTGGTTTCTGCGGTTGTTTTGCCGAGATCGAAATCTGGAGTTGGGAGGATGGGCTCGCCGCGAAGGATGCGGCCGTCGGTAGCGGCGAAACGAATTAGTCTGGACCACGCGACCCGCATTGTGACTTTGTGTTTGGAAAGATGCACTCGACTATGACCCGTGACGTATCGAGACTTTATGATTTCTTGAGACGCTCTGCGATACCTTATCGGAACATGTTCCCGGATGTGTCGGATGCCGGCCCGGCACAGGTTTCCGCGGGTCTGACTGTCCGATAGACTATTTGCACGGGGGAAACGAACTTGAGGACAGTGGGTTCATAAAGGATTTGGAATGTAGATAAGCTCAGTTATTGAATAATTGAAAACACAAACATGACTTTTACAGTCGTTCCCCTGATCATTCATGGCGTTGACTTCGCCCCTTCAGATGTATCTTCCGAAAGCCCAGGTCTAATGTTTCGACCAAATCCAGACAACAAGGCCAATCGAAACATGTATGCAGTAGGCGCCACGGAGGCCCTGTGTACGCAGGCCGTGGAGTCGTGTGCCGATGCTTTCACTACTTGGAGGAACTCAAAGCCGTTTGAGCGTCGTAGACTCTTCAATCGACTCGCACAGGTACGGGTACATAAGCTCTTTTAAATTCCGAGCTGACATCTCGATAGCTTATGCGTGATGAGAGCGAGTATATCCAGACACTGATACAGCGAGAAATCTCATGCTCAGCCCTATGGGCAGAGATAAACGTCTTAGACTCCATCGCCATCGCAGAAGACATTGCTGCCACAGTGACCTCCGGAGTGCTTACTGGCATAGCACCTATCGTAAGGGCGCCGGATGCGCAAGCGATCGTTTTGAAAGAACCTTATGGCGTGATTCTTGCTATCGCGCCATGGAACGCGCCACTGATCTTGGGACTTCGTGCAGTCGCTGCAGCTGTTGCCGCAGGGAACACGGCCGTGCTGAAGGTGAGATACAGCGGCTGTCGTCGAGAATTTGATCGAAAATGACTGCTAACGTAGTGAAGGGCTCTGAGATGTGCCCTCGAACGCATCATCTAATCGCGAAGCTGTTCCAACAAGCAGGCTTCCCTCCGGGGGTGCTTAACTTCATTCAGCACAGTCCAGAAAATGCATCCACCTGCTTCGAGGCTATGATCTCGCACAAAGCAGTACGGAAGTGCAACTTCACGGGTTCGACCGCGGTAGGTCGTCACGTTGCTCAGCGTGCGGCGTTTTATCTCAAACCTGTGACGATGGAGCTCGGAGGCAAAAATTTCGCCATTGTGTTGGAGGATGCCGATCTCGCGAACGCAGCGCATCAAGTGCTCGCCGGAGCAATGCTTAACGTATGTTGACCAGATTATTGATCGAAAGACGAATCTTAACCATCTTGAACAATAGTCGGGTCAGATCTGCATGTCCACCGATATAGTGCTCGTAGCCCGGTCGGTGGAGCGACGATTCCGGGAACTCCTACATCAGCAGCTGCCGAACGCAGAGCAGCAGGTAACCACGTTAATCAATGCTAAAAGCGCATCGAGAATAGACACGCTCGTGGCGAACGCGAAAGATGGTGGAGCTGCCACAAAGACAGTTGAGAGCGCGTTTGATGCCTCACCTACCATCATCGATGGCATCACTTCGACAATGGATTTCTGGAGCCAGGAGTCGTTCGGTCCACTGCTAGGTCTTCGAGCTTTCGACGACGAAAAAGAGGCTGTCAGCCTGGCGAACGAATCTTCCTACGGTCTCTCAGGTGCTATCTTCAGTCGCGATCACATGCGCGCTTTGAAGCTCGCAAAAAGGCTGCAGACGGGTGCAGTACATGTAAATTCGAGCACTGTACACGATGAGGTGTCTTTGCCCCACGGAGGAAGGAAGGATAGTGGATGGGGCAGGTTCGGTTCAACGTTTGGGTTTGACGAGTTCTTGCAGACGAAAACTGTTATCTTGCATCCATGATTGGATGGTCACTCGGGTCGAATGCGATGGATCTAAGATAGTTGTAACGGGAATGCGAGGGACCGAGCGTGCTGGATGCGCAAATTTGATTTTAGTTCCGACTCTGATCCCGACGGTACATGCACGTGACAGGCAAAGATTAGACTTTCTGGATACCCGTGAACGCCAGACGCCCTTTGGCTTATGGGACCCCGAGGTGTCACCTCTCTCGGTCAGCCTGCACCACATGAACCCTTGATTGGCATAGCTCTTCGTCCCCATAACTCCAAAGTCAAGCCCGGTCTGCGTCCGTTGCGCTCACAGCGAATCTATCTCGTGTTGCGTTAGCGCGGAACAATTCGGCGGAGTGGGGCCCACCCGGGGAGTTAAGACCCATGTTCCTTTCGGACCTTTCACCCCGCTCCATCTTTGCTGGCATTGTCGAGCGGCATCTTTGTACAATCCGGGGTCTTCGCGGCGATGTACGACATCTTCTACGCGTCTCTTCTGGCTACCAGATGCGCGCTACAAATAGACTATATGTGACTGCCACAAGAACGTAGCTTTGGGTTGAGCACGACAACTTTTCAACATGGCTGGCCACGCGATTGCAATGCAGCCAAGACGCGCTTTTCCTCCAACGCCTTTGCATTCAGGGTTCATGAGCCCATGTCGCTTCGAAGGGGAAGTTCAGAACTTATCAGTCCGTGGTGAGATACCTTCAGAGATCGATGGCACTTTCTACAGAGTCATGCCAGACCCACAGTTGCCTCCCTTTATCGAGAACGATCCTGTATGTCAAGACTTCCGTGAACTCGCCGAAGTGACTGGGAAACCACTGACGTTCAGAAAACAGTGGTTCAATGGCGACGGCAATATCAGCGCTTTCAAAATCAAAGGTGGCAGTTCCCACTTCAAACAGAGATATGTCCGGACAGAGAAATTCGTACGAGAGCGAGAGGCGAAGAGAGCCTTGATTGGTGCGCTGCGTCCTGATCGCATGATGCAACTTGTGCTGACCACCGTTTGCAGGCAAATATCGCAACAAATTCACTGATGCTGTTGAGTTCAAAGTGCGCAGCACCGCAAATACCAACGTGTTCCATTTCAATGGAAAGCTTCTTGCATGCAAAGAAGACTCCCCTCCTTATGCTCTAGATCCGGAAACCCTGGAAACACTTCGGTTGGAAGACTTCAATGGCCAACTACCTTCTTTGACTTTTACAGCTCATCCGAAACTGGACGGAAATGAGCTGTTGGGGTTTGGATATGAAGCAAAAGGCGATGGCACGCCAGATATCTGCTACTTTTCCATTGATTCTACAGGCACCTTCACTGAGACTGTATGGCTTGTCTCGCCTGTCGTTGCTATGATACATGACTTCGCTATTACAGAAAACTGGGTATGGAGATTGCTCTGCTGTAGGACTAGTATCAGCTGACTTCATTAGGTTTTATTCCCAATCATCCCACAGACATGCGATCTTGAGCGGATGAAGCAGGGCGGCGAACACTGGCAGTGGAATCCGGATATCCCATTCTACCTCGGAGTCTTACCTCGCCGTGGTGCATCTGGAACCAATGTCAAGTGGTTTCGCGCACCGAACGCGTTCCCCGGACACACAGTCAACGCCTACGAGGATGATTCCGGAAATATCGTCTTCGATCTGCCTCTCACAGACAAAAACGTTTTCTTCTGGTGGCCAGATGCCCAAGGCAACGCACCTAATCCCGAGCAGATTGCGGCGCAGCTCGTTCGTTTCACTTTCGATCCTCGTTCAGAAGATTTAGATCTTCCACAGCACGAAATTATCAGTGGAGTCGATTGCGAATTTCCACGCGTCGACGACAGATTCGTGGGGAGGAAGCACTCGCATGCCTTTTTCAACGTCATGGATTCGACGCTCGGCACTGACTTTCCCAACACAATGCCGAAGATGGGAGGCGGTTATGCTCCTTACAACTCCTTAGGCCACTTGAATTACCAAACCATGGCGATTGAAAAGTATTTCCCTGGGCCTACACATTTTGTTCAGGAACCCGTATTTGTCGCAAGGAAAGGCTCGACCACTGCAGAGGGTGACGGGTGGGTTATCGCTCTTGTCAATAACGCCGCCACTATGGCTAGCGAACTCCATATCGTAGACACGAGAAACTTCGGGAAAGCGCAGGCAATTATTGATTTGCCTATTCGATTGAGAGCTGGCTTACATGGTAATTGGGTCGATAGTCAAGACTTGAAGCTATCGACATAGTTATGATGATCGGTAGACAGGAGTGAACAAAAGCCGCTTGCAATTCATCGCTCGGTTGCAGATACATTCCCGTCACGCTTAAACGAATAAGAGTTCTATTGAAGATTGTCACTCACGAGCAGATTTGCCACAGATGTATGTGTTCGTCGTTGACAGGCTGAGATGAAAGTCATGTTGACTGCAGGCAGACATACAGCGCCTTCGGATCTGGCCAGGTGACGTAGAAGCCCATCCACACCATGAGCGGGATTCCGAACATTATGTAGACCAATAACATTCATCGTTTCTCGTACACCTTTTCAATTTCGATTGGTTGCGGATAATTCAGCTCCTACTAGACAGCGTCTTCAAAGTCTAAGCGACTAAAGTCTGTCTGCTAGTCTCCTTGCTTGCGTCGAACGTTGTCTAAGAAGCACTTCCTACAATGCTCTTTACTTAACTTAGATCGCTACTATAGGCGCTTAGGACAGGGTGGTGTCCTATTATATATTAATTAACAGTCTTTGAGAGTCTTGTAAGCCTTCTTTACCTTTACCTTTTTGTTGTTAATGCGTATGCCTATAACCTTAATTCGGGATTTAAGCTGTCTTAAAAGCTAATAAGCAAAAGCGTAGATAAATATACAATAGAAAGAGACTGTTACAATTAGAGAACTAAATACCTATAGACCTTAGTGTCAGGAACTAGGCTTATCTAGTGCGTTCTAGCTTATTATAGGCCAGAACAGCCTTAAAACACCTCTTTCCCCGCTATTGTAGCTTAATAGCGATTCGTCTCTAGTTAACACGCAATAACACTATAATTCAACTAAGCATATGTGCATCTAGTATTATTACTCTATTTATCTAACATTCAAATCGCTCTCCTCTACAATACTCTTATGCACATAAATCTGTTACAATAAGCTCCTACTTAGGACCCTCTAGAGGCTCCTAACACACTACAAGGGCTACTACCTACAGG
>Ga0265797_10007278_pt1 | contig 15238 bp, 15 predicted proteins | sample P2T30metagenome_FD_192433 | JGI IMG/M metagenome (GOLD analysis project Ga0265797, IMG submission 192433) | Plant litter microbial communities from East Loma Ridge, Irvine, California - P2 T30 | ecosystem: Environmental > Terrestrial > Plant litter > Unclassified | place: USA: California... | reverse complement strand
ACCATACAACACCCCCTCCGTCGGCGTGACATCACACTCATCCACCTCAAACGCAAGTCCCAACCCCCTATCCTCCTCAACCGTACTCAACCGCTCCCCCAATGGCGTCAAGCTGCGACTCTCACTTGGCTCCGAACTCAGCGGGTCCTCGCGCGCCGTCATGAACGACTCGGCCCTGCTGGACGGATACGTCAGGACATGTGGGCGCTCTGCATTGCGGGGCGGGCTGGGGTCGGGCGTCGGGGGACTGCGCGCGTTCACGGGCGTGCTGAGCGTCGACTTCTTGGAGGAGAGGGAAGGGTTCTCGGCGGGCTGCATGTCCTGCGACATGGTGGGCGGCGTGGGCGGTAGGCCGGAGTCGCTCAGGGGGCCTGGGGGGTCCAGCGGCGTGGCGAAGACGGATTCGTCGTCATCGCCTGGCAGCGCGGCGGTGGTGAAGTGCGACGAATGCGCCGTCATGGTCGCGCCCAGCACTCAGCCGTCCCGAATTTGGGTCGTGTACTCTGGCGCACGCTGTCCTCCGCCGTTATGAGCCTCGCATTTCCGCTGCGCACGGCTTCAGGCAGTTCTTCTCCACGCGACACTGCTGCGATGTCGCTTTCCGGACGATGACGCAGGTTTCCGGCGCCAAGACTGTCGTTCGTGATCGGCGAGTGGATGCGATGCGGTGCGAGCGACGTGTAGATGGAGACGGTAGATATGAGGTCGTGTAGTAAAGCAGTCGTATCGCGCTATTCGAGTCGATCTTCAACGACGTGAGACAGATTATGATGAGGGGGTTGGGATCCAAAGTGTCCGAAGCAGAAGCACAGTCGCTTGCGCACATGCACCAAACGCCGGGGCCTGGCGCCGATTCGACTTCAGCACGCACTCACGCTTTAGCCTTGGCTTCAGCTGCATTCATCACATTAACTTCTCTAACCTTCTAACATTAATCCTATACCTATGCATTATTAGAATAGTATTTGATAGTACAACTTACTTCACACTGTCAACTCAATTATCGTCATGACTTCATCCCCCAAAACACCTCACCAACCTTCCGCAACCCCACCCCACCCACACCCCCTACTCTCCACGCTAGACTACTCCCACACGAACCCCTCTTCCCGCACCGCCGTGTAACAGTGATAGTGACCACCGCGCATGCGCTTTCGGTCATGTGAGCACGTACCCGAGTATCTTTCCCGCTGTAAACAACGCTGAAACTCTCCTACCACTTAGATTCAGCAGCCATACTCGAACCTACAGCCTGAGTCGACTTGGGTATCGAGTAGCACTGCAAGCCACAGTAACACTTTCCTCGGGCGTTGTGGTGCGCATTGGTGTAACGGACAGCTCATGTAGGCGTCATTGTACTTCTCACACCGTGGGCAGCCAGACGTTTGTACCCGTGGACGCCGGAGTGCATCACGTGGAGTGCGGCTGTCGGAATCGCTGAATGTGAAAGGGGTGTTACTCATTCGATCGTGCGTTGGTCAACGATACATGCTTCCTGATCCTCGCAATGCACAATATCGACTGATCTGGAGCGCCTTCTCAAATGCCCGTCCGTCGCTAGTGAAGTATCAAATATACGCCCATAACACCATGCTGCCTCATTGCCATGACACCAAATGCCAAAGAAGAACCAAGCTGCAAGAAAAAGGGTATGTCAACCTCAAACTCCACAAGCCCAAAAACACCACCCCACACCATCTCATCTTACCATCTCAAATCTTCCTTCTCACAGTAAACTTCCGACTAATAGGCGCAGCCGGCAACGCATCAGCAAACGTATCCCTCGCTACACAACTCCGTTAGCAAAACAGCTTCCACCAAAATTCTGAAGGAATAGATTAACTTACTCTCCGCCGAATCAAACATAATCAAAACATCATCATGTTCCCCCGGATACTCAATCTCATCCAGACACACAAACGCCCTCCTAACCCCCGCCCACCCCGTCAGTCTCCCCTCAGCCTTCTGCATCTTACCCTCGCCCCTCCTTTCCTCAACCGGCAGCGCAAACTTCGCATCTACAAGCTTCAGCCCGAACTTGCCGCCCTTGTCGGACTTCTCGAATGTGTCCATGGTGCTGAGTTTAAAGTTCATGGCGTCGGCGTGCGAGAAGTCTTCGAAGAAGGCGAGGAGTTGGGTGATGTTGTCTTGGGTCACGATTTGCAGGCGGATCGTGGTGGCGGTCCATTGTTTGTAGATGGGGACTACCATGCGCCGGCGGGAGATGGAGAAGGTGGATGCGATTCTGAACACGTTAATATCGTATTTATAACATGTGGCTTTTGGATACTTACCCGTCAAACTTGACGCTGAAGCCCGTGACGGCGAATTGGAAGTCGTGCAGGTCTTTGAAGGAATTGAATGTTAGTTTGCGGATTGTTGAGGCGGTGGTGAGGGTGCGGAGGAGCTCGGCTAGGGCGTCGGGAATGGATGGCTCGGTTCTGCTGCCGTCGACTGCGACGGCTAGGTCTTGCTGCGCGTTGCGGAGGAGGGTGAGTTGCGGGGCGCCGTCGATAGGAAGGCGAACGAGTAGCTCGCCAGGGCCTGGAGACGTTAGTATGAACAACACAGTGTACTAGATCAGACCTACCCAAGTTCATGCGATCGGAAATGATGCCGGCACTGTGCCGGCACACGATCCTCAAGCTTTCGCTCATGACGGTCGGCGCGGACTCCAGTCCCGCAGCTTCTGGATCCTGATTCACGACTTTGGCTTCCTGCCATTGCAACTTGTCAAGAACTCGACTGCCCTGCTGACTGAAGCCCTCCGCCTGATCCGCGCTTTCAATGTGATACGCCTTCAGCGGTACTTGAGCGAAAGCCGCTTCGCCTTGCGCAATGTTCATCGAGGTGAAAGTGCCAAACAGATTGTTGCGATCCTTGGATTCCTGGAACACTAGATGAACGGTACAAGTGCGTGGCTTCTTATCCGGCGCCTCTTCACGAAAATGTAGTCGCATCGTGGGCGCGTTATCGGTTTCCGTTACGTACTCGAAGTTAATCGGCGCCTGCTTCGTGCCCAGCTCGTGGTTGACGAGACTAACTTGCTTGTTCTGTGGAGACGTCGCCAACACCATCCGGTATCCGCGATGCAACTTCCTCTTGCCAGTCCCTTCACTGCTGCGCTCGATCCTTTCGAACACCATCAGATTACACGCCGGTACTCGGTCTGGTGGGAAGGCGGTCGGATTTGCGGGGTCTTTATAGCTTGCCTCCCGGAGTTGCAGCTTGTACGCATATCTTTCATCCCTTCGCTCTCGAAGATCTGTCTGGACGCGGTTCGTGTGGTCGACAATGGAGAACAGACTACGCCAATCATTCTCAGCCAGCTCAAGCGTGATGGTGAAGCCATGCCGTAAGTGTATAGATATCTGATGCGACTGCTTCTTCCAGTTGACTTCGTCCCAGGTCGGCCCGCCATCACTGCCTGGTCCGAGAATGATGTTGATGAGCTCGTTCTGGCTGCAGATGGCAAGCTTTGCTTGAAACACGTCTTTCGGCCGCAATACCGAGACTATGGCCGACATCTGAACCCGATCTGTGTTGGGATCGTCTGTCGTCATCGACGCCTTGACAAACATCCTGAAGTAGCAGAAATCGGTCTTCGTATCTGCGAGCGGAATGAATGATGAGAGTCCTAGAGCGGGGTGCACGTCTGGTCTTGGTATTCCTGCCTGTAGAACACTCCCGGCATCTGGCGCAAACTGTGGATATTCTACCCAGATTGATTGATCCTGTCCTTGAATCAAAGCTTGTGTGGGTGGCATGCTTTGATGCTTCTTCATCGATCCCACCAGCTGCTTCAAGTAATGAAGTATAGCTGCCTGAATCTCGTACGCCTCTGTACTCGCACCATCACCAGCTTGCTTCGCCAGGTCCAGCTGAGCATCAAGTGTGCGACCACCGTACTGACGTACGCCTGGATGATTGGGGAGAACTTCGGTCAGCATCCACAACACCTTTGCAAGATCAACATGTCCCTGTGTGAGCCGCTCTGGTTGATTCTCGTCACTCCTCGGTCGACTCCTGATTGCGGCTTCCATTGCTGATCGACCTTTGAGGAAGAACCAAGTAATCGCTCTTAGCCATTGTCTGGGCGTGCGATCGTAGAGCGGCCCTCCAAGCTGAGCAGTCAAGCGGAAGATACCCATCATGTGAGTGACACGATCGGCGAAGTCATTGTACGCAGCTTCGCCAAGTGTTCTCGTATCCGACCGGCCCAGTGAAGCTGCTTCCCGCTCGCGCGCATCAGATCTAGCTCGCATAAGTAGCTCTTCGTTTGGAGGTGATGCTTGTAGATTTGGATTGCGGGGCTGAGAGGGGGGTTGTAGTTGCTGTGGTGGTTGTAAAGGTGGTTGCTGTGCAGCTCTCTGTGCTAGAACTGGTGGCATTGGTGCCTGATTCCCGTTAGAGGGAAATCGCTGGATCGAACTAGCTGGGACGGCAGAGAATGGCTCGGACCTCATGGAAGGAGATGCTCTTGGATACGTGGCCAGAGGAGGCGCGGTTTTGGGTGCACCTGAGGAGGACGAGGGCCGCGGGTTGGTATCCAAAGGAAATGCTCCAGGAGGCATCGGGTTTCGCGCTGGAGACGGCAAGCGTGCCCTGGACCGTTGTGGATCTTCGGCGTCGAGATGTGCTGGCCGTGGCGATGGCTGTTGTGGTAGACTTGGAGGTGCTTGTGGCATATTTCGATCGGTATTGGGCGGGAAGTGGTAGCCTGAAGGTGGAGTTCCAAGTTGCAGTGGGTGTTCAGACTGCATGGACGAGTCCGAAGCGTGTGATGCGTTCCGTTGCAATCCTTCATGCAATGTCCTTCCCTCTTCAGCTCTCATTCTCTGCTTGGCTCGAGCGGCAAATGAGTCCGCGCGTGCTGGATCTTGATTCAGGTATCGGTCTGCTAGCATGGCATTGCCGTCCAGTGGTGACATGTCTTCCTGCTCCGGCAATCGTGGTACGGGCATGGGTGGCATGTTGGGTATTTGCTGATTGGGCGCGTTTTCGTATCCGTGGAATCCTGTCTGCGTCCGCGACATAGCCTTGGGCTTGAAATCGTCATCTTCCTCTTGAATGGTGGGCTCGACGATGGACGCCTTCCTCGCCAAAACAGGTGACATGTTGTCAGAGTCCTGTGAATAATCTGAGTCTTGACTTGGTCTCCTAGCATTAGGATTCGCTGGTTCCAAGTCAAAGCCAGTGGGAGCCCGAGACAGTGGCTTAGGTCTCATTCCAAGACCCATTTGACCCATTCCCTGAGGTGGTGGAGGCGGTGCCTGCACTTGGCTGTTGATCTGTCCCATCTCTAGTCGCGAGCTTAAAGGAGGCGACAACTCTCCACCCGAGCTCTTCGTCCGCGTTAAGCTATTTCGTTGCTCCTGGAGTGAAGGGGTCCGGTTCACGCCTGCCCCCAAATTCACATCGTCTTGCGGCCGCTGTGGCTGCAGGCTTTGCGTATCGGCGCTATTGCTCAACTTCTTGCGCTTCGAGACCTCCGCTGCCGGCTCCTCGTATTCCTCTCCGCCATAGCCTATGATCTCAGGCACCTGGCGCACAAAGCTCACGCTGAGTCCCTTCTTGCGCAGACCTGTGCTGAGACCTCCAGGCCCTGGCGACTTGCCCGCACTCCCCAGTACATCTCTGCTACTAGGCCACCGTTGTGCCTTGGATATGTCTATGCGCGGTCTCGCGAAAGCAGTCGCTGCGGCGTCTCGGTGCTGCTGCGCCCGGTCGGTGGACGGTTTCAGGAAGTCGCTGAGGTCGGCTTGCTCGGCGGCCTGGTTCCGCGGGCTCGTGGGCTCTGCCTGCTTTGGGAATGCCTCTTCTGCCTTGGAGAACAGCTTTGCCTTACATCTGCTGGTCTTGCTGGGCGCCTCCACCATGGTCTCGTTCGCGGCGTGAAATTCGTGGATTGGGTGTGTTCGTGTGGTTTGCGGGGTTTCGTACTAGGGTCAAACGAATCGTGTGAGGTGAATGTCGAGCGTGCTCGCGTGCCTGACGTGTTCAGTGGAGGGCGCTATCGATTGGCCGAGACGTGGAGGTGGAGGTGGGACGTTGGAGGGGCGGCTCTATCTCCTAACATGAATCTGAAACGCGCTTCGTATGAACTTCAATTTCTTGCGCCCACGGAATATTTAAAGGAACAGAAGCAGAACGGTGATCGGGGAAGAGGCACAGTCAGGGTCCCGCGCTGCAGTGCAACCCACTATGTCTAACTTTGGCGGTCCCGCTGAGTAGATTACACCGTGGGAACGGCGCCTTATCGCTCTTTGATTGGGAAACACATGCGACCCTGTTCGGTACGATAGACGTCCAACGGGTGTGAATGCTGGAAGTCGAATGCGACAGCTGTCAAGAATCAGGAGACAAACCTTCAACGTTCTTGTGGTTCCTCACTAATTGCAAGCGCCGTCTTGGTAACCACGAGCGACGCCCCCACATTCTGAGGCTGCCCAATGACTCGGCGATGCTGTGCGGCCGGCGCCACGATGTGTAGAAGACTATAAAGCAGAGCCTCTCGGACTCATCTTCGCGATCTTCGTCTATGTTCAGAACTCTACCAGGTGCATGAAACAACAGCATTGAGATGCTCTGAACCATCATTCCAGGGTCTCTCCCCACCTTCCCAAGACCCTGAACTAACGACCGCTCCTTCCTTCGAATCCACATAATTTAGAGCCGCAAAAACTGGGAGACAGCATGACGTATCCAAAAGCTTGGTTATCTTGAATTGCCTTCACTTCGACAATTGCGACTCACTGCTCTTCTTTGCTTCATGACAACGTACACAAGCGGTCCTAGCCAAGACAAGGCCAGACGAAAATAGCGCCACCACAAGCAATTCCGAGGTTCGCTTACGCTTAGGCCTCTTCTGGTCCGCTTTGGCATCTGATTCTGGCCCACTAAACAACATGACAAAAGTGCACGATCATTCGATCGCGGCCTTTATCACAATCTACAAATGGCAGCGTTTAGGCATTGAGATTTCTGTCATGAACATCAATTTCAATATCATAAAGTGTCGACGGTAGGCAGCCACGCAGCCACAGCGTGCATCCACGCGAGGCTCACCGGTTTGCGGCACAGCATGCAGCCTTCGAGGAGCCGCGTAGGGCTGCACTATTGCACGACATCGGCGAACGATATATTAGTCTTTGGCTTTCATTTAGGAGCAAGTTCGAGAGAACGTGGGAACGGCGCAAGAGAATGGTGGAGCAATGCTGTTCTCTTCGAAACTAGCGGATGAGGCTGCGATGCCGAGGATACTTGCTGATGCGATCATTCAGGTTTTGAGGGAATTTGTGGAGCGTCAGAAGTATGTATCGACTATAAGTCCACATCTCGAAGACTAAGAGCACCTTGAAGATCTCGATCGAGCGTCACACACATGGAGTCAAACTCAAGTATAATCCCCCACTAGCATTTCGATCTCCAAAAGCGTTACTACCATTATGTTCATAGCTCATAATCATAACCATTCATGTCTTCCTCTCCTCAAAGCCCCAAACACGCCCATCCCCTCCCCATCCCCTAAACATACGTATAACAAAACGGCCCACCCAACGTATCCACCGCCCCCCCAATCGTAACAACCGGCACCCCCACCGCCCCCAAATCAATCCGATCCCCCAACACCGCATCCCTACTCGGCGGCCTGTTATTCACCGTCACCGTCCCCGCAAGCGCATACTTCCTCCCCTCCACATCCTGATTCTGCCACGTCCAGTACGTGCGATCAATCATAGCGTGGTGCAAAAAGAACGCGGGGTCACCGGGGCTCGCGAATAGGTCGCCGCCTGGGTCGCCGCCGATGGTGAAGTGGCCTGCGGTGTGGATGCCTAGGAATCCGGAGGGGAAGTCGCCTTGGAGCCGGTTTTGGAAGGACAGGATGGAGGTGGAGGTGGTGATGAGGGATACGACGTCGCTGTCTTTGGTCCAGCCGCGGGAGGCGGCGGGGTTGATGTCGCGGCGGAGACAGCGGGGGTTGTAGCCTAGGCCTGTGAATGGCGAGGGGTTGGGTTGTGCGTCGGCGAGCACGGGGGCCACCGGGCCTGGGGTGGGGTTAGGAGGTGTGAGGGCACATGCTATCGATGGGAGCGAGAGGCTTACCTAGGTTTACTGACCAGTCTTTGAAGGGACCGGACTTGACGCAGCCGCCGCCGGGACCGGGTGGGAGCGATACGCCGCACATGTCGGGCGAGGGTATACAGGTATTGTTGCGGCCGGCCTGGTATGCGCCATTTCCGGACATAGATGTATCTGAGCCGTCGAAAATGGGTGACTTTTCTGGGTCTTGGGCCCATAACGGCCAGTTGTAGTACGGTTGCGAGCCCTTGTAGCCGCACTCATTCTTGAGTACTTGCTCGTACGCCCAGGTGTAGTAGCGATGCCACGTCAGGAAGTTCCCCTTGAAATTGTTAGTCGTGTGATAGATTTGGGAAGTGATGGGATTATCGTACTGTGCCGTGGATAGAGAGTGTTTGGTTGATGTGCACAGCGACGAAGTCGTCGTATCTGTTCTTTGCTCCTGCGGCGATGCTGGAAGGCGTCTTGGCTGGCTTCTTGGACAAGCACTTTACGGCTTTGATGTAGTCCTTCTTTTCTGATGATGAGAGAGCTGACCTGACACGACGTTAGAGCCATACAGCTGGCGCTTCTCGCTCTCGAATGCATACCATTCTTTCCTCACAACGGTGTTGGTTTTGTTGCACTTTTTGGGATTTGGATATCCGTTCTTCGCGAGGTACGCTTCCAGATTCTTTACGCCCTTTGCTGTCAGAGCATCACTTCGGGAGGAAGGACTGCCATGTTGAGTCGCGGGAGCAGCGCCAACAGCACCGATCAGCGCAATTGCGACGATGCTGGAAACCTTCATGGTGAAGAGGGGGAAACTGTTGCGTTGGCAATTCGGAGTAAATATATATTCGATTCAGGCAGAAATGATGAGCAGCGCGCCGCTTGTGATTACTTCGCAACGCAGATATGGACCGAGACCTGCCAATATAGAGCAGCGATTATGCTGATATAGAGAAAGAGGATCCGGACTGGTGGGACTAATCCAACCTGGTCCCAGAGGATTGATGGAGTACTCTGAAAGGATGTCAAGCAGTCTTTATAGTGCGTAGATCTTGCATGTAAGACTCAATCTCGGAATAATACCTTCGCCATCCCACGTGGATATCTCGTGGCAAATGCAGCAAGACGGAATAGGAATGCCGTTTATGTACCAGCAGGGTGGCAGGTCGTCTCGGGTAGGGATGACCAATTCAAGAACGGCTTATCAGTGGTCAAAACGCAACGGTGCGATGTTGTCGCGAGGTGAATTAAGACTGGCGGTGCTGCATGTGTTTTTGTTGCGGTCTGCAACGACCTGACTTGAAAGCCTCATAGCGTGCAAGTCAGTGCAAGGATTTGCATTGGCGACGAAAACACTTGCTGGTAGAAATCGTACAGCTTGAGTGGAGCGGATTGTGGAGAAGACGGCGATGATTTCCTGAAAAGCCGCGAGGCCATCTCCTAGCTTCACTTCTCAGCCAATAGGATGATCTGCCAGCGTTTCTAGAAGAAATTGAGGCGCCGAGCGAACGATTGCGTTACGGCAACGCCCAACTTGCCGGACGCCTCCCGTCCAGAAGTTGCCGGTGCGATGGCACCGATGGGAATTCAGGCGGCGAAAAATGTGTCTCCATGGACCATGGCGGTGTGCGCTTGGCCATCCGCATGTTCTATCTAATGAACGCTGTCTCCTCGTAGTGCCTCTTGTGTGCTGCTATTGCCACATCTGGTCGCGTTATGTTTGCCGGTGGTTGAACGTAGTTTGACCATTGTTCTTTTGCTCGATTGACTTTTTTAGCCGCCGAACATGTAGACAAACCAGCAACAATGCTAGAAGATATCGCGAATATGCTGATGATAGTGCAGAGTGAGCAAGTACTGATGATACTACAGAGCAAGCAAGCTTTCAGGTGCTGCCGTGTAGAGGTGTGAAAGGTCCCGCAACATCAAGTCCACAAATGCAAGTCGTCATACCGGCTCGATTGCATACGTCTTGAATGTCTGCGATGTTACATCTCAGCTAAATCGTTACAATATCGAAGGTGGTTGTCAATTACGATTCTGCATCCTTGGATCCACGGCTCCCGATCTTAATCTTCGTGTAGAAGCTCGCCTATCTTCTTCTCCATCCACTCCACATCCGTCGGGTTCGCACCGCCTCCGGCAATGTGACCCCAGATGCTTGGTACAACTTCACACTTTCCATGCTGCAAGCTCTTCACTTCTTTCTCGTTGACGTACGGGCGGAAGTATTGGTCAGTGAGACACGGCATCAACAGCACTCGTGCCTCAATCGACATCAACGCCTTCTTCAAGTCGCCGTTTGCTGATGGCACGCAACGAGAAATGTCGCCCCGCTGCCACATGCCCAGCATCACCAACAAGTCATCGCCAGTCCAACCGTTGTAGCCTGAACCCGTGGCAGCTTCGTCCCACGCGGCGAGGCTGTCATGCCCCAGCTGTTTGTAGAGCTCCTTGTCAAACCATTCGGCTGAGGTCAGCCATGCCGAGTACGCTTTACCAAATGCTCGAACGCCTCGCTCAGGTGATACTGCATTTTCCAGGGCGGCCTTCGGACCCTCAAGAAATTGGTAATTGTGTTGACTCGTCTTTGCCGAAGAGCAGATGATCACTGCATTCTTGGCGAAAGTGGGATGTGTAGCGCAGAAATGGTATGTGATCTGTCCGCCCATCGAAAAGCCTAGCATGACATCTACTCTGTCAATTCCAAGCTCCTTCGTCAACAGCTCGTGCTGTGCTTTTATGCAATCTTGATAGTCCAAAATCTTTGGGAATTTCGGTGTGTTGGAAGGGCTTGACGATTCTCCATTTCCAAACAGTGCGATTACAACGACTTTGTGGCCTTTCAATGCTCCATTTGCGGCTGTCCAGGTGCTGTCAATTCGACCGCGGAAGCAAGTATGCACAACGGCGATTCTGGAATTGTGCGGATTGAGGATACGGTAAGCAATTTTCACCTGAGGTAGAATGCTGCCATCGTAGAAGGCGAACTCAGAAAGCTCGAAATATTGATTCTCGTGTGAGGACATAGCTAGGCTGACACTGCGAACAGGAACGTGAGCGTTGGAGATGAAAGCCAATTTGAAGTTTGGCAAGGGTGAACGTCATTCGCGCTAGCTGTTTCTATGCCGTCATCGGAACCGATCAGTAGCCCAGAACTTCACACCTTCCTTCGTTCTGCGCAACCTTCATTATATCACCGATCATAGTGAGCAAATGACGATACTTCGCGTGCGCTTTATCGACTCGGTTCCCGTCGTCTTTCCTGGTTCAAGCTGCTCATTGTGAACGTATAGGCATAAGCCCCCCAAGCTGAGTACAGCTAGCTTGATGGGGTATTGCATGGACCTTAAAGACCATACAAAATGTGCCTACAACTTGAGACACGTGCAGAGGAGCGATTTTGAGGGGATCGAGGCTACGAAGGTGCTCGTAAGGATTGAGGGTCAATATCAGAGTTCAGTGTGTCCTAAGGATGACGCAGTAAGAAAGAGCAGTTTTTGATGCAGTGGCCTTAAAGTATCGCCCGTTACGTTACGAGTCCATGTGCTGGCCCAAAGTGGCTATCCAACTGCGTCTCGAAGCTCTCGAGTTGTGTCTGCATGGCTGCCGCCAGCATCGCTTCTATCGAGATAATTGCCGGGGACGTCGGGTACGTGTCGTTCATCTCATGCTGCGCGAGGATCGCCGTCGGTTCTAGAATTGTCAACACCTGCATGAAAAGGGAATTGAAGAGCAGGCATACCTTCTCTGTCAGTCAGGAAATGGGTGACGTCGGGCGGCCCTACAATACCCAATATGCCGATACGGTAGGCTGCGTAGTGGTCCTGAACACCCCGCTCTTGCAGGATGCCAACGACATCATTGCCAATCAGCACACAGGCGCCGCGCGTCTCGCGGAGATATGGAGGGCAGAGAGGAGGGAATTTCCACGTTGAATCTTTGAAAGCATTGCTGGGGTCGAGATGGTGGGGTTTGACCCCGCAGACCTGCTGGAACTGCGCGAAGTCGAGAGGTGAGAAGCCTAGGTAAACGTCCTGCTCTTTCCCGACGCCGCGCACGTATGGAAACTCGTCGGTGGGTGCCATAGACATGCTGCGCGTGGTGGCTTTTGTTTTTGAAGTGAGATGCGGTTGAGTGGGTTGGAGAGGAAGGGGTGGGGGTGGGGGTGGAGATGAGAGGCTCGAGGTGGAGGAGGTAGAAGAAGTGAAGAAGTAAAAGGATGTTGACGTAGATAGAGACGCTAGTAGCGCAACACGTGATGAACACTGAAGCAACAACACCATGTGTATGCGTACATTTTGCAAATGGTCATAGAAGAAGCGCATAATCTTCATAACAGTACATCAAAGTCATTCAGTGGAAAAGAAGTCAAGAACAAGTGCGCTGATTGATGTACGAGAAGATATAAGAAGCGCTACAGAATACAAAAGTATGACCATAGTCTCTGAACTAATACCCCATGACACCAAAAGCGGTCGGCTTCACCCTCGACCCACTAGCATCACCTCCTACGAGAAGCCACATAAGGCAATGTTGAATGAGATGGCATCTGGATACCATATACGGCCGATGTGGTGTAGTAGGACGTCACGTGGGATGAGATGAGGTAAGCGAGGGCTATCGTATATGAGATGGAGGCATGAGGCTAGGGGGAAGACACCGATACCACCCGTTAGCTACTACCTAATATGATTATCCTTCTCCTTCACCGATTGCGGGTCGTACTCCTGGCAAGCTGTACATGCGGCCGTTGTATGCGACACTGAGCAAGTCTTGTGCCCACCCGAAACCGCCAATCCATGGAAGGACAACAATGCGACCTCCGAAGGATGGTAAGGACGTTATACCGTGACGATGATTCACTTCGAGTAGGGTGTCCAGGTGCCGGGACGTATCTTCCTCTTGCGCTCGTTCTGTGCTGCGTTTATCTTGTCTCGATTCTTCTTCCTGCACTTCTTCTGTGTTGCATTCGTCCTGATTCGTTTGGCTTGCTTGTGTTCGGGGTCGGACGCAGCTCTCTTGTTCTTGTCATCATTTTTCTTGCGATGCTCCGCCTGATACAACTGGAACTCCAACTCAAGTTTGCCTGTCGGATCCGCCATCCTGTCCTCGCGCTTAGGCCCGGGCTTGATCTTCCCTCTCTTCACCCCCGATAGATGATTGCTTCTCGAACTTCTGTCACGTTGGCGACGAGCGGTCAGAATGTAGGTGGTAGTGTATGGACCGTAACGGCTCTGAAGATGAGGCGAGGTCCAGAATATGTGTGCTCTCGACAGAGATGCATGGTTGGCCTTCCTGATGGTGTCGACGTCGCCCAACTTTGGGATCAGACCATGCTGCTTGATGAACGTTTGGAGGGATTTGGCTTGGAAGATCGTCGGGCCGAGAAACGGTGAGAGCGCGTCATGTCCTCCAGCAAGATCAAGGTCGTCGAACGCAGCCTTGGGGATGATGATGCCATTGTGGCGGTTCTGGTAGAAGTTCACCGTAGACAGAAAGGTCGGTATGTGTGGTTCCCCATGGACGAGCACCAGCGCGTAGTCGATAATCCTCTCTTGGGTGGCGATAACGCGTCGAGCATGATCGAGTTTAAAGCGGCGGAGGCGATAAAAGCACACGGGGTGCGGCGCGTTCAGTACCATACGTGAGATCGTCCTGCTGCCAGTTGATGATGTACGATACTCAAACCACCCCACAGGGAGCGCATTCTGTTTGTATGGGCGAGCTATTGGGATCTCTGTATAAGTGATACGACTCGACTTGAGCTACTTCTCATACAGACGCCCGAAATGAGCCCCAAGATTGAGGACAACGAGGGCCTTCGAACGGGCGTATGCATCCATGGCACATTTGCCCCAGTAGTCCCGCAGTTCCCGTGGAGTGGAAAGATGTGTGCCATAGACGAGTGGGATGCGTTTACGATCGAACCTACGAGGAAAGACATCGACGTGGAGCATCTTTGAAAATCGACGCGATGGTGGGCGAACTTCGTGTACGGTGGGAACGTGCTCATATTCGAAAGGCCGTTGGCTGTGCCGTACTTCATGTGCACTGTACTCTTTGGATATGCGGTTGGGAACGAAGAGTTGATCGTGATCAGGGCATCGAAGGACCCAAATGGCTGTAGGAGCATGCTCGGGTCCATGTCGAGCCATGTGGAAGGGCTTTTGAGTCGTGGTTCATTGCGGACTTGATCCATCCACCACGCGTGTAGGTCAGCGTCACCAACTGCCCAGGTAGTTGGGCCTTCCTCAATTGCAGGGAAGATCGGAGGTCGAGTAGCAGTCTTGCCGATCCGGCGGATGAGACTCGCGACACCAGGCTGAGCGGGTGACAATGCTGAAATAAGACCACTGATGTCTTGAAGAACGTCGGCGGTAGTTGCTTCTGGGTCGAAGAGACGGTCGTCTGGCGTTGGCGTCGTCGGCTCATCGAATTGGCGAGTAGTCTCAGCGTAGTTTGCCTCTTCTAGAGGATCAGCAGGGTCGTCACCGTACGTGTCGGCCTCCTCGTAATCGTGATCTGGCTCGGGGTCGCCATCATCAGAGCCAATGTTACCCCGCCCTCATCAAACTCGTAAAATGAGGGAGGTGAATCATCATTGCTGAGCGCTGGTAGTGTTGGAACAGAGAAGCCAGCTAGAGACAGAAGCATGGTTAGCGCGTGTTGCAGGAAAGGTCAGTGTAGCAAGCAGGGGTGTACTTACCGCCACCTCGATCATCATTGTCGTCGCTACTAGAGTCCTGATAACCCATGGCATCTTCCACGTCCATGGTACCGTCATCTCAAGTAAGCAGTTACGGATGCCGTCGTCAGGGTGTTACAGCCCAGTCGTTCAGAGCCACTAAGTTTGGATTTCAGTGTAGGCTGGAGGTCTACCACTGATACGAGCACTTTTGTGCTGGGGTGGTTGCATCACATCCTGGTATCATGGAAAGCGGTACGAAGTGAGGTTGATCAAGCCGCCTCGAAGCGGCTTTCAGTCTAGCCGGAGTCGGACTTTAGGCTGCACCACACACGCGTGCATGCCTTCCGCGCTTGACCCCGCCGACACATCACACCCGCAACATCATCTCGTGAAACTTTCCTCTCGCTCTCTCGACTCCGCACATCTGTGCTCGCCGCATACAAGTCGGATATTGATTCATTACTGCAACCTGAC
>Ga0265797_10007277_pt1 | contig 15239 bp, 14 predicted proteins | sample P2T30metagenome_FD_192433 | JGI IMG/M metagenome (GOLD analysis project Ga0265797, IMG submission 192433) | Plant litter microbial communities from East Loma Ridge, Irvine, California - P2 T30 | ecosystem: Environmental > Terrestrial > Plant litter > Unclassified | place: USA: California... | reverse complement strand
CGTGCCTCTGGCGATCGACCCGGACCGCGCCCAGGCCGCTCGCGCCTTGCTGGCCGAGCATACGCTGGACCTCATCCTGTGCGACGACGGCTTGCAGCATTACCGCCTTGCCCGGGACCTGGAACTGGTGTTGATCGATGCCGCCCGTGGCCTGGGCAATCGGCGTTGCCTGCCCGCCGGCCCGCTGCGCGAGCCACCCGAGCGCCTGGCCGAGGTGGACGCGGTACTGTGCAACGGCCAGCAAGGGGATTCAGCCCTCGGCTATGGCATGGCCCTGCGGCCGGCGGCGCTGGTAAACGTAGCCTCCGGCGAGCGCGTGGGCCTGGACCATTTCAGGCCGGGCCAGGCCGTGCATGCCGTGGCTGGCATCGGTAACCCGCGGCGTTTCTTCTCTACCCTCGAAGCGCTAAACTGGCGCCCGACCGAGCATGCCTTCGCCGACCATGCCACCTACAGCGCAGCGCAACTGACATTCGAGCCCTCCTTGCCGGTGGTGATGACTGAAAAGGACGCTGTGAAATGCCGCGGTTTCGCCCGCAGCGACTGGTGGTACCTGGCGGTGGACGCGCTACCTTCACCAGCCTTCGTGGCCTGGTTCGATGCCCGCCTGGCTCGCCTGGTCGGCCAGCCCCGGGCCTGAGGCCTGCCCCCTGACGCAAGGACCCACATGGACACCAAACTGCTCGACATCCTCGCCTGCCCAATCTGCAAGGGCCCGCTCAAACTGAGCGAAGACAAGACCGAATTGATCAGCAAAGGGGCTGGCGTGGCGTACCCCATTCGTGACGGTATTCCCGTGATGCTCGAAAGCGAAGCCCGCACCCTCACCGACGACGAGCGCCTGGAAAAATGACCACGGCGTTCACGGTTGTCATTCCCGCCCGCTACGCCTCCACGCGTTTTCCCGGAAAGCCGCTGGCCGACATCGCCGGCAAGCCGATGATCCGGCACGTGTGGGAGCAGGCCAGGCAAAGCAAGGCCGCGCGCGTGGTGGTCGCCACCGACGACGCGCGTATCGTGGCGGCTTGCGAAGGGTTCGGCGCCGAAGTGGTGCTGACCCGCGCTGGTCATGAGTCGGGCACCGATCGCCTGGCCGAAGTGGCCAGCCTGCTGGGGCTGGCCGAGGACGCCATCGTGGTCAACGTGCAAGGCGATGAGCCACTGATCCCGCCCGCGGTCATCGACCAGGTAGCCTACAACCTGGCGGCCAATACTCAGGCACGCATGGCCACCCTCTGCGAGCCGCTGCTCGAAGCCGCCCAGCTGTTCAACCCCAATGTGGTCAAGGTGGTAGCGGACATCACCGGGCTGGCCCTCACGTTCAGCCGCGCGCCCCTGCCGTGGGCGCGGGATGCGCTGGCGCAGCGCCCCAACGAGCTACCCGAGGGCGTGCCATACCGGCGACACATCGGCATCTATGCCTACCGCGCCGGCTTCCTGCAGAACTTCGTGCAGTGGGGCCCGTGCTGGTTGGAAAAGGCCGAATCCCTGGAGCAGCTTCGCGCGCTGTGGCACGGGGTTCGTATTCATGTGGAAGAAGCCTCGATAGCGCCGCCGCCGGGCGTGGATACCCCCGAAGACCTTGAGCGGGTGCGACGCCTGCTGGAGGCGGGATGACCCCCGTGATCGATGAAGCCGTATCGCTCAAGCCCTGGAACACCTTCGGGGTGGATGCGCGCGCGGCACGCTTCACCGAGGTGGCCGACGATGCCGGCCTGATCGCCGCGCTGGCCTACGCCACTGCGCAGCGCCTGCCAGTGCATTTGCTGGGTGGCGGAAGCAATATCCTGCTACTCGGCGATGTGCCCGGCCTGGTGATTCGCATGGCCAGCCGTGGCAGGCGGCTGTTGGAAACACAAGGCAGCCGCGTGATGGTCGAAGCAGAGGCGGGCGAGCCATGGCATGAGTTCGTATGCTGGACCCTGGCCCAGGGCCTGGGCGGAATGGAAAACCTCAGCTTGATCCCCGGCACCGTGGGCGCGGCGCCGATGCAGAACGTGGGCGCCTATGGTGTTGAAGTAAAGGACGTGTTCGCCGGCCTCACCGCCCTGGACCGCCACACGGGCGAGCTACAGGACTTCACCCTGGCCGATTGCCGTTTCGGCTATCGCGACAGCCTGTTCAAGCAGCAACCGGGGCGCTGGGTGATCCTGCGGGTACGCTTTTGGCTGGACCGCGAGGCGCCGTTGCACCTCGAATACGGGCCGGTGCGCAATCGGCTGGCGGAGCAGGGCATCACGGTGCCCACCCCCAAGGCAGTCAGCGAGGCTATCTGCCAGATCCGCCGGGAGAAGCTTCCCGACCCAGCGGTGTTGGGGAACGCTGGCAGCTTCTTCAAAAACCCGGTAGTGCCGCAGGCGCTGGCGCAAGCCCTCACGCAACAATGGCCGGGGATGGTGAGCTACCCGCAGCCTGATGGCCAGGTGAAGCTGGCGGCGGGGTGGTTGATCGAGCAGGCCGGCTGGAAAGGCCACCGCCGCGGCGATGCGGGCGTGCACAAGGATCAGGCCTTGGTGCTGGTCAACCACGGCGCGGCTACGGGGGCGCAGATACTGGCCTTGGCCCGCGATATCCAGGCGGACATCCACGCCCGCTTCGGCGTAACGTTGGAAATGGAGCCTAATCTGCTGCCGGGCGCCTGAACCACCCCGCTGCGTTGCCGTCCGATACCTGTACCCGCTCGTAAGCGCGGGTGGTGGTTACGGTGAAGGGGTTGGGAATGAACAGCGTTGACCTTGGCGTATTGCGGGACATGCAAAACTGGCTGGCCGAAGGCCGCGGCGTGGTGCTTTACACCGTGGTGCAAACCTGGGGCAGCGCGCCTAGGCCGCCCGGCGCCATGCTTGCGTTGCGCGATGATGGAGTAGTCAGCGGCTCGGTGTCGGGTGGCTGTATCGAGGACGACCTGATAGCCCGCCTGCACGATGGGCGCCTGCGGCGCGAAAGCGCTGAGATCCAGTTGATTACCTACGGCGTGAGCAAAGACGAAGCGGCGCGTTTCGGCCTGCCCTGCGGCGGGACCCTGCGCCTCACCGAAGAGTGGGTACAGAGCGTGGCCTGGGTGGATGAGCTGCTAACCCGCTGCGCCAACCACGAGATCGTGACCCGGGAACTGGACCTTGGCACGGGCGCCGTCCGGCTCGAAGTGGCTGATCGCCAAGCGTCCCAGAGCTTTGACGGCCAGCGGCTGCGCGCCGTTTACGGGCCACGCTGGCGCTTGCTGCTGATCGGGGCTGGTCAGCTTTCCCGCTGCGTAGCCGACATTGCCGGGCTGTTGGATTTCGAGGTATTGATCTGCGATCCCCGTAGCGAATTCAGCCAAGGCTGGGAGGCACAGGAGGCGCGGTTCGTCCCCGGCATGCCTGACGACGCGGTCCTTGCAATCCAACCCGACGAACGTACGGCCATCGTTGCGCTGACTCACGACCCGCGCCTGGACGACATGGCCCTGCTGACCGCGCTGGATTCCAGGGCTTTTTATGTGGGAGCACTGGGTTCGCGGGTGAACAGCGAGAAGCGCAAGCAAAATCTCGCCGCCCTTGGCGTAAACAGCGCCTCGCTCGCCCGTCTGCACGGCCCTATCGGTTTACCGATCGGCAGCCATACACCGGCTGAAATCGCGCTTTCGCTGATGGCTCAGGTGGTCGCCATCAAGAACCAAGCGGCATGAGCGAGCCTTGCGCGGTGGTGCTGGCCGCCGGTTACGGGCGCCGCTTCGCCGCGCAGGCCGGCCGTCAAGCCAATAAACTGCTGGCGCCCTGTAGCGGGCTGAACGGAGTGGAGCGGCCGGTGCTGGCGCACAGCTTGCTGGCGTTCGATCAGTGGCGGGGTGAACGACTGCTGGTGATGCGCCTTGGCAGTCCGGGCCAAGGCGAGATGACAGCACTGGCCGACAGGTACGGCTTCGATACCCTCGTCGTGCCTTCGGCTGGGATGGGCGAAAGCCTCAGCGCCGCCATTCGCGCCCGAAGCCAGGCGGCGGGCTGGTTGGTGGCGCTGGGTGACATGCCCTGGATACGCCCGCAAACCCACACTCGCCTCGCTGAGGCAATGACCGCTGGCCATGCCGTAGTGCCTCGGTATCAAGGCAAGCGAGGCCATCCCGTGTGCTTCGACAAGGCCTATGCCGATGAGCTGATGGCCCTCAACGGTGACCAGGGTGGCCGCCGGTTGCTGGAGCAGGGGTGTGTGACGCTTGTAGAGGTCGATGATCCCGGCGTGTTGCGGGATGTGGACCTTCCTGGGGATCTGGCCCTGTAGATGGGCGGCGAAAGCCCCATTCCTGCCCACCATGCATAAAAAACCCCTGTCACCTCGCGATGACAGGGGTTTTTTCAGTCAAAGGGCTCAGGCCAGAGGCTTGGGCTCCTTGTTCTGCGCTTCGGTCTCTTCGACCGTGCCAGCCACTTCTTCAGCGCTTTGCACGTTTTCGTCGATTACCGGAGCAGGGGCTGGCTCGGCCGCAACTTCAGGCTGGGCCTGGGGCGCCGTAGCCGCAGCCTCGTCAGCGACAGGCACGGTGCCGGCTTGCGCGGCCTGTTGGGGCTCGACCACAACCGGCGCGGCCACTTCAACTTCAACCGGCGCTTCGGCCTGGGCGAGCGCGCTGGCGTTGGCCAGGCGCGCTGCCTCTTCGGCTTCACGAGCGGCCGCGGCGGCCAGTTCAGCTTCACGCTTGCGACGACGCACTTCACGAGGGTCGTTAGGCGCGCGGCCGTTGGGCAGCATTACGGGCGCTGGTGCCGGCGCTTCGACGACCGGAGCTTCGCTGGCAGGTGTCGCTTCAGTGAACCCGCCGGTTGAGGCTGGGGCCTCGACGGGGGCTGGCTCGCTGGCGCGCGCAACGTGCACCGGTTGCTCGGCCACAGGCGCCGTGGGCAATTCAGCCGCTTCGGTAGCCGCTGGCACTTCCACGTGCTCGACCGGCTGCTCCACGACAGGGGCCACGGCAACTTCGGGCAACGGCTCGGGCGCGGCTTCGACGGTGGATTGCGCTGGCAATTCCACGGCGGGTGTTTCTACCAGACGCTCCAGAGGCTCGGGCACGATCGACGCTGCCTGCTCCACGGGGGTCGCCACGATTTCCGGGGCTGCCGTTGCCGCTTCCGGCGCGACGTTGGCGGTAGCCTGCTCGGCCTGATGATGAGCCTGGGCCTCGGCGGCCGGACTGATCACGCCTTCGACGACCACAGCCGCGGCCACTGCTGTCGCGACACCGGTGGTGTCGGTGGTTTGGGTGGTTTCGGAGCCTTCGTTGCCTTCGGCATCCTCGCCTTCGCCACCGATCAGCTCGCCATTGGCGTCACGCTGACGTTCGCGGCGGTTGCTGCGGCGACGCTGGCCACGGGAGCGGCGGCGTGGGCGTTCGCCATCGCTGCTGTCCTGGCTATCGTCCTGCAGCTCTTCGTTCAATACCGCTTCTTCAGCCACGGCAGGTTCCTGAACGGCTTGTTCTTCGCGGGCAGGGCGCGGCTGGCGCTCTTCACGAGGCGCGCGCTCTTCGCGTAGGGCACGTTCTTCGCGCGGGGCGCGTTCTTCACGAACCTCACGCGGGGCGCGTTCTTCACGGGCTTCACGCGGGGCACGTTCCTCACGCGCCGGGCGCTCGGCGCGTTCTTCACGGGCGGGGCGCTCTTCGCGCGGCTGAGCCGGAGCGTCCAGCGGCTCGCGGAGTTCGCGTACCGGGCGATCCTCACGTGGGCGGCGGTCTTCGCGGGCACGCGGCTCACGGGCCTGGCGCGGCGCGCGTTCTTCGCGGGCTACGGCGGGCGTGTCCTCGCGCAACTCGCGGGGCGCGCGTTCCTCGCGAGGCGCGCGCTCCTCACGGCTGGCGCGTTCTTCGCGCGGGGCACGCTCTTCACGAGGCTTGCGCTCTTCGTCGCGACGACCATTGCGGTTGCGGCTCTGCTGACGACCATTGCGGCGCTCTTCGTTGCGCGAACCGCGTTCGGTGGCGGGCTTGGGCGCGGCAACGGCAGCCGCTGGGGCGGCGGGCTCTTCCTTGCCGGCGAACAGGCTTACCAGCGACTTGACCAGGCCCTTGAACAGGCTGGGCTCGGCCGTGGCCGGCGCGGCGCTCGGGGTAGGCGCGGGGGCAGGCTCTTCGCTCGCCGGCATCGGCGCGTTGGCGCGAGCAGGGGCTGTTTTCACCGCGGCTTCCTGACGAACCAGGGTGCGAGTGGCGGCAACCGGCTGCACTTCCTCGGTTTCGGCGGCGGCGATCTCGTAGCTCGATTGCGCGTTGAGCACTTCCGGGTTGTCGTCACGCAGGCGCTGCACTTCGAAGTGCGGCGTTTCGAGGTGATCGTTCGGCAGGATGATGATCCGCGCGCGGGTGCGCAGTTCGATCTTGGTGATCGAGTTGCGTTTTTCGTTGAGCAGGAAGGCCGCCACCGGGATCGGCACCTGGGCGCGCACTTCGGCGGTGCGGTCTTTCAGGGCTTCTTCTTCGATCAGGCGCAGGATGGCCAGGGACAGCGATTCGACGTCGCGGATGATGCCGGTGCCGCTGCAGCGCGGGCAAACGATGCCGCTGCTTTCGCCCAGCGAAGGGCGCAGGCGCTGACGGGACATTTCCAGCAGGCCGAAGCGGGAAATTCGGCCTACCTGGACGCGGGCGCGGTCGGCCTCGAGGCATTCGCGTACACGCTCTTCGACGGCGCGCTGGTTCTTCGCCGGGGTCATGTCGATGAAGTCGATGACGATCAGGCCACCGATGTCACGCAGGCGCAGCTGGCGAGCGATTTCCTCGGCCGCTTCCAGGTTGGTCTGCAGCGCGGTTTCTTCGATGTCGCTGCCCTTGGTCGCGCGAGCGGAGTTGATGTCGATCGACACCAGGGCTTCGGTCGGGTCGATGACGATGGAGCCGCCGGAAGGCAGCTCGACCACGCGCTGGAAAGCGGTTTCGATCTGGCTTTCGATCTGGAAACGGTTGAACAGCGGAACGCTGTCTTCGTAGAGCTTGATCTTGCTGGCGTACTGGGGCATGACCTGGCGGATGAAGGTCAGGGCTTCTTCCTGAGCTTCGACGCTGTCGATCAGTACTTCGCCGATGTCCTGGCGCAGGTAGTCACGGATCGCGCGAATGATCACGTTGCTTTCCTGGTAGATCAGGAAAGGCGCGGCGCGGTCCAGGGAGGCTTCCTTGATGGCGGTCCACAGTTGCAGCAGGTAATCGAGGTCCCACTGCATCTCTTCGCTGCTGCGGCCAAGGCCTGCGGTGCGAACGATCAGGCCCATGTCAGCGGGGGCGACCAGGCCATTGAGGGCCTCGCGCAGTTCGTTGCGCTCTTCGCCTTCGATGCGGCGCGAAATGCCACCGGCGCGCGGGTTGTTGGGCATCAGTACCAGGTAGCGGCCGGCCAGGCTGATGAAGGTGGTGAGGGCCGCGCCCTTGTTGCCACGTTCTTCCTTCTCGACCTGAACGATGACTTCCTGGCCTTCGCTCAATACTTCCTTGATGTTTACCCGGCCTTCAGGGGCCTTCTTGAAGTATTCGCGGGAGATTTCCTTGAGGGGCAGGAAGCCGTGGCGCTCGGAGCCGAAGTCCACGAAGGCGGCTTCGAGGCTGGGCTCGATTCGGGTGATGCGGCCTTTGTAGATGTTGGCCTTTTTCTGCTCGCGCGCGCCGGATTCGATATCCAGGTCATAGAGGCGCTGGCCATCTACCAGGGCTACACGCAACTCTTCGGGTTGAGTTGCGTTAATCAGCATTCTTTTCATGTAGTACCGTCGGTTTCCGGGCTGCCGGAAACGGCGTTCGGCACACACGACTTCTCACGGTCGGTGTTCAGGTGCGAGGGAGGCCTTCAGGGCTTCCCTGCCAGCGCTCAGGCCTTGGCCTGTGTCATGGCGCCGCGTCCTGCCTTTGTGTGGTGTCAAAAGCACTCAGTCAGGAGGAGGAATCGGGTATCGCGTCGTGGACGCCCTCGAGGGCATCTGGGGCCGGCCGTGCCATGGGCTCAGTTCTGGCCAGCCCCTTACGGATGTATCCCGTACGAACGCTGACACCCTGGCTGCCACTGGCGGGCTCGGTGCCACACGGCACGCTACCTGTGCATCTCCACCCTACACGTATCCCTGATAATTCGGGTGCTGCCGCGCGCTGAATCCGCAACGGGTTGGCATTTATCACGACGCCGGTTGGCTGTCGCACGCTAAAAAAATCAAGGCTTGTATTTCCGAAGCCTGCACCATTGCCCGATAAAACGGCTGCGCTCGTGTATTAGCCGCAGGAATCGAACACCCAGGGCACAATAAGACCGCCCTGTTGGCTTCAACTCGTTCTTGCCAGGCTGCGCCTTGTGCGAACCAGGGGTTCGTCGCGCGGTGTAAGCCCCGTCGGACGGCCTCGCGTCCTCGTTAAACACCTGGGTAAGCGGCGGTCGTTTACCGTCTGTCACTCCCCGGCCGCTTATGGCGGCGCTCGGGACTATAGCAGCAAACATTAAGTGCTTCAAATGGCTGAAAAATTGATATTATCCGCGCCATGACCACGACCTCTCCTCCAACTTCAGGTGTTCAGTTGCTTGAAGTTGCGCCGGAACTTGCCGGCCAACGCATCGACAATTTTCTTATCACGGCGCTCAAGGGCGTACCTCGCACGCTGGTATACCGGATCCTGCGCAAGGGCGAGGTACGCGTCAATAAAGGCCGTATCAAGCCCGAGTACAAATTGCAGGCCGGCGATATCGTGCGGGTGCCGCCTATCCGGCTACCGGAGCGTGACGCGCCGGTGCCGGTGGCCCAGGGGCTGCTTCAGCGCCTCGACGCCGCCATCGTGCACGAAGACAAGGGCCTGATCATCCTCAACAAGCCGGCCGGTATCGCCGTTCATGGCGGCAGTGGGCTCAGTTTCGGGGTGATCGAGGCCTTCCGTCAGTTGCGCCCCGACGCCAAGGAGCTGGAGCTGGTGCATCGGCTCGATCGCGACACGTCCGGGCTGCTGATGATCGCCAAGAAGCGCAGCATGCTGCGCCACCTGCACGAAGCGCTGCGCGGCGATGGCGTGGACAAACGCTACATGGCCCTGGTGCGCGGGCACTGGCCGACCAGCAAGAAGCAAGTCAACGCCCCGCTGCTCAAGAGCAACCTGCGCTCCGGCGAGCGCATGGTCGAGGTGAACCCCGAAGGCAAGGAGGCCTTGACGTTGTTCAAGGTGCTGCGCCGTTTCGGTGACTTCGCCACGCTGGTGGAGGCGCGGCCGGTCACGGGGCGCACCCATCAGATCCGCGTGCACGCCCTGCATGCCGGCCACTGCATTGCCGGCGATGCCAAGTACGGCGACGAAGATTTCACCCGCGAGCTGCGTGACCTGGGCGGCAAGCGCCTGTTCCTGCATGCCTACGCGTTGTCCTTGACCCTGCCCGACGGCAGCCGCCTGGACGTGCAGGCGCCCGTGGACGAGCTATGGGCCGCCGCGGTGGAGCGCCTGGCCGGTGCCTGATTACGAATTGCTCATTTTCGACTGGGACGGAACCCTGGCTGATTCCATTGGCCGTATCGTCGATGCCATGCAGCACGCCGCGGTTGCCTGCGGCCTGGCGCCGCGCGACGCGGTGCAAGTCAAGGGCATCATCGGCCTGGGGTTGCCCGAGGCGATCCAGTCCCTCTATCCGCGCCTTGGCGAGGCGGGGGTGGTTGCCTTTCGCGATCAGTACGCCCAGCGTTACATTGCGCTGGAGGCGTCTCCATCGCCGTTGTTCGCCGGGGTGTCGCATGGCTTGGAGGCGTTTCGGCGGGCGGGCTATCAGCTGGCGGTCGCTACCGGCAAGGCCCGCAGAGGCCTGGATCGGGTCCTCAAGGGCCATGGCCTGGAAAGCTTCTTCGACATTACCCGGGCCGCCGACGAAACCCGAAGCAAGCCTCACCCGTTGATGCTGGAGGAAATCCTCGCTCATTGCAGCGTGCGGCCCGAGCGGGCGCTGATGATCGGCGACTCGGCGTTCGACCTGCAGATGGCGCGCAACGCTGGCATGCCTTGCGTCGCGGTGGGCTATGGCGCCATCGAACTCGATGCGCTCATGGCGTACGAACCGGTGTTGGCCATCGAGCGCTTCACCCAATTGACTGCCTGGCTGAACCCTGGCGAACCTTTATCAGTGAAAGGTGAATAAACGGATGTCCGATCAGTGGAAAGCACCCTCGGCCGAGGATGAGCCGGCCCCGCGCGCCGGTGATGACCGTAGTTGGAAGTTGCTGGAAAAAACCCTGCTTGCCAGTGTGCAAGAGCAGCGGCGCGCCAGGCGCTGGGGTATTTTCTTCAAAAGCCTGACGTTCCTTTATCTGCTGGGGATGCTCTTTCTGTTCTCGCCGTTCGCCAAACTGGAAAAAGGCACCGGTACGGCCAGCAGCTACACGGCCTTGATCGACATCAAGGGCATGATCGCCGACAAGGAAGATGCCAGCGCCGACAACATCGTGACCAGCCTGCGGGCCGCTTTCGATGACCCGAAGGTCAAGGGTGTGGTGCTGCGTATCAACAGCCCTGGCGGCAGCCCGGTACAAAGTGGCTACGTGTACGACGAAATTCGCCGGTTACGTGGTTTGCACCCGGATATAAAGGTGTATGCGGTGATCGCTGACCTGGGTGCGTCAGGCGCTTATTACATCGCCAGCGCCGCGGACGAAATCTACGCGGACAAGGCCAGCCTGGTGGGCTCCATCGGCGTGACCGCCGCGGGTTACGGCTTCGTCGGGACCATGGAGAAGCTCGGCGTGGAGCGCCGGCCGTATAGCTCGGGCGAGCATAAGGCGTTCCTCGACCCCTTCCAGCCCGCCAAGGAATCCGAAACCCGGTTCTGGCAAGGGGTGCTGGACACTACCCATCGGCAATTCATCGCTCAGGTGAAGGCCGGGCGGGGCGATCGGTTGAAGGACAAGGAGCATCCCGAGCTGTTCTCCGGGCTGATCTGGTCCGGAGAACAGGCGCTGCAACTGGGCCTGATCGATGGCCTGGCCAGCAGCAGCTACGTGGCCCGTGAAATCGTGCATGCCAAGGACCTGGTGGACTTCACCGTGGAGGAGTCCCCGCTGGACCGTTTCTCGAAAAAGCTGGGCGCCAGCGTTGCCAGTGAAATGGCCCTCTGGATGGGCTTTGCCGGGCCGACGCTTCGTTGATTGCAGGAGGCGTCCTACCCTGTGGGGCCCGCTTCGCCTGGCCGCCTAAGGCACCGCGACCCCAGCCTTCGCCAGCATTGCCACCAGGCGGATCAACGGCAGGCCGACCAGGCTGGTGGCGTCCGGCCCTTCGGTGCTTTCGAACAGGCTCACGCCAAGCCCTTCGGCCTTGAAGCTGCCGGCGCAATCGTAAGGTTGCTCGGCATGCAGATAGCGGGTGAGGGCGGTTTGGTCCAGCTGGCGCATGTTGACCGAAAACGGCACCACATCTACCTGGCAATCCCCGGTGTGACTGTCCAGCAAGGCCAGGCCGGTGAGGAAGGTCACCCGTTCGCCGCTGGCCGCGCCGAGCTGTTCGAGGGCCTGATCGAAGCCGCCTGGCTTGCCCAGTATCCTGTCGCCAAGCACCGCCACCTGATCGGAGCCAATGATGAGGTGGGTGGGGTACCGCGTGGCCAGCGCCCGGGCCTTGGCTTCGGCCAGCCGAAGCACGAGGTCGCGGGCCGGCTCGCCGTCCAGGCGCCGTTCGTCGAGGTTCGGCGCCTCGCTGGCGAAGGGCAGGCCCAGGCGGCTGAGCAGGGCGTGCCGGTAGGTCGAGCTGGATGCCAGAATCAATGGCCGCACGGGTGGTCTCTCCATAATAAAGGCCACGATTCTACCCCGGCGCCGCTGCGCTGCCGATGGCCGAATTTCCTTTGACACAGCAAGGGGGCATCCCTAGAATGTCGCGCCTATGTTGAATGACCCGATTCCACCTCACGTTGACCCGCGCAAATTGGCCGATCGCGGCGCTGCCCTAGACGGTAGCCTGCCTCTTGCCAGTTTGGAGAGACTTTGCGACCTGCTTTCCGATGATGTCGGTACGGTCCAGGGTAAATTCATCTTCGAGCGAGACGAGGATCACACCGTGCTCATGCACAGTGATCTGAACGTCGAGGTCAAGATGGTTTGCCAGCGCTGTCTTGAGCTGGTCACCCTCCCGATTCACAGCGAATGTACTTACGCCGTGGTCAAGGAGGGTGCGAATACCCAATCGTTACCGAAAGGTTATGACGTGCTGGAACTGGGCGAAGGTCCCCTGGACCTGCGGGCGGTGGTCGAAGAGGAGCTTCTCCTCGCGCTGCCGATCATCCCCGCTCATCATCCGGAAGAATGCCAGCAGCCGGCGGGTCTCGAAGAGCCCGAGCCGAGCGAGGACGAGGTAACGCGGTCCAACCCGTTCAGTGTATTGGCGCAGTTAAAGCGTGACCCAAACGTTTAGGAGTTAATCAATTATGGCTGTTCAGCAGAACAAAAAATCCCGCTCTGCCCGCGACATGCGCCGTTCGCACGACGCTCTCGAGCCGAACGCACTGTCCGTGGAAAAAACCACCGGTGAAGTTCACCTGCGCCACCACGTTTCGCCTGAAGGCGTTTACCGTGGCCGCAAGGTGATCGACAAGGGCGCTGACGAGTAATCCTTGTCCGCTCAGATCATCGCGATCGACGCAATGGGCGGGGACTTCGGTCCCCGCAGCATTGTTCAGGCCTGCATCGCCTGCCTCTCCGAACACCCCTCGCTGTACCTGGCCCTCGTAGGTCAACCCAAGCTCCTTGAAGAGATTCTCAGCACCCATCGGGGTGTCGACCGTGCTCGTCTCCAGGTTTTGCCCGCCACCGAAGTGATCGCCATGAGCGACAAGCCCTCGCAAGTGCTGCGTGGCAAGCCGGACGCTTCCATGCGAATCGCACTGCAAGCGCTGCGCGACGACCGGGTACAGGCAGTGGTGAGTGCGGGCAACACCGGCGCGCTCATGGCCTTGTCGTGCCATGTGCTCAAAACGCTGCCTGGGGTAAGCCGCCCCGCCATGGTGGCCGCGATCCCCACACGCACCGGGCACTGTCAGGTGCTGGACCTGGGCGCCAATGTGGATTGCGACGCCGAGCACTTGTACCAGTTCGCTCATATGGGTGCGGTGGCCGCCGAGGCTCAGGGCGTGGTACGCCCGCGCGTCGCCCTGCTCAACGTGGGCACCGAAGACATCAAGGGCAACCAGCAGGTGAAGGCCGCGTCGCGGCTATTGCAAAAGGCGGGGCTCAACTACATTGGTTACATCGAAGGCGATGGCGTGTACCGAGGCGAGGCCGATGTGGTGGTGTGCGACGGCTTCGTCGGCAATGTGCTGCTCAAGGCCAGCGAAGGGCTGGCCAGCATGATCGGCGAGCGCATCGAGGCTCAGTTCAGCGGCGGCATGCTGGCCAGGTTGGCCGGCGCCGTGGCCTTGCCTGCGCTGCGGCGGCTGCGTGAAGAACTGGTCCCCGCCCGGCATAACGGTGCCAGCTTTCTGGGCTTGCAAGGGATCGTGGTAAAAAGCCATGGTGCCGCTGGCGTGCAGGGTTTGCAGGCCGCGATCGAGCGCGCCCGGCAGCAAGTGCTCAGTAACTTGCCGCAACAACTGAGCCAGGGGTTGGCTGCTGTGCTTACGCCGAAGGCCGACGACGGCGATAGAATGTGACCGGCTGGTTCCGGTTATCATCCAACACTGGATTTTCGTTCCCGGCCCAGGCCGGGAGCATTTTCGACCACTGCATCGATAAGGGCGCGTTCAATGTCTGCAACCCTCGCATTCGTCTTTCCTGGGCAGGGCTCCCAGTCGCTCGGCATGCTCGCCGAACAGGCCGGCCAGCACCCTTTGATTGGCGAAACCTTCAAAGAGGCGTCCGAGGCGCTCGGCTATGACCTGTGGGCGCTTACCCAGCAAGGCCCCGCCGAGCAGCTGAACCAGACCGACAAAACCCAGCCGGCCATTCTCACCGCATCCATCGCATTGTGGCGCGTATGGCAAGCCGAAAGCGGCAGCGTGCCAGCCTATGTGGCGGGCCACAGCCTGGGCGAATACAGCGCGCTGGTCGCGGCGGGCAGCGTTGGCCTGGCCGACGCGGTGCGGCTGGTGGAGCGTCGTGGCCAACTCATGCAGGAAGCCGTGCCCGCGGGGCAGGGTGGCATGGCCGCAGTACTGGGCCTTAAAGACGAAGACGTCATTGCGGCGTGCGCCGAAGCGGCGAACGGCGAGGTGGTAAGCGCCGTGAATTTCAACTCGCCGGGCCAGGTAGTCATCGCCGGCAGCGCCGCGGCCGTTACCCGCGCCATCGAGGCTTGCAAGGCCCGTGGCGCCAAGCGGGCGCTGCCATTGCCGGTAAGCGTGCCTTCCCATTGCGCCCTGATGAAGCCGGCCGCCGAGCGGTTCGCTGAATCCGTGGCCGCCATCGATTGGCAAGCACCGAAGATTTCGCTGGTGCAAAACGTGACGGCCACCGTCCCTGCCACGCTCGATGACCTCAAGCAGAACCTGCTGGCACAGCTGTACATGCCGGTTCGCTGGGTGGAATCCGTCGGCCTGCTGGCCCAGCAAGGCGCCAGGCAGCTGGTGGAATGTGGCCCCGGCAAGGTGCTGTCCGGCCTGAACAAGCGCTGCGCCGATGGCATTGAAACCTACAATCTGGATACCCCCGACGCCTTCGCCGCCGCTCGCGCGGCCTTGGCTTGAAACAGGAGAAGCTGGCATGAGCCTGCAAGGTAAAGTGGCACTGGTGACCGGTGCGAGTCGTGGCATTGGCCAGGCGATCGCCCTCGAACTGGGCCGCCAGGGCGCCGTAGTGATCGGCACCGCCACCAGCGCTTCGGGGGCGGAGCGCATCAGCGCTACCCTCAAGGAGCACAACATCGAAGGCCTAGGCCTTGAGCTGAACGTGTGCAGCGACGAATCCGTTGCCGCGGCGCTGGCGACTGTCTCCGAGCGCTTCGGCGCGCCGGCGATCCTGGTCAACAACGCCGGGATCACGCGCGACAACTTGATGCTGCGGATGAAAGACGACGAGTGGTACGACGTGGTCGATACCAACCTGAACAGTCTGTTCCGCCTGTCCAAGGCTGTGCTGCGTGGCATGACCAAGGCGCGCTGGGGCCGCATCATCAGCATCGGCTCGGTGGTGGGTGCCATGGGCAACGCCGGGCAAGTAAACTACGCCGCAGCCAAGGCTGGCCTGGAAGGCTTCAGCCGTGCGCTTGCGCGTGAAGTGGGCTCGCGGGGCATTACCATCAATTCGGTTACCCCGGGCTTCATCGACACCGACATGACCCT